>Ga0070708_100003351_pt1 | contig 12544 bp, 8 predicted proteins | sample KBSK5503metaG_FD_65469 | JGI IMG/M metagenome (GOLD analysis project Ga0070708, IMG submission 65469) | Corn, switchgrass and miscanthus rhizosphere microbial communities from Kellogg Biological Station, Michigan, USA - KBS K5-50-3 metaG | ecosystem: Host-associated > Plants > Roots >...
TCCGTGTCGAAAAAGTCAGCGCGGGCTTTGAGGTTGCGAACGGGTTGGTCCCCGTCGTTCACGACCGGGACGACGAGGTAGTACATGCCGAGCTGCGGGTTGACTCCGTAGACCGGGAGCGAGATCAAACCGGGCCCGTGTCCGTTCTTGAAACCGGTGAGATGCAGCGCGTCACGCGCCGCCTTGGTCAAAGTTCCGATCTGAACGCTCGTGATGTGCAGGCCCGGCGGCGCCGCTTCCGCGACGGTTGCCAGCGATTCTTGCCCGAGGCTGGTGGTGGAAGAAGCTCCGCCGAACTCCGGCTGCTGCAGGAGCGGGATCTCGCCGGGCGAGGGAAGCGCGATCGCGGGCCCGGCGACCTTGGTCGGTACGCCTTTGCCGCACGCGGCGAGGGTCAAGCCCGCCGCGCACACGACCGCGGCCATCCGGACGGCGGGCCTTAAACGATGAACCATCGGAACCTCGCGAAGCCGAAGAGGACGGTCAGGATGCCCGCGCAAGCGAGGATCACCATGAACTTGCCGCCGGGCGCGTCGGTCGCCATCGGGTGCTCTGCGAGCGGGCCAGTCGAGAACGTGAGGACCATCTGTCCGAGTGCCGGTTTGTGGTCGGGATCCATCGGGACGCCCATGAACGTCGCCATGTCCTTGGCGCGCTGAACGGCGGCGGCCTTCTGCGCCGTCGCGATGTCGATCCCGTTGATGTCCCACTGCAGGGTGTTGCGGGCGGTCTCGACGCCGAAGATCGCGAAGTTCTGAACCGAGTCGGCGAGGTACCGCCAAGTCGCCCCGAGCTGATGGAACGAGTCGATCTGCGCCTCCGCGCCCTGGGTCAGCACGTGCATCGCCCAGATCAGCGAGTTCGGCGTGTCCTTGTTGCCGAACGCCGCCTGGAGCGGATCGAAACCCTTCGTCTTCAGCGTGTACAGCCCGCGCTCGAGCTCCTCCATGCCGAAGGGGAACTTGATGAAGTTGAACTTGTCGTAGTTGCCGACGCACTGACCGGCCGGCGAGTTGGCGTCGCTCCCGCACGTGGCCTCCGGCAACGGCGAAAGCCCGGCCAGGTTCGCCGTGTCGAGCACGTGGTTCTCCTTCTGGATCGCGTGGAGGTCGTGCTCGACGATCCCGAGCTTGAGGTAGGCGAGGTTCAACGGCAAAGCCGCGTTCGCGCAGAGGGGTGTGACGACCACCGGCGCGTGCGGGAAGTACGGTGTCGTTCCCGCCGCGAACCCGGTGTCCCCGCACAGCTTGGCGGCCGACTTGAGGTCGCTCCAGATCGAGTTGAACAGCAGGTCGTTGGCGTTCATCGGCGGGTTCCCCGTCAGGAGCGCCGGGTCGGTCGAGAAGCCGACGAAAAGCCGCAGCTGCTGCAGCGTCGCGAGCTCCCCCTTCGTGGCGTCGCGGGATAACTCGACGGCGTTCTGGATCACGTTCAGCGCGCGGTTCGTCTGTTCGAGTCCCTTCGCCAGCGTCCACAGCGCCCAGAGCTGGTTCGGCTTATCGAACGAACCCGATTCGCGGTTCCCCTTATCGGGCCCGAGGATCGGGATCGCGAGGTTCCCGAACGCGTCGTCCAACAGTCCGAAAAGGCCGGTGAACGCGATGAGGTTCTCGCGGAAGAGCCCGAACACGTCGTAGAAAAAGTTGCGGCGCCCGCGCTGGAACTGCACTCCTTCGGATGTGAGCGCTTGGGCGTCGAGCGGCGGGAAGACCGGCTCGGCGACCACGGTGATCTTCGGCAGAGATGCGCCCTTGGCGATGATGCCGGTGAGGATCGAGTTCTGTTCGGCGGGGAAATCAGGCGGCACGAGGTTGTGGGTCCAGTTGACCACCGTGTTCTTACCGTTCCGGGTCATGTCCCCGTCGGTCTGGATCCGATCGTAATCGCCGTCGGGGAGCGTCAGATCGACGATGCGCGCGACATACGGCGTGTACACCGGCGCAACGGCGACGACCTGCTTTTTGGTCTGGATGTCGGTGTAGGCGACCTCCTGCTCCGTCTTGGTCATGTTCGTGACCGTGATCACGATCTTGAACGGCGTCGCCTGCGACTCCGAGGTGAGTTCCAGCGGCGTGACCTCTTCCTCCGACCCCTCTTCGCCCTTGAAGTAGCGCACGTGCACGTTGATCGGAAGCGGCTTCGGTCCGTCCGGCGTGTTCCAGTAATCGCCCTGCTGCTGCATCCGACCCTCGTAGTAGAGGTCCTTGAAGCCTTCCTTCCCGATGTCGACCGTCCAGTTGAGGGCATTGTCCTTGCTCGTCGCGGACGGCGTGCCGCTCAGGTACCGCACGCTCGAGAAGAAGCCGGGGTCGGTCACGGAGCGGGTCCCTGTGCCCCGGAGACGGATCCAATCCTTGAGCCAACCCGCTTTCGGGTGGCCGGTCGGGTCCATCTCGATCTTCAGGTACTCGGTGTCGGTCGACCGGCCCGGCTTCACCGCCTCGATCGGCTTCGGCGTGGCCGATCCGGTCGGCGAAGCGCTCGCACCGGGAGACGGCGAACCGGACGAGGTACCGGTTCCGTACGGCGAGGGCGAGGGCGTCGACGATCCCGTCGGGGAAGGCGACTGCGACCGGGCGGCTTCCGGTAGGAGCAGAAGCATCGAAGCCAGGGCGAGAACTACGACGATCCCGATCGCTCTGGACCGGTTCCTCAAACGCGCCCTCCTCCACGCGGTCGCGCGTAGGTCTGCGACGACGATCCGTCGCTCCCCACACCGGCCCCAGCGCGACTGACGTTCAAAGTCACTGCTTCGACGGGCTACCGCGAGGCTCCTGCGCCCCGCTGCGCGGGCTTGTTTTAGACCGGAGCGCCTGAACAGCGCAAGTGGTACCCGGCTCTGACGACCCGCCGGGCTCCCAGCCCGACCGGGTCGCCGGGAGGGCCATATCCAGGCCGAACGCCGTTGATACACTCGAATCCATGAGGCCTTCCCGCCGGCGGAGGCTCCTCCGTTTGGCCGCCCCGGCTCTCGCGCTCGGTCTTTTCGCCGCCGGCATTCCGGCAGCCCCGGCCGCGACTCCGATCAAGATCGGACTGGCGAGCGTCTTCGATTTCGCCCAGGAATGGATGCACGACGGCGCCCAGTTCGCCGTGGACGAGATCAACCGATCGGGTGGCGTCCTGGGACGCCCGCTGAAGCTCTACTCCGAAACCGACCCGGCCCTCGGCAACCGAGCCGTCCAGCAGCTCCTTTTCGGCGACCGTGTCGACGCCCTCATCGGGCCCGAGGTTTGGACGGCAACGCAGAACAACGATCAGAACATCCGCAACCGCAAAGTGATCAACGTCCTGCCGCTCTCGCCCGTCGGTGAGACCGGTGTTCTGCGGAACCCCTACGTGTTCCGGCTGATCCCGTACGACAAGATCCAGGCCGAGGCGCTCGTCAACTACCTGTCGAACTTCAAGGGGCTGCGTCGCTTCGCCGTCCTTTACTCCGACGATTTCCTCGGGCGGGAAGGCGTTGGCGAGATGCGGACGAGTTTGCAGAACGTCGGCTTGCACACCGTGTACGAAAACACGTTCAACATGGGCGACACCGACATGACCCAGCAGGTTCTCGGCGCGCAGCGCGCGCAGGCAGACGCGCTCATCGTGTGGGGTCTCGCGCGCGAGACGGCGCGCATCGCGAAGATCACCAGGAACATCGGCTGGAACGTGCAGATCGCCGGGCCGGTCGAGTCGATCGCCGGGGAGTACATTGACATCGCCGGAAAAGCGTCCGAAAACACGGTCTCGGTTCTGCCCCACAAGACGATCAACAACTGGGCGCCGCCGGGCTCGTTCCGCGCCAACTGGTTCGCGCACTGGTACCGGCGCTACGGCATCCCGACGTTCAAAGGCACGAAGGTTCCCAATCTGCCGATCGCGCAGGCGGTGGTCTACGACGCCGTGAAGCTCGTCGCCGAGGCGATGCAGATCGCGGGAACGACCGACGGCGACGCGGTGCGGCGGGTGCTCGAGTCGGGGCACGTCTTCCACCTGATCACCGCAGACTTCCATTTCTCGCCGGACAACCACGAGACCTACAAGGCGGAGGACCTCTGGGCGTTCCGGATCCTCAAAGGCGCGACGAACTTCGACATCGACCCGCGCGCCGATAAGCGCAAGGAGACGGAAGCCTGGGAATTGTTCGCAGCCGGGCTCCTCTACGACCGCAAACGCGGCGTCGCGTTCATCCCGCTGTCGATCGGCACGTTCGACAAGGGACAGGCCGTGCACGTCGGCCGGCTCGTCTGGACGGCGGTTTCGGCGCGGTTCGTCGAAGAGGTCACGGTGCCGTACTTCGACCTCCCCGCGCGAAGAGCCGACGGGAAATTCGCGATCGTCCATCTCCGATTACGCAACGTCTCGGGCGTCACGCGCAAGGCACCGTGGTCCTTCGTCATCGACCAGGACGGCAACCTGTCGATCCCCGACCCGCAAGCGATGGCCGCGCTGTGGATCGACGGAGGTCCCTCGGCGAAGTTCTTCATCTTCTCTCCGGTGCCGCCGGGTGGGACGTTCGAAGGCGACGTCGTGTTCGACGTGCCGGAGACGGCTACCCACTTGCAGGTCGGCGTCCCGGACGACTTCATCTTCCAGGACTACGCGATGGTGAGGCTCTAGACCGTGCGTCGCCTCATCGGGGTATTCCTCGGACTAATCCTGCTCCCGCTGGTCGCGTGCAAGGGTGGCAGCGGCGAGCTGGTGATCGGGGTCGTCGGGCCGCTATCGGGCCCGCTCGCGTTCGTCGGCAGCGCGCAACAACGCGGCGCGGAGCTCGCAGCCGAGGAGATCAACGACGCCGGCGGGATCGGTGGCCGCAAGGTGCGGCTGTCGATCCAAGACGACTCCGACTTCGCGCGGATCACCGGGATCTTGCGGGACTTGACGCTTCGGGAGAAGGCGCTCGCCATCATCGGCCCCGAGACGGCGACGCCGGTCCTGGCCGCCTCGAGCCCGGCCGCGCGCGCAGGCGTGCCGGTGCTGCTGCCCTACGCCGGTCTCGGCGACGTACGTCCGCGTGAAGGCCGCGGTCCGGTGTTCCGTCTCGTGCCGAGCGCGGTGGATGAGGTGACGAAGCTCGCAGGATGGCTCGTGGGGGAGAGACGTCTCACGTCGGTCGCGCTCGCAACCGCGGCGAACGAGGACGGTCGCGGCGCGGCGGATCTGTTGCAGCGCGCTATCGCCGCTGCAGGCGGACGCGTTACGGCCGCGCGGGAGTTCACGTCCGGCGAGATCGACCAGACGCAACTCGCGCAAGCCTTGCGGCGGTCCGGCGCGTCGGCGCTCGTCGTATGGGGTCCCCCGGCCGACGCCGCGCGCGTCGCTCTCGCCGTGCGGAGGATCGGCTGGGGGGTGCAGATCGCCGGGCCGGTCGGGCTGTTCGTGTCCGACTATCGTTCGCTCGCCGGCGGATCATCGGACGATACGGCCATCACGCTCCCGTACCGCCGGGACTGGTTCTCCGCCCGCGTTGCCGCGTTCTTCCTGAAGTACGAGTCGAAGTTCGGAATCGTCACGATCCCGCGCCAGGAGACCCTGATCCCCGACCTGCCGGTGATCGCGATGGCGTCCTACGACGCGGTGAAGCTCGTCGCGCAAGCTGCGACGCAAGGCGGAGCGAGTCCCGGCAAAGTCGCCTCGGCGCTCGAGCACATGAAGAACGTGCCGGGCATCGGCACGACGTATACGTTCTCGAACACCGACCACGAGGCTTTCTCCGCAACCGATCTGTGGATGGCCCGTTTCTACAACTTCGCCGTCATCTACGACATCGACCGCCGCGCGAACCGCGATGACCAGATCCGCTTCTACAAGATCCAGGTCTCCGCGATCTACGTCCCGCCGGAGTTCTTCAAGACCGACAAGGGCGCCGAGCTTCAGCAGCGGGTGCTGGAAGACGTGCTGACGAACCCGGAGGCGGTCGAGTTCTTCAAGGATTACTCACCTCCACGACCTGCGCCGGGCCCGATCTAGCCACGGGTCGCTGCTCCCTCATCTCCGTCCCGCACAGCCATCGGATTCGCGGGCGCTATCCTCACCCCGGAATGCAGCACCTTCAGGCATTAGTAACGGGGCTCGGCGTGGGTGCGGTGTACGCTCTCATCGCGTTCGGGATATCGCTCGTCTACGCGACCAGCCGAACGCTCAACTTCGCGCACGGCGAGGTGCTGACGGTTGGCGTGTTCCTTTCGCTGACGGCCGTCTATTTCAATCTCCCGTCGTGGCAAGGCATCGTGGTCGGCGTCGCCGGGGCGGTGCTGCTCGGCGTGGTACTGGCGAAAGTGGTGTTCACGCCGCTGCGCCGGGCGCCGGAATCGCTCGCGTGGCTGCTCGGGCTTTTGATCGTGGCGTCGGTGATCACGAACGCGTCCGCGCGAATCTGGGGACAGCGCGCCTACAGCGCTGAGAAGCTCGGGATCGGAAGCTCGCTCGGCGCAGACAACGTCGTCAGGTGGGGTGGAGTCGTCTTCCCCTCTATCTACGTCTGGCTCTTTGTCGCCGGTCTGGTGCTGATGGTCGCTCTCGATCTTCTGATTCGGCGCACGGCGTTCGGGCGGGCCGTGCGCGCAGTCGCGCACAGTCGACGGACCGCCTCGCTGATGGGGATCGACACCGAGCGAACCATGGTTTACGCGTTCGGGCTCGCCGCGGGGCTCGGCGCGATCGCGGGGATCATGTTCTCGCCGCTGACGTTCGTGCAGGTGCAGCTCGGAGCTTTCTTCACCTTCAAGGGCCTGGCGGCCGCGGTGATCGGCGGCCTCGGCTCGGCGCGCGGAGCGTTCCTCGGGGGGCTGGTGCTCGGCGTCGTCGAGCAGGTTGCGCTCATCTACGTTCGCGCCGGCTACACCGACGCGATCGCGTTCGGAGTGCTGATCCTCGTGCTCGTCGTGCGGCCGGCGGGGATCATGGGCCGCGTCGTCGAGGAGCGTCACTAGATGACGCCCGACGCCCGACGCAGGTTGTGGTTCGCGGCGCTCTTGCTGCTGCCGTTCGTGTTCCGCGACGAGCTCTCCAGGTTCGCACTCGCTCGCGTCGGGGCCTTCGCGATCGCAGCGACCGGCGTTGCGGTCGTGAGCGGGCTCGCAGGACAGATCTCGCTCGGGCATGCCGGGCTGATGGCCGCGGGCGCGTTCACGTCCGCGGGGCTGGCGGTGCACGCGGGATGGCCGTTCGCCGCGGCGTTTGTGGCGGGAACGGCGCTGGCGGCTCTCGTCGGAGTCGCGTTCGGCATCCCGTCTTTGCGGGTTCGCGGCCAATATCTCGCGCTCGCGACGCTGGGCGGCGGCTTCATCATCTGGCAGATCCTGCGCGAGGCCAGCTCGCTCACCGGCGGCGACGGCGGTTTCGCGAGCATCCCGCCGCCGAGCCTGTTCGGCCGGTCGCTCGGACCCCTCGGCGCAGCCTCGCTCGCGATGACACTCGCTGCGATAACGCTGTTCGCGGCGGGGAACCTCGAACGCTCGCGCGCCGGACGAGCGTTCCGCGCGGTGCGCGACAGCGAGGCCGGCGCCGCGGCGTCGGGGATCTCGGTGTACCGGGCGAAACTTGGCGGCTTCGTTGCGTCGGCCGCGATCGCAGGCGCAGCCGGCGCGCTCTTCGCTCACACCGAAGGGTTCATCGCGCCGAGCCAGTTCGATCCGAGCATCTCGTTCCTGCTCGTGCTCGCCGCGGTGCTCGGCGGACTCTCGTCTCCGTACGGAGGGGCCCTCGGCGCGTTGCTTATCCTCGGGCCCTCGGAGTTGTTCCCGTCGGCGTTCTCCTGGCTCGAGCGCTACCAGATCATCGCGTGGGGCCCGGTCGCGCTGTTGGTCGTGTTTCGGTGGCCGGACGGCGTCGTCGGCGGATTGAAGCGGCTCGTGGGTCGCCTCAGGGCCGGGAGAGGCACGGGTGTTACCCGAGAGACGGAGCGAACGGTGGCGCCGGAAACACCCGTCGTTCCGCCGGTCACCGTGGTGTCGCCGGGCGTGACGCTGCTCGTCGTGCGCGGCGTAACGAAATCGTTCGGAGGACTGCGCGCGCTGCACGACGTCTCGCTCGAGGTCGGCGCGGGAACGATCCACGCTCTCATCGGCCCGAACGGGAGCGGCAAGACGACCCTGCTCGACTGTCTGACCGGCGCCCGTCGCTCCGACGCCGGTGAAGTAACGCTGCAAGGGCGGCGCATCGACGCGCTTCCGCCACATGAGATCGCGTCGCTCGGCGTCGCGCGCACCTTCCAGCAAGTCGCCCTCTTCGGCACCATGACCGCGACCGAGAACGTGCTCGCCGGAGCCCACCCGAGACTGCGCGGCGGCCTCGGCGCCGGAGCGCTCGGGCTGCGGCGCGGAGACGACTCGAACGCCGAGCACGACGCCCGCGCGATCCTCGCCGCCGTCGGACTCGCCGGGCTCGAAAAAGATAAGGCCGTGGCCCTTTCGTACGGACAGCGCAAACGGCTCGAACTCGCCCGCGCATTGGCGTTGCGGCCGAGCCTGCTCCTGCTCGACGAGCCGGCTGCAGGACGGAACGAACCCGAGATCCTCGAGCTCGGCCGCTTCCTCAAACGATTGCGTTCGGCCGGGCTCACGATCCTGCTCGTCGAGCATCACATGAACTTCGTACTCTCGCTCGCCGACGTGGTCACCGTTCTCGACGAGGGGCGGGTGGTCGCCCACGGCGACCCGCGGACTGTCCGGGCCGACCCGGCGGTGGTCGAGGCGTATCTCGGAGCCGGCGTTGCCTAGCGCGCGACGCCGACCCGCGAAGCAACCGTCCGCGCCGGCGCTGCCGCCGTTCGAGATGCTCCGCGTCGAGGGTCTCCACGCCTCCTACGACGGGATGATCGAGGTTCTTCACGGCGCGTCGATCGAGGTCCACGAACACGAGATCGTGACGATCCTCGGCTCGAACGGCGCGGGCAAGACCACGCTGGTTGCCGCGGTTTGCGGGCTCGTTCCCTTCGTCCGTGGCACGGTCCGATTCCAGAGCGAGGACATCACCTCGCTGCCCCCCCACGCGATCGTGTCGCGCGGGATCGTCGAAGTGCCCACCGGCCGGGAGGTCTTCCCCGACCAGACGGTCACGGAGAACCTTCTCCTCGGCGCACACGCCTACCGGTCCGATCGCGCCAGAGTGCGACGCAACGTACGGGACATGCTCGAGCGTTTCCCGGTCCTCGGGCAGCGCAAGAGTCAGCTCGCGGGCTCGCTGTCGGGAGGCGAGCAGCAGATCCTGTCGGTCGCGCGCGGGCTGATGGGGCGGCCGCGGCTGATGATCCTCGACGAGCCGTCGATGGGGCTCGCGCCCATCCTCGTGACGCAGGTGTTCGAGCTCCTCAGGGACATCTGGCGTGAGGGGACGACGCTCCTGCTGGTCGAGAAGCTCGCCCACCTCGCCATCACGTTCTCGCACCGGCTTTACGTGCTCGAGCTCGGCTCGGTCGCGCTCGAAGGAACCGCCGCCGAGCTGGCCGGCGACCCCCGGGTCGAGGAGGCCTACCTCGGGCGCCGGGCGTGGGCGGAGGAGCTGGCCGGGGCAGAGTACCCAACCGAGTCGCCCTGACTTCCTAAACTGGACGTCTGTGGGCGTTCGGGAAGAGGCAGTACTGGGGAGGAACCGCATAACCGCTTCGTCCGTCGAACGTTATACTTGTCGAGACCCCAAAAACCGCAGGTCAGAGGCCTAATGATGGGACGAATCACCCGGGGGGCCCTCGTCGGGCTCCTGTTCGCGCTGACGGCAGGCATCTGGCCTGCCTATGCGGCGCCTTCCAACATGAAGGTGACAAGCCCGGCCAACAACAGCGTCTTGGCCGGCTCGTACGCCGCCGACGGTTCTACCTCGGGCTTCCAAATCAATCTGCGTGGTACGGCATCGACCCCGTGCAGCAGCTTCAGCTCGATCACCTTCAAGGTCACCGGCCCAAACGGCTACTCGAAGTCGTTCCCCTATGGTTCCTACTCTGGAAAGACCTTCAGTGGCGGCCCGTCGACGCCGTGGGACACTCAAGATCTCCCGAACGGCCTCTACAGCGTCTACATCTACGCCACGGACACGGGCACACTCTGCAACAGCCAGACCGGTTCCGCCTACGCGAGCATCAAGCTGGCGAACCCGCCCCGGGCCCCGGTATGGAATGGCTCGCCGACGGCGGCGTCCGACGGCTCGGCGAACGTGACGCTTTCGTGGAACAAGAACATCGAGCCCGACGTGGTCGAGTACCACATCCTTCGAACGAACCCCGACCAGACCACGAGCAAAGCCGTTGTCCCGGCGAGCGGCCAGGGCTGCTCGGTGTCGAGCGGGAGCATCACATGCACAGACACGAGCTTCGGGTCTTCCTACACCGGAACGTACACATACGCGATCGCCGCGCTGCGCTCGCGCCCGGCCTACAACACCGGGGAGACCGTGAAGAATTGCGACACGACGAACAATCCGTGCGTCGCGTCGGGTCTGAATGATTCGCGTGACGTCTCATTGACGGCTCCGACGCCTACGCCCTCGCCGACCGACTCGCCGTCTCCCGGCGGCTCCGGTTCGCCGACGCCCGGCGGCTCCGGGTCGCCCACGCCTGGCGGTACCGGCGCGGGGAAGGGTTCGAGCTCGAAGGGAACGAGTGTGTTGTCGTTTGGAACGTCGAGGAGCAGCAGCAGCTACAACCAGTTCTACACCGGGACCTACTCCGAGAGCCTGCCCTACCAGCCGAAGACGCTCATCGTCGGCGGAGGGACGGCCACGCCGGAGGGACAACAAGTGGAAGCTGGGTCGGTCACGAACACGCCTCCGAACTTCCGGCCGATCATGCTTCCCGTCGCCGGTGGTCTGCTCGCGTTCCTATCCGCCGCACACGTGCGCCGCCTGCTCATCCACTTCTAGACGCGCCTCAAGACGAGCTCGACCGCTTCGGCGGCGTCGCTCGCGCGGAGCACCGGATCCAGCGTCAGACCGTTCCGTTCGAGGGTCCACGTCCCGATGCCGGCGACCGGACGGCCGATCTTCAGCGCGAGCGCAATCTCCGAAAGCGTCCCGAACTCACCGCCCACCGCGATGACCGCGTCGGCGCTCCGCACGACGAGGGCGTTGCGCGCCTCGCCCAAGCCCGTCGGGATCGCGACGTCGACCCACGCATTGACGTCGGAGCGGTCCTCTCCGGGAAGGATCCCGACCGTCGTTCCGCCGGCCGACCGAGCCCCCCGACACGCGGCCGCCATGACGCCGCCGAGTCCGCCGGTGACCACGACCGCGTGGTGCTCTGCGAGGAGGCGCCCGACCTCCTCCGCGATCCGCTCTTCCTCGTGCGCCGCGGCGGACGCCCCTACCACCGCGACGTAGACCGGGCGCGCGCTCATCGGACGATCCGCAGTGCGCGTTCGCCCAGGATCGTGGCCAGGAGCCTGATGGCGCCGTGCTTGTCGAGCGGGGAGTTCCCGTTGCCGCATTTCGGCGACTGAACGCACGACGGGCAGCCGCGTTCGCAGCGACAACCGTGGATCGCTTCGAGCGTGGCGCGGAGGTGCTCGGCCCCGGCGGTGAATCCGCGCTCGGCGATCCCCGCTCCGCCCGGGTAGCCGTCGTAGATGAAGACGGTGCACGCGCCGGTGTCGGGATGGGAAGGCGTCGAGACGCCGCCGATGTCCCACCGGTCGCACATCGCGAAGAGCGGCAGCAGCCCGATACCCGCGTGTTCCGCCGCGTGCGCAGAACCACCGACGTCCGGGGGATCGATGTGCGCGTCGGCGAGGAGTTGATCCGGGACCGTGTACCAGACCGACCGCGTCTCGAGCTTCATCTCCGGGAGGTCGAGCGGAACCACATCGAGGACCTCTCCGGTGTAGATGCGCTTCCGGACGTAGGAGACGACCTGATTCGTCACCTCGACGCGCCCGAAGAACAGGTCGACGGCGCCGGCGTTGCCCTTGCGCTCGACCGCGAGCACGCGGATGTCGGTGATGTCGCGCGGTTGCGTGTAGCAGTCGTCGTCGGACGCAGTGACCAGCGCGACGCGGTTGTCGAGGTCGAGCGCCTCGACCAGGAACTGGCGCCCCTGGTGGAGGTAGATCGCGCCTTGATGAACGGAGAACGGCGCGCGCGCGGAGTCGACGGTGCCCATCAGGGCGCCGGTCGCGGAATCCACGATCGAGGTGACCCCGCCGGAAGAGCGGACGTCGACCTGTTGCGCCGGCGATCCCCGTCCGGCCCAGTAGCGCTTGCCGCCGCGGACGCGGAGCCTGCCGTCTGCTTCCATCCGCACCAGCGCGTCTCCGAGCTCCGGCCCGAAGAAGCGTTCGTCGTCGGAGGTGAGCGGCAGCTCGTAGGCGGCGCAGCCGAGGTGCGGGTCGAGCACGTTCGGGTTCGAGTGGTCGACCAGGGCGGACTCGTGCGGGCGGCCGAAGATCTCCTCGGGATGGGAGATCAGGTACTGGTCGAGCGGGTCGTCGCCCGCGACGAGGACCGCGAGCGAAGCTTGCCGGGCCCGGCCTGCGCGCCCCGCCCGCTGCCAGGTGCTCGCCACGGTCCCCGGGTACCCGGCGAGCACGCACGCGTCGAGCCCGCCGATGTCTATCCCGAGCTCGAG
>Ga0070708_100003352_pt1 | contig 12543 bp, 7 predicted proteins | sample KBSK5503metaG_FD_65469 | JGI IMG/M metagenome (GOLD analysis project Ga0070708, IMG submission 65469) | Corn, switchgrass and miscanthus rhizosphere microbial communities from Kellogg Biological Station, Michigan, USA - KBS K5-50-3 metaG | ecosystem: Host-associated > Plants > Roots >...
CTCATCACCCCCCTGGGCGCGGGCCAGCGTGGCCGCGAACTCGGCACCGATCACCGGCCCAGTATCGGTCTGGCATATCGCCCCGCGCAGCCGGAACCGCCATTCATCGGCACGTTCTGCTACCGGCCGGTCACATGGGCTGTAACCAGCCTGTGGGGTTCCGAAACGGGCATAGTTGGCTGACCGGCGGGTTTGCCTGCGGTAATGGTTGCGTGGCTGGCAGCATCGCGGGTTTGTGACCCTACGCTTGCTGTATCTGATACTCGTCCGGCTATCCGGGTGGCTGGTGCTACTGGCGCGCTCGGCGGCGTCGAAGGACGCCGAAGATCAACCGAACTGACCTTGCAGAAGCGGTCGCGCCCGACTGCCCGCCGCTCCAAACCCAGGTCGCCGGCTATGCCGAGAGCGCCCGCAGGGCAAGATCAGCGCGCAGATCGCGGCCTCTTTGTTTGGCGACAGATCGGTGATCAACGGCAGCGCTCTTTGGTGGCGGGTGCCGACATCGTGCTGAAGACCATGGAGGTAGAGCCGTGATGAGATGCGCGCAAGGGGACATGGGTGACTGTCTGACGGCGACTGCGCGTCCGGCCCTGCCGCCTATCACGGAACGTGAGCAGTCGTGCCTGATCACCGGTTATCGAATCCGAGCCGATCGCCGATTACGAGCGTGAACGGAGCTCGATGGTGGGCTGCAGTCGAGGACGCAGATCACCTATTCTGGTGCGCCGTCACCTGTGCCGATGTGCGCGGATAGCTGCCTTGACCGGGGGCCGGTTTGGTCCGCCCGGCCATGAGAGCCGTGGTCGATGGTGATGGCTGCGTTCAGGGCGATGCCGGTGCAGGGGCGGCAGGGCCGGTGCCCGGGGGTGCGAGGGCGGCGGGGAGTTGGTCGCGGGAGGTGATCGCGAGCTTCTGGTAGGCGTGGGTTAGGTGCCCTTCCACGGTCCGGGCGGTGACGAACAGGTTCTGGGCGATCTCCCGGTTGGACAGGCCGGCCGCGGCGAGCTGGGCGGTGCGGCGCTCGCTGGAGGTCAGCGAGTCGAGCCCGCTGAGGACGAGCCGCCGGGGTCGCCCGCCGACGGCGACCAGTTCGGTGCGGGCCCGCTCGGTGAGGGCGAACGCGCCGCAGCGGTAGGCGAGGTCGAGCGCGCGGCGCAGGATCTCGCGGCTTTCGGTCCTGTGTCCTGCCCGCCGGAGGGCCGCCCCCAGGTCGGCCATGGCGCGGGCGTGTTCTAGCCGCGCGCCGGAGTCGTCGAGCACACCCGCCGCCTGGCGCAGCAGCTCGATGCCGCGGCTTCCGCCCTCGGCGAGGCCGGCCGCGCGCAGCGCTATCCCGAGCGTGCCCGGGCCGGTGAACGCCTGGGCGAGGGTGACCTCCTCGGCGGCGAGCGCTTTCGCTTCGGCTGGCGCGCCGAGCGCGAGGTGCGCGAGCGCGGCGTCGGAGCGCCACGACGCGCCTGACGGGGTGATGACACGCAAACGGGTGAACAGGTCGCCGGCGGCCAGCAGGTCGCCGAGTGCCGCGGCCGGGCGCAGCTCGGCCAGCCGAAGCCGGCCGCGGGCCGCCAGCAGCCATCCTGTCTGCCACGTCGTCGGGAACTGCTCGGTGAACCGGTAGCGCCGATCGGCCGCCTCTGCCGCCTCGAGTTCCCCGCGCTCGGCGAGGGACTGGAGCAGGGCGGCGAGGGCGACGGCGGCGTGGATGCCGGGCGGGCCGGGGCCGGTCTCGAGCGCGACGCGTGCGTCCGCCTCGGCGTCGGCGAGGTTGCCGATGCGCAGCTGATGCAGCGCGCGGTAACACGACAGCCCGAGCACGTGCGGCAGGGAGCCGAGCCGGCGCGCGTCCGCGAGCGCTTCGCCGAACCGCGCCAGCGCCTCCTGGTAGCGTTCGGCGAACGCGAGCGCGTTGCAAGCGTGGTAGAAGAACGGGGGCCGGTCGACCGCCTCCGGCAGCAGCTTCGGCGCCCCGGCGAGCGCGCGCAGGGCCAGGTGCGCGGCGGTCTCTGCGGGCTCGTTCGCGCCCACGGCCGCCACCGCCAGCATGCCGAACACGCTCGGCGGAACGTCGCGCTCGTCCTCGGCCAGCCGGCGAAGACGGGCGATCCGCGGCGCGGCCTCGCCCGCGGTCTCCGCGTCGAACTGGGCCGCGCCAAGGGCCGCGCCCTCGAGCATGAGCGCGGCCCGCCGGTCGGTGGCGCCCAGACGAGAGCGCGTGCGGTCGAACACCGCCAGCGCCTCCCGGTTGCGGCCAGCGATCTGCAGCATGCGCCCCAGCGCCAGGGTGATCGACACCTGAGCGGTCGTCGCCGGCGCGACGTCGAGTGCGGCCTCAAGATGAGCCGCCGCCTGCGGGTCTCCCGCGTAGGATTCGGCGAAGCCGAGCTCGAGCAGGACGTCGGGGCGGAGCCGCTGGGACGGCGGTTCCGCCAGCGCCCGCCGCAGATAGGCGACCGCCGAGTCCGGCGCGCCGTTCGCAACCGCGGCCCGGGCGGCCGACAACAAAGAACCGGCCACCTCGTCGTCCCCGGCCGGGTCGCTCGCGAGCAAGTGGGCCGCGATGCGGTGCGCGGACGCGCCCTCCTTCGAAAGGTGGCGCGCAGCCGCCGCGTGCAGGCCAGCGCGCTGGCCTGGCGGCAGATCGGCCTCGACCGCCGCCCGGACGATCGGGTGGACGAAACGCAGCGGCCGGCCCCCTTCGAGGATCCCGGCCGCGGCAAGCTCGTCCGCCGCGGTTGCGGCGGCGCCGGTGTCCACGCCGGCCAGGCCTGCCGCCAGCCGGACGTCGGCCTCACCCAGCACAGCCGCCGCTCCGGCTAGCGTGCGGGCCGCTGCGGACAGACGGCTCAGCCGCAGTACCACCGACTGCGAGACCGCCCGCGGCGCCAGGGCCGCGACGCGGGACGAGGCTGCCGCCGTCGGCTTGATGCCCTGATCGGCGATCGCGCGGACGAGTTCGCGGACGAAGAACGGAACGCCGCCGGTCACCTCGCGACAGGCTCCGGCGAAAGACGGCTCGACGTCGGTGCCGAACGCCAGCCGCATCAGCTCGGCCACCGCCTGCTCGCTCAGCGGCGCGAGTTCGAGAACCCTGGCCGGCGGGCTGGCGGCAAGCGCCGCAAGCACCGGCGAGGCGTCAGCCGACAGGGCGGCCCGCGCCGCGGCGACGACCGCGATCGGCAGCTCCTCGAGTCGCCGCCCGAGGTAGTGCAGGAAACGCAGCGAGGCCTGGTCGGCCCAGTGGACGTCATCGACGCAAAGCAGCAGCGGCGAGCGTCGGCCGAGGTTCGCGCACAGCCAGTACAGCCCGTGCAAGATCGCGAACGAGGGGTCGAGCAGCGCGCCGGCAACATCCTCCTGCACTGCCGCGAGGCCGAACAGCGTCGCCGCGTGCCCGGCCGCGCCGACGAGGAGCTCGGCCCGTTCCGGCGGCGATGCCGCGACCAGCGGGGCCTCGAACAGCTGGCGCATCAGGCCATAGGCGAAATCTTGTTCCAGCTCTGAGCCACGCGCGCTCAGCGTCGTCAGGCCAAGGTCGCTGCCATGCCGTCCGGCCGCCAGAACCAGGCACGTCTTGCCGATGCCCGCGGTCCCCACGAGCACAAGCAGCGAACCACGCCCGGCGCTCGCCTCACGCAGGCTCTCATCGATCCGGGCGAGGGCGTCGTCTCGCTCCAGAAGCGGTTGCCCACTATCCATCGCTGTCACCCGGCGCCGATCGTATCGCCGCCAAAATCCTCGGTCCACCCGTGTAAAAGCAGGTGGTCTCCCACGGCGCGGCACCGACCCGGGCCGCGCGACCCTGGCGGAACGAGGGCACGGAGGACCTAGCCGAAACCGCCCCAGCCGCAGGCCGCCATGAACTCAACCAAGGAGGACCGATGATTGATCACAGCCCGTTGCCAGAAAAGATCTGGCCAGGCAAACTGCTCCTGCGGACCGCGGGGGCGTGCGACTTCGACCCAGAGCGTCTGCTCGAGGTGTTCGGCGAGCAACGGCAACGATTCGTTACCGTCCTGCGAGGATTCGCTCCCGACGACTGGGCTGCCCCGACCCGGTGCGCCGACTGGTCCGCGCACGATGTCGTCCGCCACCTGTGCGACTGCAACGCGCTCGCCGCCAGCGCCGGCCCGGATGACCACACGCTCGACCTCGCCGCTGGCTTCGACCCGAGAACCACGCCCCGCGGGTGGCTGACCGCATCGGCCGACGAGCCACCCGACGCCACCCTCACTCGTTTCGTGGCGACAACCGAAGAACTGCTCGCTCTCTTGCGCACTCGGCTGGCCCAAAACCGCAAGTTCGACATCCGGCTGCCATACGGGCCGATGGACTGGACGGTGTTGGTCCTCCACGGCTTCTGGGACTCGTGGCTCCACGAGCGCGATGTGCTGCTCGCCCGGGGCACCGGCCGCCCACCGACGACGACGCAATATTCTTCGCGACCGGATACGGGTTGTTCATCGCCGCCGTGGCGGCGTCGATGTTCGGCGATCAGGTGCAGGAGAAGCTGACGCTGGGCGACGGCGGCGGCGGCGTCTTCGACCTGGACAGCCGCGGCGCCGTCACGCTCACCGCGACCCGGGTGACCACCGCGGGGCCGCCCGCAGCCCAGGTGACCGACGCCCTCGCCGGGCGCCCACCGGCCGCGGCCGTGCTCGGCGATCTGCCCGCCAGCTCGCGTACCGCCCTGTCGCGCTTCGCCGACTTCTTCAACACCCCCGCCAGTCAGTGAATCACCTATCGGGCAGCCAACCCATCACTGGCGATGCCACCACGCGACGGCTGCCGTGGGGTCGCGAATCCAGCTGCCCGCCGAGGCCCCACGTTCCGGCAGAACACTCCAACTCGGGAGGACCACATGACCAAGAAGGCACCGGGCAGCACCTGGCACCGATCGCTCGTACTCGTGCTGACGGCCGCGACCGCACTCTCGGCCGCCGCGTGCGGCAGCAGCAAGCACACGGCTACGGCGGGTAAAGGCGGCAGCTTCGTTTCCAAGGCAAATGCGATCTGCGCCAAGGCGGTCGCGAAACACGATGGTCACCCCTTCCCGGTGCCGAACTTCGACCCGCTGCACCCCAGCGCCCGAGACTTGCCCGCCGTCGGCAGGTATTTCGCCCAGTACGGAGATGCCGCCGCCACCACCGCTCGCCTCGACGCGCTCGCGGCCCCGGCCAGACACCACGCGGACTGGGAGAAGCTCCGCGCGCTCATTGATGAGGCAGCGGCCAACGCGCAGCGGCAGATCGCCGCCGCCGAAAGGTCGGACATCGCCGGGTTCGAGCAGACGGTGACCACCGCCCGATCATTGGCGAAGCAGATCAACGAAATCGGGCCCACACTCGGGTTCACGTCCTCATCTGCATGCGCCAAGCTGTTCGGTTGATCCACTCGGCTATCGCCCCGGCCAACGGCTGCCGGGCACCCAGCCAGGGCCCGCGAATCGACCCGATCTGTACGGCGACCGCCAAACCGAAATTGAGCCCGCAGCGGCGCAGAGCGCCGGCTACGGCGTTGCTGAGCGGCGGACCATGCAAGTCACTGTAGGTAGCCACCTGATCGGCGAGCTCAGCTGCACACTGAGTAGTTGTCAGGGATGGCGGATGCGCAGCAGGCCACGTTGCAGCACAGCGACCGCCCCGGCAAGGCTCTCCGGCTCCGCCAGGCTGGCCAGGTCCCCGATCGCTTTGATGACCGTGGCGGCGGGCTGGTATTCACCAAACCGTGAACCCGCCGCGATGATGACGCAAGGTCACGGAGCCGAACTTCACCGTCTCTCCCTGCCGACTCTGGGCTGTCAGCAGACGGCGAGTTCAGCGTGACCGAGTGGCACAGAACAAGCTGTTCTGCCGCAAGCTGCCCGACGCTGGTGAGCTACTTGATGCCTACGACCATCGAGTCGGGCCCGGGGAGCGGTTGGGTGGAGCTGTCGCGGAAGCCGGTGCCGGCCATCCATGCGCGGCAGTCGGTGGCGGTGTAGTCGAAGCCCCCGTGGGTTTCGACGAGCATGTTCACGCTCATGAGCAGGCCAAAGGTGTTGGCCCGGCGGTCGTCGTCGATGATGGCGTCATAGATGATGAGCGCGCCGCCGTCGGGCAGCGCGTCGTAGGCCTTGCGGAGCAGGGTGCGCTTTTCTTGCAGGCTCCAGTCGTGCAGGATGTGGCCCATGATCAGCACGTCGGCGGGGGGAAGCGGGTCGGCGAAGAAGTCGCCGGGGTAGAAGCGCAGGCGGTCGGCGAGCCCGTGCTGTGCTACGTACTCCTCGAAGATTCCCCCGGTGGCGGGAAGGTCGAGTCCGCCGCCGGTCAGGTGCGGGTGGCGCAGCGCGAGCTGCACTGGCACGCATCCTTCGGCGGCGCCGATGTCGATGACGGTGTGATATCGATCCCAGGGGAACTTCTCCGCGATCGCCAGCGCGGCGCCCATGCTGAGTCCGGTCATGGCGTGCAGGAACTTCCGGAGGCGGCCCTGGTCCTGGTACATGGCGAGGAAATCCTGGCCTGCGTTGGCCTGGTTATGGGGCTGGCCGGTGCGCAATGCGTCGGTGAGCGATCCCCAGGAGGGGTACAGCACCGCGTTGGCCATCTCCAGCATCCCGCCGATATAGGAGGGCTTGTTGCGGTCGAGGAACAGGCCGGTGGCTGTAGTGTTGGCGTATTCGTCGACGGTCCGTTCGAGCATGCCGAGCGAGACCAGCGCGTCGAGCCAGTCGGTGGTACCCCTGGGCTGCAACTCCAGCTTGGCGGTCAGTTCGTTGCCGGTAAGGGGTCCTTGCGCGAGCGTGGTGAACAAGCCGAGTTCGACCGCGCTCAGTAGTGCCTTGGACCCCCAGAAGGCCAGGCCCAGTTGCATGATCGCATCGGGTGTCGTTTGGTCGTTCGTCATTTGCCTTACTCCTTTAATGGGGCCGGGGCCTGGGCAATGTCGCCGGTGAGAGCACGTTTCAGAACTCGTGGGACCTACCTGTCCACGTGCTCCTTTGTCGAAATTGGTGGCCGGTACGCGGCAAGCGGCAATTCAGCCGAAGAGTTGACCGCACGGCGATGAAGACGTGAACCCGAGCCGGGGGGCGATTCGGTTGATCTCCGTCGACAGGTGCCGCGCGGTGCGCACGGTCTGCTCGAATCCGGCGACGTCGGCGCGTTCGGCGACCGTGATCTGCCGCCGCGCGTTGGCGGCCGCTTGATTGATGAGGGCGCGCAGTTCCTGCCACTCGCGCTGAAGTGTCGTCGGGGCGGCGAGCGCGTACATCCGCGCGGTCGTCGCGCTTGCACCTCCGTACCGGGCGAAGTATCTGCCGACTGCCGGAAGATCGGCAGGGCGCGGATGCAAGGGGTCGAAGCCCGGTAGGGGGAAGGGTGGCCGCTGTGCCGTGCGACTGCTTGGGCGCAGATGGCGTTGGCCTTGGCGACGAACCGCGTGTCTACCGCGCGCTGGCTACTGGTGCATGCGGCGACCGAGAGGGCGGTTGCCGCGGCGGCCGCCCCCAGCCACGTGACGACGACAGGCGTGCCGGGCGAGATTCTCGTCCGGGCCCGTTCGATCATCCGCGCTGCCATCTCGTCCTCCTTCCGGCCGATGGCTCGACCGTAGGGAGGCGGGCCTCCGGGCGCATTGGGCAAACGCTTAGATCCGCGGCCCAGCGGCCTTATCTTTGCGCCCGGCCGGGCATACTGGCGGGGTGAGCCGGCGCATCTCCAGCCCGGAGCTGATCGGGAGGGCGGCGGAGGTAGCCGCAGTGGGCGCCGCGCTGGCGGACGCGCAGCGCGGCCGGGGCCGGCTGGTGCTGATTGAAGGTGACGCGGGGATCGGCAAGACCCGCCTGGTAGAGGACTTCACCGCCCAAGCGGACCGGGCGCGGGTACTCGCCGGCGGGGGCATCCCGCTCGCCTCTGACACCCCGTACGCGCCGGTGCTCGGCATCCTGCAGGCGCTCGCCCGGCTGCACCCGGCAGCGGCTGGCGGGCTGCTGCCGCAGGAGGCGCCCGGGCGGGCAGACCCGTTCGGGCCGACGCGGCTGCTCGCCGCCGCGGCGGACGCGGTGCGCACGGTCGCGGCGCAAACCCCGCTGGTGCTCGTGGTGGAAGATCTGCACTGGGCCGATGCGTCCACCCGCGGCCTGGTGTCGTTCCTGGCCCGAGCGGTCCGCGAGGATCCGGTGTTGCTCCTGGTCACAGTCCGGGCGGAGGAGCTTGACCCAGCGCGGCCAGTCAGCGTCCTGATCGGCGAGCTTGCGCGGCTGCCGCACGCCGAGCGGCTGGTCCTGGCGCCGCTGGAGCACGCCGAGGTGGCCGCGCTGGTGGAGGCGATCACGGGGGTGGCTCCGTCGGCCCGGCTGACGGGCCAGCTGGTGCAGCGCGCGGCGGGCAACCCGTTCTTCACTGAGGAGCTGCTCGCCGCCGGGCCGGACGCCCTCACGCTGCCCGCGTCGATCCGTGACGTGCTGGCCGCGCGGTCAGCGCAGCTCCCGGCAGCAGGACAGCGGGTGCTGGGTGCGGCCTCGGTGCTGGGCCGTGCGATGTCTCACCGGCTACTGGCCGCGGTGGCGGAGCCGGCGGGTCTGGATGATGGGCTGGCTGCGGCGGTCAGTCACCGGCTGCTGGAACCCCGCAACGATGGATACCGGTTCCGGCATCCGCTGATCCAGGAGACGGCGTACGCCCAGCTGCTGCCCCCCACGCGTCAGGAGCTGCACGCCCGTGCCGCAGCCGCGCTCGCGGAAATGCAGCCGCCTGGGGAACTCGCGAGCCGCGCGGGCCATGCCGTGCAGATCGCCTTCCACTGGCAGCAGGCCGGCCAGGACGGCCCTGCGCTGGCCGCCGCGGTCCGCGCCGGTGACCTGGCACAGGCCGCGCACGCCCCAGCCGAGGCACTGGCCCAGTACACCCTTGCCATCGCCGGGTGGCAGAACCTTCCGGACCCACAGGCCGCCGCCGCCGACGTCGACGAGGTCTCCCTACTGGAGCGAGCGGCCGAGGCCGCGTCCGCGGCCGGCGACAATGCCCACGCGCAGAAACTGGCGCAGCAAGTGCTCACCCGTACTGGTCCGGCAGCAGACGCTGTCCGGGCGGCGCTGCGGCTGGAGCGGCTGGGCCGGTTCAGCTGGCTCGCCGGGGACCTGGCCACATCGCGGCAGGCCTACGACGACGCATTGCGGATCACCCCGGAGCAGCCATCGGCGACTCGCGCCCGGGTGCTGGCAGCCACCGCGCAGAGCCTGATGCTGCAATCACACCATGTGTCGTCTCGCGGCTACGCGGAGCAGGCTATCGCGGTCGCCCAGGCGGTCGGCGCGCGTGCCGAGGAGGCCCACGCCCGCAACACCCTCGGCACCGACCTGGCCGCCCTCGGCTGTCACGCCGACGGCATCGAGATGATCAGGGCCAGCCTGCGGATCGCCCGGCATATCGGCGATGACACCGAGGCGGCCCGCTGCCACGTCAACCTCGCAAGCACGCTCGCCGAAGCCCGGCAGGCCGCCGACGCACTGCAGGCCGGGGAGGAGGGCATAACTGAAGTCACGGCGCTGGGCCTAGCAAGGACCGCTGCAGCAGCCATCCTGGGCAGCGTGCTAGAGGCGCTGTACCTGCTCGGCCGCTGGCAGGAGATCCAGTCCCGCGCGAGCGCGGCGCTGGAGGCCGAACCCGAGCCGTGGAGTGCGGTCTCGGTCCGGATTCCTCGCTGCAGGGTCGCACTGGCCCGCGGTGACCTCAGCGCGGCAGCCGCCGATCTCGCCGCAATGACCGCGGTGCCCGGCGCCACCGCCGACGCGTACCACGGGGCCGATCTGGCAGCGCTGGATGCCGCGCTCGCCGCTGCCCGCAGCGACCTGGCAGGCGCGGCAGCCCGCGCCGGCGACGCTTTCAGAATCGCCGCGGGCGCCGACGACGTGGCCCGTTGCCTGGGCATCGCCGCTCTGGCGATCCGCATCGAAGCCGACGGCCTCGACGCCGCCAGGCTCACCGCGCACCGAGCCGACCCCGCGGCCGCCCTGGAACGCGTCGGCCGCATCCGGGCAGCCGCGGACGGTGCCATGGCCCGGATCGTCGCCGCCGGGGGCTGCCGCAGCCCGGTGTTCTCGCTTTTCGAAACGCTCATCAGTGCCCAGCTCAGCCGCAGCCCAGGCCCGGCCGACCCCGCCCTGTGGGACCAGGTCGCGGCCCACGAGCTCGCCGACCCGCACCTGGCTGGCTACGCCCGCCTCCAGCAGGCCGCCAGCCTGCTCGCCCGTCGTCGCCGGAAGGAAGCTACCGCCGCGCTGCAAAACGCCTGGCGAGCCGCGGGCCAGCTCGCGGCGGCGCCGATGTGTGCCGAGATCGCCACCCTCGCCCGCTGGGGTCGCATCGACCTCGCGGCCCCGGCCGCCCCGCCGCCACCAGACCAGCACCCAGCCGGCCTAACCCCGCGAGAACGCGAGGTCATCACGCTGCTTAGCAACGGCCTGTCCAACGCCGAGATCGCCAGAACCCTCTACATCAGCGAGAAAACCGCCAGCGTCCACGTAACGAACATCATGCGCAAGCTCGGGGTTACAAGCCGCCTGCAAGCTGCCATCGCAGCCCACAGCCGTATCAACACGAACAGTTGAATGTCCTTGGCGTCCGGCTATCCCGGATGAGAACCGGGCCCAAGCCCGGCGCCGGGCCTATTGACCAGATCTGTACGCAGCCACTCCCCAGCCTTGAGAAGCCGCTAGAGCCATACAGATCTATAAGGCGGCTACGCGCGCGACGCAGGTGCGCGATCTAGTCACGCTCCGTGGTCGGGGTTGCCTGGCCTTACAGGTGGTTATGGCTGGCCGACAGAGAGGTCAGATGACCGCCAACGGTACCGGCTTCGCGTTGATCAGCCCCGGCCTGACCGACGCCCGGCGTGGAGGCTGAATGGAGCGGCACGGTGCGCAGCTCCCTGCTCTCCGGGTCCTGGCTGCGGCCGGGCAGCGCTGACGTCGCGCCGGAACACGGCTGCTTATTTCCGTCTCCTGTGCCGGCCTCGGGTGGTTCGCGCGGGAAGTTCCGCTATCCGTTCAGGATGAGCGGTCGCGGTGTAGCGCATCGCGGTGAATTCGGATATTCCGAATAGCCGGACCAGGCGGAGGGGGTCGGCGGTGAGAGCAGCTTCGTGGAGGATGCGGTCTTGCCGGAGTTGCTGGAGGGTGACTCACGGCAGGCCTGCGTGACCCAAGGCTCGCCGGGCTACCGCTGGCCGCGCCATCGGCAGGCGTTCTGGAGGGTCGGCAAGACGCCCGCCGTCATCGGGTTGCGCGCCATCCGAGCACCCCGTCGAACGCGCGGTCTGGTGTGATCGCGGCGACAGCGGCCGCGAGCCGGTCGCGTGCCGCGCATCGCAGCGGTCCCTGCAGGTGGGCCAGCCGGGCGACAGAGCGCGACCTGCGCCAGATCATCGTGGTGCGTGCCCGCCTCGCGGCGTCGTAGCGGCCCAGCGCCGCCGCGATCCCGGCCGGCTCCGTCTCGGCCATCACGGCGGCCAGCTCAGCGGCGTCCTCGAGCGCCTGGCAGGCGCCCTGGCCAAGGTCCGGCGTCATCGCGTGCCCAGCGTCGCCGAGCAGCGCGATGCGCCCGGCGGCGAGGCGGCGGGGCAGCGGGTCAAGCTGCACGACGTCGTTGCGCAGCAACGCCGTGGCAGGCGTGGCGGCAAGCAGGCCCGGTATCGGCTCATGCCAGCCGGCGAAGCGCTCACGCAGCGCATGCAGCTCGTCCGGGCTCATCGCGCCATTCGCCGGGGCCCGCGCGGACGCGAACCAGTAGACACCCCCGTCGCCCATCGGCGCATACCCAAAGCGCCGGCCCTGGCCCCACGTGTCGCCGGCGTCGGTGACGGGCGGCGCCAGCGCCGCAGGGACAAGCGCGCGCCAGGCCGTGTGACCGGCGTAGCGGGCCGCGGCCCTCGGGTCCACCAGCGCCCGCAGCGAGCTGTGCACGCCGTCCGCCGCCACGACCAGGTCGGTCTCGATCTCGAAGCGGCCGGCCGGCCCGTCGCCGGTCACCACCGCGCGCGACCCATCGCTGCGGGCGCCGCGCACGGTGCAGCCCAGACGCACGGCGGCCGCCGGGACACGTCCCGCCAGTAGCGCGTGCAGCGCAGGCCGGGCGACCAGGAGGACCGGGCTGCCGTAGCGCCGCTCGACCCACGACGGGTCGAACCGCGCCAGGTCGCGGCCGCGGGCCGAGCGCAGGCCCGCCTCGCCCTGAACCGCCGGCCATGGGCGCAGCACCCGCACGAGATCCGGGTCGATGGACCGCAGCGCGCGCACGGCGTTCGGCCACAAGCCGACGCCGGCTCCGACCTCTGCGAGCACCGGCGCGCGCTCAAGCACGGTGACGCCCCAGCCGGCGCCGCGGAGCGCGACGGCCGCGGCCAGGCCTCCAATGCCGGCACCCGCCACGACAGCATGCCCGGTCACCCGCACCACGCCGACACTACGCCGGCACGGGCAGTGCCTGCTCCGCAGCCCATCACCGGTTGACGGCTCATAATGTTCGCTCGGGCGCGGCTCGGACGGCCGGGCTGACGACCAGGTTG
>Ga0070708_100003353_pt1 | contig 12543 bp, 15 predicted proteins | sample KBSK5503metaG_FD_65469 | JGI IMG/M metagenome (GOLD analysis project Ga0070708, IMG submission 65469) | Corn, switchgrass and miscanthus rhizosphere microbial communities from Kellogg Biological Station, Michigan, USA - KBS K5-50-3 metaG | ecosystem: Host-associated > Plants > Roots >...
GATGCCAATCGAAGAGTCAGGGAGCACGCCTCGTTCACGATGCTTTTGATGCCGGTACCCGCCTCGGGCTCGCAGGATAGTGTGGAAATTTCACCCGCTCTGCCGCACATCTGCCAGGGAGTAATCAGTTCAATCAACGAGCGACCCAGACACCCAATCTGTGTCTCGGGCTCAAAGCCTTTCTCAATTCGGCCTGACGATTTATGACTAGGCCTCAATTCATTATACACCGGAGTTCATAGCAGCCTGTTGAAAAACACGAAATGGAGAATGCCACGAGCATGACAGATGAGTAGCGGTTCGTTCGATACCTCTAAAGAGGGAGTTGATGAGATGGTGTATCAACTCCCCCTGGTTGTCCGCAACTACTCCTGCTGTCTCACAAAATAGTACCTGCTCTCAATTGCGAGAGAGTGAGAGAACTGACCTACAGTCTACGACCACGTCTTCCAACAAACAGGTTATACAGCAGGACAATGACTGCCACAACGATGAGGATATGAATTAATCCGCCTCCTATATGGAAGGCAAGCCAACCGAGTAACCAGAGTACGAGGAGAATAACGACAATGACCCAAAGAATAGTCCCTAACATAACAAGTACTCCTTTCACCAGTGAATGAGAGCATGTAGGGAGACATTCCCTACGAGGGAAGAAACAGTTCCTCCCCTAACTTCATAACGAAGCATACGCTCAATTGGTAATATAGCACAGCTACGAGTTCGGTCAGATGTAATACTAGTTTTTCAACAGGCTGGGGAGATTATCCACACCCGAAAAAGCAAGCGGGTTGTGCTACAATCGGTTCGCGGCCATGACAAACGAAGAAATCTTTCAAAAAGCAATGGCTCAAGCGCGGAAGAACGGCTATAAGGGTACCGGTTGGGGAGCAAAAAATTTACCCATAGACACGATTACTTTTATTCTCTTCTCCCATGACTTTGCCAAATCATTTTTCCCAAAGACAGACGAGCATGGTTTTCATAAAGATGATGCATGGAAGTATTACTTACAACAAATGATACTTGAAGACAACCCCTTGCACTATCTCAAAAAATTCTTATAGATAGGGTATCACCCCGATTTGTCTGTAGAGTACTCATAAGGGAATAATCACCTCTATATTCCTCTCCTGCTCAACCTCGAATACACCTCATCCGCTTCTTTCCTCGAATCCGGAGCCAGCCCAATCCGCTCAAAGATTCTGTCCGGGTCCTCTCCTCTTCTGTACGCTCTCACCACATGGGTATGCCGGAGCGTCTTTGGTGTCAGTTCCTTGTCGATCCGGGTCTGTTTTTTGAGGTCCACAAACAGCATCTGGATAAGCCGGTCTGTATAGGGAAACAGGATATCCTCTACATTGTACTGTGCAATATACTCCTGGTAGACAGGGAGAAAGCGCTGCGGGAGTGCTACTTTCCGGTCCTTTTTGATCCCCTTTCCGGTATGCTTTATCCATAGCTCCGGCGCGTAGGAATCAGACAAATCAACATCCGATGTTTTGAGGGTAAATAGCTCGCTGCTTTTCATGCCTGTTTCAAGAAGCAACAGGACAATGAGGTAGGTCCGGGGATCACTACTTGCCTCCTGGTTCAGCGTCTGTATTTCATTCTCATACAGATAATCAGGCAGCTTTGCCTGTATCCGCCTGTTTTGTATGCTCTCTGTTGGATTTGCCTTTATGACCTCCAGCCCGACGAGCCAGGAGAAATAGTTAATAATGGCGCTCACCTTCCGGTTGACTGTTTTGCGGTCAAGAGCCTCCCCCTTTGGTGACACCATTTCGCTGATCCATTGTTCCACGTCGTGTGTTGTCACCTCTCCAATTTCCTTCTCCCGGATAAACACCGCAAATTTTTTGACATCGGCAAAGTACTTTTCCGTGGTGCTCTCGGAATACCCGCTGCTTCGTAAATACGCCAGAAACGCCGGGAGTGTTTTCATCACACTGCTCTCCTCTGTTGGCGCAACCGGCTCGACCGTTTGTGTTGCCACAACTTTACCAAATGACTTTTGCTTGAATATGGGAAGCTGATCCACTGCCATACACTCAAGTATATTCCTCTCATTTCGGGGAATCAACCAGTATTCCCCTTTCTCCCCCAACACCCCTCAGCCCGCCCCATTCAAAATATTTTTCCTTTGGTGCGGTTTGTAGGGTACGGGGGGAATGGTGTGATTCCCCGAAGTGGAGTTCTGATTAGTTTACCCATTGGGTGTTGAGGAAAAGTACCCGGAATTGGGTACATTTTATGCACCGCAACTTTGCGTTCCTTGAAAATGAGTGAGTTTGTTTGAGGAGTTGCATAAAGCTCGTAGCAAATACATGATATTTTGCTATAATCACTGCAATTATGTGTAGTCATGCAAGAAAAATCGGCGATAACTACGGCCTTACCTGTCAGGATTGCGGAGAGACGATAGAGGGGTATGGTGGTTGGTTCGGAAGTAACCTGAACGGCAACGAAACGTGTAGCCATGGCTCGAGATATAAGAGCAACGACCTTGAAGAAGAGTGTGTGTACTGTCAGAGTATACGAGCGACAAGAAAAGATCATGTTAATTAAACCTAAATGAAACTGAAAGATTTTATTAGCACTGTTCTGATTGATATAGATGCAGGCATACAAGAGGCGGCACAACAAACAAAACGTCATATATGGTTGCAGGATGACGAAGGTCATAAGCGCAAGGGCATAGAATTTGATGTGGCAGTAACAGCCAATTCAGAAGCTAGCGGTAAGGTAGGAGCAGAAATATCTGTAGTGAGCCTTGCTTCTATCGGAACAAAAGCAGATGCCAAGATTATGCATGAAGAAGTTAGCAGAGTTAAGTTTACTATTGAAACCAATTTTGACCACCAGTCCCCAGCTTAGCCTAATAATCCCCTCTTGCCATGTCGCCTTAACATAATTGTACGACTGCTCATAAAGATCGGAGAAACTCCCCAAGGTCAGTATTGTCCAAATCCCCAGGAACCATCTCTTTGGCTATTTGCCAATTCTCGGATTTAGCCCACTTTGGGAAAGGATGCTTAAATTGCTCATGTGCTTGCAGAGCACGGTATGCCTCACCTTTTACCTTTTTTACTGCATGATCGGGGAAGTAATTTTCAATCGCTCGACGCTCAAGGACGTGGCATTTTATATTCGCATCATCGCAGAGTTTTTTAAACGCGGCTCTTCTCGCTTCTAACTCCTCACCAGGAGTAGAGCGCTCACTATCTATCAAGGCGCAGACGTTATCCGAAATACGTTTGATTTCTGCTAGCTGTACTTCGGCTTCTGGATTAATCATTTGATCTCCGCCCATTGGCAACAGCACAATCTGGTGCTCCTTTTTGTACCAGCGAAGGAACTGCTGGATTGTCTTGACCTCTGTGGAACCCTCGACAAGCAAAATTTTGTCAAAGCCAAGTTCTTTATACCCAGCAAAACTGAGTTCACCAAGGAATTCCGCCAGGCGTGGTGTACTGTTATAATCAGTGACTTCGCTTTGACCGTCAGTATTTCGGCGCACTGAATAGATATGATCGGCACTAGCCCGTGCAAGTCCAATACTATGGGTGGCGAACATTATTCCGTGACTGGCATATGAGGTCAACCTCGTTAGGAAGTCAAGTTGGAGTGATGAATGAAGATTGATTTCTGGCTCGTCAATAAGAATAAAAGATGGGGATGAAGAACGCATGGCAACACTTGCCAGGACAAGGAAAAATTGTGTCAAACCTGAGCCAAGCTCAGAGACTTTATAACTCTTTCCATTTATCAGCATATGCAGCCTTTGTCCATCTGGCGAGGCATTGATTTCTAGTTGTGAGTATTCAAAGATTTTCGCTATGTCCTCTTGAACTCGATATGCGCTCTCATGATATTTCTTCGTGGGTCCCGTTTTCCAACCGTTCCACTGAGTTATGAATGCTTGTCCGACAGGGATGTCGTAGTAGTTGCTTGCTCCAGCATTGATCGTATTTCTAAAGGAGGGTATATAGGCCATATTGCTAAGCAACTCGCAGGCTTTGAACAGTTGAGATAAATCTGCTACTATTCCATTCTCACGGTATAGGATGTGGTCGTCCTTCAAACTAAAATTGTCTGCTGGTACTTCTCTGTCGTTAAGGTACGTTTTACAAGTCCATATGTTAGACCCCCTTGGAACGATGACATCAAGTGTAGTTAGCACAGGAGGAGGTACTTTCTCTGCTCCATCTGTTGAGGTCAATTGAATTTGTATTGTGAGATGACGGTTATTGAGGTTGCAGAATACTTCTTCTTGATCCATTATTTCCGGTGGAAAATTAAAGGCTTGGGTGTTACCACTTATTCCAGCTACAATTTCGGGGCCTGATAATCGTCGGAGGAGGTCACGGAACTCGTAAAAGAATTTGAGAATTGATGACTTGCCTGAGTTGTTGATACCTATGAATGCAGTGAACCCCTGCTTAATGTGAATACGAGCGGGGATGGCATCTGAAAAGCAACGATAATTTTTTATAGTGAGTTCTATATCCATAGTCTCCTAATCGACCCTATATATATTCACTAGAGAAGGTTTTCCTTCAATAACAAACCCTGCAATGGATTTTTTCGACTTCATTGTACAGGTCAGGATACCAAAGTACAAGAGCTACTCCACAGAATGATACATTTGTCTTATTTCTCATCTACCTCGCGTCAGAAACAAAACCTTATGCGGCGTAGCAAATTTCGAATAGACACTTCTTCCCTCTCTTGCCATGAAAGCTGAATGAGCATATACTAAGCACGTCTACAAGTCAGAAGGAATGAACGCGCCAAGTAGGTAGATGCTCATGCCAGTCAAAATCTTTTGCTGTTACGCACACGAAGATGAACCGCTTTTGAAGAAGCTCAAGGCGCATCTCAGACCCTTGCAGCGTCAGGGTCTCGTCAAAGTGTGGTATGACCGCGACATTAGCGCAGGTACCGATTGGGAACAGCAAATCAAAGAACAACTGAATACCGCTCAAATCATTCTTCTGCTGGTGAGTCCAGACTTTATGGACTCAGACTATTGCTATGGGATTGAGATGAAGCGAGCAATAGAGCGAGATGAACAGGGAGAAGCGCGAGTCATCCCGATCATTCTGCGTCCAGTTGATATTGTAGGAACACCATTTAGGAAACTACAGGCTTTGCCGACAGATGCTAAAGCTGTCATGAGTTCCAGTTGGCAGTATCAGGACGAAGCTTTTGTTAACGTGACCGAAGGTATCCGCAAAGTCATTGAGGAAATCACGACAAAGTCTTCTCCCTTTTCACGAGCACTTCCTATCCAGCCAACGAAACCAGAGATGACAGAAATCCCTGCGAATGTACTAAAACAACAACCAGTGAAACCTGAACCTTTAGTAACGCCTGAAGATTTCTCTTGGCTATGTACCCTTATCCTGAGAGGGGATAAATACTCCGTTTATAGTGTAGCCTTCAGTCCTGATGGGCAGACCCTTGCCAGTGACGGTGGTAAAGGCACAATCAAGCTGTGGAACCCGAAGACGGGAGACCTCTTACGTACTCTGCGAGGGGATCAAGACTTCGTTTATAGTGTAGCCTTCAGTCCTGATGGGCAGACCCTTGCCAGTGGCGGTGGTAAAGGCAGAATCCAGCTGTGGAACCCGAAGACAGGAGACCTCTTATGTACTCTGATATCGTATCAAGACTCCGTTAATAGTGTAGCCTTCAGTCCTGATGGGCAGACCCTTGCCAGTGGTAGTTCCGAGCAGGCGAGCATTTATTTGTTTGGCGGTGATGTTGACATAATGAAGCTCACAATCAAGCTGTGGAACCCGAAGACGGGAGACCTCTTACGTACTCTGCGAGAGGATGCCCGCGCAGTTACTAGTGTAGCCTTCAGTCCTGATGGGCAGACCCTTGTCAGTGCCAGTAGTAGTTTCTCTTTGCGTACTTATTTGTTTGGCGGATCTGACAAAATCAAGCTGTGGAACCCGAAGACAGGTGACCATTTACTTACCATGCCTGTGAATAAAAACGCCGTTACTAGTGTAGCCTTCAGTCCTGATGGGCAGACCCTTGCCAGTGGTGGTTCCACTATTCTTCGTACTAGTTTTTTTCCCGTAACAGGTGGCACAATCAAGCTGTGGAACCCGAAGACAGGAGACCTCTTACGTACTCTGCGAGGGGATCAAGACTTCGTTTATAGTGTAGCCTTCAGTCCTGATGGGCAGACCCTTGCCAGTGGCGGTGGTGAAGGCACAATCAAGCTGTGGAACCCGAAGACGGGAGACCTCTTACGTACTCTGCGAGGGCATGACCGCGAAGTTTGGAGTGTAGCCTTCAGTCCTTATGGGCAGACCCTTGCCAGTTGTAGTGATGATGAGACAATCAAGCTGTGGAAAAAGAAATGATTTGCTATGGTACAATCATCCTGCTCTAGGGAAAAGTAACTTTCTCGTCGGTTGAAAAAACATATCCCTTACGTCGCACCATGCACATCCTCTCTCCTATCCTATAGTGCTCTTCCCCCACGTCGTAAACGATTTGATGTGCGTCCCGGCCACCAGAGCACAGAGCTACCACTTTCTTGCAAACTAGACCTGTAACAGCGTGAAAACTTGACTATGAGGTATCATCCCCCAGTACAGAATATATAACGAGGCTTGTAGTGCGATGAGACATTTGCTCTACATGTTTTTTGGTACATTCGGGAGAAATGAGTACATTTTATGCACCTGAAATTTCAGTTCCTTGAAAATGACGTGGCACCTGGTTGTAGTAGCGCTGGTGCTTGCCCATTTCTGTCGCGAGGCCATGTTACAATACCCATTGGGATGCTCACGTACAGGAGACGGCTGATCACCCAATGATCGGGATAGCGAAGTTCAAGCAGTGCAAAGTGTCAAAAACACCGGTGGACCCGGAGAGGATAGATCAGTGAAACAATTCAAAGTGACGTTCACCCGGATACTGACTCATGAGGAAGTCATTGAGGCAGCGTCACTTGAAGCAGCTCGGAAGCGAGCAGATGAACGGGAGCGAGAACTGGTGATTAGTGACTTCGACACTAAAACCACAACCTATGATATTCAGGAGGCGAACGGCGACAATCAGGACAATTAGAACGTTTATTCTGACATGGAAGAGTATTTGACACCGCGAGAAGTTGCGCAGCGCTTGCGGGTGAAAGCCTCCACCGTCAGAGTGTGGATCCGCAGCGGTGCATTGGAAGCTGAAACAGTGCACGAGGGCAGGCGCAATAGACATCGTATCAGGAAATCGGTCATTGAGGCGCTTGAAGCTATGTCCTCCGCACATTTACATACCAACCTGGGGTAAGAAAGGTATATCCAGCTTGCGACTTTGCACTTGCTGACAGCGTATGTATGGGTTCCACCCCGATTTCTGCGTACATGCACGCTAAGAGCTCAGCGTTTCGCTACATCTCTGTTGAGTTTGTATTCTCCATACAAAACCATGTGCTTTGCCATAATTAGATGGCGGCATCGCCGTATAAACCTGCCACTATTTGAGCTTGAATAGCAGAGATTAAAGGTAGTGGGTCGCCGTAATTCCTTGCCGAAAGTGCGAAATGCCACTTAGAGGTTGCCAAAAAGATTCTTCCTCTCTTTGTAAAAAGGCAAGCCACATATGTACGTAAAATCGATTCTTGCAGCCAACTTTATATGGCAACGCGGCAAGATTATTTAGTGATACATTCTCACCGTCGGTTTCGTGCCATGTGAGAAGCGGTGAGAACGCGGGCGCCACTCTTCCCTTGCCCTTCTATTCTATCATTGATGTTTCTCAGCCTCAATATACTAGTCTCTCCAATACAAGCATGCTAAAATATAGGCACTTATTCAAAGGATAGATACCTACAACTGAAAGGAACGGAAATGGAAAATGAAAATTCCTTTTCTTGATCAATCTAGCAACAGAGACTACGCCTTTATGATGGAATTTGAACTCGAGAATATCGCTGCTTATAACGCCGATACATCGAACCTTCGTATACAGACCACTTTTAGACGCACTGGAAGCGGCGATAACCAGTTGCAAAATCGTTATCCTGTCATCTTAGAGTTACATGGGAGGTTAGCTAGAGCGAACAGACAGGATGATATTGGCGCAGCACTCGGACCAGTACGAGAGCTACCTATCAGCTTTTCAAGACCCAACCATCAGCAGTGGATTGACCTTTTATTTACCTTTCCCATGCATTATCTTCAAATTTTAGAAGAGGAACGTCGAGAGCAAGATATCCGTCTACTGTTGGAGATGTGGGGGCTTGTCGCTATAGTAGAACCCCGTGATAAGGAGCAAGTAAATCGCATCCAAGTAGCACATTCTCCTATTGAGGTTATCTGGTTTGAAAAGATTGAAACAGATAGATCAAATCAAAGCAATCTTGTAATTCCCCGCTCTACATGGATTGATCGCATCCTGCCAGGTCTAGGCTATGGTCGCAGTGTACTCATTGAACTCCCGTTAGTACGCACTCCACCAATACCTGAAGTATACAGAAATGCGGCTAAAGCTCTCGATAATGCTCGAAATGCATTTAATGCGGAGGACTACGGTGGCGCTGTGAAACATGCTCGTGAGGTTCTTGAATCTCTTGGAAAGATTAGTTCAGATGGCAGTGGTAGGCTCACTAGCTTTTGCAAGGAATATTTGGAACCTTCTATCGGTGAGACAAAGTCTCATGCGGTTGACCGATCTCTTAATGCTTTAAGGGATGTGATAAACGCTAGTAGTCATATCGATCCACAAAAGCCATTCAAAATAGATCGGAACATAGCCGCCTATGTCATAGAAACGCTTGCGCTCAATCTTCGTTACATCTCGACAATTCAATGATAGACCTCTCAGTACGAAATTTGCTCGACACCGGAAATTTGCAATTGCCACTGGCAGGGATTTATGGCGAAGTGGCCGGGTTACCTGGCAAGGTACAAACCATATTGCTCCATATTGCAATCCACATATTTTCTGGTATGCTCCCACGTATGGGATGGATTGAAGTGCTGAAACAATCACTTGACGTATTTGGTGCACAGGTAAAACCGGCTCGCTCACCTGGATACTCTCCCCTACCCTCACGCAAAGTAGACCCGAAAGACCTAGGGTTCACGAACAACGCGCAATCAAAAATGCGAGAGTGGCATTTATCAGAGGCAGATGTCAAAGACGTATTCTACCATGGCGGCGTGGTTGTCAAGCAGAACATGATGGTGAAGAAATACAACGGGTATGAAATCGGCCTCTACTACTTCCAGGATAAACAGACAGGACGGTTTATCATCTCCTCAGTGTGGAAACGAAGCAGATATTAAATATTTACAAATCAACCGTGATATAATCCCCTTGCCTATGGCGATTAAAAACTACTCCGCAGACATAGCAATTAACGAAATATTCTCAGAGCTTCAGGAAACGCTTGGCAAGCACGGGGCAAAACAAATTTCTTTTGACTACGATAATGACGGCAGAATTCAAAGTGTCCAGTTTGTGATTAAAGCCAATGATCGGTTCATCCCTGTCAGACTTCCCGCACGAGTAGCGAAAGCACAAGCGGTCCTGCAACGCCAGTGGGAAGCTGGGATCATCTCACATAAACGAGGGAAAGAAAAAACGTATGGATACGAACAAGCATACCGCGTTGCATGGCGCAACATTCTTGACTGGGTGCAGGCACAAATGGCACTCATTGAAATCGAAATGACCAAACTTGAGGAAGTCTTTCTACCGTACATGGTCGCAAAGAGCGGCAAAACATATTTTGAGACGCTTGAAAACAGACAGTTTCAGTTGGAGAGCAGCAACTGTTAACGGTCAATATAAATGGGACTGTTTGGCTATGTATTCGTGCCGATTTTTACCTCCTCAAGTTGGGTGAGATGTTGATGGTTGGCCTGATGTGCACGATAGCTGTCGACGGCCATCATATCCAAAATGACGCAGTGGTGGATCACCCGGTCGATGGCAGCCATGGTGGTCATCGGATTTTTGAAAATGCGTTCCCATTCGCTGAACACGAGATTGGTAGTGATCAGCACTGATTTGCGTTCATAGCGCTCGGACAGAAACGTGAAGAGCACCTCCATTTCGTCGCGATCGTGCTGCACGTAGCCAATATCATCCAGGATGACACAGGCATATTTGTCCAACTTGGCCAACTCCTGGGGCAGGCGCAGGTCCCGTTTGGCGGCGAGGAGCCGTTGCACCAGGGTGCTGGTTGGCGTCCACAAGACGCAATGACCAGACAGGATGAGTTCATACCCAAGTGCGGCCAGCACATGACTTTTCCCGGTGCCCGGTTTTCCCACCGCAATGACATTGACCGCGTGCTGGAGGAAGGCACCGGGTTTGAGTCGCTCGATCTGGAGTTGGAGCGTGGGAGAGAGCCGCTTCAGGTCAAAGGTGCGGAAGGTTTTCTCCACAGGTAACCCCGAAGCGCGTAACAGCCGTTCTGTGCGCCGCTCTTGGCGGATGGCTTCCTCTTGCCTGGCCAGTTCATGCAGATAGGCTTCATGGCTGAGCCCTTCTTTCGCCGCACGCAACGCGAGATCGGGAAAATGTTTGGCCATGCCAGAGAGCTTGAGACGGTCCAGGATGGCTTTGAGCTCTTGATGACGATTCGTTGGGTTAGACACAGACCCTCCTTGACGATGGAATGAGTTGATCATAGGATGCTAAATTGAGGTCAGGCGTGCTGAGAGCGGGAACGGTGCGCGTGGTTGGCATCTGGACCAGGTCACGCACGGTCACAAACGACGGGATCTTGCCCGCCTCTAGCACAATCTGTAACGCCGTTTCCACTTCCGCCTCAGAAGTGGTGGCTGCCAGATGTAAAATGCGCACATAGTCTCGATCCGCACGCTCGCTCCCGGAAGACGCCAGGCGGTCGTAGGCTTGACGGAAGGTGGTGGTCGGAAAGAGGTCATCGCGATAGCGGTAGGCCGCAAAGGCCCCCGGTTTGCGCACCAGCGCGTGGATGACATGCTGATAGTCAATGCGATGGTGGTGTTTGCCGATCAGGCGAGGGATCTCAAAGACCCGTGTGGTCCCAACATAGCCCTCCAGGCGCTCTGAGCGGACGCGTACCAAAATGGTGGTGCCTATCAAGCGCGAAGGAACGGAGTAGCGGTTGGTGGCGATGGTAATCGTCGAGAACTGTGAAACCACCACCCGCAGTTCTTTGCAAGGAGCCAGCTCGCGGCTGGGAAGAGGGTGCAAGGTCGCTTTCTCTGCAGAAAACTTCTCCCTTCTCGTTTGGTTCCGTTTGTGGATGAGATTCTGCAAGAAGTGTTCATAGGCAGCCCGCGTGGCAAAATCACGAGAAGATCGCACACGGAGTGCCTGGTCAACCGCCTCTTTGAAACGATGATGGGATTGCTCGACATCCCCATTTTCATGAGCAATGCTGACGTTGTTCCAGGTCGGTTGCATCCCATAATGGGCCATCAGTGCTTGGTAGCGAACCGTCCACTCTTCTTTTTCCGGCTGGCGCAGGTGACGAACTGCCGCACTCAAATGGTCGGTGCGATGCTGTTGTGGCACCCCGCCAAGCTGCCACAGCGCTTTTTCGATCCCCTCAGCCAGGGCTTCAAAGGTCTCGCTGAAGCAGATACTGGCCGCTTCGACATTGGAGTAGGTGAGCACAAAATGATAGACCAGGTGGGGAAATGGCTCTCCTGCAATCGTGACGCCCAGATCTTCCAGATGGGTAAAATCCGATTGTGCCCGTTCTCCCGGCGTATGGACCTGTTCAAAGATGATGTCTTTTGCTGGTCCGTGCAGCGCTCTCCACCTGGCAATATGCCGCCGCAAGGTGCGATCCTGCGTGGGGCGATAGCGATCAGGATGTCGTTCACACAGCAGAGCAAACAAGGTGGTCGACTGGAGAGCCGGATCGCGTTCGAGTTGTTCCACCACCCAGGGCCAGTCTTCCGCGAAGGGATTGGAGCGGGTTTGCCACGCATGGGGTCGCTGGAAGCGCGGAGGGCAACGCTCCAGCCTGTTCGTATTTGCGGGCGGTACGCTCGCTCATGCCAGCACGTGCCGCTGCTTGTTTTTGCGTCAGCCCTTTTCTTCGTTCGGACATATACAATTTGACCTCACAATCGTTTTTCATAGGACACCACCTTCGTTGTTTTGTGATGGTGCCATGCTAGGCCATCTTCGCTCGCTTGTCGAGGGGAATGGCCCTTTTTGTGTCCGCAGTGGTGCGGCTAAAGAGCCAGACGGTCTCTCTGCGCAGATCGCTCAGACGTGTCCGCAGTGGTGTCGATAAAGAGCCATCCTGCTCGCGTCAGCCAGGTAGCCCTTCCCCGCCTCCCTGCCAACTCCACCGGGCTACCCGGCTTCGTTCGCATCCTTCGCATTTCGCCTCGACTGCCCCATTCACTCCCCACCACCTCAGTCGAGCGAAATGCGAAGGCGTACTCCCACCCCCACAGCTCACGTTTGCCGTTTCACACAAACAGAGCACTCATCTGACCGTTTCATCACATGGGCGGCAAGGATAATCCTCCGCCGTCGGTCATTTATATTGTCCATCAACAG
>Ga0070708_100003354_pt1 | contig 12542 bp, 7 predicted proteins | sample KBSK5503metaG_FD_65469 | JGI IMG/M metagenome (GOLD analysis project Ga0070708, IMG submission 65469) | Corn, switchgrass and miscanthus rhizosphere microbial communities from Kellogg Biological Station, Michigan, USA - KBS K5-50-3 metaG | ecosystem: Host-associated > Plants > Roots >...
TGGATGTTTCTCTTCGCTCCGTACCAAAGACGTGAAAGATCCGATTCTTAACCTAGAGCAGGGTGGTCCCGTCGCTCACTTCCCATGACTTGCGCAAAAACAGCGGCAGAGGCAGAACCTGAAGCTGGACCTGCTGCAAATTCCGTGGCCTCATTCAAGGATGCCTCCAGTGTTATCACTGAAAACGCAATACTGATTAGGGCGTCCCATTCCCCGCCCTCTCTGCGTGGTGCCGCAATGCGTTGCGCCGCACCCACAGCGACCATATACAACCTGCCACTGTCAATGAATATCGTTCCGGGGCCGGGCGTATGGAATCGAGTTGTGCTCTTCACAGCGCTAATTTTACTGTAGCTTCCAAAAAGTACGAAGAATCTAGGCATTCATTTCCGACTCTGCACAAGCGATTTGCACAGCGGTTTGATTCAGGCTGTTGGCGTCGCCCTGCGGTAGTGGTTGAATCTACCCGATTCACGCACTGCGTGGTAATGGTTCAATCTGCTCTCAATTTGCTCTTAAGAATCGCATCCAACTTGCCTTCGATTTGGCCCAGCCGTGCGCCGCGAACCGGATGTAACGGGCTGTTTACAAAAGTGGCGTTAAAATGGGTGGCTCTTAGAAAATGGAGCCGGGACAATGACTGTTACAGATCAAGAGGACCAGAAGTGGGTAGAAAATGAGGTTCGGAGAATAGCGCGGGAACTCTGGCCGGAAGCGCAGTACGGCGGTGCTCGGGTCATTGATGGTTTGGAGCGAGACGGAGTTTTTGAAACAGAGGACTGCATCCATCTCCTTGAGGCGACCGTTTCTCGGCGGAGAGACAAAGCGCTGGATGATGCAAAGAAGCTCGTAGGCCTTGCAAAAAAGTTCCAAGCCAAGAATCCGCAGAAAGCAGTCAAGTGCTGGTTCGTGACGAAAGACGAACCAACTGCTGACCAGCGGGACGCGATTAACAGACACGACAGCTTAGTGAGCGCTCTATCGTTTGCGCAGTTCCAAAGCAAATTGATTGACGTTCCCTCATACCTTAGCCTTCGGGATAATTACCCTTTCGGCAGCGTTCGCGATCCCGCCACGGGCAGCGTCAAGGCGGAAATAGAGTATGTATCCTTGGACTTGGTCCAATCGGAGAACCAAAAGCTTTGGAGCGTCCGCGGAATTACGGACAGCCTGCTTTCTGGTAATCGATTCGTCGTTTTCGGGGACTACGGTGCCGGGAAGAGCATGACTCTTCGCGAGGTACACAGGGAGCTTCGGCGAGCGTTCTTCAAGCGGCAGACTACGAAGTTCCCCATCTACCTGAATTTACGTGATCACTTCGGACAGACGAATCCTGCTGAGGTGCTGGAGCGCCATGGTAGAAACCTCGGATTTCCCCACCCGCCTCACCTTGTCAGGGCTTGGAGAGCCGGATATGTGATCTTACTGATCGATGGTTTCGATGAACTCACGACCGTGGGTATCCAAGGCCTTTGGAAGCGCCTTCAAGACAGCCGTTATCGCGCTATGCAAGCGGTTCGGGAATTCATTCGGGCTCAGCCAACTGACGCGGGCGTAGTTCTAGCAGGCAGAGCACACTTTTTCGACAGCGAGAGGGAGCGCAGAAGCGCACTGGGTATATCACCTGGCTTCGCTGAGTTAGCTCTGAATGAATTTAATGACGAGCAGATCCAGCGCTACTTGGAAAAGAAAGGGCTAAAGGGTAAGGTTCCCGGCTGGATGCCTTCTCGGCCGCTCTTGGTCGGCTACCTGGCCGCATCCGGAATACTTGAGCAGGCTATTGTTGGCGTCGGTGGTCCGGACCAGCAAGCGCTGGCCACCGATCCTGCAAGGGGCTGGGACCTCATACTTGACCGAGTTTGCGCTCGCGAAGCTGAGATTGAGGCTGGCATTGATGGTCAAACTGTTCGCAGGATTCTGGAACGACTAGCGACGATGGCTCGCAACAATTCCAGTGGGCTAGGTCCGATTTCGCGCGACCAAGTGATTGCTGCCTTTTCGGAGATCTGCGGGTATCAGCCCCACGAAAGAGGTGTGGTACTTCTCCAGCGCTTGCCAGGACTTGGCATTGACCGTGCGGACGAGGGGACGCGCGCCTTTCTTGATGAGGAATTGGCGGATGCCTGTCGCGCCGGAGACGTCACCCAATTTATCTCTGATCCTTTCGGCATGAGTCCGCACGTTTTTCGTGGCGCGGAATGCGGATTAGGGGTACTCGGTGTCGGCCTCGCCGTAATTAAAGCTCAAGACTCTGACCTTTCAGGCGGGAAAATGAATGCCGTGCTTCGCAAGGCGGCCGAATCGGAGGACTTGACTGTCCTCGTCCTCGACCTGGCTCGGGTAGCAATTGAACTGGGTTGCGCTATTGAGATTTCATTGCACCTTAACGACATCTTAATTCCGTCGCTTGAGCTATCTCAAGGAATTAGGAATTGCTCTCGGCTCCATTTTCGCAGTTGTTTTTTTTCACGCGTGGCGCTCGACCCAGAGGTAGATGCGGCTCACCTCCCGCGATTCGAAAATTGCTACATCGACGAACTCGAAGGCCGATCCTCACTCAAGGATCTCCCGTTGGGGGTATTTGACGCTACATGTGAGATCGACAAGTTCTCCGAGGCACCTGAAACCACAAACGCCATCGGTGGCATGGACCTCCCAATTGGAGCCAAGGTGCTTCTTACAATGCTCAAGAAAATTTATCTGCAGAGCGGTACTGGTCGGAAAGAGAATGCTCTCCATAGAGGATTGGACCATCATGGTCGCCGGTTGGTCGCACCTGTGTTGAGACTGCTTCAAACTGAGGGGCTTGTCCAACGATACCGGCGCGCCGGGCTTGACATGACGATATGGGTACCAGACCGCGCCAAGACGGGTCGGGTCGCAAAGATGATCACGTCGCCTAGGACTTGTAGGGATCCCCTTCTTGATAAGGCATCAAACCTCCCATAGTTACAGACGACAGGAGCCGAGAAATAAGGCAGTGGTTGCAAAATCACATTCGGAAATCCTGGAATCCCAAAACTGAAGTCTGTCTTGTCGCCGGCCTTCTTACGATGCCAGCCCGGTACAGGCTCCTTATGCCGCTCCCGATCAAACAATTCCTCACGGCCTTCCTTCTTCGTTAGCGAGCTCAGGATGTTCCTTCAGGTAATGCAATGCTCTGTCGAACCATGCGTCTTCTGGTGTGAGACCGATACCGCGTTCCACAACTTGGCCCAACTCTCAAAAATGAACGCGCGGAGGTGGGGGCTCCTGCACCGGGTGGCTCGAAAAGAATTCGGCCTTCTGGTTCCCATCGGTTCGCTCGCAGGGCATCGGTCGATGTACTCGATACACGGCGACGGGTCGGCGTAGCTCCCACATGCTCCTGCTCACTCCCATGGGAAACGCATCCTCTTCATCTGGGGGCCGAATTTTGCAATGCTTCCCCCGCTCCATCGTTCTCCATGAACCTTTCGTATTCCGCGAAAAAAGGCAAGATGAAGCTTACGCGGTCTCGTTTGGCTAATGTAGACATTAATGTTGACAAAAAAGATTGCAGGGGCTAGCCTTCTGCTGCCTTGCGATGGTCTACCCATGTCGGCGGGCAAATCCCAAATTTCTGAGCTCTGTCTAAGCGCGCAGTTGCAGGAGCATGCAGCACGATGCGAAACGCCCTCTTTTGCAAATCGGTTCCTGTATTCAGAATCGCAATCGTTTGCGCCGTCCTTATGGGCTTGTTCTTTGGCCCTAAGAACCTGTCTGCGCAATCACGAGCCTCTCTGGTTATCCGCTCCGAAGCTCTTTCGGTCACATTAGATACAAAATTTCCTCGCGTTTTCAAATATCGGACGGCGAGTGGAAGCAGCCTGCCGGCGGGGTTGGAGTCATCGCGACCGGCAATCAAGTTGAACGGACAGCTGTATACGGCTGGCGACTTGGACGTCCGCGTCCAATCGACGGCTTCGATGGCGAGCTATGCGATGCGAGTTCCATCTCTCGATTTGGAACTGAACTGGAGGTCTGCAGTCGAGGGCAATGAGCTTCTTTTCGAATTGACGAAACTGTTGGAGCATGGAAGTTTCCGTCTGCAAACCTTGGAATTTCCCGATCATTATTTGGTCCGAGTACCTGCGGCAGACGGGAAGGGCGAGGCCTATCGCGGCGAATACGGCCGACAAAAATGGAACGAACCATTTTCGAATCTTCTCTGGCAATCAACCGCGCATTTCATGAAGATTGGCGAAGAGGATGGGGAACAATACCCGAAAGATACGAACTGGGCTTCCGCCGATGTGTCGGGAGTTGTAGCGACCATCTCCGACAATATTCCCTACTGGAAACTCAAGACTCAAGTTTTGGGCGGCGAAGGTCCTGGCACGGATTTTGCAATTTGGCTCGGCACCTACTACTACCGCATCGCTGGCGATGTACAGCCGCTACTTCAATCGCGTGTGGCCGTACTCACCGAAGATCGTAATCACGACGGTGCGGTCAACTGGATGGAAGCTGCTCTGTGGCATCGCGACCATATGCGGACGCCGAGCAATACCTACGAACCGAAAACCTTCTTCTACAACGTCTACATCGATTGGGTAAAGCCAGTCAAAGAGCCGCCGGGTGGTTACGCTCCGCCGATTACTTCATTCGCCGAGACCCTGGAAATTGTCCGTGCGGTCGCCAAGGTGACAGGCAACGCCAAACAGCGAGTGACTCTTGTCGGATGGCAGTTCACGGGTCACGATACCGGCTACCCGGCATTGAATCAGGTGAATGAACGAGTCGGTGGCGCCGTGGCATTAAGAAAACTGATCAAAGATGCGGCCGAATATAACGCAAACATCGAGTATCACATCAATCTCGACGATGCCTATCCGGACCGCCCGTCTTTCGACCCGAGCGTTTTGCAATTCAATCGAGAAGGCAAACCGTATGTGTGGTCCTATCAGTTCGACGGTGGGCCGCCGGATTATCGGATTTCCGATACCAAACAATTCCGCTCAGGCTATTTTCAGCGGCGTATCAAATCACTTTTAGACACAGTCCCGGTTTCGGAAGGCATCCGTTTGGATACGTTCCGAAACTGCGACATCAGTGTGGGTCCCGGCGAAGACATAGGCATTGTTTCCGAAACAGTTTACGGGGCCAAAATCCTTGATTGGTTTATGGAGCGCGGCATCGTTCCTTTGACCGAAGGACCTGTGGATGCCTACTACGGAAAATTAGAGGGCGTGCAGCATCGCTTCGCGATCTCCGATCCTTTCCAGCTCATGATGATGCAAGGAAAGCTCTACGGCGGCGGCAAATATCAGGAAGGCGTTGGACAGGCATTGGGCTGGTCCATGAATCTAGGCTACGCGTTTCGAGAGACCAACGAGATCGGTGGTTTGCATTTCGATAAGTACAGCGAAGCCGAGATCGCGGACATGTATTACCTCGGCAATCTCACCCAATCCTATCTCTTAAAGAAGAACTTGATTTGGCTCGGAACTGAGAAGGTGGGCGAGAAGCAGGGGGAAAAGAACGGAAAGACCGTCACCGTACCTCTCAACAACTACATTGCTCGATTTAGTGATGGGACGGTCTCCACGGTTCTTGACGATGGTTACTGGACTGTCGTTGACCACGATTTCAAAAGCGTCGACAGTCAACGGCGCGTGATTCCAATTGGCGACAATGAGATTGTTCTCTACTCGGTAGATGGAGGCGCCATTGATTGGAGTCTTCCTTCGCAGTGGGCGAGCGCCCATATAACCGCAACGCCGGTCGATTCAAGTGTCGGGACAGCGCAGCGCTACGTCATTGGCTCCGACAGTAAAGTGCAGATTTCAACGAAGGGCAGGACTGCCTACATTTTGAAGCGGCTGAACTGAAAAGGAGACAGATCACAAGGAGATTCAAGTGAACGCCGAAGTACGCAATAACGGAGCAACATCTTGCTTGACGGCCAAAATTGGTTGCCTCGCCCCATTGCTTCTCCTATGCGGGATGGCCGCGCATGCGCAACAAGTTTTTGACTTGTCGGCGGACTTCTCCGTGAAGAACAATCCTAACAAGGTTTGGCAGTATGGATATTCAGAAACCAACTCTCTTGCGCCGGATCAATTTCGACTCGACAAATATAGTGACGGGGGCAGCCCGATAGGGTTCTGGCATCCAGCTGCCAGCAACGGGCCGGGACCGGGTTATTACCCCTACATCGCTTACAACACCACGAACCAGTCCCAGGCTTGGCCTTCCCCCAATGGCTGGATCGTGCGCGGCGGCGAGATCGCCATGGAAGCCAGTAATAGCGGCCAATACAGTCTGGTTCGCTTCGTGGCGCCCGTCACAGGTATATACAAGATAAGTGGTCAATTCGCAGGCGTCCATGTATGGTCTACGACGGATGTGCATGTGCTGCACAATGGCGTATCCCTCTTTGACGCCGACATTGACGGCTACGGAGGAGACCCGACATTCCGCAAGGTGCAGGGGGCGAGCCCTACGGCGGCGTATTCAGGTCAAATCGAAATGAAAGCCAACGACACCGTTACCTTTGCTGTTGGGTATGGTAAGAACAAGACGAATTCCGGTGATACAACCGGGTTGTTCGCGCGAATCGTCCTGCTCCCTGAAACTGGCGCCAGCAGATGATTTCAGGCCGGCGATGTTTAACCAATGGAACTGGATATAGAAGCTTCGACGCGGTCATACGCGAGCGCATCGCTGGGATGGTTCAAACCGAGTGTCGGCAGACCGCCGATGTGCCTCATGCCGGGTGCCGGATTTCCCGCGTTTAAGCGGGTGAATCTGCTGCCTTGTCTGATTGTATTGATCCTGTGCCGTCCTACACTGGCCGCGGACTCCTGGGTGAAGCATCTCAACCTTGACAATCTCGTGCCTTATACCACCCCCTCGGCTGGATGGAGTGACTTGCATTCGAACATAAACCTGACGTGGAATGATCCAAATAAATCTGGACTTCAGCAAATAACCGTCCTTACTGGCTTCTGGGGAGAAGTCCCAAGCGACACGCTACTGGAGTGGAACCTTTCTGAAGGTGGCAACGCGCTGCCGCTCGAGTTCAAATCTCGAACCTTCCGTCCTGACCGAGTTACCGAAATTGATGAAGGCAAAGACATCGGACTGGCGGCCGTTGTGGTATTTGCAGCTCGCAATGCGCTGGCTGTTGAATTCAAGATTCAAAACAAGTCCAGCGCAAATAGAGAACTTGATCTGGGGTTTCGATACCCGGGTCGCGGCATCAAGGCGAAATGGACGGGACCGCGTCCTTATGGCCGCACCACTTCAATCGCCGATGAGTTGCCTGGATCCTGGTCAGAGTCATACGAACACTGGGCACACGGCTTGCAAATTCCATGGGTGCGCGATTTCGTTTCCGGTATGGCCCAAGGGTCACCTCTTGAAATCGTGTGTGTGACCGACCTTCGCGATCAACACTTGAAATTGCCGGCCAACGGTACCGTAATCGCGCGCGTCCTCATGGGCTTTGGTTACACCCGCGGACGCGCCCACATCGCTCTCGATGAGGCAGAAGCGGTACCGGCTGACCAATGGGTCACGAACGGTGAGCAGCGGTTGAACAAAACTCTTGAAGCGCTGCCACCACTTCCCCCGAAGTATGCAGGCAAACCTGAATACGAGCGGCTTTACGCCCACGCAGTTACAGGTCTGAAAAGCCTTTCCATTCGTGGAGATGGTGGATACACGCGCGACTTACGAATCCTCTGGACCAGCAAGCACGGCCTTGCCTTTAGTTTCTTTTGGGATTCTGCGTTCTCGACCCTTGGCTGTAGAGAGTTCGATCCTCGCCTGTCGGAAGAGGCAATATTGGCGTACGCAGAGAACGAATCGCCGCGCGGTGCCATGCCCGGGACCCTTTCCGATACTCATCGAGCTGGAGAAGGGCAGGTTCCCATCATGACCTGGGCTGCGTGGAACACCTACGTTCGCGGACACAACAAGAAATGGCTCGCCCGGGTATATCCATCCCTTGCCGGTCACATCAACTTTTATATGACTTACCACTCGTCGGCGCGAGGGCTCGCGAAGTTTTTCAATGCCGGACAGATTGCTGACAACAGCGCCCGTTTTGATGCGGCCTATGGTGGAGTCGAACGGGGTAATGACGAGCTCGATAATCTGGAGTCGCCGGACCTAAATGCTTTTATCACTAGCGAGATGCGTCACCTTTCGCTCATCGCGCACGAGCTCGGTCGCGAAAACGAGAGTCAACATTGGCAAAAACGCGCGGATGAACTCGCCGCCAAAATCGTCGAGTACATGTATTTTCCAGACGAGGCGATGTTCTATGACGTCAAGGAAGGCACTCACGAAAAATTTAGCGGCGTAAAGGTTCCCAACTTGTTCATACCTCTGTGGGCAGGTGTGCCTCTTCCTAAGAAAGAAATCGACCGCATTATTCAAACCCACATGCTCAATCCCAAGGAATTCTACGGAGACTTTCCGTTTCCAAGCCTCTCCTACGACGATCCGAAGTTTGACCCTATCGGATATTGGCGAGGTAGGGTGTGGCCGCATTTTACGTATTGGATGATCCAAACGCTTGCTAGCTACGGCTATGAAAAGGAAGCGGACGCTACCGCAGATCGCCTGCTCGCCATGTTCATGGCAACGCCGTACATCTTTGAAAACTATCCATCGCGGCCCGATTACGCGCGGCTTATCGCGAAAGGAGACTACTACGGAGCGACGCCAGAATATGTGTGGTCACTCGCTACTGCAACTCAACTATTACTGCAGCGATACAAAGAGCACCAACCTTTGAATAGCAAGGAGGAGGTTCAGTAACGTGCAACTTCGTCCCAAAGATTGCGCCAACCGTTCTCGGTGCGCAAAGGAAAACAGGAATTCGTGGTGCGCTCATAAGCGAAAGGGATTGTAAAAATTGAGACCTCTAACAAACATCTTTTTTGCCATCGGCGCAACCATCTTGGTTGGACTTCTGACCATTTCGGCGCAAGCCCTCGATGGTGCGCAATCTGGCGAGGTAGACACAGGGAAGCAACCAAGCGTTAGATTAGACAACCTCGTGCCTTACACGATTCCGGCTGCCGCATGGAGCGACCAATATTCAGACATCGCGATCACCTGGCCTAAGCCAGAGAAGAGTGGAATCCAGCAATTGAATACGTTTATCGGTTGGTGGGGCTCGTTGATCACCGATCAGTTGCTCACTTGGCAGGTTACCGAGAACAATCGGCCGATTGAACTCAGGTTCGTCTCCAGAAATTTCAGACCCGACAAAATCATCGAAGTCGATTCTGTAGGAGACGTCAAACTCACGGTGTCGATTGCGTATCCGCTACACAACACCGTCGCGGTTGATTTTATTTTTGACAATCCCGGGACCGCTTCCCGCACGTTTAACTTCGATTTTGATTATCCCGGCAAAGGGGTTGCCCCGAACTGGGAGGGCGCTTTCCCAATCGGGCTGATCACCAGCATCGACGGCGCACCCCAGGGATCGTGGACAACGCTCTTTCAACATCACGAACACGGACGTAATGTTTACGGTGTGTCGCAATTTGTCGCGGGCATGATCGAGGGAACTCCTCTCGAACTTGCCTGCATTTCGGACTTAACGCCCAAGGCGGTGCGCATCGCACCACAATCCGCCTCAAGATTTACAGTCGTCATGGGATTTGGGAAGAATCAAGGCAAAGCTCAAGACGGTTTCAAGAAAGCCTCTGCTCTGATTGCCTCTGGCTGGACCCCTGCTGTAGAAACGTCAAGAATTGAAAAGTTAATCTCTACCGCCCCTGCCTTACCGCGTCGCTATGCGGACGAAGTTCACAACCGCCTTTACGCGCACGCGATCACCACGCTCAATAGCCTCTTTGTTTATGGAGAAGGCGGTTACTTCGAGGGGAATCGTGTGCCCTATACGACCAAGCAGGGCTTGGCGATCCCATATTTTTGGGACTCGATGATCAGCGCGGTTGGTGCGCGTGAGTTCGATCCAAGGCTTTCGCAAGAGACAATCGAGGCATTCGTCCGCAATGCAACCCCGCGCGGGAGTTTGCCGTTCACTTTGGCCGACACCCACCGTGCAGGTGAGGGGCAGGCACCCATTCTGACGTGGGCAGCGTGGAAAATCTATCTCAAAGGTCGCGACAAAGCCTGGCTAGCAAGGGTCTATCCGGGAATGCGAGCATACGTCAACTACTGGTGCAAGTATCACAGCAGCACACGCGGTCTCCTGATGTTCAGTAATACCGGAGAAATTGCAGACAACGATGCTCGATGGGATCCAGCGTTCTCCGGGAAACCAATTATGTACGGCATGTCAACGCCTCCGTTAAAGGGAGTTGAATCACCCGATCTCAATGCATTCATCTACAACGAGATGAAATATCTCGGTCTGATCGCAAAGGAACTTGGACAGGATGCTGAAAGCAATGAATGGGACAGTAGACGTGAAAAGCTCGGGAAACTAATCGTCGATGTGATGTATTTTCCGCAGGACGCGATGTTCTATGACGTGAAGGAAGGGACAAAAGAGAAGTTCAGCGGTGTCAAAAGTCCCAATATGTTCTTGCCTCTATGGGCCGGCGTGCCTTTGCCAGCTCAAGAAGTAAGACGCATCATTGAAGGGCACTTGCTCAATCCCGCCGAGTTTAATCGAAGCGATATGCCGATCCCCAGCCTTTCTTTCGACAACCCTGGATTTAATCCGACCGGATATTGGCGAGGCCGTATCTGGCCTCATATCAATTACTGGATGATTGAGACGTTGTGGCGATACGGCTACAAAGCCGAGGCCGATTCACTCGCCGACCGCGTGATGAAAGTGTTCCAGAGTTCTCCATGGCTTCAGGAAAACTATCCAGGCGATCCGAAGATGATTGAACAAATGGGGGAGACAACGAGATCTGGTCAATCAGGCCAGGAGACCCGTGGGCTCTATGCTCATTCCAGTTCTTCGCCTGACTATGGCTGGTCGGCAGCAACGCTGATCGAAATCGCCCTGGAGCGGTACAAAGAAAGCGGCACGCAATGAGCAAATTCGTCGCGCAAAACCACGCATTGTCCACCAGGCGCCGCGACGTTGGGGCTGGTGGTTTTGAAACCTCCTCTTTGCCATGCGCTCCATCTCCTGAGAAGAAATCGGAGCGCCAATGTTCGCCTGGTTGCGAATTATAGCAACGTCGTCCATTGGAGGTTTCAACAGTTTGGGCGGACAAGGTTTTCCTTCTCACGCACCTCTGGAGCCCGCGGAAATACCAATCACGAAAGCCGGCCCGAGGAGCGCGTGAGTCTGGCGAACATTTTCCTCCCGACGGCTTCAGGGATGAATCTGTCTTTGGGTTGGCTTCCAAGCCGTGATCGCTCTGGCCGACAGATTCTTTGCTTAACGCGTTCACCAATCTGCTTCCTTTTCGTCTCATTGTCCAGGTGTGCACCAAACCTTGCGGGGGACGCCAGCAATGGAAGTTGGCCTAACGAGTCACGTTTGGAGTTTGGAGGAATTGGTGGGATTATTCGAGGAGAAGGCGACAGGGGTCGTGGCATGAAATACAGAATTGCTATGCGGGCTGGAGCGGGCTTTCTCGTCGCGGGTTTTGGGGCTCTTTATGCCTCCGCGACATTCCCCGATACGAACGAACGATTGCGGGATTTATGGACTCTCGTCGCTTTAACCTGCCCCATCGCGACAGCGGGGGAGGCATTACGCCATTAGTCTCTACGCGGTTCTAGCCGCGAACACAATTACGTATGCGCTGGTCGGTCTGATCGTGGAAGCAGTGCGTCGTCAATTCATCCATGCAAATAATTCAAACTGTAACAGTACCCGGAAGATATGTGCGATTCAGCTGGTGCAGGACCACGCTAGAATGTGGGGGTTTAGCCTGGCTCGTTTTCGACTGGGTTAGTCAACGTGCCGATTTTGTCGATTATGATTGACCTTTGTCCATTGGTTTCAGCCATAGTCGAGGATTCCTAGCAAAACCCACACCGTGCGGGGTCCCAGTCAGGATTACTGTTCCGGCTAGAAGCGTGGTGCTGCCGCTGAGGAACTCAATCAACGTGGGAATGTCAAAGATCATGTCACTGGTGTTCCAGTCCTGCATGGATGCCCCGTTGAGAGTGGTCTGTATTCGAAGAGTATGTGGATCCGGGATTTCTTCCTTTGTGATCAGGCAAGGACCCAGCGGGGCGAACGTATCAAAGGTTTTGCCTCTGCACCACTGGCTTCCGCCTTTTTTCAATTGCCAGTCGCGTGCACTCACGTCATTCGCGCAGGTATAACCCAGGACATAGTGCAGTGCATGGTCACGGCGAACATTCTTACAACGTTTACCAATTACCACCGCGAGCTCACATTCGAAATCGACTTCATCACTTTTCAAATGAGTGGGTATCTGAATGGGGTCTCCGGGATTCTGAAGCGCACTCGAGCTTTTCGCAAAAATGATAGGGTATTCTGGAATTGCCACCCCAGCCTCTACCGCGTGGTGACGGTAATTGAGGCCGATGCACCAGATGGTGGAAGGGACAACCGGCGCAAGCAGCTTATTAACCTGCGCTCTCTCTCT
>Ga0070708_100003355_pt1 | contig 12539 bp, 13 predicted proteins | sample KBSK5503metaG_FD_65469 | JGI IMG/M metagenome (GOLD analysis project Ga0070708, IMG submission 65469) | Corn, switchgrass and miscanthus rhizosphere microbial communities from Kellogg Biological Station, Michigan, USA - KBS K5-50-3 metaG | ecosystem: Host-associated > Plants > Roots >...
CGACCTTTACGTGCCGGGTCTGTTCGTGTCGAAGTTCCATGTGATCTCGCCCGACCACATGCACAACGTGATCTTCTCGTCGAACCGCACGGGCGTGTACGAGTCCCTGCTGGGCTCGCTCTACCGCGATTTGGGCGTCACCGGCTGCTTGGTCGCGGGTTTCCTCTTTGGCGCCCTCGCCGGCGTCGTGTGGCGGCGACTGCACCGTGGCGGCGGCCTCCAGTGGGAGCTCGGCGCCACCTACGTCGTGGCCGCCATCATCGCTTCTCCCGTCGTGTCCATCTTGAACACGGGAACGGGCTTCGAGCTCCTAACCGCACTGCTCGTCACCGTGGTGCTGGCCAGGCGCGTCAGCGACCGCATGCCGGCCACAACACCAGTTGCTCGCCCGGGTGCCCTGGCAACCGTGTCCGGAATGCGCTCGTGAGCCAACTACCGTTCGCCGGAAACTGACGGATGGAGCAGATGGACTGGCAGGACAAGAGTGTCTTGGTCACCGGCGGCACGGGGTCGTTCGGTCAGAAATTCGTGCAGCATCTGCTCGAGCATCATCCCCCTCGCCGGCTGATCATCTTCAGCCGCGACGAGCTGAAGCAGCACGAGATGCGCACCGCGGGCTTCAACGACCCCCGCCTGCGCTATTTCATCGGCGACGTGCGCGACGTCGAGCGCCTCCGGCGGGCGCTGCACGGGGTGGACATCGCCGTCCACGCCGCCGCCCTGAAGCAGGTGCCGGCGTGCGAGTACAACCCCATCGAGGCGGTGCACACCAACATCCTCGGCGCCCGCAACCTGATCGAGGCGAGCCTCGACACCGGTGTCGAACGGGTCCTGGCGTTGAGCACCGACAAGGCAGTGAACCCCGTCAACCTCTACGGCGCAACCAAGCTCGTCGCCGAAAAGCTCGTCGTGCAAGCCAACGCGTACCGCGGCGAAGGCCCGACCAAGTTCAGCTGCGTTCGCTACGGCAACGTCATTGGCAGCCGCGGCAGCGTGATACCCCTCTTCCAGAACCAGCGTGCCGCGGGAACGCTCACGATCACCGACGAGCGCATGACCCGCTTCTGGATCACGCTCGAGCAAGGCGTGAAGTTCGTCGTCCATTGCATCGAGCAGATGCAGGGCGGCGAGGTGTTCGTGCCCAAGATCCCGTCGATGCGCATCGTCGACCTCGCCGAGGCACTGGCTCCCGACTGTGCCCACCAGATCACCGGAATCCGCCCGGGCGAGAAGCTCAACGAGGTCCTGATGTCCGAGGACGAGGCCCGCCAGGCGATCGAACTCGAGGACATGTTCGTGATCGAGCCCTCTCACCCGTGGTGGGAGAGCGGCCGGCCCGCGGGTAAGACTCCGGCCGAGGGTTTCCGCTACACGAGCGACCTCAATGAGCACTGGCTGAGCGCCGAGGCACTTCACGTCCTGCTCGAAGACACGTGAGCGACACCTCGCGGCTGGCGATCCACGGTGGGCAGCCGGTTCGCACGCAGCTGCTCCCCTACGGCCATCAGCACATCGACGACGACGACATCGACGCGGTCGTCGAGGTCTTGAGGTCGGACTGGATCACGACCGGCCCGCGCGTCGGCGCGTTCGAGGAGGCCTTCGCAGAGCGCGTCGGAGCGCGGCACGCGGTCTCGTTCAGCTCCGGCACCGCCGCTCTGCACGGCGCGGCGTTCGCTGCCGGTCTCAAGCCGGGCGACGAGGCCATTACGACGCCGCTCACCTTCTGCGCCGACGCCAACTGTGTCCGCTACATGGGTGCCGACGTCGTCTTTGCCGACATCCGCGCCGACAACCTCAACGTCGACATCGGCGAGGTGGAACGTCATGTCAGTTCGAAGACGCGCGCCGTCATCGCCGTGGACTTCGCCGGGAACCCCGCCGACCTCGACGGGCTGCGGGGACTGGCCGCCCGCCACGGCCTGGTGGTGATCGAGGACGCCTGCCACGCCTTCGGAGCCACCTATCGCGGACGGCCGGTCGGCGGCATCTCCGACATGTCGGTCTTCAGCTTCCACCCGGTGAAACACATCACCACCGGCGAGGGCGGCATGGTCACGACCAATGACGACGAGCTCGCCCGGTCGCTGCGGATGTTGCGCAACCACGGCATCGACAGCGACCCCCGCCATCGGGCGGAGGTCGGTCAGTTCTTCTACGAGATGGTCGAGCTCGGCTACAACTACCGGCTCACCGACATCGCCTGTGCCCTCGGGCTGAGCCAGCTCCGGCACGCGGCCGGCGACCTCGCCCGGCGCCAGGACATCGCCCGTGCGTACCAGTCCCGGCTGGCACACCTCCCGCTCGAGTTCTGTGCCGAGGCTCCCGACGCCACACCGGCGTGGCACATCTTCCCGATTCGGCTCGCCGGAAATGCCGCCGTTCGGCGCGACGCGGTCTTCGCTGCCCTGCGGGCCGAGAACATCGGCGTCAACGTGCACTACATCCCCGTCTACCGCCACCCGTACTACCGCAAGCTGCTCGGCGACCTCGAAGACAAGTTCCCCGTGACCGAAGCGGCCTACGCGACGATGCTCACCATCCCGCTGTTCCCGACCATGACCGACACCGACGTCGACGACGTCGTCACCGCCGTCGATCGCGTGGTTCGCTACTACGAGCACGCGCCTGAGTAATTGAGCACGCGTGTCGTCGCCATCGTCCAGGCGCGCATGGGCTCGAGCCGGCTTCCCGGAAAGGTGCTCGCCGACCTCGAAGGTGGCCCCGTCCTGGCGCGCGTCGTCGATCGCACCGCCCGGGCACGATTGCTGAGCACCGTCGTCGTCGCCACCTCGCGATCGCCAGCCGACGACGTCATCGAGGAGCTGTGCCGCAGCCGAGGCTGGAACGTGTACCGGGGAAGCGAGGCCGACGTGCTCTCCCGCTACCGCGAGGCCGCCGTGGCCTACGACGCCGACGCCGTCGTGCGCGTGACCGCCGACGACCCGTTCACCGACCCCGCCGTCGTCGACCAGCACGTCGAGGCGCTCTTCGAACGGTGGGGAGACGTCGACTTCGTCACCAACATGGCGACGCAGACCTTTCCGTACGGGCTGGCGGTCGAAGCCATGCCGTTCGACGTCCTCGCCCGCATCGACCGTCTCTCGCAGTCGCCCGAGCAGCGCGAGCACGTGACGTCAGTTGTCTACGAGCATCCGCACCTGTTCGTCATCGCCGACGTCCTCGCCCCAGCCGACTACAGCGCGTTGCGCTGGACGGTCGACACCGCTGACGACCTCGAGCGCGCCCGGCAGATCTTTCGCCACTTCGGGAACGACGAATTCGGCTGGGAGGCGGCGGTCGCCGCCTTCCCCACGGCACCGGCGTGACCGGGCGGGCGGTGCTGGCCGTCCGCGCCGACGCCGGTCCACGCATCGGCAGCGGCCACCTGGTCCGGTCGTCGGCGCTGGGCTCAGCGTGGGCGGCGGCCGGAGGCGACGTCGTTTTCCTGACGTCGGCGGTCGCGGCCGACTACTGCGCCGACCTGGCGCCCGGCCACCGGGTGATACCCCTTGAGGGCGAGACCCGGCCACTCGATGTCGATCTCGAGGCCACGCTCGGCGCACTGCGCGACTTCGGTGCGGCGTGGGTGGCGCTCGACGGCCAGCAGTTCGACGACGGGTATCACCGGCGCCTGCGCGACGCCGGCCACCGCGTTCTCGTCATCGACGACGTTGCCCATCTCCCCCGCTACGACGCCGACGTGTTGGTTAACCAGAACATCGATGCCGGATCGCTCGCCTACGTCACCGGCGAGGACTGCCGGCGGTTGCTCGGGCCGGAGTACGCCCTGTTGCGCCCGCAGTTCACCGAAAGGGCACGGTCGCCACGCGAACCCGGCACCGGGCCGGTTCGCCTGCTCGTCACCCTCGGCGCCGCCGATGCCGAACAGCTCACGCTGAGGGTGGTGGAGGCGGTCGAGCCGGCCGGTGCCCCGGGGCTCGAGACCACGATCGTGATCGGCCCCGCGAATGCCGACGCCGACGAGGTGGCGTCGAAGCTGGCGGCGAAGCCGGCGCTCAGGATCGTGCGGGCCCCGAGCGACATGGCCGCGCTCATGGCCGATGCTGACCTGGCGGTGTCCGCCGCCGGGAGCACGTGCTGGGAACTGGCGTTCATGGGCGTGCCCTGCCTCTTGCTCGTCACCGGGCCCGACCAGGCGGCCAACGCCAGTGGTCTCGACCGCGAGGGGTTTGCCGTTAACCTCGGCCCGGCCAGCATGTTGCGCGCTGAAGCTCTCGCGAGCGCCCTGACCCGTCTAGCGGGAGACGCCGAGCGGCGCCACGTCATGGCCGAGCGCGGACGACGCCTCGTCGACGGCCGTGGGTGTGATCGCGTGGTCGGGGTCCTCAAGGAGGATCCCGCGTGATCGTCGTCGGTCAGCGGTCGATCGGCGAGGGCAGTCCCGCCTTCGTCGCTGCCGAAGTCGGCATCAACCACAACGGCGACATGGGCCTCGCCCACAAGCTGATCGACGCCGCCGCCGACGCCGGTGCCGACGGCGTGAAGTTCCAGAACTACGCCACCGAGGACTTCGTCGCCGATCCGACGATCACCTACAGCTATGTCTCGCGGGGCGCGACCGTCACCGAGAGCCAGCACGACCTCTTCACCCGCTGCGAGCTCGGCAGCGACGACCTTTCGGCCCTCGCCGACCACGCGGTCGAGCGGGGCCTCACGTTCTTCAGCACACCGACCAGCGAAGAGGGCGTGGCCGCGGTGATCGCCGCCGGGGCGCGCATCCTGAAGAACGGCTCCGACTTCCTCGGTCACCTGCCACTCGTCGCCGCCATGGCTCGATCGGGCCTGCCGACCATTCTCTCGACGGGGATGGCGACCATCGCCGAGATCGACGACGCCGTGCGCACGTTCCACGACGCCGGAGGGACCGACCTCGTGCTCCTGCACTGCACGTCGACCTATCCCACCGACCCCGCCGACGTGCGCCTCCGGCGCATCCCCGCCCTCCACACGCTGTTCGGCTGCCCCGTCGGGTTCAGCGACCACACCGCCGGGACTGCGGCCGCCATCGGTGCCGTTGCCCTTGGGGCGTGCGTCATCGAGAAGCACTTCACCCTCGACAAGGACCTGCCCGGCCCCGACCATCGGTTCTCTGCCGACCCCGCCGAGCTGCGGGCCCTCGTCGACGGCATCCGCGTGGTTGAGCACGCCCTCGGCGACGCGTCTCTCGGCCCCGCGCTGTCCGAGCTCGAAGGCCGGCGGGACTTCCGTCTGTCGTGCGTGGCCGCCCGCGACCTGCCCTCCGGCCATCGCGTCGGCGCGGCAGACGTCGTGTTCCGGCGGCCCGGGAGCGGACTGCCCCCGAAGGCCCGCGGCGTCGTCGTCGGACGGGAGTTGGTCCGGCCGGTGTCCGCAGGCCACGTCTTCATCGCCGAGGACTGGGGTGGCTGAGCAGTCGTCGGCGCTGCTGTGGGACGAGAACTTCCGCGAGGGTCGCGGTCTCAACCGCTACCCCTGGGACTGCGTGGTCACCTTCGTCAACCGCTATCGCCCGCGCGACCGTCCCATCGGTGACGTCTCGATCGTCGAGATCGGCTGCGGCAGCGGGAGCAACCTCTGGTTCGCGGCTCGCGAGGGCTTCCAGGCGGCCGGGATCGACTTCAGCCCGAGCGCCATCGACTACGCCCGCGGGCGCCTCGAGGAGGACGGGCTGAGCGTCGACCTGAGGGTGGGCGACCTGGCCGATTTGCCGTGGGACGCGGCCACCTTCGACCTCGCCATCGACCGGGGTGCGCTGACCTGCTGTAGCCGCGGCGCGGCGAGGCGGGCGGTGCGGGAGGTGCAGCGGGTGCTGCGGCCCGGGGGCAAGTTCTTCTGCAACCCCTACAGCTGGGAGCACTCCAGCCGCACGATGGGAACGCCAGGTGAGGACGGCCTGGTCGACGACATCACCGGCGGAACCCTCACCGGTGTGGGGTCCATTTGCTTCTATGATCGGGGCGACATCGACGAGCTCTTCGACGCCGATCAGTGGCGCATTCTGACCGTCGAGCACCTCGAACGACGCGAGCAGCCCTCCGGTTCCGTTCACGCCGAGTGGCGGGTCGTCGCCGAGCGGGCGGGACAGCCAGAACAGGGAGGAAAGGACGAGGTTGGCCACGGTGAGTAGTACCCCGAAGGAGAGGGTCCGAGATTTCTGGCAGGCCGGCTCCTGCGGCGAGGTCTACGCCCACGGTGTGGACGTGCCCGCGCAGTTCGAGGCCCACCGCAAGGCTCGCTACGAGCTCGAGCCCTACATACCCGGCTTCGCTCGCTTCGACGACGGCCGCGGCAAGGACGTGCTCGAGATCGGCGTGGGCATGGGTGCGGACCATCTCGAGTGGGCCAAGTGCGCGCCGAAGTCGCTCTCCGGTGTCGACCTCACCCCCCGGGCGATCGAGTGGACCACCGAGCGCCTCCGCCTCCACGACCTCGAGAGCGACCTGCGAGTCGGCGACGCCGAGAGCCTGCCCTTCGACGACAACTCCTTCGACATCGTCTACAGCTGGGGCGTCGTGCATTGCAGCCCCGACACCCGCCGGGCGATGTCGGAGATCCACCGCGTGCTGCGGCCCGGCGGCGAGGCCCGCATCATGATCTACCACTCACGTTCGATAGTGGGGTACCTGCTCTGGCTGAGGTACGGGCTCCTTCGGCGCAAGTCCCTGCGCGACGTCTACACCTCACACCTCGAGAGCCCGGGCACGAAGGCCTACACCGTCGACGAGGCTCGCGAGCTGATGGCCGACTTCGACACGGTCGACGCCTGGACGATCCTGAGCTTCGGCGACCTGCTCGAGGGCGAGGTCGGACAGCAGCATCCGAGCCGCGCCCTCGAGTTCGCCAAGCGGGTATGGCCCCGGCGGTTGATCCGAGCGACCCTTCCCGGTCGTGGGCTCTATCTGTTGATCCGGGCTACGAAGTAGCGAGCGAGCCAGGGAGCGAAGCCGCCGCAGCGCGAGACCAGCTACCAAGTAGCAGGGTCGATCAGTTGCGTCGGGAGCGCCGGTACCAGCTCCGCGACTTCCCTCGCCTGCGCGGGCGGCAGCGCATTGCTCCACCAGCGCAGGTTCTCCTCGAGCTGGCCGATCGCCTCGCAGCCGACGAGGACATGCTGCGCTCCGAGGCTGCTGGCGTAGCCCAGGAACGCCGCGGCCCGGTCGACCCCGTGGCCGGCTGCCCACGAGTCGATGGCACCGAGGGGCTCGGCCAGCCCGGCCAAGCGCGGAGGCAACTCCTCGACCGGGAGGTGGGCGACGCCCTGGAGAAAGACGCTGCGGACGATCACGTGCTTGCCCACCTCGGCCGCCTTCGCGAAGAAGCCGGCGCGGGCGAGGCGCTGGTCGAGGAGGCTGGCGGCCACCTGCACGACCTCGACGTCCGGGTCGGCCAGGGCCTCGGTGGCCTCACCGGGACCATGGGCGGAGATGCCCACTCGGTCGATGCCGCCGGCGGCCCGCTCGGCCATCACGACCTCCCACACGGCACCGGCGTACGCCCGCCGGTGCTCGGCGCGATGCAACACCACGACGTCGAGGCGTGAGCGGCGCACGGCCTGGCGGCTGAGGGCCAGGCTGGCCCGGGCCGACGCGGCACCGTCCAGGTCGGGCGAGAGCTTCGTCATCACCGTCCAGTACGGGTCCTCGCCGGCGAGGCTTCCGATCACTTCCTCGGCGCTCCCGTAGGCCGGCGCGGTGTCGAGCGTCCGCACTCCCGCCGCCCGCGCCGCGGTGAGCATCCGCTCGATCTCCGACATCGAGGGTTGACCGGCCCGATTGGCGATCCCATAGGGCATCCCCCACTGCGCGGTGCCGAGCGCTAGCTCTACCAGGCCGTCCACCCTCCGTCGACGACGAGGTTGTGACCGGTGACGTAGCTCGCTGCCGGGCTGAGCAGGAACACCACCGCGCCCGCGACCTCCTCGGCCATCCCGACGCGCCCGAGGGGCACCCGCTCCGCCAGCTTCCTCACAAAGGCCTTGTCGTGCTGCACGGCGGGCGACGGAAACGGGCCCGGCGAGACGGAGTTCACGCGTACCCCCGAGCGTCCCAAGTGGCAGGCGGCGTAACGGGTGAACTGGATCACGCCCGCCTTGGCTGCGCCATACGCCGGCGGGTTGTGGAAATCGGGCGCGTCGTCGTACAGCTTGGGTTGCGGCGACACCATTCCGTACATCGACGCCACATTGACGATCGACCCCCGGCCGTGCGCCGCCATCCGCGCCGCGACCGCTTGCGTGGCCACGATGACGGCCGTGAGCCCACCGTCGATCGTGGCCGACACTTCGGAGGCATCCATGTCGAGGGCGCCCCCGCCCGTGCCCTCGTACGCGCAGTTCACCCACCCCTCGACACCGTCGGCCTCGGCTTCGAAGCGATCCAACACGCTGCCGACACCGTCCTCGGTCGTGACGTCCGCGGCCACGGGAACGACGCGGCCGCTCAGGCTCCGGGTTTTGGCTTCCCTGGCGACGCGGTCAAGCGGGTCTTGGCGGCGACCGCACACGACGACCAGCGCGCCAGCGTCCGCAAGCCCCAAGGCAATGGCGGCGCCGAGATGCCCGCCCCCGCCGGTCACTGCCGTGGCCATGCCCGACAGGTCGAACTGGTCGCTCATTGCGCCGCCACCTTCGGTGGCTGCGCTGCTGAGCGCAGCGCGATATCTATTGGAGCTGCGCTCCTCGCTCCGCTGCGGTGCTCGCTCATCGGCATGACCGCAGCAGCTGAAACGCCTCGGCAGCGCCGTAGCCGCTCACGCTGCCCCACCGCTGGGCGGCGGCGGTGAGCGCCTCGACCGATCGCGGGTGGGGAAAGTCCCGCAGCTCGGCCTCGTACGCCGAGATCGCAGCCAGTTTCTTGTCCAGCGTGGTGGTGATGTCGAAGAAGGTGTTGGGGCGAAACGCCGTCGTCTCGTGAAATGCCCATTCGGTGGACGAGTTCACCTCGAAGGCGTACACGTCGCTGACGCTGCTCCCGGGCAGCGGCCGTGTCGCCGTGACCACCGCCCGACACGTGAGCGAGTGGTCGATGTTGAGGTCGGCGGCGTGATGGGTGAAGACCAGGGTGGGGCCGACGTCGGTCACGGCCTGCTCCACCACCTTGACGATGTCGAGGAGATCGACGCCGTCGAACCGGTTGTCGGGAAGCGGCTTCACCGTCACGCTCTCGGCCCCCAGGATCTCGCCGGCGCGCTGGGCTTGCGCGCCCAGGGTGCGTACCGTGGCGGCGTCGGCGTCGCCCCGCTGCGCGTGGCGGGAGGTCTCGCCTTCACCGAGGATGAGCACGTGCACGGCGTGACCCTCGGCCGCCAGCCGGGCCATCGTGCCGCCACAGCCGAGCACCTCGTCGTCGGGATGGGCGGCAACCACGAGGACGGTCACGCCACGGTCTCCCGATCGGCCCGGGCGTCCCCTTTGGCCCAGGCGAACCAGTCGTCGATGTTGGCGGCCAGCGACTCGACGACGGCCGCCATCTCGGCCGCCGCCGTGGAATCGTCGGGATCGAATGCCCTGATGTGAGCGAGGCCCCCCGGCAAGCAGCCGCCAAGAATGTTGCGCACGTAGTCCAGCTTCTCCGCCCGGGTCAGGGGTGCCTCGGCGCCCAGTGCCGACAACACGTCGTCGATCGCCAAGAGCTCGCCCTCGGAGCGGACCGTCCTGGTAAGCCGTCCGCTCGCGTAGTAGGGCTCGCCGAAATCCACCACCGGCGTGTCGCGGAGCAGCACCGCTTCGATACCGGCGGAGCCAGACCATGAAAGAACCGCGTCGCTGGCCGTCATGACGTCGAGGGACCCCACCGCAGGCGGCACCAGGACGACGCCGGGGTTTCGAAGGAGCGCCCGGTAGAACGAAACCGGTCGGTACCCGACCATGCTCGGGTGCTCCTTCACGAGAACGTTGGCGCCGGCGGCGACGCGATCCACGACCTTGAGCACCCCTTCGTCGTAGAGCAAGAAATCGCGGTGCTGACACCAGTAGTCGGCGTTGCACTCCGGCGTGTACTGCAGCGGGAGGTAGAGCACGGGTCGGTCGCGGGCGATCTGGGCGGACCACCCGTCGTCGTAAAAGCGACCCGGGAAGAAGTTGCCCAGCGCGATGCATTGCCTCGCCATCGCCGCGCTCCCCGCGTAGTACAGGTTGTACGGATCGCGGGAGACGATCCGACGGATCGGGAAGTAGAGGGCCTTGGCGGTCTCACGGGCGTACCGTCGGGCAACGGATAGTGCTGACGAGGCGTTCGAGGGCTGGTACGCCGGCCGGTACTCGGGGGACCGTATGAGATCCAGCACTCGCGCGCACTCATCGTCGCCGGCCAACCGGAAGGCGTTGCGCTCGCCCCGGGCCGTCAGCATGAAGTAGCCGTTGATCATCGTCGGGACGAGGCCAAGGAACGGAACGCCGCGCGCCTGGCTACAGAGGTGGAGGACGTCGACGACATAACAGTCCACCGTGAGGGAAACCACGACGTCGGGCCGCACATCGTCGAGGACCTCGTCCATGGCACCCGCCATCGCCGCCAACAGCTGCCGTTGGCGCGCTGTCGGAAGCTTCCGCAGATAGCGGCAGCGCATCGCCATGTCGTCGGCCATGCCCTCGGAGAGAAACGGCGGGAGTTGCAGGGGACCCGAGCGCAGCCGCTTGTAGAAGCGTTCGTTGACTTGCACGGTGCCGACGTCTCGGAAATCGCTGACGAACGTCGTGCGCGCCTCACCAAAGATGTCGCCGCACAGGCGTCGGAAGAACGCCTCGTGATGCGGCCGCACGTAGCACAAGGCGCTCGAGACCGGCGTCACCTATGCCACCGCTCGTTGGTCGCGCATCAGGATCTCGCGGCTCTCGTCGCCGCAATTGAGCAGCAGGTCGAGGGCGGACATGTACGGCTCGAAACCCGGATGGGCCTGCGGGTACACCGGGTGCTCGTACTCCTGGAAGACGACGTCGATCCCGGCCGCATCGAAGACCGTACGGTCGAGATAGTCGCGCCCGAACGGTCCCGACACGTACGTCGTCGCCTCCACCTGCCGGCATAGCTCGACGAGCAGGTCCGTCTTGGATGCGGCGATTCCGAGATCGGAGCTGAAGACCTTGGGCGTGGTAATCCCGAGGGCACCCTGCAGGTACTCCGTCGTTTCGCGGAGGAGATCGGCAAGCACCCGCCAGTCGCTCGAAAAGACGCCGTCGAGGAATGGCTGGTGAGCAGCAAAGGCTGGGGCCTTCGCATAGTTCTGCTGGAGCGTGCGGAAATGTTTCTTCTGCCAGCGGCCGTCGTCGACGATCTCGAGGCGGTTGATCTGGCGCTGGTCGAACATCCCTTTCGTCTTCAACGGGACCGTGATCCAGCACCATCCTTGCGGCGTGCGCAGCCGGTTGCGGTTCGTGAACTGCGTTTTGGTGCGGAAGTCGATCTGCACGTCGTCGAGGACGATGTGGAGATCGCTGATCGCCAGGCGGTGGAAGTAACCGAGCCACGGCATGTATGCCGGCTGGTTGATCGACACGATCACTCGCTCAGCCCCGGTAGAGGTACACGGTGAAGTCGCCGCGGTGGTAGTCGTGACGGAGGGCGAGCACCGGGGAAAGCGACCGGCAGAACTCGATCGTGGCCAAGGGGTCGGCGTGGTAGTCGATCGCTTCCCGGCGATCGGCCCAGGTGCTCAACGAGTTGAACGCCACGGCCGTCCGGCAGGCGCGGAACATCCGCGTCACCGCCTCGTGGATGAATTGCTCCGGCGCGGTCGTGCGCCGGGCGAAGACGCCGCTCAAAAGCACGAAGTCGTAGGCCTCGTCGGCGTCGAGCTCGACGACGCTCTGCCGGCGGAACGTGTGCTGTGGAAAGCGCTGGCGGGCGAGGTCGAGCATCTCGGGCGTCACGTCGATTCCGGTGTATTCGACGGGGATGTCGCAGGCCGCCAGCCACGCAGCCAGATCGCCCGTACCACAGCCGACATCGAGGACCGTCGCATGAGCCAAATCGCCCACGGCCGCGAGCACTTCGAAGCGCCGGTGCTGGGTCGCTTCTCCTGACCAGTCGAGGGACCGTGGGTCGACGCCGTAGGTGGAGACGCGCTCGCCGAAATGGGCCGCGTTGGCGCGGTCGTCTTCGCTCCACAGCGCTCGTGACACCCCGAAGAGAGTAGGCGAGCACCCGCGCGATCCCGCGCCTCCCTCTCCCGCCCCACGCCCAGACCTAATCTGGCCCGCCTGTGAACCTCCAGCAGCGGGCAAGGCGGCTGTGGCCCGTGTTACGGGCCAACCCTCGCTGGGCCGCCATGAGGGCGGTTGGGCGTTTCGACGTCGCCCGGCGGGTCGTGGCCCTTCGTGGCGGTCGGCCGCCGTCAGCTTCTGAAGGCTCCACGGTGTTCCACGACGTCGACGTCGACGCGGTCTTGGATGAGCTGGAGCGCGACGGTCTCTCGCGGCGATTCCGCTTGCCGCCGGCGATCGTCGGCGAGATCGTCAGCTACGCCCATGCCACGAGGTGCTACGGCGACCGCGATCTCAGCAGTGGTTTTCTCTACGCGGAGCGAGACCAGCGTTTCCT
>Ga0070708_100003357_pt1 | contig 12537 bp, 14 predicted proteins | sample KBSK5503metaG_FD_65469 | JGI IMG/M metagenome (GOLD analysis project Ga0070708, IMG submission 65469) | Corn, switchgrass and miscanthus rhizosphere microbial communities from Kellogg Biological Station, Michigan, USA - KBS K5-50-3 metaG | ecosystem: Host-associated > Plants > Roots >...
GTAGCCGAAAATCGAGGATTCCCCGCAACGTATCCACGCCGTTGATGTCAGTGCCGCCCAATGTCGGCTGAAAATAAAATGGCACCGAGCTGCCAGACCCCACGTAGGAAGCAGTCACCAGCCCATTGAAGACCAGTTGTCCCATGCTGCACTGAGTCTGGAGCGGCTCGCAGAAAAGACTCTTCCACCATGGCAGCGTCAGTGTTGCCATATTGCGCCGCAGATCGAACGAAGTGCTTGCAGAACCGCTCACTCGATCAAATGTGTAAGCCTTGGAATCCAGATCCGTGAAGTGCTCCAAGGTTGCTCGAAGCTTGGTGCGCTGCCAGGTTTGATCTGTATTGCTTCCAATGTGCACGTCTAAGTACCCCTTGTAATTCATGAAGGACGGCTGGGAGACGATTCCGGGCGCTCCCGAGTTATCGTAGACGCGTCCAACCGACGGAACACTCGTGCCCGATACACCCGAAATACGTGGCGATACCCATTGGATCGTTCCCCCCGAGGAGAACCAACTTGTGATCGGCCAATCGGCGGAGCCGCCGATTTCGTCCTGCAGTTGGCGGTATTCGCTCAAATTGGTTGGGACCGTGTTCTCACCCAGTCCATAAAAGCGCTGCTTGGCCAAATTCATCCGCTCAGCAAAGACGCTGATTTTAATCTGATCGTCAAAGGTGGCTGTGGTAGCGTTTCCCTGTCCAAGAGCTGGCATCTTGAAGTCGTACCTTCCCTCCATGAGGTAGAAATTTGTCGGTGAGTACAGGCCGCGGACGAGGAAATCGCTCTGCTTACTCTTCGTACCGGGTTTGGCGGTCTTTGATGGCGGATGCATTAGTGTGCTCGTGACCCGCAGTCCGAGGCCCAGGCTGCCCTGCGGCGCGATACTGCGGATTTGAGGACCGATCGGCGTGAGTCCGTAAAATTTGATCGCACAATCCTCGATTGTGGACCGGGTTGGCCCATTCTTGGCGTTCTTGCAGGCTTGCTTCATGTGGTCCCAGTCTCCGGCGTGCGCGCTCACCGAGATGAGAACCAACGAAAACACGATCGTGGCTCGCGGAACTCTAGTTTCCATTGGATCGCACCCCCGCTCCCAGTTGTTGCAGACTGTTTTTCACATCGGTGAGGTATTGCCCGAGCGCCTGCTCATCCTCAATGTTGGATGGGTCTTGGCTTGTCTGCAGATCGGGAAGCAACCGCTCGTGAAGAGCCTTGGCCTGCGCCATCGCATCCAGCTGAAGTTTCGAAAGAGGAGCAGCCGCAGCGGCGATTTGGGGCACTGTCGCCGTCATCGCCGCCGCCGGCGGATTGGCAAAGTTCGGGAATTCCATCCTGGGTTGCAAAGTCAAGTCCAGGATGCTGTCAAAGGTCTTTGCGGCTTGCGCGCGTTTTCCCAGCACATCCGAAGGCCAGGCGTTCCCTGCGAAGAGCTTCATCGCGGTGGCAATCAGGGAGGTGTGGTCGTAGTCGTTGGCATGATCAATCTGTCCTGCCTGCACATACGGCGAGACAATGATCGCGGGTACGCGCGGACCGAGCCAGGTGAAATCGAACGCCGGGGATGGACAGACTATGCCATCGGGAGAAACGCATCGCGGAGGCGCGACATGATCGTAAAGACCTCCATGCTCGTCATACACGATCGCAAGAATGCTGCTTTTCCAGACGTCATCGTTCCGGCGCAGGTCGTTATACACCGTCCGGATCAACTGTTCGCCCTCGGCAATATCGTGATCCGGCGGGTGCTGATCGTTTGGAGGCAGCGAGATACCATTGCTGTCTTGCGGATTGTAGCGAGGCTCGATGAAGCAATAGCTGGGAAGCTTGTTTTGCTTGACCAGATCCGGGAAACGGGCGTATTCGGCAAAGAATTGCGCTTGGTTGTGAAGCAGCAATGCTTCGAAGCTCAGCGCGGCACTCCAGTCCTCATAAAAGATCGTCGAAGACACGCCATTCTTGAATAGAACCTCGTAAACCGTGTGGAACCCGCCCAGGAAGTCGGGGGAAAGATCGAGCCGGCCTCTGGACGAGCCGGCGTGCGCATATGCTCGATTGGGCAAAGTCGAACCGGGAACGGAACTGAACCAGCGGTCGCAGACCGCATAGGAACTGGCCAACGTGGCCAGGACGGGAAGATTCACAGGATCAAAGCAGTTCATGATCGCGCTTGCCTTCACCCGGTCGTGCGTGAAGCGCTCATAATTCTTCACAAACCCGGACATGTCGGGCTGCTGACCGATCGGCGGCGCCTGGACTCCGAACATTTGTTCCATTACGTCTTCGAAATCGTGACTGGGGTCGTGAGGAAGATCGCCCGAATACTGTGCGGCCTTGTTAACTTGCACCGGTTCGCCAGCCGAGTCGCGATCCATCTGAGTCCCGTCCAAGCCGTCAATCCCATAAGTCGCAGACTTCATGAACCCGAGCATGTGATCGAAGGAACGGTTCTCCATCATCAGAACTACGAGGTGCTTGATTTGCGCTGGCATGAGCCCTCCAAATCGTGAGGAGATGAGGTGTGGTGACAGGGCTGAACAACCGAAGTCCGAGTCAGAATGACCAGGTGAAGGTTCATCGGGGCACGTCCCGGGTTTACTCCGTGGCGATGGTACTAGAGGGAAGGTCCCGCAATCTCAGTCGGGCAACGCGGGAGATTCGGAACATACTCCAGATTCGGGCGGGATGTCAACCGCCGCTATCGTTGTCTTATCGAGGGTTACCGCAACACATTCCGCGCGCCCGCGACCTACTCCCGCTGCATACTGTCGATCAGCGCAAAGAGCTGGCTGCGGTCGACGACCTCCACAAACGGTTTCCCGGCACGCTTGTTGCTGACCACGTAGATCGTCGGGGTGTGGTTGATGCCGATGGTCTTGCCCAGCTCCTTGTCGGCATTGATGAGCGCGGCCAACTTGCCCTCGGGATCGACGACAAAAGGAAGATCGATCTTGTGCTCGACGGCGAACTTCTCGGCGAAGCCGCGCAAGGTATCGGGCGTGATTTCCAGTTGGTGCTCGAAGCAAGCGTCGCGGAAGGCATTGCCCACAGCCTTGGAATGGGTGTCGAAGTAGCGCGCCAGGATGGCGGCGTTGAACGACCAGTTATGCATGGGCAGCGGGAAATCGTGGCGGACCACGGGAATTTTGTAAGTGCGGCCGGCGTCGGCGACCAGGGGCGCGGCGCGGCGGCAGTCGGGGCACTGCAGGTCTTCGAAAACCACGAGCGCGACCTGGGCCCCCTTGGGTGGCCGAAGGGCGTCAGGAACATTCTGCGCGACTGCGGCGAGGCAGCCGAGCAGGACCAGAAGGAGCAGAATTTTGATCTTCATGATTTGTTTGGATGCGGATCGTGCTGATCTTTTGATCTGTGCTGTGCTCTGTCCTTATGGTAACGAATCCGAGTGATTCGCGCACGGGGGCGCTCTCGGCATGATAAAGCTGAAGGGCTGGACGGCGGGAACACAAGGTCCCTCGACTTGTGCTCAGTCGCTTCGCTTCTGCGCCCTTCGCTCGGGATGACAGCTCTACTCCATGTCAATCTTGTCGAGGTTGTAGAAGTAGTAGAAACGCAGGCCAAGGATCTGGCCGCCAAATTCTTTGGGCAGCGGTGGGAACGGGTTGGAAGCCGTGATGCTCGCCCAGGCCGCGCGATCAAGCGCGACGTCACCGGAAGTGGTGTGGAGTTCCATGCCGCTCACCTTGCCGTCCTTGAGAATGACGAACTGGATGGAGAGCTTGCCCTGCTTCCCGATGGGGGGGAAGACGGACGGTGGAAGCAAGTTGTACCAGTTTTCGCGCACGACCTCGGTGATGCGGGCGAGATAAGGGCCAAAGTCAACGCCCATAGTGTCGGTGAGGATTTCGGCCTGGTCAAGCGCCTTGGCCCCGCCCCGGCCCTGATTCAAGTTGTAGTCACCGCCCTCTCCCGCGCCATACTTGCCGCGGTTGGCGGCGGCCGCTCGGGCCGCCTGATCAATGGCCGAACCTGGTGTCAAGGGTGTCTGAAAACTCGGTTGCGGCTTGCGCCCCCCCAGCGGAGGCGCCTGAAGTTGGGCGGTCCGGTTGTTCTGAACCGGCGCCGAGAAACCGGAACTGGCGTTCTTCTGCGGATTTTCCTGGGGCGGCGGAGGCGGCTGATTCTGCGCCGTCGCCGGAGGCTGCGCTGGCTGCGGCAAGGGCTCGCCGGGCCTTCCGGGACGCGAACTTTCCAGGATGTGCTTCAGTTCTTTGCGGTCGATTTGCGGGGCCTTGCTGGTGGCAATGCGGTCTTTATCCGAGATGATTTTGGCATCGGGACGGCGCGTGGGTTTCTGCTCGTCGGGCGGAAGCTCTAGATAGGTGGCACCCTTCTGCTTATCGAGATCGACGGAAGTGGTCAGAAGCAGCGTGCGATGCGGCAGGAACATCATCAATTTCTGACTGTTTACCAGCAGAATGACCACGAGCAAATGCAGGATGACGGAAAGCCACAGCGCCTCGCGCTTGCGTGAGCGGGAGAGATCGTCCTGCAACTGGATGAGCAGACGGGGGACGTCGTCGGGGTTGAATCGCCGGTAAGCGCTTTCCCAGTGCTGCGCCTCAAACAGGCCGGGTTGCTCCGGCGGCGGGGCGGGTGGGTCGCGAGGCGGGATTTGGGTGACCGGCATCAGTAACGACTATAAAGCTTAGAGACACGGCCAACTCCCTGCGTTGCGTAAAGATGCGTAAAGTTTGGGGTTGCGGCCGTGGTTCTTGGCTTCTATTGTCGCATTTTCCGCCGGGATTTGAGTAAGTACATGAGGACAAGGTACTTTCGTAGTTAGGGGTTGGGCTCTAAGCCCAGAGCCCAGAGCCTAAAGCCCAATCCGTCCGGCATGGCGGTTGATTTCCGCCAGGATGGCAAGTGCCAGTTCGAGCGCCCGGCGCCCGTCTTCCATGGAGACGACGGGGCGCGAACGGTCCTGCACGGAGGTCAGAAAGGCGCGAATCTCGGCGAACAGCGGCTCTTCGGCCGTGATGGGCGGCTTGGCCATCTGGATTTGAGGATTCACCGTCGGTTGAGCTTCCGATCCGGTGGCGCCCCCGACGGAGAACACGAGCACATCCTGCCGGCCGTAATCGATGGAGATGTATTGCCGGGGTTGGAAAAAGCGCAGCTTGCGGACGCGCTCGGTCGAAACCCGGCTGGCGGTGAAGTTGGCCACGCAACCGGATTCGAACTCCACGCGGACGTTGGCGATATCTACCTTGCCGGAGAGGATGGGGAGGCCGACGGCGCGGATCTCCTTGACCGGCGAGTGGACGAAGGCGAGCACGATGTCGAGATCGTGGATCATGAGGTCGAGCACGACATCCACATCGAGCGAGCGCGGTGAAAAAACGCTGAGCCGGTGTACCTCAAAAAACATTGGCTGGGTGACGAGCGGGAGGGTGGCGCGTACGGCGGGATTGAAGCGCTCCAGGTGTCCGGCCTGGGCGACGCGGCCGTGTTTCGTCGCCAGATGCGCTAGCTCATCGGCCTCGGCCAGAGTCGAGGCCAGCGGCTTTTCGATCAGCACGTCGACGCCCGCTTCGATCAGGGTGCGTGCGACCTTGAGGTGAAGCCCGGTGGGCACGGCGACCGACACAGCCTGCACCTCGCTATGCGTGGTGAGCATTTGCTCAACCGAACCGAACGCCTTACAGCCGAACTCGCGGGCGACGGCATCGGCGCGTAGGGTATCGGGATCGACTACGCCTACCAGGCGCACGCGGCCGGCCTGCTGCAGCTGGCGATAGACGCGGGCGTGATTGCGTCCGAAGGCGCCCGCGCCGACGACTGCGACATTGATTGGGAATTCGCTGCTCAGATGCCGGCTCCGGTACAGCAAAGCGCATATTCTCGCAGTTTCGAAGCCGGATGGGAACTGTCAAAAGTCGTAGCTCCGCGGGGAGGCCAGGGCGGCCGGAGCGAGAACGTGGGATGTGACTCTGTACCTAACCTGTGTAGACGGTTCCCTCCTCGACAAAGCACAATGGGTTCTTCCAAGGGTCCTCCGCGTAGAAGGACCGCTCGCCCCAGGGGCGAACGACGATGCCTCCGCCCGGCGCGTCATGGACATCCTCACGCGAGAGACATGTTAGAGCTCTGGCTCGCTCAAATGCGGTCTCCAAGTTGTTCACCGTGAAATAGAGTGCCTTTGCCGCGGGGTGCGGCTGACCCAACGAAGAAACGTCGAGCACTTGCAGGGTCACGGGTCCGCACTCGAAGTAGCACCGCGAACCGGCCTGTTTACGCCCTTCGACGCCGAGTAGCTTCGTATAAAACGCAATCGCCGATTTGAGATCGCCGACTTCGATGTTTAGCCTAAAGAATTGCGGAACGTCGTTCGATGCGGTACCCTTCGTCGCCTTTGCCTTGTTCTCTTTATTGTGTTGTTTCGCTGACATGGTTGTTTCTCCTCATTGCTTACTGTTTTTTGAAAAGTGAGCGAGCCAGTCCCTCACCAGTTCGAGTCGTTTTCGCTGAATTCGGTAAATACGCATCCGGCCTTGCTTCTCGTGAGTGAGCAGGCCCGCCGCCTCGAGGACCTGGAGGTGGCGCGTAGTTGTCGGCCAGGCGCTCTCGAAGATGGCCGCAATCTCTCCGGCCGTCATGGAGCCGCCATTGAAATAGATCGTGAGCAGCACACGCCGCCTGGCGGGGTGCGCTAACGCGCTAAACACCGATTCATACGCGTCAACTCGCTGGCCCGAATCTCGCTGCACCATAGAAACATATTAAGCCATTAGGCTAAATATGTGTCAATAGTTAGCTTGCACAGCGGCTAAATATTTACAAATAGCGCTTTCGTTGTCGGCGATGTTCGGAAACCGAGCCAGCACGAGGATGTCAACAGCGCCAGAGGTGCCTAAGCTGTTCGGCCGCTACATCTTCTTAAGCAGCGCGATCTGGCCGGTGTGGTAGAGCTCGTGCTGCGGCACGCCGTGCAGCATGTAGTAGAAGGTGTCGTAGTCGGGATCTTTGCCTGGCACTTTCTCGCCCAGACGCGAGTCGGGAAAGGCCGCCACTGCGGCGACCAGTTCATCATGGACGCGTCCGACATGTTCGAGCGCTTTGCGCCAGGCAGACTCGCTGGTGTCGCTAACCGGCGGAAAGTTCTTTTCGCCGGAGAGAGCGACGACCGCGCCGCCCAGACGGCGACGGACGGCGCCGTCCCAGGCGGCAATGTGCAGGACGAGCTCCCAAATGCTGTGAGCGTTTTTGATGGGATGGGCGGCGGCCTGCGCAGCGGTGACGCCGCTGAGGATCTCGAAAAGGGAATCGCCGTGCCACGCGTCTCCGCGGAATGCGCGGCGGAGCTGGTCGGCAATGCGGGTGGTTTCGGACGTTTTGGACATACGACGTTCTCCTAATACGTGGTCGATGTTCGGCGAAGAATGCCCGCCACAACGATCAGATGCTTCTCAATATGGAGATCATAGATGATGCGGTAATTGCCGACACGACGGCGCCATGCCGTGGTTTGTCCTTTGAGACGCTTGATGTCGCCACGGAATGGGTCTTGCTGCATTGAGAGAAGGGCTGCCTTAACGCGCGCCTGATCTTTTGGCGGCAGCTTTTGAAATTCTTTTTGGGCGGGACCGGTGAGGAGCAGATTCCAGATCATTGAGGAATTGGGTTAATGATACCGAATTCCCCCTGCGAAAGGCCGCCCGGCCCCGCCGCAGAGCGGCGAGTTCCGCTTTGGTGGGTGTTACGGGGGGATAGCGTCCGTCAAAATATGCCCGGAGAGCCTCGCGCACCAGCTCCGAGCGGGTGCGAGACTCTCTCTTCCGCACTTCCTCGAACTGCCGCACCATAGCGGGAGGAAGCGAAATGCTCATGACTTGGGTCGTTCTCATCGGAGTCGTATTACCTAGTAATACTTGTTACTAGTATACGCACTGGCCAGCGGTTGTCAATCGACGGCGTTTGGGCTCGAATTCCCAGGACTCGATCCTGATTCATGACGGCTACCCTGCCACGATGGAGATTAGGGCGGCATCAGCAGTTTGTGTGGTGGCGTCTCCGTCGAGCAGTAGACATCGCCCCGCATCGACCGCCAGACAGCTTGCTCCGGCGCGACGCATGGTTTCGATGGTCCTCAAGCCGATGACCGGAACGTCGAAGCGCATGTCCTGATGGGGCTTCGCGATCTTGACCACAGTCAGGGCGCGGCTGAGGGTCGAGGCATCGCCTTCGAGGGAATGCATGATCTGGCCGGCTCGCTCGATGGTCGCGTCGGTTCCTTCCATGGCTTCGACGGCGACACAGGCCGACTCGGCGATCACCACCGTCTGGCCGATGTCGTACTGCGCGAGATGGCGGGCGACGGCTCGTCCGTAGTCGATGTTCTTGCGCTCCTGTTCGGTCGGAGCGCGTTTTGTCAGCACGCCCGATTTCGCCAGCAGCGGCTCGAGCAACGAAGTCGAATTCTCCAGCATGATCCCCTCGTCGGCGAGAACCTTGGCGACGGCGCCGAGCAGTGAGTCCGTATTGCGAGTGCCGAGCGACAACAGCAGCTTGGCCAGCCGCCAGTCGGGCTTGATGCTGGAAAAGATCTGCTTGTGCTTGACCTGTCCAGCCATGATGGCGCGGGTGACGCCTGCGCCCTTGAAGGTGTCGATCAGTTTCGACAATTCCCCGAGCGAGAGCCAGTGAACAGCGGCGCCCTTGGATTCGATTTCAGGGAAGGTCTCTTCCTTGATGGCAGCGACCACAACTTCGTAGCCCTGCGCCCGCGCAGCGTCGAGCACAAGGAACGGGAACTTTCCGTTGCCGGCGATGAGGCCGAGCTTCATGATGGCGTGTCCGATATTCTGTTCAGGGGCCGGAATTCTGTATATCCAACCAACTTGTGGAGCTTTATGAGCTCCCTACGAGCCTCCATCAGAAACTCGACGGTCTCATCGATGTTGGTAAGTAGTTTTGTCACGCTTCCGGAATAGTAATAATCTTCGCTGCTGAGGTAGGACTTGATACGGTCGTCGCATGCCTGGAACCTTTGCAGAAGCATTCGTATGTAGTGATCTTTGATTTTCTTTCGATCCTTGGCGGGAAGCTCTTTCAACAGAAGATGATGGCGCATGTTCTTCCCCTATTCTCAGACTATCGCTGACTCTACTTAATCACTCCACGTTCGGTCGCCTCAATGAACTGGATCAGCATGTCCACATCCTCCCCGCGATCCGCTTCTGCTTTGAGTTTTTCCAGCGCCTGCGAGGTGTTGAGCTTCGACGCCAGCAGCAGGCGGTAGGCGTGGTGGATTTTGCGAATGCGATCTTTGGTGAATCCGCGCCGCTCTAAACCGATGGCGTTCAATCCATAGGCGTGGGTTCCGCGCTCGGCGGCGGTTTTCGAGAAGGGCAGCACATCGCGCGTGATGGTCGTGCCGCCGCCGATAAAGGCATGCGTCCCAATCCGCACGAAGTGGTGTACGGGGCAGAGCGCACCCACCGTGGCCCAGTCTTCGACCGTCACGTGTCCGCCCAGCGTAGCCGCGTTGGCCATGATGATGTGGTTGCCAATCTGGCAATCGTGCGCGATGTGGGTGTAGGCCATGATCAGGTTGTGGTCGCCAATCTTGGTGAGGCCTCCGCCCTTCGCTGTGCCGCGGTTGATGGTGACAAATTCGCGGATAGTGTTGTGGTCGCCGATTTCCAGGCGCGTCGGCTCGCCCCGGTAAGAGATATCCTGCGGGCCCAAGCCGATCGAGGAGAAGGGGAAGAAAGTGTTGCCAGCGCCGATCCGGGTAGGGCCTTCCATGGCGACGTGCGAGACCAGGTGACAGCCTTCGCCCAGTTCCACCTGGCCGCCGATGACGCAGTAGGGGCCGATTTGGCAGGACGGGGGAATCTTGGCTTTCGCATCGACAATCGCCGTGGGATGAAGGGCCATTTGTAATCTGGTAATTGATTTGTAATTTGGGTCGGCGGAGCTTAATCACAAATTACAAAAATTACAAATTGGAAATTACAAATCCTCTACGTTTCCTCGCCCGCGGCCTCCGCGCTTCCCGCGCCCATCGCCCGTGGCACCAGGCGGCAAGTGACGGTGGCCTCGGCGGCAACTTTGCCGTCCACGTAGGCCTTACCCTCCAGCCGCGCTGCGGTCAGCCGCCAGGCGCGGACCTCCACCTCGATGCGCAACTGGTCTCCGGGGACAACGGGTCGGCGGAAGCGCGCCTTCTCGATGCCGGTGAAGACCATGAGCAGCTCGTCGCGATTCGGGACCTCGGTCAGCAAGAGCAGGCCTCCCGCCTGCGCAATGGCTTCGATGATCAGCACCCCGGGCATGATGGGCTTGTCGGGGAAGTGTCCCTGGAAGAAGGGTTCGGTGATGGTGACGTTCTTCAGCGCGACAATGCGCTTCATGCGCTCGAGTTCGATGATGCGGTCGATCAGGAGAAAGGGGTAGCGGTGGGGGAGGATCTTGAGGATGTCACCGATTTCCATCACCGGTTTGGCCGGGGCATCCGTCATGGTCTGAGCTGTGTCCGTCATGCGGTTTGTGCCGAGCGGAAGATTATACTGTAGCGCACGTTCCAGGGTCGAAAATGGCGATTTCCGGGAAAGCGGGCGAACCCTCCAACCTCGAAGCCAGACGGCGTCTGGCGTATTTCGACGAGCGGCGCGATGAGATAGTTTCGACCATCCGCGAGTTGGTCGAGATTGAGTCTCCCAGCGATAACAAGGGCGCCGTGGACCGGCTGGCTGAGGTGGTGGCACACAAGTTCAGCGCCCTGGGCGGAGAGGTGCGCTTCCATCCGGCGAGCGACTTCGGCAACCATCTGCAGGTGGACTTTACCCTCAAGGCGAAGTCCAAGCCCGTCTTGCTGCTGGGACATTACGACACGGTGTATCCGCTGGGGACGCTGGCTTCGATGCCATGCCGGGTCGTGAATGGCAAGCTGGCGGGGCCGGGCACGCTCGACATGAAAGCGGGTATTGGGCTGATGCTTGCTGCCGTGGCGGCGCTGCAAGATTGGTACAGCGGGCTGCCGCGTCCGGTGAGCGTGCTACTGGTATCGGACGAGGAAGTGGGCAGCGATTCGTCGCGGGCGGTTACCGAATCGCTGGCGAAGCGGTCGGCGGCGGTGTTGGTGCTGGAGCCTTCCTATGGGCCAGAAGGTGCGGTGAAAACGGCGCGCAAAGGGGTCGGTGACTTCCAGGTGAAGGTGACGGGCAAGGCGGCCCATGCGGGACTGGATTTTCAGAAAGGCGTGAACGCGATCGTCGAGTTGGCCCGGCAGATCGAGAGGATTTCCGCCTTCACCGATCTGCAGAAAGGGCTGACGGTGAGTGTCAACGTCGTCAGCGGAGGGTCACGGGTCAACGTGGTGCCGGCCGAGGCGACCGCAACGGTGGACGTCCGCATTGCGCGCATGAAAGACGCGGCCGGGATCGAGAAGAAGATGCGCGGGCTGCGGCCGTTCAACCGCAAGTGTAAGGTGGAGGTCAGCGGGCGCGTGAACCGGCCACCGATGGAGCGGACGGCGGGCGTGGCCGCACTCTATGCCAAGGCGGTTGCCATTGCGAGTGGCCTCGGCTGGAGACTGGGGGAAGCGGCGGTGGGCGGCGGCTCGGACGGTAACTTTACCGCGGGCTTGGGCATCCCCACGCTGGACGGCCTGGGTGCCGTGGGCGATGGAGCGCATGCGGCGCATGAGCACATTGTCATCTCCGAGTTGCCGAGGCGGGCGGCGCTCGTGGCGGGCTTGATCGAGACGGTCTGACCGGCCCCGGAGGCCTAGCAAGCCGGCAACGCGGCAGCGGGGAGACGCAGCAAGCTGCGTCTCTACGACGTAGCCGTAGTCACATTGACGTGTGATTCGAATTACGCGTTCTCTTTGACTCGCGGCTTACACTGACCTAGAATTTAGCGGGGGTCCGTAAGCGATGGTGCGACCCACCCGGGCGCCGGGCAACCCCGTGGAGGTAATTATGTTTGGTGGCAAAATTGGGTTGCCTGAGATTCTGCTGATTCTCGCCATCGCGCTGCTCATCTTCGGGCCGAGCAAGCTGGCTGACCTGGGCAAAGGACTGGGCGAGGGCATCAAGAACTTCAAGAACTCGATGAAAGACGGCGAAGAAGGCGGGGACAAGAAGTCGTAGTCCTGATTTTACCCATCACCAGCCGGCGAGCATCGTTGACCACTGCCCATCCCGCCTCTCGAGTCGCACATCCATGAGCCGATTCTTCCGCATCCTGTTATTGACGGTGCTCTCGAGCGGCCTCGCAGCGGCCGCCGAGCCGCCCTGGCAATACGGCCGAATCGTGGAGGTCCGCAAATCGGTCAGTTCCCGGACAAAAGCGTGGGTAGTAAACACGCCCATTACCGAGGATGTGACTGAATACATCATCTGGGTTCATCTGCAGGACAGAGTTCTCACTGGCAAATATGAGCTCTCGTCGGGAGATTCCGCTCCTCCCGAGGAATGGATCACGAAGTATCCGGTGAAGGTTCAATTGCAGGGCGACACAATGTATGTGCGGGGTCCGACCGGCGACGTGAGACTGCACATCATCCAGCGCAAG
>Ga0070708_100003358_pt1 | contig 12536 bp, 15 predicted proteins | sample KBSK5503metaG_FD_65469 | JGI IMG/M metagenome (GOLD analysis project Ga0070708, IMG submission 65469) | Corn, switchgrass and miscanthus rhizosphere microbial communities from Kellogg Biological Station, Michigan, USA - KBS K5-50-3 metaG | ecosystem: Host-associated > Plants > Roots >...
GGACGCGGTGATGGCATTGCGCATCCAGAACGAGCGCATCGCCGACGCCCGGCTCCCCGGCGCCCGCGATTACGCGCGGACTTGGGGGATCAATGCGCGGACGCTGGAGATGCTTCCGAAGGAAGCGCTGGTCCTGCACCCGGGGCCGGTCAACCGCGGGGTGGAGATGTCCAGCGACGTCCTCGACTCGCCGCGCAGCCTGGTGATGGACCAGGTCGACTCGGGAGTGGCCGTGCGGATGGCCGCGCTGGCGCTCTGCCTGCGCGCGGAGGTGCCGGCATGATCATCCTCGATTCCGGCAGGGTGATCGATCCGGCGAACCGCGTAGACGGCACCAAGACGGTGCTCATCGACGGCGACCACATTCGCGAGGTCCGCGACCAGCCCGCCACTCCGGCGGAGAAGCTCGTCCATCAGGTCATCGACTGCCGCGGCCGCTGGGTGCTGCCCGGGCTGGTCGACCTGCACGTCCATCTCCGTGAGCCCGGCGAGGAGGGCAAGGAGACCATCGCCACCGGCGCGCGCGCGGCGGTCGCGGGCGGCGTGACTACGGTGGTGGCGATGCCCAACACCAAGCCGGTCTGCGACAGCGCCGCCGTGGCCCGCTTCGTGGCCGCCCGGGGTCGCGAGGCGGGGTTCGCCCGCGTCCTCCCGGCCGGCGCCATCACCCGCGGCTCGCTCGGAGAGCAGCTCGCCGACATGGCCGAGCTGAAGGACGCCGGCTGCGTCTGCCTGACGGACGACGGGCGGCCGGTGATGTCCGCGGGCGTGATGCGCCGGGCGCTCGAGTACGCCCGCGACCTCGACTTGCCGGTGATGGTCCATGCCGAAGACCTGACGTTGAGCGCCGGCGGCGCCATGAACGAAGGCCCGGTCGCCACCCGCCTGGGTCTGGCCGGCGTCCCGGCGGCGGCCGAAGTCGCGATGGTGCAGCGGGACGTGCTGCTCGCGGAGATGACCGGCGCACGCTTGCACGTGGCGCATGTCAGCGCCCAGGGCAGCGTCCGCGCCATCCGCGAGGCCAGGGCGCGCGGCGTCCGGGTCACGGCGGAAGCGACGCCGCACCACTTCACGCTCACCGACGCGGCCGTAGCCGGAGTGCCGCCTGCCTTGCCGGTCCCGCAGCCGGCGGCGGAGCCGTACGACACCCACGCGAAGATGAGCCCGCCCTTGCGCGCGGAAAGCGATCGCAAAGCGGTGATCGCGGCGCTCAATGACGGCACCGTCGACGCCATCGCCACCGACCACGCGCCGCACGGGCCGCTCGACAAGCAGGTGGAGTTCGCTCATGCGCTCAACGGGGTGATCGGGCTGGAGACGTCCCTCGCGCTCGCGCTTTCGCTCGTGCGCGCCGGCGAGCTGCCCCTCGCCCGCGCCGTCGAGCGGCTCACCGTGGGCCCGTCGCGATGCTTTGGGCTGCCGTACGGGACGTTGGGCGCTGGCAGCCCGGCGGACGTGGTGGTGATCGATTCCGAGCGCGAATGGAAGGTGGACCCGCAGCGGTTCTACTCGAGGTCGCGCAACAGCCCGTTTGCGGGCTGGACATTGCGGGGCAGGGCGGTCAAGACGTTCGTGGCGGGCAAGCTGGTGCATGAGGAGGGGAAGTGAAGGGCTCGAAGAAGGCGACGCTGGCCCTGGCTGGGGGAGAGGTGTTCGAGGGCGTGGCGGTGGGGGCGGACGGCGAGACCGTCGGCGAAGTGGTCTTCAACACGAGCCACACCGGGTACCAGGAGATCCTGACCGACCCCTCCTACGCGGGCCAGCTGGTCACTTTCACGGTCAGCGAGGTGGGCAACTACGGGATCCACTTCGGCGACGAGCAGGCGGAGACGGCGCAAGCCGCCGGATTCATCGCCCGCCGCGTCTGCAAGGAGCCGTCGAACTGGCGCTCGCAGCAGTCGCTGCCGCACTTCCTCGAGCACCAGGGCGTGGTCGGCATCGAGGGTGTGGACACCCGCAAGCTGGTCCGCATCCTTCGCACCACCGGCGCCCAGCAAGGGATCATCGACAGCACCGGAGCCTCCGCGAAGGCGCTGGTCGAGCGGGCGCGCAAAGCGCCGGGAATGGAGGGGCAGGACCTCGCCACCAAGGTCTCCACCAAGGCCGCCTATCGCTGGGAGCAGGGCGTCCCCGGCCGCGAGCCGGCGCCCAAGAAGGGCGAGGTCGTGGTCGTCGACTACGGCGTGAAGCGAGGCATCCTGCGGCAGCTGGTCGACATCGGATACGGCGTGACGGTGGTGCCCTCCAGGACTCCGGCCGCCGAGATCCTCGCCCGCAGGCCGGACGGCGTCGTGCTCTCCAACGGACCCGGCGACCCCGCGGCCGTGGTCGGCGCCGACGTGCAGGCCCGCGAGCTCCTGGGGAAGGTGCCGGTGATGGGGATCTGCCTGGGCAACCAGATCCTCGCCCTGGCGATGGGCGGCAAGACCTACAAGCTGAAGTTCGGGCACCGGGGCGCGAACCATCCGGTGCGCGACCTGATCGGGGACAAGATCGATCTCACCTCCCAGAACCACGGATTCGCCGTGGACCCGAAGTCGCTCGAAGGCAAGGTGCAGGTGACGCACGTCAACCTGTACGACGGGACGGTGGAAGGGATCGCCGCGCCGGATCTGAGGATGTTCGCCGTGCAGTACCACCCGGAGGACAGTCCGGGTCCGCACGACAGCCGCTATCTGTTCCAAAGGTTCGTGCAGATCATCGAAGGCGGCTCATGATCCAACCGCAGATCGACATGCTCCTCCAGTACTTCGGCCGCGAGGTCGACGAGCTGGTGCGCGCGAAGGAGGAGTACTTCGCCCAGACCGGCGGCGAGGTGCACGCCGACGACCGCTGCTACGAGCAGCGGATGCAGGCGTTCTTCAACTGGTTCCTCTTCGACCGGCGCCAGGCGGATGGCTCGACTCCCATCGAGCGCTTCCTGCGGGAGAAGGGCGGGGAGCTCTCCGGCAAGGACAAGGACGTGATGCTGGGGTTCACCAACACCCGGCTCGGGCTCTACGAATACCGGGGGACCCGCGGATTCTTCTCCCGTCCCAAGGAGGGGCAAGTGCGGGTGCGCGACGTCGTCACCGGCGATTCCTTCAACGTCACCGAGCGCCGCCAGATGCACGGCCTGGACATCGGCGATTGGTTCGAGTCCCGGCTGATCCCGCTGGACAAGACGTACCACTTCTCGACCAGCTTCACGTACCACCCTCCCGAGGTCTATCCGGCGATCCGCAGCGAGATCAAACGGCGGAAGAAGAAGGGGACCATGGACGTCCGCCGCTTCGTCTTCGAGCTGGAGCGGATGGCGCTGCAGCACGAGCGGTTCCGCAACGTGAGCATCCAGGCCATCTACAACTTCCAGACTCCGTTCCTGTCGAAGAAGACGCGGACGCCCGAGGTGCAGCAAGGCGGATGACCGCCTGGCGCCCGGGGCGTGCTCGATGGCCATTTTGCCAGCGACGTGCTGCAATGCGCCTCGGCCGCTGATCTCGTTCACGCGGCCAGGGAGACGTCATGAAGAAGATCTGCGGGACTGCGTTGGCAGTGCTCGGCGCGGCGGTACTGTTCGCATTTGCGGCGCAGGGTGGGAGCGAGCAGAAGAAGGGCTCGCTCAAGTCGAAGGTGGTCGGGGCGTGGACGATGCAGGCCAACGTACTCGACCAGGGCGGCGCCAAATCGGAGCCGTTCGGCCCCGATGCGAAAGGCAGCGTCATCTTCACCAACAACGGGCGGCTCGCCCTCGTCATTACCCGCGCCGACCTTCCCAAGTTCGCCTCCAACAACCGCACGACGGGGACCGCCGAGGAGAACAAGGCTGCAGTAGCGGGCAGCATTGCCTACTTCGGCAGCTACACGCTGAACGATGCGGACAAGACGCTGATCATCCACGTCGAGGGAAGCACGTTCCCGAACTGGGCCGGAACCGATCAGAAGCGGACCATCGAGCTCTCGGGAGACGAGCTCAAGTTCATCAATCAAGCACCCTCGATGGGTCCGGGCACGGTCACGGTGACATGGAAGCGCGTCAAGGAAGCGCCGAAGTCGGCATCCGCGCGAACGCCCGACGGGCGCCAGGGCGGGTGACCTCGGTCAGCGGACGGTGACCTCCGGGTCGTGCTTCGTCGGCGCCCCGGGGAACTCGACGGTCTTGAGCAGCTCGCGGCGGTTCTTCTCCACGTCGCGGTCGAGGAATGCTCGCGCTTCCTCGAGCTGGTCCAGCAGCCGCTTCGGCTTGCGCTTCATCTTCGGGTCGCTCAGGAGCGCGTGCGTCAGCCAGGGAAAGACCGCGGTGACGTCGGTGTGTACATAGACGGACCCGGCCTCGACGGCCTCGACCGAGACCTTTCCCCAGGTATGCCCCTCGCCCGCCGGGCAGCTGGAGAGGGCGCCGTTGTCCACCGGGTCGACGCAGAACTGCACGTCGATGTCGAACCCGGTAGTGGGGACGAAGAGGATCTGGTCCAGCAGGGGCTCGCCTTGCAGCGTGTAGTTCTTGGGGACGCCGCCGCCCAGGATCCAGATGGCGAGCCGCTTCGAGCCGTGGTGCCGCGCCCAGTGCTGCACCGCGGCCATCAGATAGACGTCCTCGTTGATGTCGATCTCGAACTTGAACTTCCCGGGAAAGAGCCGCCTCAGCTTCACCGCGTTGAGGAAGATGGAGCCGTCCTGCACCGCGCCGACGAAGATGGGAACGCCGTGCTTCCAGCATTGCGCGAGCAGCGACGGCTGCTGCACCCCCAGCGCCTTTTCCATCTGCCCGATGTCCCGGCCGAGCAGCGCGTGGAACTCCGGCGTGGTCATCTTCCGCTGGTAGTCCGGCCCCTGCATGAGCGCGGAGAAGAGCTTGTCGGTGTCGAGCAGCGCCTCCTCCCAGAACCCCAGGTCGTAGATGCGGATCACGCGCGCCAGCCGGAGCTGGAGGTCGCCGGCATTCGGGTTCACCTCGCGGATGGCGTGTCCGATGATCCGGTGCGCGTCGTGGTACAGGTTCGCGCCGGTCGTGGTCAGGGCGCTGACCACGCCTCGCTCGATCAGCGGGATGAGGCAGCTCTGGTGGAGCCCGGCGGGCGTCATGGCGCCGCTCAGGGTGAGGAAGATGCTGCAGTCCTCCTGCATCGATCTGCGCATCAGCTCGTAGGCGGTCCGCTCCTGCCGGCCGACGTAGGCGCCAAAGGCGTGCTGGAGCAGGTCGTGCGGTGATTCGCGGCCGGTGATCGGCCGGGGATCGACGGTGCGGGCCTTCTGGAAGGGTTTGCGGAGCTGGGAGCGGGTCGCCATGGCGGCCGCGCAATCTACACGATAAAGAGCAGCGCATGTGCACGCTGGTCCTGCTGCAACAGCCGGGTGAGCTGCTGGCGATCTCGGGGAACCGCAACGAGATGCTCTCGCGTCCTTCCAGCGGCCCGCGGGTGGAGAACGGCATCCTCGCTCCCCGCGACGAGCTGGCCCACGGGAGCTGGCTGGGCATCAATCGCCGCGGTCTCTTCGTCTGCGTGACGAATCGCCGCGGCGCCATGGTGGACCCGGCGCGCCGCAGCCGGGGGATCCTGGTGATGGAGGCGCTGCAGGCGCAGAGCGCCCGCGGATTGCACCAGGCGCTGCGCGAGCTGCGGCCCGATCGGCACAACGGCTTCCACCTGGTCTACGCCGACTTGCAGGATGCGTTCGTGACCTGGGGCGACGGCTACTCGGTCCATCAGGAAACGCTGGAACCGGACCGGGTGTACGTGATCACCGAGCGCAGCTTCGGAGCCGGCGAGGGCCAGCGCGAGAAGGCCATTGCACAGGCGTTCGAGAACCTCGAGCCCGACCTGAAAGCCTGGCGGGTGCCGATGACCATGCACGCCACGGAGCCGCTGGAGAGCGCCTGCGTCCACGCCGACGCGGTGGGGTACGGCACGCGATCGTCGCTGCAGATGCTGTTGCGGCCGGGCGGCGGCGAGGCGCTGTGGACCGACGGGCACCCCGGCGAGGATCCGCCGCGGGACATCTCCGCGTTGGTGCAGGAGCTATTTGCGGCGCCCCGGTAGGAAGCCGCGGGTGAAGCTGCGCGCGACCGCCGGGAGATCGGCGAGCGACCGGAAGAGCGAGAACGCCAGCTGCAGGGGAGTGCTGCCCTGCGCTTCGATCTGCACGCGTTCGCCGGTCGCGTCCTCCGCCGCGCCGCGCGCGATGGTGTGACGGCCGTCGGAGCGGATCTCGACCACCAGCCGGGCGACCACGGGCAGCTCCTCCTTTTTCTCCAGCTCGTCCCTCATGTAGAGGAACAACATGGCACTTCCGCCGCCCGGGCGCACGCTGCGGGTGATCGGGTTCGACGACGTGCCCTGGCGCCATCGGACGGGCCGGGCCGTCGGCCTCGTCGGAGCGGTCTGTGCCGGGACGCGCTTCGAAGGGATGCTCTACGGCTCGGTCCGGCGCGACGGCTGGCGGGCCACCCTGACGGTCGAGCGGCTGCTCCTCGAGAGCAAATTCCTGCCGCAGCTGCACCTGGTGCTGCTCGACGGGATCGCGTTCGGCGGATTCAACCTCGTCGATCTGCCGCGGCTCGCGAATACCCTGCGGCGCCCGTGCGTGTCCGTGATGCGCAAGCTGCCCGACATTCCGGCGATGGAGCGCGCCGCGCGGCGGCTGCCCCGGGCGTCGGCTCGGCTCGCGGTCCTGCGGCGCGCCGGTCCCATCCACGTCTCGGGACCGTTCGTGTACCAGGTGCACGGAGCGGACCCGGGGGAGATCGCAGTCGCCTTGCGGCGCCTGACGGATACGGGCAACGTCCCCGAAGCGCTGCGCCTGGCCCACTTGATCGGCGGCGCCTTCGCCTACGGGCAGAGCGGGAGGAGAGCATGATCGAGGTCGTGAGCATGCTGACCTCGGTGGTCGCGCTGCTCTCATCAGGTGGCGCGCGCGCCGGCAGCGATCGCTGCGTGATCGTCGACATCAGGAGCGTATGCGTGGAGGGGCCATCAGCGCGGAACCTCCCCCTCGTCGTCTACCTTCACGGGTACGGCGGTTCAGGCGACGACGACGCGCTGAGCTTGCGCGGTCTGGCAACGAGTCGACGGTTTCTCTATGCCGCGCCAGATGCTCTCGCCGACGAAAACGGACACCGCGAGTGGCGTACCGGCGACGTCGGCTTCATCCACAAACTGATCGAGCAAATCGTCGCCACGAACCACTCGGACCGGAAGCGGGTCTATCTCGTCGGGTTTTCCTTGGGAGGGTTTCTTGCACTGGAGTTTGCGTGCACCCGGCCGGACGCGATTGCGGCGGCCGTGAGCGTGTCGGGAACTCGCTTTTCACCCGCTGCTGATTGTCGGGCTGGGACCGTTTCCACTCTCCAGTTGCACGGACGGCAGGATACGAGTGTCGCTCCAGCCGGCGGTGTTGGACGTCGAACGGGCCGCCGATATCTGTCGGCGCGAGCCGCGGCATTGCTCGCTGCGGGCGCGGCGGGCTGCGCAACCGCGCTCACATCCGCGGGCCAGAACGAACTTGGAGCGCGGGTCGAGCGCGCCACGAGCTGCCGACGCGGAGCCAGGGTGGAATTGTGGTTGCTTCCCGGAGTTGCGCACGCGCCGGATGTTCCAGGGCTTGGCGGAATCATCTGGAAGTTCCTCGAAGGAGCGGTGCAGTCATGATCGAGATTGTCGAAGGCGACATCACCTTGCTGGACGTCGACGCGATCGTGAACGCGGCGAACACCACGCTGCTCGGCGGAGGCGGCGTCGACGGCGCCATCCATCGCCGCGCCGGGCCCGGGCTCCTCGACGAGTGCAAGACGCTCGGCGGGGCGAAGACCGGCGAGGCGAAGATCACCGGCGGCCACCGGCTGAAGGCGCGTCACGTCATCCACTGCGTCGGCCCAGTCTGGCACGGAGGGAAGCGGGGCGAGCCGGAGGCGCTGGCTTCGTGCTACCGGAACGCGCTTCGCCTGGCCGAGGAAGGCGCGCTGAGAAGCATCGCGTTCCCAGCGATCTCGACCGGCGCCTACGGCTACCCGCTGGAGGCGGCCGCGGAGATCGCCATCCACGAGGCGCGCGCCTTCGAGCGAACCCATCCCGACACGCGGATCGTGTTCTGCTGTTTCTCGAAGAGCGACGCCGAGACCTACCGCAAGCTGCTCGGCCGGGGCTAGCGACCCCCACCCGCGGCAAGCTGGTCGAACGCCCGGTCCACGTTCGCCGCCATCTCTCCCCGGACGCGATCGTCTCCTTCGCCTGCCTGCAAGGACTTGCGCAGGGCATCGAGATCGATGACCGCGACGGCGCGCTCGTCGCCGTCCGGGGTCACCCAGTGATCGCGGATGGCGGCCGACTGCGCGGCCGCCTTGCGCGCCAGCGAAGTGGTGGTCTCCACCAGGCCCTGCTGGCCGGTCTCGCTCATCTTCGCCAGCGTCCGGGCCAGCGCGTCCACCGCTCCCTGGAGCTGCTCGCGCGCGGCCGCGTCGGCCTGCCGGCGCCGAGCCTTCGGATCCGCGACGCCGCTGGCCACACCCACGCCCTGCAGCCTCTTGCCGCCCTCGCTCCGGACGGCGCCGGTGCCTTCGGCGAGCCACGATGGCGCCTGGTCCTGCCCGCCCGAAGAGCGCACGGTCTTGCCGCCGCCTCCGCAGGCGAGAGCGAGCAGCGCAATCCACGATGCGACCCGGTGCCTCATTGTTTCCCCCCGCCTTGCACGAGAAACGCCGGATCGATCCCCAGATCGCGGATCACGGCGTCCCAGATCTTGTCGACCGGCGTGTCGAAGATGCGCCGGGCGGAAATGCTGGAGTTGAGCCAGCCGCCGCCCATCATCTCCCGCTCCAGCTGCCCCGGGCCCCAGCCGGCGTAACCCAGGCACAAGCGATACGCGGCCGGGTCGCCCGCGAGCAGCGTGCGCAGCGCGTCGGTGGAGACCGAGAGGTAGACGTCGTCCTCCAGTTGCACGGAGTCCGCGACCTCCGCGCGGCGGTGCACGAGAAAGCCCCGCTCCCGCTGCACCGGACCGCCGATGTACGCGTTTCCCGCCTCCGCGTGCACTTCCATCTTGTGCTCGCTGCCGATGTCCTTGAGCGCGATCTCGCTGGGCCGGTTGAAGACGATGCCCATGGCCCCCGACTCGTTGTGCTCCACTAGCAGCACGACCGACCGGGAGAAGTTCGGGTCGTCGAGCTGCGGCACCGCGATCAGGATGCCCGGCGCAAGGTCGCTCAAGCGGCTACCCGGAGAACGGCTCCATGGAGAGCAGGGGCCGCTTGCCCTCCTTCTCCTTGTTCGCTTCCGCGGTGGGGAGTGGATCTTTCTGCTTGTTGATGTTGGGCCACTTCGTCGAGAGGTCCGCGTTGAGCGCGGTGTACTCCTTCCACTTCTCGGGAAGATCGTCCTCGGGGAAGATGGCCTTGGTCGGGCAGACCGGCTCACAGGCGCCGCAGTCGATGCACTCGTCGGGATGGATGACGAGGAAATTGGCGCCTTCGTAGAAGCAGTCCACGGGGCAGACGGCCACGCAGTCGGTGTACTTGCAAAGGATGCAAGGCTCGGCAACGACGAAGGCCATGGGCCCTCCACAAGCGGGGTGTTCGGTGCTCTCTGACACGGAACCTATCACGGCTGCAAGACGGCGGGCTCGCAGGTAGATTGCCGCGGTGTGACCTGCGTCCAGGGGGATGCCCGCCTCGACGAGACCTATCGCCGTGCGCTGCGCGGCGAGCGCGCCGGCGTGCTCCTCACCGATCCCCCATATTGCCTGTTGACCCGGCGCCGCAAGGGCGGCGATCCGCGCGACAAGCGCGCCGGGGTGAAGATCGATCGCGAGCCGGTCGTCCGGTTCGAGGACGTGCGCGCCTACCGCGAGTTCACGGAAGAATGGCTGCCCAAGGCGTCGGCCCACGTCGATGGCGCGCTCATCGTCTGGACCAACTTCCTCGGCAAGGAACCGATCCGCTCGGTGGCCCGAGCGCTGAAGTACGTCGAGGTCGGCGAATTCGTCTGGGCGAAGCGGACCTCCGAGCGCGCGGGCAACGAGCAGCTCTTGCGCGTCTACGAGACCGCGCTGGTGTTCCTGAAAGAGCCGCTGCCGGCGCCCGCTGCGGGCGACCTGCCGCGGGTCTGGTGCGTGGCGGCTGGATACGACGACGACGGCGAGGCGACCCGCTGGGGCAACCACCCGAACCACAAGCCTTTCGCGGTGCTGGAAGCGCTCTTGCGCCAGTGGACGCGGCCCGGAGACCTGCTGCTGGATCCCTTCGCCGGCAGCGGTAGCATCCCCGCGGCTGCCTTGCGCTTGCAAAGACGCGCGGCATGCAGCGAGATCCAGGCGGATTGGGCAGGGCTGGTCATGCGACGGCTGTCGGAGGTGCATCCATGAAACGCTTCCTCTTGCTCGTGCTCATGGCCGGCTGCGCTGCGCAGCGCATGACACACATGCGCTCCGGCTGGAATTCCTGCCAGGCCGCCGACCCGAATACGATCCGGTGTGAAGGCAAGGAGGTCGCCCAGGTCGAGTGCTTCCATCCGGGCGACGAGGCGTGCGGCGCCCTCGCCATCCGGTATGCGGACGGCGAGCGCGTCTTCCTCTTCCGGCCCTTCGGATTCGAGCCCGGCCAGGACGACTCCACGCTGGAATCGGCGGTCATCCGGCCCGAGCTGGCCTCGGATGGCAGCAAGATCTGGTACCGGGCGCCGACCACACGAGGCAACGCGGTCTGGACCGTCTATGAGCCCCAGACCGGCATCACGCAGGTGGTCGACTCGTACCAGATCTTCCGGATCCGCGAGCGCGACCCGCACAGCCTGCCGCTATGGGTGGTCGCGGTCCCGAAGTGAGGCGAGGAGAGCCTCGACCCGCGCCGGCCCTTCGTGGCGCAGGGTAGCGAGATTCGCTTCGGCGATGCGCTCGGCGAGGCTGAGGGGGCTGACCAGCGCCATCGCCTGCTCCAGCGAGAGCTGGCTGACGTCGACGTAGCGAGAGCCTCCATCGATCTCGCCCCGCACGGAGCGCAGCACGGAGGCCCGCACCAGCTGGAGGGTGGGGTCGGGGCTGCGGCGGATGAACCGCACCGCGCGGCTCGCGTCCAGGAGGTCGCGGGGCAGGTCGGGATGGAAGGCGACGCAGTAGAAGGGCGCCCCGTCCGGGTGGGCCGCGAACATCTGCTCGCGCAGGCCGGCGCAGAACGCCTCGAAAGCCCGCGCCGACTCCTCCCCGTTTGCGGGCTCTTCGGGAAAGATCAGCAGCGCGACCTCCAGCGCGTCCGCCGGAAGGGCCTCGACCTGCCGGATGGCCTCCAGCGCATCCTCGCGGCGCCGGATGACCCGGCGATGCAGCTTGCCGGACTCCCGGCAATGCCGGGCGTACGGGCAGAGGTGGAGGGCCTCCACGAACTCGCGGACGTACCTTTCGTTGCGCGCCAGCACTTCTTCATCCTTCGTGGTCACGACCGCCGCTCCGTGTTACCTAGAGCCCCCCAGAATGCCGCGCCGAAAAGATCTCAAGTCCATCCTTCTCCTCGGCTCTGGTCCCATCGTCATCGGGCAGGCCTGCGAGTTCGATTACTCCGGCGTGCAGGCGCTCAAGGCCCTGCGGGAGGAGGGGTACCGCACCATCCTCCTCAACTCCAACCCCGCCACCATCATGACCGACGCGGAGTGGGCCGACCGCACCTACATCGAGCCCATCACGGTGGAGGCGGCCGAGCGCATCCTGGCGGCCGAGCGGCCGGACGCGGTGCTCCCCACCATGGGGGGCCAGACGGCGCTGAACCTCGCCGTCCAGCTCGCGAAGCAGGGGATCCTGGCGAAGTACGGGTGCCAGCTCATCGGCGCCCAGCTCGACGCCATCGAGAAGGCCGAGGACCGGCAGCGGTTCAAGGACTGCATGACCGCCATCGGCATCGACGTGCCCCGGTCGGGCGTGGCGCACACCCACGACGAGGTGATGCGGATCGGCCAGGAGATCGGGTTTCCCCTCATCCTCCGCCCCAGCTTCACCTTGGGCGGGCTGGGCGGCGGAATCGCCTACAACCGCGAGGAGCTGGACGAGCTGGGGGCGCGCGCGCTCGCCTACAGCCCCACGCACGAGGTCCTGATCGAGGAGTCGGTGCTGGGCTGGAAGGAGTTCGAGCTGGAGGTGATGCGCGACAAGGCGGACAACGTCGTCATCATCTGCAGCATCGAGAACGTCGACCCGATGGGAGTGCATACGGGCGACTCGATCACGGTGGCGCCCGCCCAGACCCTCTCCGACATCGAGTACCAGAACATGCGCGACATCGCCCGGCAGGTGATCCGGGCCATCGGAGTGGAGACCGGCGGGTCGAACATCCAGTTCGGGGTGCATCCCGGGACCGGGCGCATCGTGGTGATCGAGATGAACCCGCGGGTGAGCCGCTCTTCCGCGCTGGCCTCGAAGGCCACCGGCTTTCCCATCGCCAAGATCGCCGCCAAGCTCGCGGTCGGGTACACGCTGGACGAGATCACCAACGACATCACCCGGACGACGCCCTCCAGCTTCGAGCCGGCCATCGACTACTGCGTGGTGAAGATCCCGCGCTTCAACTTCGAGAAGTTCCC
>Ga0070708_100003359_pt1 | contig 12535 bp, 14 predicted proteins | sample KBSK5503metaG_FD_65469 | JGI IMG/M metagenome (GOLD analysis project Ga0070708, IMG submission 65469) | Corn, switchgrass and miscanthus rhizosphere microbial communities from Kellogg Biological Station, Michigan, USA - KBS K5-50-3 metaG | ecosystem: Host-associated > Plants > Roots >...
CCTGATGACCAGATCCACTGCGCCCGCTTTGAACTCAGGCGTGAACTTCCTTCGTTTTCGCTTTTCCATGAACACCCTCTACTTGCTTCGTTGGGTGTCCACCAAATCGGATCAAGCTCACCCTACTGCCGATCACCTTGTGCTGGGGCGACCCGGTGGCGAGCCCGCCGGCGAAAAACGGTCGCGTAGATGGCCGCATTGGCGACCAGCACGACCAGGCCCAGTACCCAGTGAAGTCGCGGATCGACCCCAATCGGGTACAGGACCGGCATGACATAGTGCTCAACGAACCCTTCCCGGTAGGTCGCCGTTCCGCTGCGCGCCCGAAACCAGTTCTCCAGCGGCGTCAACGGACAGATCCAGGACATCCACTGAACCACCACGCCCCAGATGGCCAACGGCAGGTGGACCCAGGCCATTCGCCGCCAGAAGAGAACTAGCAGTCCACCGAACACGATGAACGCAATGAACATCAGATGCAGCAGAACCGTCGCGTTGGACAGCAGCCGGAACACGCGGGCTCAGCGCAGCATCGCCCTGATCTGCTCCGCGATTCCCGGGGCGTCCAGCTTGTGCTTGGCGAGCAACTCTTCCGGCGAACCGCTTTCTCCGAAGGCGTCCCTCATCCCGATCCGCAGCAGCCGGCGGCCCACGCCCGCTTCGGCAATCGCCTCTGCGACCGCCGACCCCAGTCCACCGTTGATCTGATGGTCCTCGGCGGTCACCACCAGATTCGTCCGGCGCGCGGCATCGACCACGGCCTCGCTGTCCAACGGTTTGATGGTGTGGATGTTAATCACGCCGACGCTCAAGCCCTGCTTCTGGAGCAAGTCAGCCGCCTGGACGGAGAGGTACACCTCGCCGCCCGACGCGAAGATGACCGCATCCTTGCCGACCGGCCGCAGCTCCACCGCTTTGCCGAAGCGGAATTGGTATCCATCGCGGTTGACGCGCTCGAGCTTCTGCCGCGTCGTTCGCAGGTATGCCGGTCCCTTGTGGCTGCAGAGGTACTCCACCGCGCCCTCGGTCTCGAGGTCGTCCGCGGGTTGGATCACCGCCATCCCGGGCAGGCTCCGCATCAGGGCCACGTCCTCCAGCCCCTGCTGCGAGTAGCCATCCTCTCCGATCGCGATTCCGGCGTGGCTTCCCACCAGCCGGACGTTCGATTGGGAGTAGGCCACCGAAATCCGGATCTGGTCGAAACGGCTGCTGATGAAGCAGGCGAATGAGCAGGCGAACGGAATCTTGCCGGACAAACCCAGCCCCGCGGCGGTGCTCACCATGTTCGCTTCGGCGATCCCAAACTCGAAGAAGCGGTTGGGGAACTTCTTCGCGAAGACCTCCGACTTGGTGCTCTTCGACAGATCGGCGTCCATCGCCAACACGTCCGGATAGCGTTCGCCCATCTTCGCCAGCGCTTCTCCAAAGGCATCCCGGGTGGCTTTGGCGGGCATGGTCAGCTCCCTCCCTTCAGACGTGCGTATTGGGCGCGAAGCTCGGCGAGCGCCTTCTCCGCCTGCTCGGGGTTGGGCGCCGTACCGTGCCAGGCGATTTGGTTCTCCATGAAGCTGACGCCCTTTCCTTTGATGGTGTGCGCCCAGATCATCGTCGGCCTGCCCTTGGTGGCGTTGGCCTGCTTCAACGCATCGAGGATCTGCTGATAGTCGTGGCCGTTGATCTCGATGACGTTCCAATTGAAGGCCCGCCACTTGGCGTCGATCGGGTCGAGGGGCATCACCTCGGTGACGTGTCCGTCGATCTGGCCGTTGTTGTTGTCCAGGATCACCGTGAGGGTGTCGAGCTTGAATTTGGGAGCGCTCATCGCCGCCTCCCAGATTTGCCCCTCCTGCGATTCCCCGTCTCCGATCATGCAGTAGACGTGGAACTTGTCGCTCCCGAGCTTGGACGCGATCGCCATTCCCTGCGCGATGGAGAGTCCGTGGCCCAGCGCTCCGGTGCAGGCCTCGATGCCCGGAAGGGCGGAGTTGACCGGATGGCCCTGGAGTCGGCTGTTCAGCCGCCGCAGCGTCATCAGCTCCTGCCGCGGAAAGTACCCGGCCTCCGCCATCACCGCGTACTGCGCGGGCACCGCGTGACCCTTGGAGAGGACGAACCGATCTCGATCCGGCCAGTCGGGTCTCTTCGGATCGTGGCGCATCTGGGAGAAGTAGAGGCAGGTCAAGATGTCGATCGCCGAGAGCGAACCCCCGGGGTGACCGGAACCTGCCTTCGCGAGCATCTCGATGATGTCGATTCGCAGCCGCGCCGCGATTTCCTGAAGCCGCGGGATCTCTGAAGACGTCGTGACCGTTTGAGCGACCGCCATGCCTTGGGCTCCGCGGGGAAAATACCCCTTCATGGGTGCAGAGCCCCATCTAACGAAACCCTCGGAATGCTTCAAGCGGAGGATTGCTTCAAGCGGCGGATCGAGCGACCAGTCTACTGATCGCCTTCGCCGGACAGATAGCTGAGGATGACCTCGTCCAGGCTCTTTTCGGAGATCAGGTCCTCGCCGAAGAGGTTGTCGACCCCGCCTGGCTTCTTCGCCGCCGGCCGGGGCGCGACCTTGGGCATCGACGGCGGAACATTCGAGGGCGCCTGGCTCGCCGGAGCGTCTGGCCTCGCCTCCGTGGCCGCGACCTGTCCGATGTCGTAGTGCTTGGGCACCGTTCCCGATTCGAGATTGTCGAACGCGCCGGCCATCAGATTTCGCAGCATCTCCTTGTGCTGCTCCTCCATCAGCTCGCGCACGATGTCCGGCAAATGCTCGGCGCTGACGATGTCCGCGTAGGAGGTCTTCTTCGAGGCCACGATGTTTCCGCCGACGAAGAGGTGGGTGATGATGTGAGGGTTGGACACGCCCGAGTCCTCGGTCTGGACGTGATACATCTTCCCCCGGTGTTTGAGGTTGTGGTTGAAACCGGTGAGAACTTTTTCAAAGTTCCGGGCCATCGGGGCGGTAGGAAAAGTATCGACCAGAGATCCCAACAGATCAAGGAGCGGCGGGGCCGAGGTCGGGCAATTGCACTCCAAAACGGACGAGATCCTCCGGGGTATTGATACTCACAATGGCACGCATCCCCGGGTCGACTGTTTTGAGCTTTTCCTCGGAGAGCAGCGTCGTGCGAAACAGCCGAAAAAGATCGCGGAACGAAGGGTGCGAAGAAAGAGCACTCCCCCAGGTGGCTGCAATTGCACGGCGATAGAGCGCCAGGAGCGGTTCGAGCCGCCCGCTGATCTCGAATGCGACGATGTCTGACTGATCCGCACGCGCCGAGAGGAGAAGCTCGACCGCCGCCGGACTTACGAAGGGCATGTCGCAACCGACCGCCAAGACCCATTCGGTCCGTGCGTGCGTCAGGGCTGCATGCACACCCCCGGGCGCACCGCGGTCGGCGATGACGTCGGCCACGGTGCGCAGAGAATACGCCGCGTAGGGCCCCGGCTCCCGGGCGACGAGCAGAACCTCGGCAAAGGCGGACCCCAAATCGAGCAGCCGCGAGAGCAGGGAGCGTCCCTCGAGGGTGAGCAGCCCCTTGGGGGTCCCCGCCAGGCGGCTTCCCTTTCCGCCGGCGATCACCGCGAGCGCTACGTTGGATTGCCTTTCCATCTTCCAGAAAGCCGTAACAGCAGCGTATACGGAATTCGGACGTCTATGGCAGCCATGGTCCCACTTGAGGAAGCCAAAGCCCTCGCGGTCGAGGTCATCGAAATCGGCGACCCGATCGAGGTCCCGCTCGAGGCGGCTCATGGGCGGTTCCTCGCGGAACCGGTGCGCGCCCCGCGGTCGTTGCCGAATTGCGACAACTCAGCCATGGATGGCTACGCCGTCAAGAGCTCCGAGACCTCGGGGGCGAACCGCGATCGACCCGCGCGGATGCAGGTGATCGAGACCGTCTACGCCGGAACGCTTCCGCAGCGATCGATCGGCACCGCGCAGGCGGCGCGGATCTTCACCGGTGCCCCGATGCCGAAAGGCGCCGACTGCGTGGTCCGGCAGGAGGCGACGCGCGCCGAGGGCGACGAGGTCCTGGTCTTCGTGGAAGCGGAGCGCCAGAGCAACGTCCGCCGGGTGGGCGAAGAGCTGCCACAAGGCGAGAGGGTCTTCTCCCCCGGTCAGCGGCTGGATGCGTATGCGGTGGCCTTGCTCGCCTCGCTCGGGCTGGAGAGGGTCTCCGTTCGTCGGCAGCCGACCGTCTCCATCCTCACCGTGGGGGATGAGCTGGTGCCGCCGGGCCGCCCCGCCGCCGGGCATCAGATCTACAATTCCAACGCCGTGCTCCTGGGCGCCCTGAGCGTCGAGGCGGGCGTGAAGGTGGTCCTCTCCATGCACGCGGGCGACCAGGAAGCCGCGCTGCGCGGCGCGGTGGAGAAGCTGGCGACGACCGCGGATCTGCTGATCACCGCCGGGGGGGCTTCGGTCGGCGATAAAGATCTGGTGAAGCGGGTGCTCCGGGCGCTCGGCGCGGTGACGGTTTTCGACGGGGTGGCGCTCAAGCCAGGCAAGCCGGCCGGGGTGCTGATGCTGGGCAAACAGCCCGTCTTGATTCTCCCCGGAAACCCCGGCGCGGCCGCGGTCGCGTTCGATCAGTTCGCCCGGGCGATGCTGTTCAAGCGGCAAGGGGTGACCGAGATTCGGTGGAGAATCCGGGTCGGCCTGGGCTCCTCCCAGCACAAGCAGGCGGGGCTGACCTACCTCCTGAGCGCGAAACTGCGGCAAGATGAGGAGGGAAGAAGGGCAATCGCCACCATCCGGCCCCAGGGATCGGGCCAATTGCTGCAAAACGTCGGGGCGGATGGATGGGTTGTCCTGCCGCCCGGTCGCGCGGATTTCGCAGCCGGAGAGGAGGCGACGATGGAGCTTTTCGCCAGGGTAACTTTCGGCGCGTCGCCGCCGGCGCGCGAAGAAGCGTCGACCGACGGCCGGAGCGCGAGTCGATGAAAGCGCCTTGGGTCAGCGTGATCGGTTGGTCCGGAAGTGGAAAGACGACGCTGCTCACCCATCTGCTGAGGATTCTGCGGCAGCGCGGGTTGACGGTGGCGGCGGTCAAGCATTCGGGCGATGGCCATGGGCTTCACAAGCCGGGCTCGGACACCGAGGAGCTGGAAAAGGCCGGCGGCGCCCCGGTGGGCCTCGCCACGCCGGCCGGGGTGCAGCTCACCTTTCCGGGAGAGACCGCCGCCGCCCTTCCGGCGATGCTGGAGAGCCTGGCCCCCGAGGCGGACCTGGTCCTGGTCGAGGGTTGGAAGGATGGCCCGTTTCCGAAAATCGAGGTCTGGCGCAAGGAGCTTGGTCCGCTGATCGCCACCGGACGCAGCGATGTGCTCGCGGTGGTCACCGACGAGCCGTTGCCTCATCATTTTCGGCGGTTCAGCGCCGCCGCGGTGCCCGAGCTGGCCGACTTTCTGACCCAATGGGTCGCCGAGCGCGTTAGAGCTTCTCACCGGGATTCGGCCGAGCGGGACATCTCCCCTCTGACGCCGGACGACTAGGGTGCGCCTTTGAAGGGAGTCGTCGAATATCAGGTAGTCCAGTTTGCCGGCGAGAGCGCGGAGCGCGCCACCCGGCTGGACTGGATCGCGGTCGAGGAGCCCCTCGAGATCCGCGTCGCCACCGAGCCGGTCGCGATCACCATGCGAACCCCCGGCGACGACGCCTTGCTGGCGCTCGGTTTCCTCCTCTCGGAGGGAATCATTCGATCGATCGACGACGTCGGCTCAGTGGCCCATTGCGGCCGTCCCGGCGAAGAGGGCTTCGGCAACGTGATCGACGTCACCGCGGCGCCCGGGGTCTCGCTGGACATCGACAAGGTGCAGGCGACCCGGCGCGGAACGCTCACCACTTCCGCCTGCGGCGTCTGCGGGCGGCGAAGCGTCGACGACCTGTTTGCGATCTGCGGCCAGCTGGCCCCGGGGCCGATCCTGGACATCCACGTCGTCGCCTCGGCCACCGAGCGGCTGAGGAATGCCCAGCACAATTTTGCGCAGACCGGCGGGGTGCACGCGGCGGCGGCCCTGAATGCGCGGGGCGATATCCTCGCCGCCCATGAGGATGTCGGCCGCCACAACGCAGTCGATAAGGTGATCGGCACCCTGATCGAGAAGCGGCTGGTGTCGGCGGAATCCGCGATTCGGGTCGGGAACCGCACCGCCGTCCCGCCGGAGAGTGCACCCGTACTGTTGGTGGTCAGCGGGAGGGCGAGCTTCGAGATCGTCCAGAAAGCCACCGTCGCCCGAATTCCGATCGTGGCCAGCGTTTCTGCGCCGAGCTCGCTCGCCATCGATCTCGCGCAGCGCTCGCGGATCACCCTGGCGGGATTCGTACGCCAGGGAAGCTTGAACGCATACACCCATCCCGAGCGGATCGCCGGCCTGGTCCGCTAGCGGTTCCGTTCCGACCCGCCGGCGTCGGGGCTCTGGCTGCAACGTTCCCCGTCCGGCGGTGCCGAATGCGATTACCAGTAGAGTTCAATTTTGGATAGTCTAGTGGGGACGCAAGGACCGGACTCGGATGGCAACTTCCCGACACCCTCCCTGGCTTCGACAGCGCGACGCGGCGAGCCTCGCCCGCGGATATTCGCGAGTCTTCAGAGTCGTCGAGCTTAGCAGCATTCTTGCGTTTTTCGGAATGCTTGGATGCCTGTTCGCCCGGCTCTGGCATCCCGCCGAGGCGAACCCCTGGCTCGTGCTCATCGCGGTGATGGTTGGCTACCTGGCGGCGGATTTCTGCTCCGGCCTGGTGCACTGGGCGGGGGATACCTGGGGCTCTGCCGACCTTCCACTGGTCGGCGCTTCGGTGATCCGGCCGTTTCGCGAGCACCATGTCGATCAAACCGCAATCACCCGCCACGACTTCATTGAGACCAATGGCGCCAATTGCCTGATCTCGCTTCCCATCGCCGCGGCAACCCTGTTGATACCGGTGCGCGCGGATGAGGACGTCGGGCTCTTCGCCGCAACCTTCCTCGGCTCGCTCATCCTCTGGGTCTTCGGCACCAATCAGTTCCACAAGTGGGCACACGTGACGAACCCGCCGACCCTGGTTGCCGCGATGCAGCGATGGCACCTCATTCTTTCACCGGAACACCATTCGATTCATCACACGGCTCCATTCAGAAGCTACTACTGCATCACCGTCGGGTGGCTGAATTGGCCGCTGACCAAGATCCGCTTCTTCCCGATGCTCGAGCAGATCATCACCTGTGTGACGGGATCGCTGCCGCGGCGGGACGATATCGGAGAGACCGCAGCGCGAATCGTCGCCGAGGCGCAGCGGGAAGAGTCCGGCGTGTTGGCGGTCGCGTCGGTGAGATCGGCGTCGGACTGCGCGACCACGCGGATCTGAAACGCGCCCAGGGAGCCTCGGGCGCATCCGATAAGGACTCAGCCGATATCGACCTGCTCCGCCGACCGTATCGCGCGTCCGAGAAACCGTTCGCCCACGCGGACGAAGTCTTCCGGGACGTCGGTGACGTAGTACCGATGGACGGGTTCCCCGACTCCGGCGGCGAGCTGCCCCCGGGATGAGAGCAGCTCGACGACCGCCGCGGAGCTCGCCTCCGCCGAATCCACCAGCGTTACCCCCGGACCGACGGCCTGCGCGATCACGCCTCGCAGGACCGGGTAATGCGTGCAGCCGAGGACGAGCGTGTCGATACCGCTTCCCGCGAGGCTCTCGAGGTAGCTCCGGGCCACCCGGTCGGGCACCTCGCCCTCCACCCATCCTTCCTCGGCCAGCGGGACGAAGAGGGGGCAGGCCTTGTCCACCACCGTCACCCCCGGCCGGGCGCCCTCGAGCGCGCGCCGGTAGGCCCCCGAGCGGATGGTGCCGAGGGTACCGATGACTCCGACCCTCCCGGAACGCGAGCGCTCCGCAGCCAGTTTGGCGCCGGGCTCGATCACCCCGAGCACCGGAATCGGCAAGACGGCCGCCATCTTCGGCAGCGCAACCGCCGATGCGGTATTGCACGCCACGAGCAGCAGCTTGATGTCGCTCTGGAGAAGAAACCGGGCGTTGGTCAGCGAGTACCGCGTCACGACGGCCGCGGACTTCGTCCCGTAGGGGACGCGCGCGGTGTCGCCCAGGTACACCGTGCTCTCGCGAGGCAGTTTCTCGACCAGCGCCTTGAGCACGGTGAGTCCGCCTACGCCGGAATCGAAGACGCCGATCGCCCTCTCATCACCCACGCTCATGAACGGGACTTGGTATCACGAAATGGCGCCCGCGCACGGGAACCCCCGCCCCGCCGACTTCGAAAAAAACGGGGCGACCCTTTCGAGCCGCCCCGTTTGAATTGCAGTCAGCCCCGCCGGATCACGGGTGCAAGACGGTGCCGATGGTCCGGGAGTCGGAGAAGACCCCCGCGCTGATCAATACCGGTGGATAGGGGCTGTTCGTCAGAACTACTCCCCCGAACGTTTGGGCTTGCAACACGAGGGAGTAGTTTCCGGCCGGCAGGTAGTTGTAGCGGATTGCGCCGCTGGGGGCCAAGCCGTCCGTGCAATTCTGCCGGTCGCCGTTGCCGGGATAGAGGAACCGCCCGCCGGCATCGCTGAAGTTGACGTAGACGCTGGCGATGTTGGAGCAATCGGTTCCGTTGATCTGCCACTGGACGGCCACCCCGCCGACCGCCCATTGCAGGCCATAGGAGGCGGAAACGGGAGCTCCGGCGGTGGTCTGCAGCGTGCTGACCAGTCGATAGTAGGGATAGCCGACGGTCTGGTTCGAAGCAGCGAGGGTGATGCTATGCGTGCCCGGGTTGAGCGGAACGCTGACCACCCCCGGCTGGGTTTGACCCGCGTCGCAGCTGTATCGCTGGGTCGCGCCCTGATCGATCGTCACGTCGACGACGTCGACCCCGGCCTGCAAACACGTCGGATTCTGGCTCTGACTGTTGGGCGGAAATGACCAGGTCAGATAGGCGGGAACGGTCGCCGACGACGTGGGGGAGAGATCGACGCTGACGAGGACATCTCCGTTCACCGTGAAGTTGCCGTTTCCGACGTACAGAGCCGTTCCGTTGGCATCGAGGCCCTGAATGGTGAAGCTGTACGTGCCGGGCAGGAAGTCGTGGAGGACAATTCCGGGATAGTTGTTGGTCAGGCAGGGGAACACGCCGTTGTTCTGCAGTACCTCTCCCGGAATGTTGATCGCGACGGAGGTGACTTGCGGTACGTTGGAGCAGGTCAGTCCACCGAAGGTCCAGGTGAACTGCACGTTTCCGTTGTAAGACCCGTTACCGTTGATGACACAACCACTCAAGCTGGTGACGACGAGAAATAAGGCGAGAGTTTTGGTGTTCATGTGGTGTCCCGAATGGGCTGGGCGGCCGGCCAGTTGCTTGGACTCCAGACGCAGCGCGGGCGATCGCATTCATTTTGGTCAAAGCCACCCCAGCGCGAGGAAGGTAAATACGGTCGGACACCGCCGCACGTTTCGGTCGGGCTCGGGGATGGTGGAACCACAAGTATTACACGCGCGGCGGAGGAATTCGCCGGCAGAGGAACAGCGGGATAGTTTGACCCACTCCACGCCCGAAGGTATCGACGTACCCCATGACTTTTCCTGAATCTCCACCGCTGGCGGCGCTCAACTACGTTGACATCATCCGGAACGGATCGGTGGTCGAGCTGGCGGTACTCGCTCTGCTGGCTTGCGCTTCCGCTTTTTCCTGGGCGCTGATCGCGGTCAAGCTCAGGCAGCTGTCCCGCGCGCGCCACCAGTCACTGGCCTTCCTCGACGTTTTCTGGAAGGCCTCGCGTCTCGACTCCATCTATCAGACCGCGCAAACCCTGACCTCTTCTCCGCTCTCGAAGGTCTTTTGCGCCGGCTACGAGGAGCTGTCTCGCCTCGCCCAGTCGAAGACCCCGCAGGAAGGCGCGATGGCGGAGAGGCTGGGGGGAATCGAGAATGTGGAGCGAGCGCTCAATCGCGCGTCCACCTCCGAGATAACCCACCTCGAATCGAAGGTCCCCTTTCTGGCCACCGTCGGCTCCTCGGCGCCCTTCGTCGGGCTGTTCGGCACGGTGATGGGCATTTTGAGCGCGTTCAACGAGATCGCCGAGAAGGGCAACGCCACGCTCTCGACTGTGGCCGCCCCGATTGGAAACGCGCTCTTCGCCACCGCCGCGGGTCTGTTTGCCGCCATTCCGGCGGTGGTCGCCTACAATTCGTTCGTCTCGCGAATCAAGATCTTTGACACGGAGATGTCCAACTTCTCCTCCGACTTCCTGAACATCGTGAAGCGGCACTTCTTCAAATAGCCCATGGCGATGTCATCCGGAAAAGAACCGACCCGCACCACGATGAGCGAGATCAACGTCACGCCCATGGTCGACGTGATGCTGGTGCTGCTGATCATCTTCATGGTGACCGCCCCGCTGATCCAGCAGGGCGTCAAGGTCAATCTGCCCCCGGCGAAGGCCGCGCCGACGGAGGCAAAAGAGACGAAGATCGTCGTGTCGATCGACCGCGATAAACACATCTACATCGGGGAAGCGGAAGTACCGCTCGACGAGCTCGAGCTGAAGCTGAAGACGAATGCCAAGGTGCAGGCGGACAAGGAACTGTACTTGCAGGCGGACCGCGACATCAATTACGGGACGGTGATCCAGGTGATGGCCGCCGCCCAGGCCGCGGGGATCCCCAGTGTCGCGATGATCACCGATCCCTTTACGCCTCCCAAACGTCGGTAGACATGAGCACGGTTGAAGCCGGAATGCACCCAGCGGTCGCGCAAAGCCTGCTCATCGGCAAGCCGCTCCGGATCCGCCCTTTCCTGATCGCCTCGCTCGTCGCCCACGTCGCCCTGTTCGGCGCGGTCGCCGCCGCCAGCTATCTGCGGTTCGGGGCCACCATCGATTTGAACAATCAACCGATCAAAGCCTCCCTGGTCCGGCTCGGCAAGCCTCGCGATCCCAAGCTTCTTCCCAGAATCCAGGAGACGCCGCCGGAAGCCGAAAAGACGACCACCGCGCCGGATCCGCCCAAGCCGGCAGAGCCGCCGCCCGCCCCGCCCCGTCCGACCCCTGACACCAAGGCAGTCGCGATCTCTCCCGGTCCGAAAAAGCCGCTCGAGCAGAGCAACGCGGACCGGCGAAAGCAGCTCTTCAGCGCGTTCGACCGCAGCAACAAGCCCACCGGTTCGAGGACGGCGAAGGCGATCGAGGAGTTGGAAGGGCAGCCCGACGGGGATCCGCGCGGCGACTCGGCAACCCAGGAGGGCGAGCGCTACTTCGGCCAGCTCAAAGCGCAGGTCCAGCACTACTATGACGTCTCGCAGACCATTCCCGAGCAAGAGCGCCTCCACCTGAAAGCGCAGGTGATCGTCCTCATCGGCCGGACCGGCGAAGTGCTCAAGGTCCAGCTCGCGCAACGCTCCGGGAATGAGCTCTTCGACAGCTCCGTTCTCGCCGCGGTGAAGAAAGCATCTCCCTTCCCTCCTCCCCCCGACCACTTGCGCGATGCCCTCCAAAGACGGGGAATCGCACTGGAGTTTCGTCCTTGAAAAATCCGGCAACGCTTCCCAGCATCGCTGGCCTGGCCTGCTGCCTGCTCGTCGATTCGGCCGGCGCACAGGTTCCCGTTCTGGAGATCTCGGGCGCGAATTTCCGGCCGATGCCGGTGGCCGTTTCCGCGCCGCAGTCGAGCGATCCCGGTGCGCAGGTCAAGTCGGCGGAGTTCGACAGCACGCTCCTGTTCGATCTGTCGGCCTCGGGAATCTTCCAGGTCCTCGACCGGAAGAGCTTCCTCGCCGATCGCAGCGAAGGGGTCACCGCCAGCTCGATCAACTTCGGCCGTTGGGCCAACGTCGGAGCGGATGGCCTGGTGAAAACGCAGCTCGCGTTGCAAGGCGCCCAGCTCCAGGCCGATCTCCACTTCTTCAGCGTGGGAACGGGCAAAGAAGAGTTCAAGCTCACCCAGTCGGGCTCCGATCGCGACGTCCGCAAGATTGCCCACCTCCTCGCCGACGCGCTCTACCGCAGCCTGACCCGGGAAGCGGGACCCTTCCAGAGCCACCTCGCCTTCGTCAAGAAGAACGCCTCCGCAAAAGAGGTCTGGGTTTCGGACTGGGACGGAAAAAACGCCCAGCTGGTCGCCCCCGGCGGACCCAACATCCTGAACCTGCTTCCCGCCCTGCTGCCCGACGGCTCCGGCGTGGCCTTCACCACCTATCGGACCGGCAAGCCGATGATCTTCCTCCAGCGCTTCGGATCGCAGGCGGCGCCGTTGGTGAGGTCCGACCACATGGCGACCGGCATCTCCTTCTCGCCGGATGGAAAGCGGATCGCCTATTCGCTCGCCGGCGCGGACAGCACCCAGATCTGGGTGGCCCAGGCGGACGGCAGCGGCGCCCGACAGCTCACCGACACGCCCTACTTCATCAACACCAGCCCGACCTGGGCCCCGGATTCGAAGAGGATCGCCTTCGTCTCCAACCAGGGCGGCTCTCCGCAGATCTACGTGATGAATGCCGATGGCAGCGGCGTGCGCCGCCTGACTTTCCAGGGAAACTACAACCAGACCCCGGACTGG
>Ga0070708_100003361_pt1 | contig 12533 bp, 13 predicted proteins | sample KBSK5503metaG_FD_65469 | JGI IMG/M metagenome (GOLD analysis project Ga0070708, IMG submission 65469) | Corn, switchgrass and miscanthus rhizosphere microbial communities from Kellogg Biological Station, Michigan, USA - KBS K5-50-3 metaG | ecosystem: Host-associated > Plants > Roots >...
GAACGGGTAATTTTCAATTTCATTGTATCTCAATCTGCTTGCAAGTCAGCGAGGTAGAGGAGACAAAGTGTCTGGCTCAAGGGCTTATTTTCTGAACGGATGTCCCAAGTAGCCAGCACAGTGGTCGAATTGATAGACTCTGCCAGGAATTTCCCAGCGCTATCACGTTGATGAGCAGGCAAGAGCCTGCCCACGGCCTCCTCGATCGCCGCGTTCTGAAAGTGTTCTTCAAGTGCAATGATTTTCATATCTTTCCCTTTCTTTTTTTCTTATGGCGCCTTAGGAGTTGGTGCTCTCAAGCCGTCGAGACCCGGCTCCTTACCCTACCTTCTCCGTCAATTTCGCACTGAGAGGCCCTGGGCGCTTTTGGTCCTTTCCTCCGACGAGCGTCACTGCGCTCACTCCCTCATACGTCCCCACAAAAATGTGTCCCCGGGAGAGCGTCGGTGTGGCAAAGTGTGGGACCGCAATGCCCAACGAGAGCTGTGCACGCACCAGGCCGGTCTCCGTATCGAGCGCATAGAGGGTGCCACCAGGATCAAGGCTGTAGAGCGTGTGCCCTCCCACGATGGGAGGGAGCGTGATTTGATGAGAAGCCTGCCAATCCACCTTCAGCGTCATTCCTGGCGCGTCCAGGACGCGTCTCAAGCCGTCGAAGCAAGGCACAAAGACCTGTGAGCCAACCGTGGCAGTTCCTCCCTGAGCCAATCCGCAGACGCTCACCACTGCCGCCTGACCTCCTATGCCACCCAGATGGTTGGCGTGGAGCAGGTACCCAAAACCGGATTTGCCCGCGATGAAGATGAGGCCGCCCGGCAACAGCGCTGGCCCCATGGAACCAAGGTCTTGATCCCCCGTATCTTCCTCCCGCCACTGGGTGGGGGCAAAACTATCTTCCCGTTGCAGCGTCGACGAGAGGCGCAGGACCGCATTGCTGAAATCCCAGTTTCCGCTGATGTGGTCTTCGTTGCCTGTTGACACATACACCCACCCCTGCTGATCTATGGCCGGCCCCGAAGGTCCCCAGATGCCACCTGAATCCTGGGTTGGGACTTGATAGGAGAGTAAAGGCCCTTTCCCATCTGTCCGCGAGGCGACGATCGTCCCATGGTAGGTGCCGCAATCATCGGCGAGACCACCAAAGGCGAGATAAACCATCCCACGGGAGAGGGCCAGCGCTGGACGCTGTAAGTAGATCCGCGGTGGGTTCATTGTCGGCACATCCACCGGGCGCCGGATGCGCAGCTTACCGGTGGCCAGGTCGACGCCCACCAGCAGATGCCTGGGACCGGTGACCTCAGCAACCGCAAAGACCAGCCCGGTCGCTGGGTCATAGACGGGGGTGCCGGTGATTCCAAGCAGATCGATAGTCCCCCCACAGTTCAGTGTTGACAGGGGAACGGGGCGCCCAATGGTGGTACGCCATTGCACCCCTCCTGTGCGCGTGTCAAGGGAGTAGAGGGTATCCCCCTCGGTGGCAACGATGACGCGCTCACCAATGACCAGGGGTTCGGCATACACTGCACCATCCAATTGCGCCGTCCAGGCACGGACGAGCCGTTTTGGGTCAGGCTCGTTTGCCAGGTAGCCGGTGCGGGCGTTGTCGTGGTGATAGGTAGGCCAGTCGCTGCTCTGCTCGCTGCTCTGCAAAGCAGGAAGCGATGACGCATCGGGCGAGAAGGAGAGCAAGGGAACCCTCCTGGATGGCGCTCTGGAACGCGGCAGTGGGGCACTGTGGGCAAGGTAGTAACTTGCCAGCACCGCGAGCAACAGGATGCCTACCAGCCTGAGCGCTCTTTTGCGAAAGACACGTGCCTGTTGATGGATGATCCATGGTAGGCGGGTGAGGACGAAGATGACCGACGTCCTCACGGGTGCCGGGATCAGCATGAGCTCAAACACGTTGCACACCTCCTCTTGCTAAGGCCAACTGGGTAGGAGCTTCAAGGAATGCTGAGGGCATGTAACCCTCAAAGGCCCACCCGGCAGGATTGCGGGCCACTCCTCAGGTGAGGTGCCTTGTCCTGCCTGCTACTATTCTAAGGGGGAGGCGTCATGGAAGTGTCATGAGCGCCGTCACAATACCTGTGTTGTTTTCCCTCACCTGCTGCGGAGCACTGTAAATCCCAGGATTCTGTGGGGGAAATTGGTACAGTTCTCTGGGGGGCAAGTGGTCTGAAAATACGGACTCTCGGCAGGGAACGGCCCGCAGAATTATACGAATTTCTCCCACAGAATCCTGGGATTTACAGTCTGAGCCTCCGCCGTAGCAGGATTCCACTACGACATGAAGCGGTGCAAAAACTACGATATGGAATTTTGTAATTCACACACCAGGTGACGTGTGCTGGGTGCGAACGCTATCAACTCTTTCTGGAGGGCTGGGAGATGGGGAAGACGCAAGCCGAACTCGCCTTCGAGACGGCTGATCTCACGCTCTTTGAAACCATTGGGGACCTGGCCGCATGGACCACCAGGCGTCCACCTCGGAGCTATTACAGGATTACTGCTGAACGAGATGCGGCTGATGGAGGGTTAGCCGGGGAAGCATGGCGTCACTTCATCACGTCTTGGCGACGATCTGGTGGGGATCGGCGGCGAATCAAGGGAGTATGAGTCGGCATCGCAAGCGGTTTATTTACGACATTTCATGTCAATACTCCAGATGTGGAGCGGTTTCTCAAATGGTTAATGGTTGTGCTGCTCATGCTTCGCCACTACAGTCGCACTTGTTGAGAGCCAGAGGAGGTCATCGCCGTGGAAAAGCGTGAAACCCTAGCGCGCGTCCACGTCCGATTGGAGTCTGGCAGCGGTGCGCTCCAGGCTGGCAAGCGTCAAGCTCTCCGTCACGCCAAGATAGTGCTTGTAGGTATGACGGCGGACACAGCGAGAAGCCGACCAAAAGCGCGTCTGCTGACCATGGTTGTAGCCTCGATGGGCCGTAAAACGCCCGGCAGACCCAACGAACCGGAACGAGGAGAGGGTCGCCAACCAGTCAAACCACGCGCGCGAATCAGGCTCCAGATGCACCTCGCCTTCCTTCGCCTGGCAGATTGGGCATCTGTGTGCTGGCTACTTGGGACATCCGTTCAGAAAAGAGGCTCTTGAGAGAGACTTTGTCTTCTCTCCCCATTTGACTTGCGAGCGACGGATGTCCCAAGTAGCCAGCACAGGATATCACGACCGCACCGAGAAGAAGAAACGAGTATGGTTTGGCCAAATATTTATGACGATAAGAATGCTTTCGCCAATTATTTGTGAAAAAAGCTGCCAGAAATTTGTGGCGATAAGCGCCATCTCACGCTCAACACTGCTGAGCTTCTGCCAAATATGTGTGACAATCACCATAAGTGCTTATTTTCATAAATAATTGGCCTATTTTCACTAAAATATGGCATAAATTGTCACATATATTTGGTCATCCCACAGACTATGCTTTATTCCCCTTTCCTGAAGCTCTTGTGAAGCTCATCGTTTTCTGCTACTATACCTGTGTGGTAATGAAGAGCACAAGTTTAGTATGACTTCTTTCTGCTAAGGTCTTTTTCATGCATGAGGTACACATCAAGCGGCAAACGAATCCGCAACTTTTTTCTGCTGTAAAGCTCGCACTGGCACAGCATGAACAAGCCCTCCGCGAAGTAGCAAAACTAATCGATGTCAGTCCTCGAGATCTGCGCACGGCTTTGGCTATCGCATGGCCGAATCGGTCTCGCTCCATGGTTGGCTTATGATTCGTTAGATACCATTACATTGTACATCCAAGAGACGAAACAGGATTTACAAGAGGCTCCTGAGACAATCCCGTGGACAGAAGAACAACTCCTGCGTGGATCACCTGTCTGTGAGTGAGGACCTCACGCCGGGCGGTAGCAGGAAGGGCAGAGAGACACCTACGATGCAAGACGAAAGAGCAACGTTCCCGATCGGATCAGCACCCCGCCCTGAACAGGCAGCAATACACTCACTGCCCGTGCAGTTCACCCCACTCATTGGGCGTGAGCAGGATGCAGCGGCAATCTGTGCCCTCTTACAGCGTCCAGAGGTACGCCTGCTCACCCTGGTTGGTACCGGCGGCGTGGGCAAGACTCGCCTGGCCATTCAGGTCGCGCAGCAGATGCGGGAGCACCTGGCTCATGGGGTCTGCTTTGTCGGGCTGGCAGCCATCAGTGACTCTACCCTGGTCATTCCGGCACTTGCCCAGGAGCTCGGCATCCAGGAGACCGGAGCCTTTCCCCTCTTTGACCTGGTCAAAGCCATTCTGCACGAGAAGCACCGTTTGCTCCTGCTCGACAACTTTGAGCAGGTTCTCGAAGTAGCTCCCCTGCTCGAGGAGCTGCTGGCAGCGTGCCCATCGCTGAAAATCCTCGTGACCAGTCGTGCCGCGTTACATCTTCGAGCAGCCTACACCTTTCCTGTGCCTCCCCTGGCATTGCCTGATCTTACCCACCTTCCGGAGAGCAATAGACTTACCGCGTATAGTGCGGTAGCCCTCTTTGTCGAGCGTGCGCAAGCCAGGCTTCCCGCGTTTCAGCTAACTCAGGAGAATGCTCGCGCCATTGCAGAACTGTGCGTCCGTCTGGATGGGCTCCCGCTCGCGATTGAACTGGCAGCCGCTCGCATCGCACTTCTGCCGCCAGGGGCACTGCTGGCGCGACTCTCCCGGCGGTTCCAGCTCCTGACTGGTGGGGCGCGCACGCTGCCAGCTCGTCAGCAAACCTTGCGCAACACGCTGCAGTGGAGTTACGACCTGCTAACGACCCAGGAACAGCGGCTCTTCCGCTGCCTCTGTGTCTTTGTCGGCGGATCCACTCTGGAGGGGGCGGAAGCTGTAAGCAAACTGAGCTCTGAGACAGAACTGGAAGCTGTATCGACACTGGACGTTGTGGCATCTTTGCTAGATAAGAGCTTCCTGCTGCCGGGCAAGCAGGAGGGCGAGGAGCCAAGGCTGCTGATGCTGGAGACGATCCGCGAGTATGGGCTGGAGGCGCTCGCGGCGAGCGGGGAGCTGGAGGCCACCCGGCAGGCTCATGCTCTGTACTACCTGGCACTGGCGGAAGAGGCAGAACCAGGGTTGATCGATGCCGGGAAGGGGTGGTGGCTCGAACGATTGCAGCGAGAACACGAGAACCTGCGTGGGGCGCTCCTGTGGTTGGTGGAACACAACGAGCAGGAGGCAGCCTTGCGGCTGGGCGCTGCCCTAGGGCGCTTCTGGTTGATGCGTGGACTTCTGAGCGAGGGACGCACCGAGCTTGCGCGGGCACTGGCTGGTAGCCGGGGGGTTGTGGCGACGCCCGTGCGCGCGAAAGCGCTGTACGCTGCTGGTGCCTTGGCTGGCCTGCAGGGGGATTTTGAGCAGTCTGAGGCCCTGTGTGGAGAGAGCCTGGCGCTCTTCCGAGCCTTGAGAGACCTGCGAGGCAGCGCGACCTCCCTTGCGTTTCTGGGGCATCTCACCCTGCAGCGGGGCGACCTTGCGGCCGCACACTCTCTGTTAGAGGAGGCAGTGACTCTCTTCAGGGAGGTGGATGACCAATGTGACACCACCTCGGTGCTCGTCAACCTGGCAGTGGTGCCCCTTTTTCAAGGGCGATATGCCAAGGCGCGCGCCCTGGCAGAGGAGGCCGTGATGCTCTCCAGAGAGGCAGGTGATAGCTGGCGCATCGCGACCTCTCTCTGGTTCATGGCATACGTCTTTCTTTTCCAAGGTGCTCTCACGCAAGCACGTGCTCTGCTAGAGGAGAGTCTTGCCATAGCCAGGCAGGAGGGCTACAAAGAAGCCATTGCCTTCGCTTTAGTGGTCTCGGGGCAGGTGGCCCTTCAGCAAGGTGACGCTGAGATGGCACGCTCACTGTTTGAGGAAAGCCTGGCGCTCTTCAAAGAACTAGGCGATCGGCAGAATATCCCCCAACCGCTCGTCGGTTTGGCCTGGGTCTCACTCGCTCAAGGCGATTATGCTGCGGCACGTGCTTTGCTCGAAGAGAGTCTCGACTTATTCAAGGCGGTGGGCCACAACTGGTTCATCGCCGTATGCTTGGTGGGACTCGGGGTCCTAGCAACGGCACAGGGAGAGGTAGTGTGGGCGGCGCGGTTGTTGAGTGCGGCGAAGGCCTTGTGCAAAGCGATCAATGGAGTTCTGCCACCTTCTGTACATGATAGGCAAAAGTCCACCATCGCTGCGGCCCGCACTCAACTCGGAGAGGAAGTCTTCACAGCAGCGTGGGCCGAGGGACAGTCCATGACCATCGAGCAGGTGCTTCGCGCAAAAGGGCCAGCGATGATAGCACAGATCAGCTCGACAGGCCCACCAGCGGTTCTCACGCCGAAGGCACCCACTTATCCTGCTGGACTGACCGCACGAGAGGTAGACGTGTTACGCCTGCTGGCACAAGGACTGACCAGCGCCCAGATCGCCGAACAACTCATCCTGAGTCTGCTTACTGTCAACACCCATGTGCGCTCGATTTACAGCAAGCTGGGCGTTACTTCGCGCAGTGCCGCTACCCGCTGGGCCATTGAGCATCACCTGGTATGAGACTTGCTCACTTCCTCGCTTGGACGCCCTTGGTATCCACCCCCGCAAAACCATCTTCCTCCCGAAAGCGCCGCTCCTCCAGGCGAGCGTTCACAGACGAAGGAACACTCGTGACGCACGTGTGCTCCTTGCAGATACCTGGTTCATCTCTCCCTCAGAATCCATCTACCTAGAACTAGGTAGCGCTGCCCAGAAAATGGTACTTCCACGCTCTTACGAGAATTACCCTGTTCTAGGGACGCATTTTCTGTTCCTCTAGGCTAGACTCACTCTAGTCGGCAACGTTTGACGGCAGGAGCAGCACAAGAGGCGAGATCAAGGGGGAAGCACGCATGGAAGAACGCACTGGCGAGGCCTAGGTGACAGGGCGCTGCGATGAACTCAGTGCATGGCTTTCAGATGGGGTGTGCCTCTATACCGTAGGAATCATGCACCAGGTGCTCTCGGCGCAGCGGAGCAAGCAGTTCGGACAGGACTATGGAGTGCTGCGGAAGCGAGTGGTATCTGCTCCAGCGAGCGGCCTTTGTGATCGACCGGAACGACCACATCGTCTATGCCGAGTACAACGCTGATCAGATGGGCACGCCAGACTATGCAGCGGTCATACAAGCGGTGGAGCTTGCTACAGTGGGTGATGGTTCGGGGGAAGAGACCCCTGATAATCCTATAAAAAGGGTGTTGCATTAGTGGGAACACAAGGAGCATCAATGTGAGAGGTGATAGAGACGAGACGTTCGAGGTATATAGCCTGGAGCTCTTGCGCCACGCGATTGCACACAGCGATCAGGATGCCTGGGCAGGGTTCCAACAGTGCCTGGAGGAGACCGTACTGACGTGGCTGCATGAGCATCCAAGCAGAGATGCTGTATATCGAGGACTACGTGAGAAAGACTTGGTGGTTCAGGCCTTTGAGCGATTCCGGCAGGCCGCTGTTCAGGCGCAGATAGCATCCGAGACGCTGGACGGGGTGCTGGTGTACCTGCGGGCGAGTCTGCATGGAGTCATCCTGGATACAATGCGATCCCTCTCCCGGCCAGGAGAAGTCTTGAGGCCTGTGCTAAGCCGTGCAGGTGAGCCATTGGTGGAAGACCGGATTGACAGCAACGAGATTTGGGAGGCCCTCCAAACCCTGTTGCCCAGTGCGCGCGAGCAGCGACTGGTCTACCTGCTCTATCATTGTGGGTTGCGTCCGAGAGAGATTCTGGATTGCTGTCCACAGGAGTGGAGTGATGTCCAGGAAATTTATTGTTTGCGGCGCACCATCTTCGAGCGGCTCCTACATCATGCCGATTCCATGCGCTCATCATGAGCGCAGCATTTCGGTATGAGAAGAAGCGTGCGAACGTCCTGGGGCGCGAAATGGCCTATGTAGAGACTGGCTCGGGTGAACCCATCGTGTTCCTGCATGGCAACCCCACCTCGTCCTATCTCTGGCGCAACGTCATCCCCCATCTCCAGGAACTGGGACGCTGTCTTGCGCCTGATCTCATTGGCATGGGCGACTCGCAGAAGCTGCCCAACAGTGGCCCCGGCTCCTATACCTTCGTCGAGCACAGCCGCTACCTGGACGCACTGCTCGAAGGACTGGGCGTGAACGAGCGGGTTACGCTGGTCATCCATGACTGGGGAGGTATTCTTGGCTTCCATTGGGCCAATCGTCACCGGGATGCGGTCAAAGGCATTGCCTATATGGAAGCACTCGTGCGACCCCTTTTCTGGGCGGAGTTGGACGAGCAGGTCCGCGCTCTGTTCCAGGCGCTGCACTCACCTGTTGGAGAAACAATGGTCCTGGAGCACAATTTCTTTGTGGAGAGCATGCTGCCTCGGATGGTGCTTCGTAGCCTGACTGCTGAAGAGATGGAGCAGTATCGCCGCCCCTGGGCTTCGCCTGGGGAAGGACGCCGACCAACACTCAGCATCCCACGCCAGGTTCCCCTCGATGGAGAGCCTCCCGATGTGGCTGAGATCGTTACGGCATATAGTGAGTGGCTTTCACAGAGTATGGTCCCAAAACTCTTCGTGAATGGAGACCCTGGGGGCGCGCTCATTGGAGCTGAGCGCGAGTTCTGCCGGAGCTGGCCGGAGCAGACTGAAGTCACCGTGCGTGGGCTTCACTTTCTTCAAGAGGACTCTCCTGATGAACTCGGTCAAGCCATTGCCACCTGGCTCAAGACGCTCAGGTAGGATCCCTTGACCAGGCCATTAGGCCACATATGGAGTGAGAGCAACCTGTCGTATCCTCTCACGACACACGGGAGCCGCAAGCGATTGAAAAGATCCGTCGATGGCATCCAACTCTAGACGAAACCCAATTGCTAGTAAACCAGGTAGAAGGTTTCGCCAATAATTTGTGACAATAGCTGCCAGTAATATGTGACGATAATAATGTCGTTATGCTCAACACTGCTGAGCTTCTGCCAAATATCTGTGACAACCCACGGGATACGCAACGAGCTGTAAGCAAGCAACTAGTAAAAGTAAAAAAGAGAGCGCTCTAATGAGAAGGTAACACATCATTTTCTCAGAAGGAGTGCTCTCAACCTATGATACCTAACCCTTGTATTGAGATCCAAACTACGCCTGAGGATCGTCCTTCGGTGCCTGCATGGTTCGCCGAAGTCGTCATTGTAGCTCGCCATCTGGCGAAGAAGGGGTTGCTTGATCTCTTTGCTCATCAGGTGCGTCTGATACGAGGACGCTTCGGGAGCTACGAACCCATTGATTTTCTCGCCCTGTTGATCGGCTACGCAATCAGTGGCGAACGGACGCTCGCTGACTACTTTGAGTGTTTAGCTCCCTTCGAGACAGCTTTCATGGCCTTGTTTGAGCGGAGAAATCTTCCCCATCGCTCCAGCCTGAGTCGCTTTCTGGCCGATGTGGATCGCCCCTGCTTAGAAGCATTTCGTACGCTCTTCGAGCAGCACAGCTTTGTAGAGGGGTGGACGAACGATTCCATTGGTGGGATCTGGGACAGGCAAGGGCGCTGCTACATCGTCTTTGATGTCGATGCGACACGCCAAGCAGCACGGCAGCGAGCCTTGCCCTCTGACCCAACCCTGCCTCCCCCTCAACGCCGACTCGATGCGGTCTGTGCGCCAGGTTACACTGGAAGAAAACGAGGGGAGGTCGTCCGCACACGCACCGTCGCGCGCAGAGATGCATACCCGTCAATGGATCGGTACCTATGCAGGCCGAGGCAATGGTGACTATCGCAGCGAACTCGCCTCAGCACTCCGGTCCATTACCACCTATTTGAAGCTCTTTGCCCTCACTCCAGAGGTCGCTTTAGTTCGTCTCGATGGGCAATATGGTGACACGGTAGCCATGGCTCAACTTCTCAAGGCAGGCGTATATTTTGTCACCCGGGCGAGAGGCTATCACGTCCTGGAGCATCCTCAGATCCAAGGCGTGCTGGCTCATCCCCCAACCGCGAGGGTGACGCGCGTGAATAGCGACGAAGTGGTTGAGTTATTTGACGGAGGCTGGCTGCAATTGGATGAAGCATTGCCTCAAACTCGCGTCATTGTGGCCCGACATTACGCTCCCGCACCAGGAAAGAGGGTTGCGGTGGGCAAGTGCATCGGTGAGTGGGTGTATGAGGTCTTCATCACGACCCTACCCATCGAGGGCTTCCTCGTCGAAGATGTACTTGATCTGTATCATGGACGGGGGCCGGGGATCGCAGTGCTTGCGGATGAAGATGTCGAAGAAGCCCCGGATCGCTGGTGTTCCTACACAGAGTGCGGACAAGAACTCTGGCAAATTGCCTGTCAGTGGGTGTGGAATCTGCGTCTAGCGCTTGGGCAAGAGATGCAAACCGACACGATACGCGAGATCGAGTGGGCTGCCGCCAAAGAAGCCCCTTCTCTTTTCGTAGCGGCGGAAAACGCACCGCAAGAGTACGGCCCGTGGCAGTGGGCCAGACCGTTCGGAGCGGCAACGGGACGCTTCGGAGCTGAGGCCTTTACCCTGCAAGAAAATGGGATGCTTCGTTGCCCAGCAGGAGCAAGTCTGTGGCTGAGCGAAGTGCGTCAAGAAAATGCCTTTACGCAACGGGCCGTCTACGTCGCCTCCCAGACAGATTGTCCGTACTGTGAATTGCGGGGACAATGCCTGGGACGAGGAGCCAAAGGCAACCGTGCTCGTCGGGTCAGTGCCGTGCGCCGTCTCTTACCTAGTTCTGCGTCTGTGGAGCACAATCCTGCTCTTCTGGGAGCCATCCGGTGGGTGGATGTAGCAGGGCGAGCGCTTCGCCGCACGTGGATGGCTCATTGGCGCAGGCAATATGTCGAGGTGATCCCGCTCGCTCAGCTTCCCAAGAGTGTTGCTCCTCCTCGCCCACCGCGTGCGGTTCGTTCGCATTACCGCTGGAGTTGGTGCGACCGGCTCGCACGCAATGCCTGGTGGGGACCACCCCAACTGCGCATCACGGAGGCTTTCGTTCCCGCATTCCTCGCCAGCAACTGACCAAGGAGGAACCAGCAAACACGAGAGCTTTTTCTATGATGCATTCTCTTCCCTCTGAGCTGATCATGAGGGCCGAGAGGCCTTGTCTGCTTTCAGCATCCCCCAGCAACCATCCTCTCTCCCTTTATTGCTTGCTTGCTTCTAGCTCGTTGCGTATCCCGTGGGGATAATCACCATTTTGTGTAAATTGCTTATTGTCACAAATATTTGGCCCAGTGTCACAAAGATAGGACCCCATTAACCGGTGGAAAGGAGCGAAAAAGGGCTTGAAAGAAAGAAATTCATCTGTAAGCTGTGCAAATGAAAACAACCACAGAACAGATGAATACTTCGAAACCTCGCCATGGCTAGCCCGCTCTTTTGATGAATCAGTGGCGAGCTTGCTTGGAGGGCTTTTTCTAGGCTCGTTTCAGAACTCGCTTGCGTAGGAGATCGAAGCGACCTCGGCCATACATTTGCCTCTTTAAGAGTCTCAGTCGATGGACCTGGCCCTCGGTCTGGCCGTTGCTCCACTCCAGAGTGAGGCCAGCTTTCACCGCATCGTAGTCTCTTTTTACTCGCCTCCGCAAAGTTCTTGAGTTCTACTATGCCTCGTGTTTCGACCTTCTCAAGCCAGGCATCCAGGCGCTCTCCTTGTCGTTCCCGCAGCATGCTGGTAAAGTCGGTGACGAGTTCAGACGCCTCTTGGATCTCTTGATCAGCTTCACACAACTGGGTCAGGTACTCCTGTTGCCAGTCCAGACGTTGCTCTTCTTTAAAAGTAATCCAATGGGCCACCTGCGAAGCTGAGGGCGGACGCCTGGGGGAACCTGGAGAGGCGTTTGGGTGGCAGGATCAACCCCTTTGAAGGTCCCAGCCTGGTTGAAGTGTTTGCGCAAGTGCCCAAAGAATCGCACACTATTGCTATCTCCGCCAGGATAGCCCTGCTCTTTCACTTCACGATATGCCTGTTGAGCATTTCTGCACCCTTCATTCCACCGCTGAACAAGGTAGGCTTTGTATGGCTTAAGCATCGGTTGGCGCGACGGGTGAATATGGGTCCGTTCTGGAGGCTGCTGCATACGCAAATACTCGTAGACGCACTGCCGACTCACACCTACCTGGCGAGCGATAGTGGTTGGATTAACCCTTTGGGCATGCAGTTCATGGATCTGCTGGTAGCGTGTGACGCGCTCCTGATGGAGTTGGAGGCTTTTTGCTTCCAGATGCTTCCTCATGCTGGTCTGAAAGGCGAGCCAGTTGCCTTGCCTCCTCCTCGCAGAGGTCTTCGGGAGGCTTTTGAACTAGGGCTTTGAGCTGTGCTTGTTTGTTGAGAAAGAAGCCTTTCATGGTTTCTGAGAGGTTCGCCAGCAGATGCCACCGGTCAGCAATTTGCTGAGCTTGTGGTGCTCCTTGCCTGGCACCATCTGCAAACGCGCCTCCGCGATCCCGGCTGATGATCTGCACACCCGGATGGGAAAGCCTCCACTTTTTGAAGGTCTCGGCTTCTCGATCAGGCAGCAAGTCGATGGGAACCCTCCGTTCAAGGTCGATG
>Ga0070708_100003362_pt1 | contig 12531 bp, 14 predicted proteins | sample KBSK5503metaG_FD_65469 | JGI IMG/M metagenome (GOLD analysis project Ga0070708, IMG submission 65469) | Corn, switchgrass and miscanthus rhizosphere microbial communities from Kellogg Biological Station, Michigan, USA - KBS K5-50-3 metaG | ecosystem: Host-associated > Plants > Roots >...
GTCGCCGTTTCGGTATTCCCATCCCTCAATTGCAGCGATAGAACGGACGCCGCCTTGCCGCCGAACTGGGCTGGGAATCCACCCGCACGGAAATCCGCAGACCGGACGATGTCCGGCGCAAAGATGCTGAAGCGGCCGCCCTGGGCTTCGTCACTCTCGATGCCGCCTTCGAGGTGCGTCACCTTATCGAACGGAATCTCATCGATCAGAATGAGATTGTCGCGCGGCCCGCCGCCGCGAACTGAGAACGCCGAGAATTCGCCACCGCCGCTGTTCACGCCGGGCAGCGTCTCGATTGCGCGAAAGATGTCGCTCGCCGCGCCCGGCGTGCGTCGAATCTCCTCCGCGGTGTAGTTGAAGCGGCCCACGCCTTGGTCGGGGTCGCGGGGAAACGGATCGCTGGCGATCCTGGTGATCGCGAGCGCGACCGGGACCGGCGCGAGCTGAAACAGTACCATCGTCGTCTTGCCGCGGGTGACGCGGATGTTCACCTGACGCGACGCCGCGTACCCGAGGCGGCGCACCGAGATCGCGCATAGTCCTTCCGCAACGCGCGTGAGGCGAACCGACCCGGTGCTATCGGTCGTCGCCGATGCGCGGGTGCTCTCGATGGTGAGCATCGCGCCTTCGATCGGGCGCTGGCTGGCGGCGTCTATGACAGTGCCGCGTACGATACCGACTTCTTGTGCAGTGAGAGCGCGACACGCCGGCGCCGCCATCGAGACGAGAAGAAGCAACCCGAGCTGGGCGCGACGAACGCGCGACGAGGGCGCAAAGCGCCAGATTGTCTGTGTCATATCGATCAATGACCGACGAAACGTCGGCGTGTGACACTTCTCGACTGTCACAGATTCGCTTATGCGTGGTCTTCTATTTGTAAATCGCCATGCCACCCACTCTTCTGTTATGATCGCTTTCATATGAATCCACATCTGCCAATGCCAGCGACGGATTATGCGTCTCGACCGAAGACATCGTTGGTCACGGGCGGAACCGATGGCATCGGCAAGGCTATCGCCCGGACGCTGGCTGCGATGGGACATCGCACGATCATCGTGGGCCGCGACGGTACCAAGGGCCATCTGGCCGAGCGCGAGTTACAAACGGCCACATCGAATGAACACGTCGAGTTCATCCGCGCCGATTTGAGCCTCATTCGCGGCGTCGATATGCTTGCGGCGACGATCACAGAACGCTGCACGTCGCTCCACACTGTCATCCTCAACGCAGGTGTCATTCATGGTACGCGCGAACTGACCAGCGAAGGCCTCGAGCGGATGTTCGCGACGAACTTCCTCGGCCGATTCGAGCTCACTCGAGCCCTGTTGCCACTACTCGAGAAAGCGGGCCGCCGGGATGATCCGGCGCATCTGCTCTTCGTGAGCGGCGCCGCTCGTGGCGGACGGATCGACTATAGTGATTCGTCCTTGCGTTCGCGATTTAGTGTGATCCGAGCCGTTCAGCAGTTCTGTCTGGCCAACGATGTGTTTGCCATGAGCCTCGCGCACCACATTTATGAGTCGACCGCCAACGCGCGCATCGGGGTCGCATGCATCAAACTGGGCGTCGTGAAGACAAAGATTCGGCAGCATTTTCCGTGGTGGATGAAGCGAATCGTTCCACTGCTCATGGATCCACTGTTCGGACAGTCCCCGGAGGACGCCGCCATGTCGGCGTTGCAGGCCATTCGCGAGTCGTCACCGAACGATCCGACGGCGGCACTCTTCATGAAGGTCCGGCGCTTCAAGCGACTCTCGCCCAACGATCAAATCCTCGATCGGGGCGAATGGAGACGTCTGTGGAAGTGGGCCGACCAGCTCGCGAAGGCTGCCCGCGTCGCACGTCACATCAACCCTCGCGACACTGAGCGGAGCTTGTCCGGATTCGCCACGACGTAAACCCCCGCGATCGATCCAGCAGCGACATCGATCGACACCACGCGCTGCGGTACGCCGTCGATCGAGGCGATAAGCGAGAGCCGACCGTTGACAACAACCATCGTGACGTCCCCGACCCCGAACTTGCGCCGCACTCCGACCAAGAACTTCGCGACTGAGAGCGCTCCGCGAATGGGACGACTCGCCGCGGCGGGAACGCGCCCGCCGCCGTCCGCCCATAGCACGGCGTCGCGAGCCAACAACTTGACGACGCCATCGATGTCGCCATCGCTGACCGCGCGCAGAAACCCGTCGAGCAGCTGGCGATGCGTCTCGGCATCGGTTGGGAAACGCTTTCGGCGCGCGTCGAGGCGTTGCTTTGCCCGATGGAAAATCTGTCGGCAGTTGCTCTCCGAGAGCTCGACGATCTGGGCGATCTCTTGGTATTCGTAGCTGAATACGTCGCGCAGGAGAAACACGGCGCGCTCCCGCGGGCTCAGGCGCTCGAGCACCGTCAAGAACGCGATCGATAACGAGTCCGACAGCTCGGCCTGATCACTCGGTGACGCGCTCGCGTCGGTCAGGATTGGCTCGGGGAGCCACGGGCCAACATACGCCTCCCGAGTGACGCGCGCCGATTGCAGCTGGTTGAGGGCGATCCTCGTGACAACGGTTGTGAGCCACGCCGGCGGCGAGTCGACGGTGTCGATCGGCGTGCGATGCCAGCGTAAGAACGTCTCCTGCAGGACGTCCTCGGCATCTTCAACGGAACCGAGCATTCGATAGGCGATCGCAAACAGCCGATCGCGCTCCTGCGTGAAAACGGCGAGTGCATCAGCCATTGACTACACCGCTGCGGGGTGATGGCGCGCGGCTCGGCCGAGCACGAGCGCGCCAGTGACCAGCGCCAGCAGGACGGCCTCCGCGGCCAATAGCGGCCGACTCTGCACGGCAGTTCCATCGTTCAGTATACCGAACACGCGCACCACGAACACGCTTCCTATAACCGTGATGAGAAACCACAGCCCGCTCATCGCGCGGCGCGGCCGCGCGATGCACAGCGCCGCGAAGATGGCGCAACCGAGCGCGAAGCCGCCGACGCCCGCACGGGTGTTCGTCACGCCCAGGCTCGAGGCCAGCGCGATCCCGGAGCTCATCGCGGCACCGCCCGGATCAAAGATGTACTTGCCTGCAATCATGAGGAGGAGGAGCGCGGCCAATCCGAGCACGACCTGACTGACGCGCCGCGATGTCCGCTGGAGTCGCGGTCGAGGGCTCGGCGCGGCGGACACATGTTCAGTGTGACGGGAAACGGTGCCGTGAGCGTCGGCCGGCGCGAAACTCCAGAATGCGACTGGATGTCTCAATCGCACGCCTAGCCACGCGAGCCCCAATACAATGGCCGGCGACACGGGAAGCTGGCCATGCTGCAAATGCGTTGCGATCGCTCCACCCATGAATGCCGAGAACAAGAGCAGACCGAGCGCTCGGGTCTTCGGTACGAGAAATAGGACGGCCGTCATGGCCTCGATGATTCCCAACAACACGATTTTGCCAGCGAAACCGAAGCCCTCCAGTTGTTGTACGACCAGTGGCAGGCCGGCGAACTTCGTCACGCTGGACCCTGCGAGGATGAAGCCGGTTAGTACGATCAGCGTCGTTCCGGCGCGCCGACGTGCCGGCGATAGCGATTCGTCATTAGTCGTGAACATGAGTCGATGAGTAAAAGTTGATGAGATTGCCGTCGGGGTCGTGAAACAGCATGGCACGACTGCCCCACGGCTGCGTCGTCGGTTCGAGCACGAATGACTCGATGAAGTCGGCGAGGCGCCGACGTGCGGCGTCGACGTCCTGCACCTCGAAGTCCAAGATCACGGACCGGTTCTGTGCTGGCGCCGCCGCGCAGGCGCCGCACACGCTTGCGGCGCGCCGGCTACTGATGGCCAGCGTTGCGCCCAGCGTGCGCAGCTCGACGTATTCCTCGCTGCCCGCCGACTGCACGTTGAGAATGCGCTCGTAGAATTGCGCGAGTCGACCCACGTCGGTCGTGACGATGCGTGCCTGAGCCAGCCTCATTGCGCTCCTGTGTGATCCGCGTGGTGATCGACGTGTGCGCCGACGATGCATTGACATCGATCCCCGGCCGCTTGTGACAGATGCAGCCGTTGCGGCTCTGCTTGTCACAAAGGCAGCGCCTTGGCGGTCACACATTCGCGACTTCTAAACACACTCCGTTCACAGAGGCACAACGATGACGATGGTGAGGGACCAGCTCGCTCCGCCCGAGGTAGCAACGTTTGCGACGCCCGCGAACGCACACCGACTCGCTCGCACAGGCGAAGCGCTTCGCGCCAATGGCTTTGGCGTCGAGATCCTCGACGACGCGATCGCGGCTCGCCGACGGATTCGCGAGCTCATTCCACAGGGCACTGTCGTACTGACGGCAGCGAGTGAGACGTTGCGGATCTCGGGGATCGAGGAGGACATCAACGCGTCGCATCGGTACGAGCCAGTTCGCACGAAGGTCCATTCGATGGATCGATCAGCCGAACGGAGCGCCATTCGCCAATTGATGGCATCGCCCGACATCGTCATCGGCAGCGCATCGGCCGTGACTGAGGCGGGAAGCATCGTGATCGTGTCAGCGAGCGGTAGCCAATTGCCCGCGTATGCGGGCGGGGCCCGACAGAACATCCTCGTCATCGGCGCGCAGAAGATCGTGCCGGACTTGCAAACCGCGTTTCAGCGGATTGAGAACTATGCGCTGCCGCGCGAGTCCGAGCGCGCACTCAGGATCTACGGCCGACCTAGTGCCATTAACAAAGTTCTCATCCTTCATCGCGAACCCTTCGGTCCACGCACGCTCGTCCTCCTGCTGCGAGAACCGATCGGTTTCTGACCGTTGTGCCGATTCGGCGCCACGGCACGCACCTGACACCTGAGGAGTACCAATGACGAGAATACCCATTGTCCGTCTCGACACTGCGTCGCCCGCCGCCAAGACATTGTTGGCGCATATCCGCGAGCGTTCATTGACGCCGGACTCGCTGCTGAACCTGCACGCACAGATGGCCTATTCGCCTGCGGTATTGGCGAGTTACCTCGGGGTGCGGCGCGCCCTCGAGGAATTTGGAACCCTCGATTTCAAGACGCGAAGCGCCATCATGCTCACCGTTAGCACATTGGATGGGGCGACCTACGCCGCGGCCGTTAACAGCGTACTAGCGGCACGGTCCGGGTGGGCACCGGACGAGATCGCGAGCATTCGCAGTGGCACGTTCGACGCCGATCCGAAGCTCGCACGGTTGCTGACTGTCGTTCGCCAAGCGACACGGCACGTTGGGCGCGTTGACGACGACGCATGGCGGGCAGCGCTTTCGGCTGGTTGGACGATTGAGGAGTTGGCCGAAGCCTTCGCGAGCGTCGCGTTGACCGTGATGGTCGACCACTTCGTGCATTTCGCGGAGACGCCACTCGACGTGCCCGACTCTGCGGTCCACGAGCAGCCCATGCCGAAGGCGTCATGAGCTCGGCCGTCATTCACCCGAGGAGACGCGTCCGCGTGCTCGATAGTGAGATGAGCTACCTCGATATCGGCGACGGCGATCCCACCGTGTTCCTTCATGGGAACCCGACATCGTCTTATCTGTGGCGGAATATCATTCCCTACCTTCGTGGGCACGGCCGGTGTCTGGCCCCCGATCTGATTGGCATGGGTCTCTCCGGCAAATCGCCGACGCAGGGGTACCAGTTCGTTGATCACGCGCGGTATCTGGACGCGTGGTTTGATGCACTGGGACTCACGACGAATCTCACGCTAGTCGTACACGATTGGGGATCCGCACTCGGGTTCTATCGCGCGTTTCGGCATCCCGAACACATCAAGGCGCTCGCGTACATGGAAGCAGTCGCGTTGCCGCGTCAATGGAGTGACTTCGGCCCGGCCGAAGGCGTCTTCCGCGCGCTGCGCTCGGACAAGGGCGAGGAAATGGTTCTCGATCAGAACGTCTTCGTGGAAACCATTCTGCCGGGTGGTGTTCTGAGGACCTTGAGCGAAGACGAGATGGCGGCGTATCGGGCACCGTTTCTCGAGCGAGACGCACGCCTCCCGACGCTCGTGTGGTCGCGACAGATCCCGATCGAGGGCGAGCCGGCCGACGTAACAACGATCGTTGAACGCTATGGTCAATGGCTGGCCCAATCGGCGATTCCAAAACTCTTACTCCTCGGCGAACTCGGCGCCATCATCACCGGTCGCACTCGCACGTTCTGCGAAAGCTGGGCAAACCAACGCGTGGTCGCCGTCAAGGGTCGCCATTTTCTTCAGGAGGATTCGCCAAGCGAAATCGGGCGAGCGTTGGATGAATTCATGACAAGTCTGACTCACACGTCCGGGAGGCCATGATGGACATGCTAAGGCCCGCGCAGGCCGGCGCACAATTCTTCAGTTTGATTATTTTCGCCTCCGTGGCGCGTTGGTATGTCGCGCCTCGACTCGGAACACTCAGCCGCGCCGACGCGTTGACGCCGCTCGTGTGGCTCCATGCCTTCCGCTACGTCGCGCTGCAGGCGTACTCCGCGCAACATGGTGGGTTTCCGATTTCAGACCGCGGACTCACGGAGATCGTTGTCGGTGACGTCGGCGGTGCGGTCATTGCACTCGCCACCATCGTCGCGCTTCGCCATCGCGCACGCGTGGCTATTCCACTCGCGTGGCTGCTCGTCGCCGAGACCGTGTTCGACACGATCACCAACATCCGCGGGGGGATCCGCGAGAATCTCCTGGGTGCGGCGACTGGAGTCACTTGGCTGATTCTGGGATTCTACGTCCCGTTGTTGATCGTCACCGTTGTCCTCATCGCGTGGCAGCTATACTCGAGGCGCGGGGAGGCGATTGCCGTGCATAGCCCAGTCGCAGCTCGCCCGCATTAGAAACCTCGAACGTGGCGGGCGACCGTGACAATGCAGCACGTGTCCGAGCCGCTCGACGAAAAGAGAGCGAACGCGGTATGCGAGTGGATTAGCCTCTCGAGAATCTGTTTGGCCGACATGGTCATTGTGTTGCGGGCTGGCCGCCAGCATAAGCTGCAACCGAGCGAAATAGAGCGCGGCCGGAGGCCGCACACTTCGATAGATCCCGCCAGGTTCAGCGTTCGTTTAGTTTGCCGGCACGTGCAGAAGGTGCTTGCGACAGGGCCAAACCACGACGCATGGCGGCACCAATCGCGGCGGGCGAGGCGCCACCTTCGATTGAAAACTGGAGCTCAAGGCATTCGTGGAATCCTTTGTCCGGACCACGTGTTCCCCCGTGGCGCATCGGCACGATGGTGAGGACCGAAGCATCGGATTCCCGCAGAGAACACTCCCGCGCGTCTCGATCGAACGGCGCCCAGGAGCGAAACCCGGCGGCCTGCGCGATGGCTGCGCGGACAACGCCATATTGTTTCCAGTGCGTCGCCGGCGTCACGCCGGGGACCTCACTGAGTGCGCGTCGCAGGGCGCGTCCGAGTGTGTCGTCGTCTGCTGATGTCGGTAGGCGAATCGCCGGTTCGCCCGCTCGCCAGAAGCCGGCATCCGTGCGGTGGTCCGCCATCACGACAAGCCGGTCTGCGAACTCGTAGACAGAAGCCATGCGGCGTACGCTCATCAGAGTACTCGTCTTGTTCGAACGTCGTGGCAACTCAACGCTCATGGTTCAGCTGCGGGCGAATCAAATTAACAGGGCGAACGCGCAGCATTCGCAATTCCTAACACGTAGATCATCCACGACGCGATTCGCGTCACGTTAATCCAATTCCGTTCGCCCGGCTTACCCGCGCGAGAAGCCGCAAAGGTTGAACGGTCATCGCGATGCGCGCGGATTGACCCGCGTTCTCGTTAGCAGGGGAAAGTCAGTCATTCACGAGTGATCGGACGCCGGATTCCGACGTATCGCGGCCCAGGCAGAGACGACAAGAACGCTCAACACACAGATCGTCAGAATGAGCGAATCACGAGCGAGCTCCGGAACGGCAATGCGGCGAGGTGGTCCAACCGAATCCGCCCGCCGACGGCTCCGGAGTTCCTGGCGTCGAAGTCCGGTCCACACGGAAAGCACGCTCATTAGCCACACGAAAAGGAACAAGCCGATGAGGGGCTCGCGGAGCACGCTCATTACGGCCGCCATTGATCGCACACGTCGTCACGAAACATCGGGCTCGCCCGTTTGATGGCTTCAGAGACTAGACGCGGAGCTCCCTGGCTTCGCAATCGACGGAAAGGTGCGATTTGGTCGCCGCGAATCAGTTTACGGACGACATCCGGCGAAATGCGCCAAATACCGGTCTGTTTCAGCCAACATGTTGAGCTACCCCGACGATCCGGCGTATTTATGACATGACGCTAAGCACACTGAAGAGCCGCGCGACCCGCCGCGTGGTGGTAGTGGTGGTACCACCGATCGAGGAATTAGACCTCATCGGCCCCGTTCAGGTGCTGAGTACCGCCAACCGCCTCGTCGGCGGGACCATAGCGCCTTATAAGATCTCTGTTGTCACGACGAGTCGCGACAAAGTCATCGCGGGAGAAAGTGGCTTGTCGCTCGTCGCGCAGGGGCGGTACGACGAAGCGCAGGGCAAGATCGACTCGTTGATTCTCGTCAGCGGAGTGTCGACTCGTAACGCACGAGATGACGAGCTCTCGGCTTGGCTTCGCGACACGACGCCGCGATGCCGGCGAGTTGGTGCCGTCTGCATCGCGGCATTCCTGCTTGCAAACGCGAAGGTGCTGTCGACTCAGCGGGTGACCGTGCACTGGAAGTATGCGCACGAGCTGGCGCGACGATATCCTTCCCTTTCCGTCGATCCAAATCCGATCTGGGTTCAGACCGGGAATATCTATACCTCGAGCGGGTTTTCGGCCGGTATCGACCTCGCGCTCGCTTGGGTCGAAGAAGACTGTGGCAGCGCTATCGCCATCGCGGCAGCGCGAGAGCTGGTTCTGTTTCTCCGGCGACCGGCCGGGCAAACGCAGCTCAGCGTCACGCTTGCGGCGCAGGCCAGCGAAATGCAGCCGATTCAGGAGCTCCAGGTGTGGATCGCTGAGAACCTGCGACGCAACCTCTCCACGCCGGCGCTGGCCCAGCGCGTATCCATGAGCGTCCGCAACTTCGTGCGTGTGTTCACGGCGGACGTGGGAACGACGCCGGCGCGCTATGTGTTGCACATGCGAGTCGAGGCGGCGCGCCGTCTGCTCGAGTCGAGCCAACGTGATCTCAAACAGGTCGCCGCCGCGGTCGGTTTTGGCAACGCGGACGTGATGCGGCGTGCATTCGCGCGCGTGCTGGGCCGCTCACCGTCAGAGTTCCGAGGCGCCCCCCGTGAGAGTTCACAGCCGGTGAACACTATCCGGTAGCTGGAACGTTCGTGGATGACGATGCGAAGGATCGCCGAGACGACGCGTGTCTTCCCGTTCACTCGCCCGCCCGACACGTGACGCCCGAAAGAATTGATGATCACCATCGAGCGAGCCTGTCGACGGCGCTGGGTGTGAGAGATCGCTCACTAGAGCATGAGGGCCACGGCGTAGCCGCGTCCACCGCGGCTGGGGTCCCGGGAGAACTGCTAATGCCGCCTCCGCTCTCACGGCACGACAGTCGCCTGTGGGCGCCGCCGCATCTAGCTCCTTCTGATGAAAAAGAGAAGTCTATTGAATCGGACTTTCCCTTAGTGGACCGTATCGGATGTCGCGTTGGGTTTGGGGACGGCCGCGGCGATTGCGGACCGCACGTCATCAGGCCTCAGAACGTTCACGAACCGCTCGATCTCGGCACCGTGGCGGCGAAGGATGAGGGTCGGCACCACTTGCGCGCCGTAGGCGTCTCTGACCGCGCGGCTCGTTGCCTCGACGTAAGCAAACTCACAGCGCCCCGCAAACTCCTTCCTGAGTTGCTCGACAATGCCGCTGGTAGCGATATCCCAGATATGCGCCCAATCCGCCCACACGGCTATGAGAATGGGGTTGTCGCCGGCATAAGCAAGCGGAGCGCTGTCGACGCTACTCGCGTAGACAGGCTTTCCGCGCCGGCGCAGGATCCGGACGAGGCGAGGAATGGCAACAAACGGAAGGAGGAAGATCATCAGGACGATTGTCCTGAAGCGGGTCAGGCGAATCTGCATTCGTGGGCTCCGCCAAGAGTGACAACCGCTGCCGCGGCTGCGCACGAGCTGATGAAAAGAAGATCAACCAACAAGCGGGACGAACAGTACGCCCGATTCAAGCGTCCAGTTTCACGCCGTCAGCGCGTTACACCTGAATCGACAATCGTCCGAACGATGTGACCGGCGGCGTCGAGAAGAGCAATGCTCGCGCGGCCGGCGGAATCGACTTTGACCTGAAGCTTCGCGGCCCCATTGGGGTCTGAGAGCGTCAGGACCGCTGCTTTCGACGTGTCGCGGCCGACGAAGACGCGGCGGGCGGCGCGTTGATTCGCCGGCAGTGATGCTACGAGCACGCGTCCGATCGAATCACGCCGTGGGCTCTCGGGCATGGGATCAAGAACGCGTTACAAGTGCGACTACCTGATCCTCGTTGTATTGATCGATCGCCAACGATCCGCCTGCGCTCACCTTTCCATCTCGCTTGCGACCGCGATAAACCAGTCCCGCGGCCTCACCACCCTCGTTGTTAACGAAAAGGATTCCCGCGAGCTCGCCACGACGCGGCGGAAAGGAGCCGGCGATTTGTAGTCGCACCCGCCCAGTGCTGTCGACAATGTTGATCCGCTCGGCTGTAATCTCAGTCATCCGGCTCGGCGAGATCGACTGAACGCAGTCATCGTCAGCACGAACAGCGCACAGGTGGACGCTGCAGTGTACACCTGAAGCACTTTCAATTGCGTCCTCATCACGCTTCTCGTCTTGTTCCGGTTATGCGAGATACTTCGCGAGTGGCTCCCAGTAGTTCGACTTCCAGCCCGCGTTGAGATGAGCGGCGTTCGCGTTAGGGAAGCCCGTGTGGTCGAATGTCAGAAGCGTCCCCTGCCCTTCGGGAGTCAGCTCGAAACGCACCAAGGAGAACACGCCCGGCTTCCAATCCCCATCCCGCCACGCCTGGACGATGCGCGAGTCTGGTACGAGCTCGATGTGGCGCCCCGTGATGAATCCGCCGAACAGCGTGAAGGCTCCGCCCACCGTGGGACTGATTGCCGTGGGCTTTGCGCCGCCGGGCATGCCACCTTTCATCGCCTCACTCAGCATCGTCACCTTATGAAATTGAGTAGCGTCGGTCAGCGCCTCATACACCCGACTCGGTGACGCCTTGAACACTCGGCGATGATGGATGGCCGCATTCGCGCGAGTGATCTCGTCCTCCGCAATGGCGAGCGCCTCCAGCGGATTGACGGCCAGGCCGCCGACTGCGACCGCTATGCCGGCTATCATCTGGCGGCGTGTGGTAGACGTAGGGCTCCTCTCGGCCAGGCTCCGAGACTCATTCAGTTGCTGCGTCATACTCGTCTTTTTCGTTTGAAGATCGTGTTGGAAGGGCATTGCTGGGCGGGGGCGGATGGATCGGAACAGGATTCGAGGACATGCTAGCGCGAGGCAGCAGACGAAACAGGCCAAAGCCACGTTTATTTCCGCCATCCCACTGCTATTCGCACATCCAACTTCTGGCTCGCGTTTACCGCGGTGCAATCAGGCCTCCGCCGGTTGCATGATGCGATCTATTCCTTCGAGAAGCTGATCCCATTTCGACTGCTTCGCGCGTAGGTGTCTTCGCCGATGGGAGGAGTCGATAGTACAAAGCCCTTACGCTTGACGCCGAGATGGCGGAAACACGGGTGAGCTTATCTGTTTTCGTCCGGCGTCTTGGGCTAACGTGTCATGAGCCATATAAGTAGCCTCGCGTTGGCGATCACTGTCGATGACCGACAGATCGAACGGATATGAGGGAGTGGCCGGAGAGTTCCTTGCCGGCAGGGGCCGGGCGCCTTCGACCGCAGTGGGTATGAGGCAAGTTCGCGAATGGTCCCGAAGGTTGCCGTCGGGAGCGTCGGTCATTGATGGGTCCCCGAAGTAGGTCCAGAGTGTCACTTTTCGAGAGTTCTAACTCGAGGCAGGTAGATGCCAGCACCTCGGAACACCGCTGGCGGGTGTAGCCCCAAGCTCGTATGGGGTGCGCCCGTACCGTGCGGCGCTGCTCCGCTGGCGCGTTCGTTAGGGCGCGCGGACCGCGCACGATCAATAGCTCCTTCGACAGCTTCAGCTTATTCGAGGAGCTAAATCGTGCGCGCCAGCCCAGGCGGGCGGAATAGCACGCTCAGGCGGGGACACACGTCAGCCGAACCGCGTCCTCGCCAACACGATCGCTGGCAATGATGCGGAGCGGTGGCCGGGCGCCGGCGAAGTACGGCTTGCCGCCGCCAAGCACGATGGGGCGGAAGTAGAGGCGATACTCGTCGATAAGACCGAGGTCGGTGAGGCTCGCCGCCAGGGCCGGCCCCGCGACGTCGATCTCACCCTCGACGTCCTTCCTCAGTCTGCGCACAAACGCGTCGACGCTCTCCGCGACGAGTGTGGCGTTTGCGCCGACCGAGTTCAGCGTACGCGAGACGACCCATTTCGGCTGCACCCGCCACACCGCCGCGAAGTCGTGGTCGGCGGCATCCCACTCC
>Ga0070708_100003363_pt1 | contig 12528 bp, 8 predicted proteins | sample KBSK5503metaG_FD_65469 | JGI IMG/M metagenome (GOLD analysis project Ga0070708, IMG submission 65469) | Corn, switchgrass and miscanthus rhizosphere microbial communities from Kellogg Biological Station, Michigan, USA - KBS K5-50-3 metaG | ecosystem: Host-associated > Plants > Roots >...
CTCATGCGCGGCCTCGACGCGGCCTCAGCCTGGACTCACCTGATCCCGGGAATGATCGTGGCCGGCGCGGGCGCCGGGATGGTGAATCCGCCGCTGGCCTCCACCGCCGTCGGCGTGGTGTCACCGCAGCGGGCCGGCATGGCCTCGGGCATCAGCCGATGACCGCCGGCATCGAGGCTTCCGTTCAGCTGCCCGTACCAGCGGGATTATTGCTCAGGCGGTGTTCAGCATCCAGAACCTGTCGCCGCGCTCCTCTTGCAGCCTGGCCAGCAGATCGCGGTGAATCTCGCGTACCCGAGCGGGCGTGGTCGCTTCGGCCGGGCTGACCTCCTCGATGCTCAGGCTGGTCTTGTCCTCGTACAGGTTCTCCCCGGCCAGCCGGCCGCGCTCGTCGTAGGGCCAGATGAACGCCTGGCGGCTGGACACGTGGTACATGGCCTGGTCGTCATCGACGTCGTATCCCAGCGGCCGCAGCGCCGACCCGGGCGCGAGCTGGTGGAAGGTGAGCTCGTCGGCGATGCCCCAGTCGGCCACCGCCAGCCAGTCATCGGAGTTCCAGAGCACGGATTCCCCGACGCTGTTGTAGAAGGCGAGTACGCCGTCCTTGCCCTCGATGACGGCCGGGCTGGCACCCCAGGTGATCCGGTATACCGGATGGTCGACCATCATGTCCGCCGCCACTATCTTGTCGAACTGCCCCGATCCCTCCAGGTGCACGTGCCGCCAGAAGTTGAGCAGCATCGTCCGGTGCACCGGGTTGGCCGTCTGCTCCAGTAGTTTCGAGGTGGGGTTCATGCAGTCGTAGACGGCTTGTTCGAAGCGGTTCATCCCTTCGCGCCTTTCACCAGTTCCGTGCTCGTCGGCCGGCGACTATGAGCATCGCACCGCGCACCCGATCATGCCATCTCACAATTGCGACGGCACCGCCGCGGTGGTGTTCCTAGCATCGGGCAGTGACGTGATGGCCCATGAACGGATGAAGCTCGGCACCGCCGCTGTCATCCTGCCGTGGAACGACCCGCTCCGGGTGGCCGAGAAGATGATCATGCTCGACATCCTCTCCGGCGGCCGGGCGATATTCGGCATGGGCGGCCGCCTTCCGGCAGGCTACCGGGGATCTCCCGAGTACGTGCGGACCGCACGCAGGATACTGATACCGAACGGACGTCATGCGTGTTTCCGCGAACGGCATTCGCGATGGCTGGGTGAGGGACGGTCAGCCGAGGGCCGTCGCGAGGCTCCGCACGGCCAGCGCGACCCCGAGCAGCACCACGAGTGCCGCCGATCCGGCGGGCACCAGCCGCGCCGGAATCCGGTAGGCACGGTCCCGCAGCCCGGGCACGCGGGTCGCCAGCCATCGTCCCGATCCGGTGATGAATACCCCGACCCCGGTCAGGGTCGCCGCCAGCCCCAGCCCGTACGCCAGCACGAGCAGCACCCCGAACCATGCGTGGCCTAGCGCCACCGCCCCCAGCAGCACCACGACCGCCGACGGGCTGGGCATCAGCCCGCCCGCGAACCCCATGAGCACGACAGTTCCCCGTCGCGGCATGTCCGCCGGCCGGTGCTCATGCCCGTGATCATGCCCGTGATCATGGTCATGGTCATGGTCATGGTCATGGTCATGTCCGTGTCCGTGTCCATGTCCGTGTCCATGTCCGTTCCCGGGTCGCGGGCGGAGAGCGCGGCGGAGCAGCGTGCAGCCGGCGAGGGCGACCAGGGCTCCGCTGGCGGCGCCGAGCCATGGGAACAAGGCCGGGGTCACGACCGAGGAACCCCCCGCCACTAGCAACCCCAGGACGAGGACTCCAAGGGTGTGGGTGACGGTGACCGTGAGGCCCAGGGTAAGGATGTCGCGCAAGCCGCGGCGGCCGCGGCTGACCGCCTGGGCAGCCATGATGGTCTTGCCGTGGCCGGGAGCCAGCGCATGGATTGCGCCGAGCGCGACGGCAATGAGCAGGGCGGCGAGCGCGAAGCCCACGGTCAGGTGGCGCCGGGCCACCAGGTTGGTGAACGATTGCGTCAGCCGGTCGACGCCCCGCGGCAGGATGCCGGCCGGGCCGCCGGGCGCGGCGGGGGCGGACAGCGCCGGGCCGCCGGGGGTCACCGTGAACGACGCCGACCGCTGGTCCAAGGGCGAGCTCAGCCTGTCCCTGGGGTAGACGGTCAGCCGGGCGCTGCTAGAGGCGGCCGGAACATCGGCCCGCGAGATGGTCATCCGGTCCCCGGCCGCGGTGATCTCGTGCCAGCCGACATGGTCGGCGGCGCCGGGATCGCGGAACGTCACCGCCACGCCGCCGGGCCGGCTGGCCAGCGGGGCCGTCATCGCGCATTCCAGCCGCAGTGTCGGCAGCCCGGCCTGGCCGGGGCGGGTCCGGGCGGTCGCGGTGCTGACCGTCGCGCGGACCCGCCGTCCGGACTCGGTGACCTGGAAGATCCGGCTCGCCGTGGCGCACGAGCGGATGGCCCAGGCGTGCAGGTCGGTGCTGGCCTCCAGCACCTGGGCGGCCGGGATCTCGGCCAGGTCCTGCACGTGGTCGATGCGCAGCACGTGCGGGGCGGCCACCAGGCCGTCGTACCGGTTCACGGTGAAGTTGCCCAGCGGGTGCTGCGGTATCAGCGCGGACCCGGCCAGCATCCCGATGGCCAGGGAACGGATCACGAGGCACCGCCCAGCGAGGCGAGCGCCGCCTTCGCCAGCGGCGCGTGCAGGGCCGAGAAGTGCGGGTTCAGGTGCAGGGCGGCGGTCAGGTCACGGCGGGCGTCCGCGGTCCGGCCCAGCGCCTCCTCGATCATGCCCTGGTGGTAGCGGAAAAGGGCGTTGCGGTAGCCGAGCCCGTTGGCCAGCGTCGCATAGCGCAGCGCCTCGGCGTCCTTGCCGCTGACGTGCAGCGCCCAGGCCAGGGCGTCCGCGACATGGACGCTATGCCGCCGGCCCCATTCGGCCCGCGCCGCGCGCAGCGCCTCCGCCTTGTCGCCGTGATCGGCGGCGAACAGCGCGGTTTCCAGATCGGTGGCCACACCGCTCGCCCGGGCCAGCCTCACCCACGCATGGGCCACCGCGTACTGCTGGGCGGCCTCGGCGGACTTGCCCGCCGAGGTGAGCATCTCACCGTATTCGGTCAGGTAACCGGGCAGCGGCAGCCGGTTCACCACAGTCTGCAGGTCCCGGAGCGCGCCCGCGACATCGCCGGCCGCCGCGCGGACCCTGGCCCGGCCTTCCAGCGCGGCCAGGTAGCCGGGGTCGGCCCGAAGCGCGCCGGCGAACTCACCGTCGGCCCTGGACAGCTGGCCCTGGCTCCAGGCCAGCTCGCCGAGCTGCGCGTGCACATACGCTAGGTCGCCTGGGTCGTCGGCCGAGGTCAGGGCCAGTTCCAGTACCCGGTGGGCCTCGGCGGGCCGGCCGTAGAGCTCGTTGACGTACGCCAGCCGCGTGAACACCGGGATGCCGGGGGCGATGCTGTCGGCGTGCCTGGCCGCCGTCATCGCCGCGGGGTAGCGGCCCAGCTCGACCAGCGCGTCGATCCGCACGGCCAGCGCCCGCGCCCCGAACGGGTTGATGGCCAGCGCCCGGTCGGCCTCGCGGAGCGCGGCCCCGAAGTCGTGCCGGGCCGCTGCCAGCGCGCCCAGGGCGGCGTGCGCCGAGTCGTTGTCGGCCGGCCGTACCCGCAGCGCTTCGGCCAGCGCGGCGGCGGCCTTCGGGTAGTACGCCGGATCGGCGGTTAGCCGGGCCTGCTCGACGTAGGAAAGCCCGAGGGTCGCCCAGCCGGTAGCATCTCGCGGCTGCGCCCGCAGGTGCTGCTGGAGGTGGCCGATGCCCGCTGCGAGGCTCGTGGCCGAGAGCTGCTCGAAGGCCGCGGCGGGAACCGGGTCTGAGCTGGGCGGCGGCCCGGACCGGCCGCTCAGCACGGCGGCGCCGAAGATGAGCCCTCCGGCGAGGGCCGTGACGAGGCCTGCGGCCAGCAGCAGGCGGGCCAGCCGTCCGGTCAGTGACCGGGCCGGCCGCAGGACCGGCGCGGCGGTGGTGGTAGAGGAGTGCACGGGTTCACCTCCGGTGCGAGCGACGCGGGCCGGCCCGGCCGCGCGGGCGGCATGGCGCTGCCAGGGCGGCGCGGCCGGGCCGGCGTGAGGGAGCGGACAGGGATCAGGCGGACGGGCGCCTGCGGCGCATCAGCCACAGGCCGCCGCTGCCGCCGAGGAGTAGCGCGCCCACGCCGATCGCGGCCATCGGCAGCACCGGGGTGGAGGCGGGCTTCTGCTGCATGGCCTTGGCCGCCACCGCACCGCCGGTCAGCGGAGTGGCGCGCGAGCCGCTGGTCACGCTGGTTGCCGCCGACGTGACACCCGAGCCGGAGGCCTTGACTTCCGAGCCCGACCAGGGCAGCGCGACATAGGGGAACGTGCTGCCAAACGCCTTGTCGTTGGCGTTAACGGCGTCACCGAGAGCCGGGATCTTCGCGCCGAGCAGCTTGCCCTCGACGACCTGGAGCGAGATGTCCACCACGTCGTCGGTGAGCCGGCGGCCGTTCGGATACCCGGCCTTGTCACCGGCCAGGACACCGAGCCGCTGGGGGGCCTTGCTCGGCGGGATCGAGGTGTTGAGCCGGATCATCTCGGCCGGGCGCGCGTTCGGCGGCTGGTTGAGTCCGGGAACACCGGTCAGGAAGACCTGGACCAGGTCCTTGCGCGGCGCCGCCGGGGCCGGGATCTTGTAGATGCCCTGGATCAGCTTGGGCAGCTCCGGGTCGGTGACGTACTGCCCGAACTGCGCGTCGTTCCACGGGATCGACGCGTTGAACTTGTCCTTGTCCTTGAGCGGGATGACCACCTCGTTGACCAGCGGCATCCCGAGCCGTGACACCTGGGTGAACCCGCCGCCGGCGGTCCGCCGCTGCGTGTCGGACCAGATGCCGATGGTCGGCTGCGTGGGTGCCAGCTGCTTCGAGGGCACCTGCAGCGCCACCGTCTGCACGTTGTACCCGTGCAGCGTGTCGTGGCCGACCTCGGACAGGTTCCCGCCGTACAGCAGGTCGAAGACCCGCAGGTCGAGGAAGAACGAGTCGTCGGCCTGGCCCGCGAATACGTGCCCGCCGCTGCCCAGCGACCGCACCGCCTGCGTGCGCAGCGCCTGATAATCGGGCATCGACGCCTTGCCGACGTTGGACGGCGCCACCGGCACGTCTGAGGCGAGCCGCTGCGAGGATACGGCACCCCCGCTGACCCGGTGGATCAGGGTGAGGTCATAGGTCTGGGTGAAGTTGAGGTTCCGGTCGTCCAGGCTCTTCACCGGGCCGGTGTTGTACAGGAACGTGTTCCTGCTCTTGTAGTGGTCCTTGAAGGTCCACCGGTAGGTGAGGTCGGTCTGCGAGTCACCGTTGTTGTCGATGTTGATGTCGTAGCGGCCGTCGGTGGCGAACTTGTAGAAGTTCGGGCCGCCCGCCGGGTCCTCGAATGGCAGCCAGTTCGCCACCAGCGTGGTAGTGTCCGGCTTGTCTGGGCTGACGAAGGCGTATACGTCGGTGTTGTCGTACTGCGGCTGCCCGGAGATGAGCGGGGCTTCCCTGTGACTGGAGGCGACGGCTTGGTGTGGGGCCAAGCTCGTAAGTCCCCCAGCGATAAGGGCTGCGCTCGCGGCGAGCAGCACGGCGGTCCTGGTACGGGCCGCGGTGGGTCTGGACATCGCTGCTTCCTTCGGCGAATGATTTCGGTGCCCTCCCCCGGGCACCTCGGATGTCCCCCATTCGGCGCCGTCGCCCGTGCAGATGGGATTTAGCGGAGATTCTTCGCGGAAACTAGCAATCCGGGTGCGCGGCCGGACCTACGTGCGCCTGAACTGCGGAACGGGGCCAGGTGCCCGAACTGCCTGGATGAAGTTGCGGATGATGGTGCTGCCGTGGGTGGTGAGGATGGATTCGGGGTGGAATTGCAGTCCTTGGGCGGGGTGGTGTGCGTGCCGCAGGCCCATCGGGATTCCGCCTGGCCCGCGGGCGGTGATGAGTATGTCGGGCGGCAGCGTGTTCTCGTCGATGATCAGCGAGTGGTAGCGGGCGGCGGGGAATTGCTGAGGCAGGCCGGCCAGCACGCCGCGGCCGTCGTGGGTGATGGGGGAGGCCTGGCCGTGGGTCGGCTGCGGCGCGGCCACGATGGTGGCGCCGTAGGCGGCGGCGATGACCTGGTGGCCGAGGCAGACGCCGAGCAGCGGCGTCGTGGGCCCGCAGGCGCGGACGACGGGGATGCTGATCCCGGCGTCGGCCGGGGTGCCGGGGCCGGGGGAGATGACGATGCCGTCCGGGGCGAATGTCATGATGTCGCGCGCTGATACTTCGTCGCTGCGGATGACCTCGACGTGGCAGTCGTTGCCGAGGAGCAGGTGCGCCAGGTTGTAGGTGAAGGAGTCGTAGTTGTCGATGAGGAGAACCACGGGGAGGTCGCGGTTCCGTAGCGTCGGCCACGGCCTGACGGAGGATGTGCTGCCGGCATCTGGGGAGCTGGTGCTGACGGGCTGACGGGCTAGAGCGGATCGCAGGCGATGTGAGAGCGGTCCGGCTGGCCAGGAGGCGTCCGCGCCGACCGGGCCTGTTCCTGCCTGCTGGGCGCGGGCCAGGGCCCGGACGGGCATGATGCCGTGGACGGAGTTGGTGATGAACACTTCGGTGGCCCGCCGCAGCAGCCGGGTGCTGAGCGGCTCCTCCTTCGCGGGTATGCCGTCTTGTGCGGCGAGCCGCAGGACGGCTGCCCGGGTGATCCCGGGGAGCAGCCGCCCGTCCGCGGGCGGAGTGCGCAGGACGCCGTCGATCACCGCGAAGACGTTGGCCCGGTCGGTCTCCAGCACGTCCCCGTCCGCGTCCAGGATCAGGAGATGCTGGTCCGCGCCGAGGCCTGCCTGCTCGCGGGCATGATCGAGAATCCGGCGGTCCCGCCACTTGTGCGCGCCGAGCCCGCCCGCGACGGTGATCGGGTAGAGGCCAACCGCGGCTGGAGCGGAGCCGACGGGTACGACTTCGGCGGTGACGTTAATCGGGCCGCCGAACGGGCGGGCGGTCACGCGCAGGCGCCCCGAAGGGGCCTCGGCCAGGCGGGCGGCCAGGTCAGTGCGTATGCCGGGCGGAAGGTGCTTGCCGAACAGGCGCCGCGTGCTGTCATCCAGGCGGGCGAGATGCCGGTCGAGATCGCGACCACGGCCGCCGGTGACGCGCAGCGACGTGAACACCCCGAGCGCGGGCCGCGGCCGCGATGACGGCGAGGCCGGTTCCTCGCTGAGCGTGGCCTCGAGCGCGCGGATCAGCGGGGCGGCTTTGAGCAGGCATTCGCGGTACTCGGCGTGCGGGTCCGAGGCTGCGGTGATCCCGCCGCCGCTGCCGAGCCACACGCGGTCGCCGCCGAACTCGAAGGTGCGGATGGCGACGTTGAGCTCAAGCCCGGCGACGGGGCTGCGGTATCCGATCGCCCCGGTGTAGACCTCCCGGGGCGTCGCCTCCAGCTCGCCGATCACCTCCAGGGCGCGGACCTTCGGGGCGCCGGTGACCGACCCGGGCGGGAACGTAGCGCGGATCAGCTCCGCGTCGCCGGTTCCGGGCGGGAGGGTGCCATGCACGTCGGAGACCAGGTGCCACACGCCCGGGTGAGCCTGCGCGTGCAACAGCGCGGGTACCGTCACACTGCCTGGCGCGCAGACCCGGCTGAGGTCGTTGCGCATCAGGTCGACGATCATCACGTTCTCCGCCTGGTCCTTGGCGGAGCGCTCGAGCGCCTCGCGCTGCCGGCGCGCGGCTGCCTCATCTTCGGGCCGGAGCGCGGTGCCCTTGATCGGCCTGGACAGCACGCTGGTTCCGGTGCGTCGCAGGAACAGCTCGGGTGACAGGCTGGCGACCGCGCCCTCGGGCAGCCGGAGGAACGCCGCGTAGGGCGGGTCGAGCCGGGTGGCCGCGCGGCAGAAGGCGTCCAGCGGGTCGCCGTCGAAGTCCGCTTCGAGGCGCAGGCAGATGTTCGCCTGGAACAGGTCGCCGCGGCGAATGTAGCTGACGGTCTGGCGGACCGCCGAGGTGTGCTCCTCTGGCGACGGGATCAGGCGGAAGGTGCCGCAGGAATACGCGCGCGCCCCGGTACGGCGGGCCGCGTGCACCCGGCGCGACAGTTCCTCGAGCCTGCGCTCCAGCGTGTCCTCCCGGCCGGGCGTCACCAGCGCCTCGAACGTCCACCTGCCGGTGGCCCGGTCCCGCCGGAGCACGTGATCGTAGTAGCCGAACCAGCAGGCCGGCAGGCGGCGAGGCTCGCCCGGCGCCGGAGGCACCGGGAGCATGCCGCCTGCCGCGCCGAACCCGAGGTAGCCGATCCAGCCGCCGCCGAAGCAAGCTCCTCCGGCTCGTTCGGTCAGCTCACCGGGATCCGTCGCGTCGAGCTCCTCGCATTCCCGCACCGGGGAGGCGGCCACGATGTCGCTGCCTCCGGCCCAGGCGCCCAGCAGCGCCACCGGGTGCGGGTCGGCCCGCAGAAGCCGCAGCATGTCGGCCGCGCTCAGGTCCCAGTCCAGCTGGCGGCACATCACCCGGGACGAGACCTGAGCATGCATCGTGGTCTCAGGCGTTACGCCGGTACTCCTTCCGCACGTACTCGTCGAAGGGGGTCGGCTGCATAGTGGCGCGGATGCGCGCGAAGCCCAGGTCGGCATCGGGTCTGGGGTAATCACCCCCGACGACGGTGACCAGGGTACCCGGCTCGGCGTACTGCTTGCCGATCAGCGAAGGATAGTGCCCGCCGGGTCGATGCTGGCCGTCTGGTGGGCGGAAACCTTGGCCGTGTGCGCGCGCACCTCGGGCTGCCGTCCTGACCGTTACGACCGCCGCTACCGCCAGAGACGGTCGGAGGCCAGCCGTGCGCCCTCGGCGAGGGCGCCGAGCTTCAGCCATGCGACAGTATCGTTGATGGCGCCGAAGCCGACGAACGTGCCGAACCCGCAGTCGGTGCCGGCGATGACGCGCTCCCGCCCGACGATGCCGGCGAACCTGCCGATGCGCTGCGCCACCAGGCGCGGGTGCTCCAGCACGTTCGTCTTCACGTCGATGACGCCGGGGACGAGGACCTTGCCGTCGGGGATCGGCAGCTTGCCGAGGTCCTCCCACTCGTGCTCATGCCTGGGGTTGGCGGCCTCGAACGAGATAGCCGTGGGCTTGGCCTCGAAGACCGCCGGCAGCACCTCGGTGAGCGCTACGTCCATGTGGTGCGGGCCCTCGTAGTTGCCCCAGCAGATGTGCATCCGCATGCGGTCCGGCGGCAGGTCGGCGACGGCCTCGTTCAGCGCCGCGACGTGCAGTTCGAGGTACTTCTGGTAGCCGATCCGCTGTGCCGTGCCGTCCCAGCCGGTGGTGTGCATGGCCATCGGCAGGTCGGGGCAGTCGATCTGGAGCAGCAGCCCGGATTCGACGATCGCGCGGTACTCCTCCCGGAGTGCGCGGGCGATGGCGAATAGGTAGTTCTCGTAGCTGTCGTAGTGCTGGTTGGGAGCGGCCATCGCGAAGCACCCGGGGGACGTGGCGGGGAGGAACCCCTCGACGACGTCGACGTCGGCGATCGCTTTCGACAGCGCCGCGATGTCGGTCGCGACGGCGTGCTGGCCGGTGTACCGGATGTCACCGGTGCAGTTGCGCATGACGATGTGCGCGCCGGCCTCGCCCCCGTACTGTTCCATGACGAGGTCGGGGAATTCCTTCAGGTCGTCGAGCATCCAAGGCGCGGCACGTCCCTCGTAGCCCGTGACCCGGGAGGTGAGGTAATTGGTGAAGCCGGGCTTGGCCATCTCGCCGTCGGAGATGACGTCGATGCCGGCCTCGGCCTGGCGGCGGACCACCTGCTCGACGGCGCGCGCCTGCGCGTCGGCCATGACAGCGTGGTCGGCGGGCTTGCCTTCCTCCTGTTCGTAGGTGAGCTTCACCAGCTCCTCGGGCCGGGGCAGGCTGCCGGTGTGGGTGGTGAGGATGCGTTCGGTGCTGAGTTTCATCGGTTCTCTCCTGTGGCTAGGCGAAGCAGCGGACGGGGCCGCCGTTGAACTCGACCATCTCGGCGAAGATGCCGGCCAGCGGAAGCGGTGCTGCCGGCGGTTCGCCGCGCAGCTCCGAGTACGCCCGGTGCAGGTTGGCGACGAGGCGCTCGCGCTCGGCGAGCTCGGCGAACTCGCCCAGGTCGGTTCTCCTGGCGGCCTCTATGGGCGGGATGCCGACGGCGTAGCCGTCCTCGGCTACGTGCTGGACGAACCGCAGGTAGTCGAGCATGCCGTCCAGCGCCTCGGGTCCGCAGACGGCGCCGTGGCCGGGGACGATACGCTCGGCGCCGAACTCCTTCACGCGCTCGCACGCCGCGATGTGGCCAGCGAGGGAACCCTGGATGAAGAACGGGGTGCCGCCGTTGAACGCGATGTCGCCGGTGAACATGAGCCGCCGCTCGGGTATCCACACCACCACATCGTTCGTCGTGTGCGCGGGCCCGACGTAGTGCAGCTCGAGCTTGAGGTCGTCGACGTAGATGTCGAGCCGGTCGGTGAACGTGACGAAGGCCGGCACGAGGTCGATGTGCCCGAAGTCGGCCGTGGGGAAGAACGACTGGACGCCCAGCCCGGTGCTGAGGGTCTCCTCCCGGCAGCGCTCGTGGCCGATGATGGTGGCCTGCGGGTAGAAGCTGTTGCCCCACGTATGGTCGCCGTGGTGGTGGGTGTTGAGCACCGTGGTGATCGGCACGTCGACGATCCCGTCCACGGACGCGCGGAAGGCGCGGTTGCGTGCCTCGGTGAACAGGGTGTCGATGACGACGGCGTAACGGGAGCCGGCGACCACCCCGGCGTTGCTGAGACCCCAGCTGCCATCCGGCTGGACGTAGGCGTGGATGCCGGGGTCGACCTGCTGCATCTCCGGGGGCGGCATCGTCGCGCCGTCATGGTGGTGTGCGGGTGTCGTCATGGGTTGCCTCCCGGGGCGTTCTCGCCGGCCTGAAGCCGGCGCAGGACCTCTTTGCGGATCTTCCCGACGCTGGTGCGCGGCAGCTCGCCGGTGAAACGGATCGCGCTCGGCACCTTGAACGGGGCCAGCCGCTCCGCACACCAGGCGACGAGATCCTGCTCGGTGACCGAGGCGGCGGGCTTGCGTACCACGTGGACGACGATCGCCTCGTCGCGGATCGCGTCGGGGACGCCGACCGCCGCGCTTTCGAAGACGCCGGGATGCTCGTTGACCACACGTTCCACCTCGCTGGCGGCGACGTTCTCCCCGGCCCGCTTGATCATGTCCTTGGCGCGGTCGACGAAGTACAGGTATCCGTCCGTGCCGGTACGGACGAGGTCGCCGGTGTGCAGCCAGCCGTCCCGCAGCGCCTCGCCGGTGGCGTCGGGACGGTTCAGGTACCCGGCCATCAGCGTGTGGCCGGGCTGTCCGCCTACCAGCAGCTCGCCGGGCGCACCGACCGGGACGTCGTGGCCGGCCTGGCCGACCACCCGCAGGCGGGCACCCGCCATGGGTCGTCCGATGCTGTCCGGTCGCTGCTCGCCGTACATCGGGTTGCAGGTCGGGGGGGCTACGGTCTCGGTCATCCCGTACAGCTGGAGCAGCGGGGTGTCGAAGCGGCGGCGGAAGTCCGCCGCCTGCGCGACGGTCAGGTTCTGGGCGAACAGCGTGGCGCGGAGCCGGTTGCTGCGGTCGTGCGGTCGTTCGGGGGAGGCCAGGATCATCCGGATCGGAGCGGCGAACAGGCTCGCTAGCGTCGCGCCGAGCTGGGCGGCCTGCCGACCCCAGCCCGAGGCCGAGAACCTCGCCGCCACCGCCACCGACGCGCCGGTCACCAGCGCGGACATGGCGCAGTAGTACTGCGCGTTGGCGTGGAACAGCGGCAGCACCACCAGCCATCGGTCGTCGGGCCGGATGCGCAGGTGGCCCGCGACGACCTCGCCGGCGAACAGGTAGCTGGCCTGGGTGACCAGTACGCCCTTGGGCCGGCTGGTGGTGCCCGACGTGTAGAGGATGGCCGCGACGTCGTCGTCCGTGACGTGAGGTGCCGGCCTGGAGGAGAGCTCGGCGCCGTCGGCCGCGAGGCCGGCCGCGGCGAGGAGCGGTACGTCCGTGGCGGCGGCCAGGTCCCGGGCCTTGCGAAGGTTGGTCACCGTCGTGGCGTCACCTACACACAGCCGGCACGACGCGTCGGTCAACACCCAGGCGAGCTCGTCTGGCGTGCTGATCGGGTTGACCGGCACCAGCGTCGCGCCGACGATGCTGGTGGCGAACCATAGGTCGAAGAACTCCAGGCCGTTCGGCAGCGCGACGAGCACCCGGTCGCCAGCGCCCACTCCCTGGTCGTGCAGCAGCCGCGCCGTGGCCCGCGCACGCCGCCACGTGTCCGCGTACGTCAGCTCGTGCCGGCCGCGAGTCTCGTCCTCGAACACGAGGAACGGCGCGTCCGGCTGCGTGTCGGAGCGCCAGCGCAACAGGCCGTGAACGGTCACGGTCAGTGCGCGCCGGCGCGGGGAGAGCCGGTGTACGTAGGCAGGCCGGC
>Ga0070708_100003364_pt1 | contig 12528 bp, 9 predicted proteins | sample KBSK5503metaG_FD_65469 | JGI IMG/M metagenome (GOLD analysis project Ga0070708, IMG submission 65469) | Corn, switchgrass and miscanthus rhizosphere microbial communities from Kellogg Biological Station, Michigan, USA - KBS K5-50-3 metaG | ecosystem: Host-associated > Plants > Roots >...
GGCGTCGCGTATGGGATGAGCGACTTTGGGCTCGCGGACCGCCTGCACATCGATCGCGAGGCGGCGCAGAAGTTCATCACCGACTACTTCGCGGCTTACGAGGGGATTCGCCGCTACGTCGTCGAGATCAAGATCCTGGCCCGAGACCAGGGCTTCGTCTCGACCCTGCTGGGGCGGCGCCGCTACATCCCCGAGTTGACCGCCCGGAACAGCGCCCTACGCCAGGCGGGGGAGCGAATGGCGATCAACATGCCCATCCAAGGGACCGCGGCCGACGGCATCAAGATCGCCATGGTCCGGCTCGACCGGGTGCTTCGCGAGCGGGGGGTGCGCTCCCGGATGCTCCTCCAGGTCCATGACGAGCTCGTCTTCGAGACCGATGAAGAGGAGCTTCCCGAGCTGGCGACCGCGGTCAAGGCCACCATGGAAGAGGCGCTACCCCTCGACGTTCCGCTCACCGTGGACCTCAAGGTCGGGACCAACTGGGAGCAGATGGACCGCTACGAGCAGACCGATGGAGGGTGGCAGCGCGTTCGGCGCGGTGGCGAGGCGTTGGCAGCGGAGGCGCTGGTCGACGAGACCTTCGCCGATGTCGTCGCCTAGATCGTCCGATGCCCGAGCTGCCCGAGGTCGAGACGGTCGCGCGCGACCTGCAGCGCTGGGTCGCCGGCGCCACGGTCACAGACGTCGACGTGTCTTGGGACCGGACGGTCCTGCATCCGCTTCCTGTCGAGCGGTTCGTAGCGGAGCTGCGGGGCGCGACGATTGAGCGTGCGGGGCGGCGGGCGAAGTCCGTACTGCTGCACCTTGCCGACGGACGGGTGATGACGGTCGCCCTGCGGATGACCGGCGCGCTATTGGTGACCCCCCCCGGGTCGCCAACGGATCCGTACGTGCGGGTCACCTTCCACCTCGCCGATGGGCGCGAGCTGCGCTACCGAGACGTGCGCAAGTTCGGCCGCATTGGGCTCTGGGAAGGCGGCGGGCTGCGCCGCATCGGCGGCCGCACGGGGCCCGGTGGCAGGACATCGGCTCGGGCCGGCCGGCGACGGATCGCCGAAACGGGGGTACGGTATCGCGTCGGGGACGTATTCGCCCGCCACGGTCCGGAGCCACTCGCCGCGAGCTTCAGCGCGGCACGCTTCGGCGAGCGGCTGCGGGGCAGGTTGGCACGGCTCAAGAGCCTGCTCCTCGACCAGTCGTTCATCGCAGGCGTGGGCAACATCTACGCGGACGAGGCGCTGTGGCGGGCCCGCCTGCACCCCTTGCGCCCCGCCGACACCCTGACGCCACTCGAGATCCGGCGCCTGCATCGGTCCATCCGAACGGTCCTCCGCCAGGCGATCGTCAATCGTGGCGCCAGCTTTAGCGATTACGTGGGAGTGGACGGTGAGCCGGGCGAGAACGCCGAGCGGCTCATGGTCTACGGGCGGACGGGAGCTCCCTGCCTGCGCTGTGGGCGGCCGTTGGCGCGGATCGTCGTCGGCCAGCGCTCGACGCATTTCTGCCCGCACTGCCAGCCCGCGCCGAGCGAAGGGACGCCGAGGGCGCCCGAGACACCGGGAATCGCAAGAAGCGCGGGCCCGCGGGCTGCGAGGAGGCGCGCGTGAAGGTGATCGGGCTCACCGGTAACATGGGCTGCGGCAAGAGCACGGTTGCGGGCATGCTGCGCAAGCTCGGGGTGCCCACGATTGATGCCGACCGGATCGCGCGCGAAGTGCGCCAGAATGACGGCGAGGCGCGCGCGGCCATCACCCGCCGCTTCGGGACCATCGACGCTCGAGAGCTGGCCAGGGTCGTGTTCGCCGACCCCGCGGCCCTGCGCGACCTCGAGGCGATCGTGCACCCGCGGGTCCGGGACGCCGTCCGAGCACGGTTGGCCGAGCTGGCTGCCGCAGGCGCTCCGGCGGCCAGCGTCGAGGCGATCAAGCTCCTCGAGTCGCCGCTCCACGATGCCTGCGACCAGGTCTGGGTCGTCACCTGCGAGGAGGCGGACGCCATCTCGCGCCTCGCCGCGTCACGCTCGATGGACGAGGGCGCGGCACGGGCTCGCCTGGCGAACCAGTCGTCGCAGGCCGAGAAGGCGTCCGCGGCGGACGTACTCATCGACGGCTCGGCGCCCATCGATGAGACCCGCAGCCAGGTGAAGGCCGCCCTCGACTTGCTGCTCGCCGGGCCGTGAAAAGCTCAGAGCCGGCCCACCGGCCGGCTCCAAGTCGCGTCGTGGAGAGCGGGTTCTGGCCGCTACGGGCTTGCGGTCGAACCCGTTAGGTCGGCCCGCCTGGGGACCCGGAACTTGAACTCGTCGATCAGGGTGTCGATCGTCGATCCCGACGTCTTTGCGGTCCGGTTGTCCTCGTCCGGCCGAAGCGCCATGGTGAACTGGCCTCCCGCGGCGGTCAGCTCGGCGATCTTCTCGGCGGTCGCCAGATCGGTCCTGACGATATAGATCGTCCCGTTCCGCGCCAGCAACGTCAGCTCCTGGATCGTCACCTTGGTCGATGGGCCGGGCACGAACATCACCTCCGTCTTTTGAGCGTCCTGGGCGCTCTGGCCGAGCTGCGGGTTGATGGCTATGGTGACGATGAGGTCGATCCGCTGGCCCGGCTGCAAGGTGCCTGCCACCGCTCGATCGTCGGGGACGCTGACCGACACCGCGCGCAGGTCGGGTCCGCTCGGGTCGAACTTCACTCCGGCCTCGAGGATCGAGTAGCCCTGGCCGGAGGCGGTCGACGCCAGCGAGTTACGAGTCACGAGGTCGCCGGTGGCGATCGGCACGCCGGAGATCCGGTTGAGCACCTCGTCGATGCGACTGAAGGCGTTGGCGTTGGTCGGATCGGCGGGGACGGTGCGCATGACGACGTCGCCTTCCTCGATCGGCTTGCGCGCGGCGATGTCGCGGGCGGCGACGACCACGCTGCGCATTTCCACCTTGGCCCCCTCGGTGAGGCCCGATGCACGAAGCGCCACGAAAACGACCCCGCCGACAATCAGCGCGATCACCAGGCCAACGGCGATGTACAGCTTCGAACGTTTGCGATTCTTATCGGTATATTCGAGTTCCACGGCGCGACGCTCTCCTTCGTTGGGTTGGGTTACCAGGGCATCAGGCGCGCGCGCTCCGCGCGCAGCAGGCTGTTGTCATTGGGGCTGGCCACAACTGGGCCGACCGCCTGGACTCGGATGGTGTTCGAGTCGAGGTAGGTGATCTTGAAGACTTCGAAGCCGATGATCTCGACGTAGGTGCCGCTCGACGCGCTGGTCGCCACGTAGATCGTGATTGGCTGAAGGTGGACCACCCGTTGCCCGGAACTATTGGTCCCGGTGCCACGGACGTTGAACTTGTAGCAGCCGGTCGCGAGCCCAACGGTGCTGACCGTGAGTGTGGAGAGGGTGCCCTGGCCGCTCGACGACGGGGTCACCGATGACGAGCTCAACGTGATCTGTCCGGCCCCGATCGTCGCGGCGCCGTAGCTGCAGTCCGTGAACGAGCTCGCATCGACGGAAAGGGTGACCGCGCTTCCGGACCCGCCCCATGCGCTCACGCCGTTGCTGGCGGTCGAGACGTAGATGGGGAGCGAGACGCTGGCGCCCGTGCTGTCGGCCGTGCCGGAGGTCGTGGAGGTGCTGAACGAGAAGTCATGGGTGGCGCCGCCGACCTTAACGGGCACCGGGTAGCGACGGGATTGGAAGTAAGGATCGCCGGAATGACCCTCGAGCCAGACCGTATAGATGCCGGCCGGTATGGCGTTGGTCAGAATGTTGCTCGTCGTGATCTTGGTGCCCTGCTTGGTCGGGATGAACACATCGCTCGACCAGGTCGGCATATTCATGTGGCCGGCCGTCGGAGGAGCCGTCGAGGGCGGATCGACCGGAATCAGGTCCCAGGCGGGGTTCGATGCGGCATGGTCACCATGGAGATGGAGGGTGACGGTGCTGTCGAAGGCGTCGTTTCGGCTGACGGTGAAGCTCGGTCCAGTGATAGGGCCCCCCGTGGTGGGGACCACGAATGCCAACGGTGGCGCGATCGTGAAGTCCGGGATCTGCTGGACGGTGCCGTTGTAGACCGCCAGGAGGAGCCGATCGCCAACCGCGTACGACTCGCTGAAGTTGCCGACCACCATGGGGGTGTCGTTTCCTTCGAGGGCGGCGATCTGGTCGTTCGGGTCGGCCGGGGCGACGATCGGCGGGAACCCAGGACCACCGACATAGCCGGTGATCAGGTAGTTGCCCTCCTGAGCCTTGAGGTTGTTCTCGCTGGACTGCGAGGTGACACCGTTGAAGTAGACGCGTGAGGTATCGGACTGAAAGTTGCGAACATCGAGTGCCACGAAGCCACGGAACGCGCTGTCGTTGGCCGCCTTGGAATTTGGACCGTAGAGCTCGAATTCGGGTCCGGGCTGCGACTCGCTGGCCGGCGTGCGTGCGTCGTAGCCCAGGACGCTCCCGGCGTCGACCTGCCCCGTCGTCGCCGTTGCCGCCGTGGCGGCATTGTCGATGAACCCATTGCCCGGTCCTGGAGCATTGATGTAACGCCGTGCGGCGAGAGGGATCGCCGGCCCGCCCTGAAATCCGCAGAGCGCTCGGGCGTTCGTCTCGAGCTCGTCTATCCCCACGACCTTGCCGAGGGTGGCGTCCAGGCTCGACTGGATCGAGACCCGCACGACGCCGCTGCTGATCAGGATGCCGCTTTCCAGGTAGGCCGGGTCGCCGGCATGCCCGTCGGCGTAGACACGGGCGGTGTCGGGGGCGATGGTGGCGCGGCCGGCCGACGGCGAACCCTCGATATTGATCAGGGCGGCGCGCCGCGCGTCTGCAGCGGCGGCCGCATCCGACTCGCCCTGGATGAGGCCGCGGCAGGCGGCCAGAGCTGCGGAGTCGGCCGCATTCTGCACGTGGCGCCGCTCGGCAACCTGGCGGCCGACGTCGATGGTGAGCCCCGCGAACGCGAGGAGAATTGTGAGCAGCAGTGCGACGAGGATGAGCACCTGTCCCGCCGGCTCGCGGTCGTTGATGCGGCCGGCCATCAGTTGACCACCATGGTCACGGCGACCTGCTGTACGAACCGCCCGTTTGAGTCGGTGGCCAGCATCGCGCCAATGAGTGGCACAACGATGTCCGAGCGGTAGGTCAGGCTGACCTGCATGAGGCACCCCTCTCGGGTCTCGGGGGTACAGGTGGTGCTCGGGTCGGTTGAATCTGGGCATGGGGCGTCGGGCGTCGCCATTGACGCGCAATAAGCGATCACCAGATCGCCGTTCGCCTGCGTCTCCCCAGTCGAGGTTGAGCAGACGCCGCCGCTCGTCGTGACGCTGAAGTACGGCGCGCTCGTTGACTGGAGCCCGAACGCATTCTTCGCCGCGGTCAGCACGGCTGTGCACCGCTGCCCATCGTTCCAGCTACGGTCGTGGTCGCGGTCGTAGACATAGATCGTGCCGGCCCGGGCGCCTTCCCGGGCGGCATTCGTGACGCTCACATTGACGCCGAAGAGGAGGCCGAACTGGACGATCCCGACCAGGATCAGCAGGACCGGCAGCAGCACCACTGCGAATTCGACGAGCGCCTGGCCGCGTGGCTCGCCGTGCGGCGCAGGCACGGGGCACGTCGGGGCCCCGGCCGTCACGGCCGGGCGCGGTCGCAGGCGGTGACGTCCGGGCATGCGCATCGGTGTTCGCAGCGTAGGGAGGGGTGGGTGAGTCCGATATAGGCCGCTTGGGCACCAAGCGATCGGTACCGATGGCGTCGGCTAGAATCGGGCCTGATCCCCGACCCTTGCACCGAGAGCGCTAGGCCCCTCCCTCCACATGCCCGATCTGAAGGTCCACGCCCCGTTTGAGCCCACCGGTGACCAGCCTCAGGCGATCGCCGGGTTGGCCCGTGGCCTGGACGAGGGGATGCACCACCAGGTCCTCCTCGGGGCGACCGGGACGGGCAAGACGTACGCTGCCGCCAAGCTGATCGAGTCGGTGAACCGGCCCACGTTGGTGATGGCCCACAACAAGACCTTGGCCGCTCAGCTCTACCAGGAGTTCCGCGAGTTCTTTCCGGACAACGCGGTCGAGTACTTCGTCAGCTACTACGACTACTTCCAGCCGGAGGCGTATCTCCCACGCTCCGACACGTACATCGAGAAGGATTCGAGCCGCAACGACGAGATCGACCGGCTCCGCCACAACGCCACCCGCGCCCTCTTCGAGCGCCGCGACGTGGTGATCGTGGCCTCGGTGAGCTGCATCTATGGGCTTGGCGCGCCGATCGACTACGGGGCGACGGTGATCAACCTGAAGACCGGCGGTCACTACCGGCGCGATGGCATCCTCCGCCATCTCGTCGACCTCCAGTACCAGCGCAACGACTCCGCGCTGGCACGGTCACGATTCCGCGTGCGCGGAGACGTCCTCGAGGTCCAGCCCCCGCACGGTGAATACCTGGTCAGGGTCGACTTCTTCGGGGACGAGGTGGAGCGCATCGTAGAGGTCGACGCGCTGACGGGCGAAGTCCAGGCGGAGCGGCGTGAGGTGAACTTCTACCCGGCCACGCACTACGTCACGCCGCGCGACAAGCTGCTGGCCGCGATCGCCGATATCGAGGCTGAGATGGAGACGACCGTCACCGAGCTCGCGCGACAGGGTCGCGAGCTCGAGGCGGCGCGCCTCCGGCAGCGCACCACGTTCGACCTCGAGATGATGCGCGAGGTTGGCTACTGCTCCGGGATCGAAAACTATTCGCGGCACCTCGCCCGCCGGGAGGCGGGGAGCCGACCGTGGTGCCTGATCGACTACTTCCCGACCGACTTCCTGCTGATCGTCGACGAGAGCCACATCACGATCCCGCAGGTCCACGGCATGTACAAGAACGATCGGACCCGCAAGGAGATCCTGGTCGACTTCGGATTCCGGCTGCCGTCGGCCCTCGATAACCGGCCCCTCACCTTCGAGGAGTTCGAGGACCACATGAACCAGGTCATATACATGAGCGCCACCCCTGGTCCGTACGAGACGGAGCGCGCTCAGCAGGTTGTCGAGCAGTTCATCCGGCCCACCGGCGTGATCGATCCGGAGATCTCAGTGCGCCCCACGACCGGGCAGATCGATGATCTCATCGCGGAGATCCGCGCCACCGTCGAGCGCGAAGAGCGTGTCCTAGTCACCACGCTCACCAAGAAGATGGCCGAGGACCTTGCCGACTACCTCGCCGAGATCGGCATCAAGGTCCAGTGGCTCCATTCTGAGGTCGACACGCTCGAGCGCGTCGAGATCCTGCGCGACCTGCGACTCGGCGTGTATGACGTCCTGGTCGGAATCAACCTTCTTCGTGAGGGGCTCGACCTGCCCGAGGTGACGCTGGTCGCGATCCTGGATGCCGACAAGGAGGGATTCCTGCGCTCGGGTGGGTCGCTGATCCAGGTGATCGGCCGGGCAGCGCGCAATATCGGGGGCCGCGTGATCATGTATGCGGATCGCGTCACCGATTCGATGCGCGCTGCGATCGACGAGACCGACCGACGCCGCGCCAAGCAGCTCGACTACAACGTCGAGCATGGGATCGTGCCCGAAACGATCATCAAGGCGATCCGCGAGATCCACCAGGGCCTGCGCAAGGTCGCCGAGGAGCGCGCATCGCTTCGTGTGGAGAGTACCGAGCCGGAAGAGCTGGCCGCGATGATGGCCCGCCTCGAGGCCCAGATGAAGGAAGCGGCGCGCAACCTCGAGTTCGAGCGAGCAGCGGCGCTTCGGGACGAGATCCTGCAACTCCGCCGGCTGCGCGAGGAGCTCGCCGCTTCCCCGGGAACGGTTCCGGCCGACGTCTACGCGGCCGCCGCCGGCGCGGACCTCGGTCCCGACGCGGGGAACGGGGCACCGCATGGCGTGCGTCGCGAGGTCTTTTCCACAGCCGCGCGGCCGAACGTGATCGCCGCGGGCAGCCGCCGCCGGCCGCCACGCCGGCGCCGCATCTAGCGACGGCCAATGGCCGGGACGCTGCCGCACGCCGTCTTCGTCGAGACCGATGCCGATGGCGAGGGCGGCTGCGCGGCGTACGCCGCCGAGCTGCCGGGATGCTCCAGCTTCGCCCCCACCGATGAAGAGGCGGCGCGGGCCATATCGACCCGGGTGGTGGAATTCATGCGCTGGCTCCGCGAGAAGGGCGAGGCGGCGCCCGCTCTGCTCGGCGACAACTGGTATGAGGTCGAGCGCGCGCCCGCGCGCGAGGGCGGTCGGGTGCGTGCCGCCTTCTCGCTCGACGAGTTGGCCCCATCCGGCGAGGAATGGGCCACGTGGCTGCGGTGGATGGAGCTGGCGCGCGAAGAGCTGGCCGATGCGATCGACGCCACGAACGGCGGCGGAGAACCGGCTCTCGAGCGAATTGCCACGCAGGACGACGCCCTCGCCGACGACCTGGGAGCCGCACCAGCGGCGCACCCCGACAACCTCGTCGACCGCCTGTACGCGGCTCGCGATCGGTTGACCGCCGCTCTCGTCACCGCCGGACGCGACGGTGAGCTGGTTCGGCGAGCGATCCGGCTTGCGATCGCTGACGATCTCCACGCGGCCGAGCAGCTGAGGGGAGCTGACCGCTGATCCCTACGCCGCCCGGATTGCATGTACCTCCCAAGCAGGTCCGCTTCGTGGGAGAGTGGCCGCTCCCGCCACCACGGCGCGCGCCGCTCGGCACACCTCTGCGATCCCTTCAGGACGGCATGCCGCCCTGCCCTGATGGCTCGCAACCAGTCCTCTCCGGCGATGGCAGTGAGCACGCGCTCCTGATCGGCCAGGCGCCCGGATGGCGCGAGATCGCCACCGCCCTCCCGTTCGCCCACGACGCCGGCAAGCGGCTCGTCGGTTGGCTTGGCCTGGCCGGGATCACGGTCTCGGACTTTCGGGAGCGGTGGTACGTGACGTCGGTCGGGAAGTGCTACCCCGGGCGCCGGCCAGGCGCGTCGGTTGATTCACCGCCATCGCGGGCCGACGTGCTGCGCTGGTCGCCAATCCTTGACGACGAGCTCGCGCTGGTTGCGCCGCGGCTTGTCGTCCTCGTCGGGGTATTGGCGCATCGGTACGCGTTCGGTCCGGACGCACGGCTCGACGATCTCGTCGGGGAACGGCTCGCCTCGGAGAGAGCGGTCGGGGCCACCGTCCTGGCCCTTCCGCACCCGTCGGGCGCCTCGACCTGGCTCAATGACGCGGATCACGTGGCACGCTGGCGACGCGCACTCGAGCTGTTGGCCGTGGCGTGGGGTTCCCTGCGCGCATGACCGGATCGGAATCCGACTCGGCTCCGGGCCGCTATCCGTTTCCGCCGCCGCCAACCTATGCGGGCCCTACGCGCGAGCGCTGGATCTGGACCGGTGTTGTCGTGGGAATCGGTGTACTGATCTTTGGCGTGCTCCTCGTCAGCTGGCTCGGTGGGGCTCCGCAGGGCCCGCAGCAGGTCGGGGTGGCCGACGTGCTCGCCAGCCGGACGACGCCGTCGGCACGCTTCGATTCGCACGAGATCCAGATTTCCGGCTGGTATGCGGCGGTCACCACCGGCTGCACGGGCGACACCGGCGGCGCTGACCCGGCGGTGAGCTGGCTGCAGCGCAGCTGTCCGGCCCGCGTCCTCCTCGCGCAGGAACCCTCCGGGCCGGTGACGGCCGCGCAGCTGCTGCGCGACGGCCTGCGCTTGGCCGCACCCAACGGCCAGCCGTTCCCCCCGCAGGCGGCGACAGGGAGCGGAACCGCCGGCCTTGAGCAGCTCCTCTTCAGCGGTCATTTTGACGACGCGGCGTCGTCGAAGTGCATTCCCGATCGCGAGAACCAGTGCCGGAACACCTTCGTGGTGAGTGGCTACACCGGCCTCATCAGGTAAGCGGTCGCCACCAGAAGGCTCGTCTGCGGTCGAGCAAAGAGAACAGGCGTTCATATCGGTCTGGTATTATCGGACCGATGCCCTTCGACCGGATCGTCGTGCGCGGCGCGCGCGAGCACAACCTCAAGAACCTCGACGTGGAGATGCCGCGCGACCGCCTGATCGTGATCACCGGGCTCTCCGGGTCGGGGAAGTCTAGCCTTGCGTTCGACACGATCTACGCGGAAGGGCAGCGACGGTACGTCGAGTCACTGTCGGCGTATGCGCGCCAGTTCCTGGGCCAGATGGAGAAGCCGGACGTCGACCAGATCGACGGCCTCTCGCCGGCGATCAGCATCGACCAGAAGGGCGCGTCGCGCAATCCGCGATCGACGGTTGGCACCGTCACGGAGATCTACGACCACCTCCGCCTTCTTTTCGCCCGGATCGGTCGCATGCACTGTCCCATCTGCGGCCGCGAGATCACGCGCCAGACCGTGGAGCAGATGGTCGACCAGCTGTATGAGCTGCCGAACGGCACCCGGTTGATGATCATGGCCCCGCTCATCCGCGATCGAAAGGGCGAGCATGAGAAGGTGCTGGCCGGAGCCCGACAGGCGGGCTTCGTCCGGGTTCGAGTCGATGGCGAGCTCCGGGACCTCGACGAGGAGATCGTGCTCGACAAGAAGTACAAGCACAGCATCGAGGTGGTCGTTGACCGACTCGTCGTGCGCCACGGGTCAGAGGGCGATGCCGATGGGCTGCGTCCGGACGCATCACGGATGGCCGACTCCATCGAAACGGCCCTGCGCATGGCGGACGGGACCCTCGTCGTCCATCTTCCCGATGACGGACCCCGAGGGACGGATCGGCTCTTCAGCGAACGCTACGCGTGCCCCGAACACGGCGGGAGCTTCGAGGAGCCGGCCCCGCGCAACTTCAGTTTCAACTCCCCTCACGGAGCCTGCCCCGCCTGCACCGGGCTGGGCAGCCGGTTGGAGATCGACCCCGATCGCGTCCTGCCCAACCAGGACCTGTCGATTGCCGAGGGCGCCGTCCTCCCTTGGCGACGGATGGCGATCACCGACTCGTGGTTCAGCAAGATCATCGAATCGGTTGCGACGCACTACGGCTTCCGAACCGATGTCCCGGTTCGCGACCTGCCGGAGCATGGCCGTCAGATCCTGCTCTACGGCAACAAGGGCGAGCGGGTGGCGGTCGTCTACCGCACCCGGCAGGGTCATGAGCACACGTTCAACACGACCTTCGAGGGAGTGGTGCCGAACCTGGAGCGGCGCTACCGCGAGACCGGCTCGGAGAACGTGAAGACCGAGATCGAGCGATACATGACGACCAAGCCATGTCCGACCTGCAAGGGAATGCGGCTCAAGCCCGAGGTGCTGGCGATCACCGTCGCCGACAAGAACATCATCGAAACGACGCAGCTCTCCGTGACCGAGGCCCTGCGCTGGTACGAGCGACTCCCCAGGCGCCTGAATGATCGCGAGAACCAGATCGCGCGGCAGGTCTTGAAGGAGATCCGGGCGCGCCTCGGCTTCCTCGTCGACGTGGGCCTGGACTACCTGACCCTGAACCGCGCGAGCGGGACGCTGTCGGGCGGCGAGGCGCAGCGGATCCGGCTGGCGACCCAGATCGGATCATCCCTGATGGGCGTCCTCTACATCCTCGACGAGCCCTCAATTGGCCTGCACCAGCGGGACAACGACCGCCTCATCGGCACCCTCGAGCGGCTCCGCGATCTGGGCAACACACTCATCGTGGTCGAGCACGACGAAGACACGATCCGCGCGGCGGACTGGGTGATCGACATCGGTCCTCGGGCCGGTGAGCATGGGGGAGAGCTGATTCACTCCGGCTCGCTCGACGGTCTGCTGGCCAACGCGCGCTCGATCACCGGCGCCTACCTGCGCGGCGACCGCTCGATTCCTCTCCCGGCGCATCGTCGGGCCGGGAACGGCCACTGGCTCACCGTCCGTGGCGCACGCGAGAACAACCTCCAGGGGATCGACGTGGGTTTTCCGCTGGGCCAGTTCGTCGCGGTCACCGGCGTCAGTGGGTCAGGCAAGTCGAGCCTGGTGAGCCAGATCCTGTATCCGGCCCTGGCGCAGGTCATCTGGGGCTCACGCGAGCCGGCCGGAAAGCATGACCGAATCGACGGCATCGAAGAGATCGATAAGGTCATCCAGATCGATCAGAGTCCGATCGGACGGACGCCGCGCTCCAACCCGGCGACCTACACCGGTCTCTGGACGCCGATTCGCGAGCTGTTGGCCGCCATCCCGGACGCGCGGCTCCGCGGGTACCAGCCGGGACGATTCAGTTTCAACGTGAAGGGCGGACGCTGCGAGGCATGTCAGGGGGACGGGATCGTGCAGATCGAGATGCACTTCCTGCCCGACGTTTACGTGCTGTGCGAGGTCTGCAAGGGGAAGCGATACAACCGCGAGACACTCGAGATCCATTACAAGGGAAAGAACGTCGCCGAGATCCTGGAGATGACCGTCGAAGAAGCGCTCGAGTTCTACAAGGCGGTCCCGAGCATCAATAACAAGCTGCAGACCCTCTTCGATGTGGGGATGGGCTACGTCCATCTCGGCCAGCCGGCAACGACCCTCTCCGGCGGCGAGGCCCAACGAGTGAAGCTCGCGACTGAGCTGTCCAAGCGGGCAACGGGCAGGA
>Ga0070708_100003365_pt1 | contig 12527 bp, 9 predicted proteins | sample KBSK5503metaG_FD_65469 | JGI IMG/M metagenome (GOLD analysis project Ga0070708, IMG submission 65469) | Corn, switchgrass and miscanthus rhizosphere microbial communities from Kellogg Biological Station, Michigan, USA - KBS K5-50-3 metaG | ecosystem: Host-associated > Plants > Roots >...
ACGGTCAGGCCGGCCGGGAGAGAGCCGAGATTACGGACCGCGAGCAGCACCCCCGGCAGGAACGAGGCCCGGTCCAGCGAGTCGTGCCGGATCGTCAGCGTCTCCCCGGTCCCGCCGAACAGCACCTCCTGGTGCGCCACCAGGCCCGCCGACCGCACCGAGTGGACGTGCACGTCGTCGACGGTGGCGCCGCGCGCGCCCGGCAGGGCCGACGCGGTGGCGTCCGGCGGCGCGCCGAGGCCGGCCTGCGCCCGGGCCGCGGCGATCAGGGACGCGGTGCGCAGCGCCGTGCCTGACGGCGCGTCGGCCTTGTTGGCGTGGTGCAGCTCGATCACCTCGGCCGACGCGAAGAAGCGCGCGGCCTGGGCGGCGAACCGCATCATCAAGATGGCGCCGACGGAGAAGTTCGGCACCACCAGGACGCGCACGCCCGGGTGGCCGGCCAGCCAGCCGCGCACCTCGTCCAGCCGGTCCTCGGCGAACCCCGAGGTGCCGATCACCACGTCCAGGTCGTGCTCGACGCACCAGTGCAGGTTGGACATGACCACGCCGGGGTGGGTGAAGTCGACCAGCACGTCGCACCCGGTCAGCGCCTCCAGCGCGTCGCCCTGGTCGACCTCGGCCGCGACCTCGAGGTCCGGCGCCTCGGTGACCACCCGGATCACCTCGCGCCCCATCCGCCCCTTCGCCCCCAGCACCCCGACCTTGGCCATGGCCGTCTCCCGCCCAGCTCCGCCGTTATCGCGTTCTTTAGACTTGCAGTTTTCAGGCCTGGAAGCCGCTGGGGTCGTCGAAGGGGCCGACGACGGCCAGCGCCTTGGGGCGGGTGAGGATCTCGGCCGCGATCGCGCGGATGTCGTCGTGGCTGACCGCGTCGATCGCGGCGAGCACCTCGTCGACCGGCTCCAGCCTCGGGTAGACGAGCTCGGACTTGCCGAGCCGGCTCATCCGCGAGGACGGGTCCTCCAGGCCGAGCACGATCGAGCCGCGTACCTGGCCCTTGCCGCGGGCGAGTTCGGCGTCGGTGAGGCCGCCGTCGACCACCCGGGCGATCTCCTCGGCGCAGATGGCCAGCACCTCGTCCGCCTTGGACGGCAGGCAGCCGACGTAGATGCCCCACATGCCGGTGTCCGCGTGCTGGCCGGCGAAGCTGTACACCGAGTACGCCAGGCCGCGCTTCTCTCGCACCTCCTGGAACAGCCGGGACGACATGCCGCCGCCGAACGCCGCGTTCAGCACGCCGAGCGCGAACCTGCGGTCATCGGTCCTGGCCAGCGCCTCGCAGCCGAGCACCAGGTTGGCCTGCTCGATGCCGCGGGAGATCAGCGTGGTGCCCACCCCGGCCGAGTGGCCGACCTGATCCCCGGCCAGCCGGGGCGCGGCGGGCTCGGTGGCCTGGTCCAGGACCGGGCCGAAGGCCTGCCGCACCAGCTCCACCACCGTGTCGTGGTCGAGGTTGCCCGCCGCGGCCACCACCAGGTGCTCCGGGGTGTACCTGGCCTGGTAGTGCTCGAAGATCTGGTCCCTGGTGATCGCGTTGATCGAGTCCGTGGTGCCCAGGATCGGCCGGCCCAGCGGCGTGTCGCCGAACAGCTTGGCGGTGAACGCCTCGTGCACGGTGTCCGAGGGGTCGTCCTCGTTCATCGCGATCTCTTCGAGCACGACCCCGCGCTCGGCGTCCACGTCCTTGGGCGTGATCAGCGAGCTGGTCACCATGTCGGACAGGATGTCCACGGCCAGCGGCAGGTCCGCGTCGAGCACCCGCGCGTAGTAGCACGTGTACTCCTTCGCGGTGAACGCGTTCATCTCGCCGCCGACCGCGTCCATCTCCGAAGAGATCTCCAGCGCGGTGCGCCGCCTGGTGCCCTTGAACAGCAGGTGCTCCAGGTAGTGCGTCGCGCCCGCGTGCGCCTCGTCCTCGTCGCGTGAGCCGACGCCCACCCAGATGCCGAACGCCACGGAACGGACCGCGGGCAGGAACTCGGTGACTACCCGCAGGCCGCCGGGAAGGACCGTGCGACGGACTCCGCGAACTCGCTCGGTAGCCATCTACTCGTGGTGCCCGCGGCTGCGGTGCCGGGTCCGGCGATGGCCGTCCTGGCCGTCGCGCTCGCCCCGGTCACGGTCGCTACGGTCGCCGCCGCGGTCGCGGTCGCCGCCGCGGTCGCCGCCGCGGTCGCCGCCCCGGTCGCGGTCCCTGGACTCGCGGGGAGGACGCTCGCCGCGGGAGTCGCCGCGCGGGTCGCCGCCGGACAGGTCCTCGCCGGCCGCCTCGCGCTCGACCACCTCGACCGGGACCAGCGACAGCTTGCCGCGGTCGTCCACCTCGCGGATCTCGACCTGGATCTTGTCGCCGATGTGCACCACGTCGTCGATGTTCTCGATCCGCCTGCCGCCGTGCAGCTTGCGGATCTGGGTGATGTGCAGCAGCCCGTCCTTGCCGGGGAGCAGCGAGACGAACGCGCCGAACGTGGTCGTCTTCACCACCGTGCCGAGGAAGCGCTCGCCGACCTCGGGCATGTGCGGGTTGGCGATCGCGTTGATCGCGGCCCGCGCCGCCTCGGCCGAAGGACCATCGGTGGCCCCGACGTAGATGGTGCCGTCGTCCTCGATCGTGATCTCGGCGCCCGTGTCGTCCTGGATCGAGTTGATCATCTTGCCCTTCGGGCCGATGACCTCTCCGATCTTGTCCACCGGGACCTTGATCGTGATGATCCGCGGGGCGTAGGCGGACATCTCGCCCGGCCCGGTGATGGCGCCCCGCATGACGTCCAGGACGGTCATCCGGGCCGCCCTGGCCTGCTTGAGCGCCGCGGCCAGGACCGACGCGGGGATGCCGTCGAGCTTGGTGTCCAGCTGCAGCGCGGTGATGACCTGCTCGGTGCCCGCCACCTTGAAGTCCATGTCGCCGAAGGCGTCCTCGGCGCCGAGGATGTCGGTCAGCGTCACGTACTGGCCGCCCTCGTGGATCAGGCCCATGGCGATGCCGGAGACCATGTCCTTCAGCGGCACGCCGGCGTCGAGCAGCGCCATGGTGGAGGCGCAGACCGAGCCCATGGACGTGGATCCGTTGGAGCTGATCGCCTCGGAGACCTGGCGGATGGCGTAGGGGAACTCCTCGCGGCCGGGCAGCACCGGGATCAGCGCCCGCTCGGCCAGCGCGCCGTGGCCGATCTCGCGGCGCTTCGGCGAGCCGACCCGGCCGGTCTCTCCGGTCGAGTAAGGCGGGAAGTTGTAGTTGTGCATGTAGCGCTTGGTGCGCTCCGGGTTGAGCGTGTCGATCATCTGCTCCATCCGGAGCATGTTCAGCGTGGTCACGCCCAGGATCTGGGTCTCGCCGCGCTCGAACAGCGCGGACCCGTGCACCCGGGGCAGCACGTGCGTCATCGCGGACAGCGGCCGGATGTCGGTCAGGCCGCGGCCGTCGATGCGCACCCCGTCGCGGATGACCCGCTCCCGGACCAGCTTCTTGGTCAGCGACCGGAACGCGGCGCTGATCTCCTTCTCCCGGCCCTCGAACGACTCGGCCAGCTTTTCCTGGGCGAGCGCCTTGACCCGGTCGGTCTCGGCCTCCCGCTCGTGCTTGCCCGCGATGGTCAGCGCCTGGGCCAGCTCGTCGGAGGACTCGCGGGCCACGGCGTCGTACACGTCCTCGGCGTAGTCGACGAAGACCGGGTACTCCGTCGCCGCGGAGCCGTCGCCCGCCGCCTCGGCGGCGAGCCGCTGCTGCGCCTCGCAGAGGATCTTGATGAACGGCTTAGCCGCCTCGAGGCCCTCGGCCACCGTGTCCTCCGTCGGCGCGACGGCGCCGCTGGACTCGTCGGCGAGCAGCTTCAGCGTCCCGGGGGTGGACTCGGCCTCGACCATCATGATGGCCACGTCGCCGTCCTCCAGGACCCGGCCCGCGACGACCATGTCGAAGGTGGCGTGCGCCAGCTGGTCGTACTGGGGGAAGGCCACCCACTGGCCCTTGACCAGCGCCACGCGCACCCCGCCGATGGGGCCCGAGAACGGCAGGCCCGCCAGCTGGGTGGACATGGACGCGGCGTTGATCGCCACCACGTCGTACAGGTGCTGCGGGTCGAGCGCGAGCACGGTCGCGACGATCTGGATCTCGTTGCGCAGGCCCTTGACAAAGGACGGGCGCAGCGGCCGGTCGATGAGCCGGCAGGTGAGGATGGCGTCCTCGGACGGACGGCCCTCCCTACGGAAAAACGAGCCGGGAATCCGGCCCGCCGCGTACATCCGCTCCTCCACGTCCACGGTGAGCGGGAAGAAGTCCAGGCTTTCCTTCGGCTGCCTGGATGCCGTGGTGGCGGAAAGCACCACGGTCTCGCCGTCCAGCGTCGCCAGGGCGGAGCCGGCGGCCTGACGGGCCAGCCGGCCCGTCTCGAACCTGATCGTGTGTACGCCAAATTCGCCGTTGTCGATGACGGCTTCGGCGCTGTGGACACCCTCCACGGGTGAGACCTCCTTGCGGTAGATCCCGCACCCACCCGCCGCCGTGCCGCATGTGGCCTGGCTCGCCTGTGAGGCTGCCGGCCGGTCTTCGATCGAAGTCCTCGGGTGCTGCGTGCCTTGCCGGCAGGCGACCCGGGGACCACTACCGAGGACCGGCCCTGGCGCTCGGGGCCGGGGGCTACGGGATGTCAGTGTTGTCGTTGTTCAGTTGTGCCTGGCCGGGACGTGACCCGGGGCCCGGGCCCGGAGGGTCAGCGGCGGATGCCGAGACGCTCCCGGATCGCGCGGTACCGGTTGATATCCTTCTTGGCCAGGTACTTCAGCAGCCTACGGCGGCGGCCGACCAGCAGCAGCAGCCCGCGGCGGCTGTGGTGGTCGTGCTTGTGCACCTTGAGGTGCTCGGTCAGGTGGTTGATCCGCCTGGTCAGCAGCGCGACCTGGACTTCCGGCGAACCGGTGTCACCCTCACTGGTCGCGTACTCCGCCAGGATCTCCTTCTTGGCGGCGGTGTCGAGCGGCACGTGACTCCTTAGAATTGACACGAAACGGGTTCAGCGGACTGATGCCCCGATAATGAGGACGAGGCAGCCGCATGAGGGTGCAGCATGCCTCCCGGCTCCCCGGCTACTCGCCGGGCAGCGTTTCACACTACCACGGGTCGCGAGGCGGTCGCGCATGTCTGCCAGCGCTCACGGGTCTGCGGTATTCCGGCCTCGGGCGCGGTCGGCGGGGCGGCGAGGCGGGCGTGGTTGAGACGCTCTGACCCTTTTACTTTCTAGACTGGGCCGATGCCCGATCTGAGCAGTGCGCGCCGCCTCCCGCTGGACCGTCGGCCCGCGTGGTGGCCGGCCTGGTCGGTGCCGGCCGGGCTGCGCACGCTGCGGGCGGTCGTGGTGGTGCCCTCCCTGTTCGCGCTGACCTTCGAGGGCTTCGGCAACCTGCAGATGGCGCTGTTCGCCGCGTTCGGCGGGTTCGCCAGCCTGATCATGGCCTCGTTCGGCGGCACCAGGCGAGACAAGCTCATCGCGCACTTCGGGCTGGCGGTGACCGGCAGCGTGGGGCTGATCATCGGCACCGCGGTCAGCGGGATCACCTGGCTGGCGGTGCTGGTCACGATCCCGGTGGCGTTCGGGATCTTCTTCGCCGGGGTGGCCGGGCCCAACGCGGCCTCCGGCGTCACCGCCGCGCTGCTCCCCTACGTGCTGCCGGTGGCCACGCCGGGCACCGTCAGCATGATTCCGGACCGGCTGGCGGGCTGGTGGCTGGCCTCGGCCGTCTCCACCGCGGCCGTGCTGCTGCTCCCCACGCCTTCGCCGGGAGACCGGCTGCGCGCGGCCGCGGCCGGCTCGGCCCGCGCGCTGGCGACTTACCTGACCGCCTGGGTGAACGGCACCGCCACGGCCGAGGACACCAAGGCCTGCCAGGCGGCCAAGCACCAGCTGATGGCCGCGTTCGCCAGCACGCCGTACCGGCCGATCGGCCTGGCCACCGCCGACCAGGGCATGGCCAGCGTGGTGCAGTTGCTCGAGTGGTGCACCGCGCTGATCGCCGACGCCACCGACGGGCACCCGGACCTGGACCGGGCCGCGCCGCCCGACCGCGACCTGCTCGCCCAGGCCGGCGTGGTGCTCAGGCAGACCGGCGACCTGCTGGCCGACACCTCAGGGCCGCTGCCCGACATCACCGCGATGGACCGGCTGCGCGAGGCCAGCGCCGCCTACCACCGGTCGGCGCCGGACAGCGAGGACTACGACTCGGTCGAGATCGTCGCGCGGCACGCCTTCTACGCGCGGGCGATCGCCGTCGCCGTGCGGGCCCTGGTCGCGGACGCCCTCATCGCCACCCGGCGGGCCGACCCGGAGACGATCGCTGCCCGGCGCCGCGGCTGGTACGGGGCGCAGCCAGAGGGGACGGAGGCCGAACGCCGGGCGGCCGCGATCTCCGGCGCGATGGGCGTCCTGACCAGGCACGCCAGCTTCCGTTCCGTCTGGTTCCTGAACAGCCTGCGCGGCTCGCTGGCGCTGGCCGCGGCGGTCCTGGTGGCCGACCTGTCCGGGGTCCAGCACGGCTTCTGGGTGGTGCTCGGCACGCTGTCGGTGCTGCGCACCAACGCGGCGTCGACCGAGTCCACCGCGCTGCGCGCGCTGGGCGGCACCGTGGTGGGCTTCGTGGCCGGCGCCCTGCTGCTGCTCGGCATCGGCACCAGCCCCGCGGCGCTGTGGGCGGCGCTGCCCGTCGCGATGGCCGTGGCCGCCTACGCGCCGGGCACGCTGCCGTTCGCGTTCGGCCAGGCGGCGTTCACGGTCGTCGTGCTCGTCCTGTTCAACCTGCTCGCGCCGGCCGGGTGGAAGGTCGGCCTGCTGCGCATCGAGGACGTGGCCATCGGCTGCCTGGTCAGCCTGGTGGTCGGCGTGCTGTTCTGGCCGCGCGGCGCGGCGGGCGTGGTCGGCAACGACCTCGCCGACGCGTTCCGCCGCGGCGCCGGCTACCTGACCCAGGCGGTGGACTGGGCGCTGGGCACCAGAAACGACCCGCCGGACGCCGGCGCCGCGGCCGTCACCGCGGGCATCCGGCTGGACGAGGCGCTGCGCGGGTTCCTGGCCGAGCAGGGCGCCAAGCGGGTGTCCAAGGAGGAGCTGTGGATGCTGGTGATGGCGTCCATGCGGCTCAGGCTGACCGCCTACTCGCTGGCCGGGCTGCGGGCGCCTGAGCATATGCGGCAGCACAGGCACCGGGACACGGCCTACGCGCGGACCGCGCTGGCGCACGCCGCCGCGGACCTGGCGGGCTTCTACGAGCGGGTCGCGGTGCTGGTGGGCAAGCCCATGCCCGGCCAGGTACTGCTGCCGGTCAGCGTCCCGGCGTACACCGGCCTGAACGGGAACGGCAGCCGGCCGCGGGCGGCCTCGGCGGACAAGGGCGTGGCGGTCCTCGGCGGGGACGAGGGCACCGACCTGGTGCGCGTCATCACCACCCCGCACCACCCGCACCTGCTGTGGGTGCACGAGCACCTGCTGGACCTCAGCTCGCACGCGGGCGTGATCACCGACCCGGCCTCGCACGTGGCCGAGCAGCGCCGCCTGCCCTGGTGGCGCTAGCTCAGGTCGCCGGGGTTCCGCCGAAGGTGACGGTGACGTGCTGGAAGCCCAGCGAGGTGAGCATGCCGTCGAGCATCCCGACGGTGTTCTTCTGCGCCTCGGTCAGCAGCGGGCTCTGCCTGGCCGCGGTCTGGATCTTCTGCTGGGCCAGGATGTAGACCTGCTGCTGGCTGTTCGGGTCGCCGGAGAAGAAGTTGCCGATCCGGTTGAACAGCCCCTGCTGCTGGGCGTACACGTACGACTGGGACACGTTGAGCACGGCCGGCTCGAGCTGGGCCTTCGGCAGCGCGACCGTGACCGAGGTCCGGTTCGCGTTCATCCGGATGGCCTGGCTCTTGAGCTGGGAGAAGTCGACGAACGCGATGTCGGTGCCCTGGCCGACGAACAGCGTCTCGCTGCCCGCGATGAACGAGGGGAGCAGGCTCGTGCGCTTGGTCAGGTCGACCACCACCTCGAACGAGCCGCTGGCCGCCTCGTAGCGGCTGAGTTGGGTGATCGACTTCAGGATGACCGGCTGGCTGCGGACGGTGGTCGTTTCCGCGAACGGGTTCCGCAGCTGCGGCAGCAGGTGGACCGCGGAGAGCACCACGACGAGGAGGAGAACGGCGGCGACCGCGCCCACGATCCCGGCCAGCGACCCTACTCTTGGCATGCGCGCCATGTCTACCTCACCGTTTCCGGGTTTGGTGGGCTACCGGGCCATTGAGCTACCCTCGCGGGTTCAGATAATTCGGATATTTCGGCGCGCCTGGCATATTGCGCTGTGCCCGGGCATACACGTTCCATGAACAGGTCTCGGGACCGGCGCGAGCGCGGGCGGCGGCGCTGGCCGCGCTCGCGGGCGGGCGGCTGCCTGCTGTGGATCGTGCTGCTGATCGTGCTCCTCATCGTCCTTTCCGTGCTGTTCGGCGGCTTCCAGAAGGGCACCAAGTCGGGCGGCTTCGGCCCGTTGTGCACAACGTGCACCTCCGCCCCAGCAGCAACGCCCGGCCGGGCGCCCGGAACGACATGAAAAGGCGCTCCGGGGTATGCAGTTAGCCAGCGGCATCGGTGTCCCCGATCCCGGCGTGACGCGCCGCTCCTTCGCCGATGGCGCGTTCCCGCCCGCCTCGCTGGCCCCGTCCGTACCGAATCCGGCCTCCAGTGCGGATGATCGCAATGTTTGCGGGGTGAATTCGGGCTCCCGGGTGAAAAAGGGGGATCATAGTGCACTTGGGCTCACCGCGGCGGGCGCCGACCGGCACACCAGCAGGACGGCGCGCGAGCCCATGTGCTTCTCCTCGCACACCACCTCGGCCACGCCGTCCGCGCGGTAGGCGTCGAAGGCCTGGTCCGGGTGCTCGAGCAGGTCGCCGCGGGCGGACGTGGCCACGGGGGCCATCGTCGGCGGCAGGTACAGGAGCCAGCGCGGGTCGATGGCGAACCGGCTCATCACCTCCAGGGCGGCCGCGGCGTGCGCCTCGCGGACGCCCACCCGCGGCAGGTACGCGGTCTCGATGACGCGGGACCCTGACACGTCGCCGATGTCGAGGACGTCGGGCTCGCGGCGCACGGGGGCGGGGGCGGACACCGAGGGGAACGGCTTGGCCGGGGGGTGGTAGACGCGGGCGGCGGGGACAGAGACCACCGACCGTTCGGGATAATTCAGGGCGGTCAGCCGGCCACCGAACACGCATCCCGTGTCCAGGCACAGGGTGTTGTTCAGCCACTCCGCGGCCGGCACCGGGGTGTGGCCGTACAGCACCACGGCGCGGCCCCGGTACTCGGTCGCCCACGGGTAGCGGACCGGCAGGCCGTACTCGTCGGTCTCGCCGGTGGTCTGCCCGTAGAGGCAGAACTCGCGGACCCGGCCGGAGGCGCGGCCGTGGTAGCACTCGATCAGGCCGGCGTGCGCCACCACCAGGCGGCCGCCGTCCAGCACGTAGTGGCTGATCAGGCCGTCGATGAACCGGTCGACCTGGGCGCGGAACTCGTCGGTTTCGAGGTCCAGCTGCTCCATCGAGGCGTCCAGTCCGTGCGCGCGCGTGACGTTCTTGCCGCGCAGCGCCTTGAGCAGCTTGACCTCGTGGTTGCCGGCCACGCAGAACGCGGTCCCGGCCGCCACCATGGCCATGACCAGGCGCAGCACGCCCGGCGTGTCCGGCCCCCTGTCGACCAGGTCGCCGACGAAGATCGCCCGCCGTCCGCCGGGGTGGCTGGCGCCGACGGGCCGGCCGGCCGCGTCACGGTCGAGCTGGTAGCCGAGGGCTTCCAGCAGCTCCTCGAGCTCGGCGCGGCAGCCGTGCACGTCGCCGACGACGTCGAACGGGCCCCGTTCGTGCCGCAGGTCGCTGTACAGCCTGGTGCGGGTGATCGTGGCCGCGTCGACCTGTTCGGGCGTGGTCAGCACGTGGACGGTGCGGAAGCCCTCGCGGCGGAGGTTGCTGCGGCCGCGGCGGAGCTGGCCGCGCTGGCGGCGGAGCACGTGCGGGCCGAAGTCGCGGTCGGGACGGGCCTGGTCGAACGTCGACTTGCCCGAGCCGGTCACGCCGACCAGGACGACCAGGCTCAGCTCGGGAACGGTCAATGCGGTCATCAGGCCGCCCCCCTGGTGAAGACGGCGAGCTGGGTGGGCGGGCCGTCCCGCGGGTCCTCGGGGCCGACGGGCAGGAAGCGGGCCCGGTAGCCGTAGGCGATGGCGGTCTGGTTTGCCCAGCCGCGGAACTGCGCCCTGGTCCACTCGAAGCGGTGGTCGCCGTGCCGGAACGCCGCGGGCGGCAGCGTCGCGAAGTGCGGGTTGTACTCGGCGTTGGGGGTCGTGACGATCACGGTAGCGGGCGCGGCATGGCCGAACACGACCCGCTCGAGAGCCGGGATCCGTTCGGGGTCGAGGTGCTCGATGACCTCCATCAGGACGGCGGCGTCGAGCCCGGCCAGCCAGCCGCCGCCGGCCCGGATCAGCTTGTCCACCTCCTCGGTGGACACCCAGTAGTGCTTGGCGTCGTCGAGCACGGGCAGCAGCACGTACAGGTGGTTGAGCGCGTCGGCCAGCCGGGCCTGGCCGGTCAGCCGCAGGCCCAGGTACGGCGAGTCGCCCCATTCTCGTGGCGTGAAGGGCTGGGTCCGCGTGTCCACGGTCCAGCCGAGGGGGGCGAAGACGCGGTGGGTGAGTTCGGGGCCGCCGCGGCAGCGCAGCGCCGTGACCTCGATGGCGAGCGGGATGGGTTCGGCGGCCAGGTCGGGGCGGGCGTCGCAGCGGCCGGCCAGCGCGGTGCGGAAAGCCTCCTTGATCGCGACCGCGAGCATGCTGGCGGCGGCGTAGGGGCGGTCGTTGACGTACTGGGTGAGCTCGCCGTTCTTGTGGCCGCGGACCAGGGCGATCGGGTCGATGTCCAGCAGCAGCGCGGCCGTGCACCGCTCCGGCGCCGCCTCCGGGTAGAAGACGTGCGCCGTGCCCGACGCCACTTCGAACGACTGCGGCCGGTCCGGGTGCTTGTGCAGCAGGTACCCCAGGTCGGTCGCGGGCGCGCGGGTGGTGGTGATGGTGAACAGCACACGTCATTGTGGCTGGTCCCGCCGGGCCAGATCAAAATCATTTGTGCCGAACGGGCCTGGTTGCTCGCCCTGGCTCCGGTCAGGCGTGTTCGGTGGCCAGCTTGCGCTTTCCCGGGCGGCCTGACCGGGTAAAACGGGGAGCGTGGCGCGCTGGGTGCTGCACGTGGACCTCGACCAGTTCATCGCGGCGGTCGAGGTGCTCCGGCATCCCGAACTGCGCGGACGGCCGGTGGTGGTGGGCGGCGACGGAGACCCGACCAAGCGCGGCGTGGTGAGCACGGCGTCGTACGAGGCGCGCGAGCACGGGGTGCATTCCGGCCTGCCGCTGCGGACAGCGGCGAAGCGGCTGCCGGACGCGGTGTTCCTGCCGGTGGACCGGGAGGCCTACGAGGAGGTTTCCGAGTCGGTGATGGCCGTGCTGCGGTCGACGGGCGCGGTGGTGGAGGTGCTCGGCTGGGACGAGGCGTTCGTGGGCGTGGAGACGTCGGATCCGGAGGCCTTCGCCCGGTCGCTGGCTCTTCAGGTCAGGGAGGCGACGCAGCTTGACTGCACGGTGGGGATCGGCGAGAACAAGCTGCAGGCCAAGATCGCCACCGGGTTCGGCAAGCCGGCCGGGATGTTCCGGCTGACGTTCGCGAACTGGTTCGGCGTGCTTGGCGACCGGCCGACGGACGCGCTGTGGGGCATCGGCGCCAAGACCGCCAAGAAGCTCGCCGGGCTCGGCATCCATACGGTCAGTCAGCTGGCGGCGGCCGACCCGGACGCGCTGGCCACGGTGTTCGGCCCGATGACCGGGCCGTGGCTGGTGCTGCTGGCCTGCGGCCGGGGCGACGCCGAGGTGGACGACTCGCCGTATGTTGCTCGCGGGCACGGGCGGGAGGAGACGTTCCAGCGGAACATCGCCGACTGGTCCGCTGTGCAGGCCGAGGTGACGCGCCTGGCCGGGCTGCTGGCTGCGGATCTTTCATCCGAGCCGCGGCCCGCGGTGCGGGTGGTGGTGAAGGTGCGCTACGCGCCGTTCGTCACCGAGACGCACGGGGTGACGCTGGCGGTGCCGTCGTCCGAGTCCGCGGTGATCGCGCAGGCGGCGGCGGACGCGCTCGGGCGGTTCACCGGACGGCGGCCGGTGCGGCTGCTGGGCGTGCGGGCGGATTTCGGGTCCGGCGGGGCCAGGTTAGAGGGGTGGGCTCCCAGGGCGGGCTTGCGGGGCGGTCGGCGAACGGGGTTGCGCGGGTTTGCGGCGCGGCAATTCGGACAAAAGCCACATAGTCTCATGCTGGGCGCAGGCTCCGATTAGCGTGAATGTGACATTCTAGCGGATCTTTTCGATAGGTTGTCACATTCACTGAAAACCAGTTCGATACTGGTGGGGTGGGGTCATCCTGAACATGACCTGGGTGCCGCCCGGGTTGGCCGCGATGAAGGCGTCGCCGC
>Ga0070708_100003366_pt1 | contig 12527 bp, 7 predicted proteins | sample KBSK5503metaG_FD_65469 | JGI IMG/M metagenome (GOLD analysis project Ga0070708, IMG submission 65469) | Corn, switchgrass and miscanthus rhizosphere microbial communities from Kellogg Biological Station, Michigan, USA - KBS K5-50-3 metaG | ecosystem: Host-associated > Plants > Roots >...
CGGGCCACATCGGCGCGGCGTCCGGCGGTAGCGGCACGTCGAACGCGTTGAGCAGGAACGAGATCAGCGTGTAGTACCCGCACAGCGACACCAGCTCCACCATCCCGGTGTCACCAAGATAGCGGTGCGCGGCATCGTAGGCCTCCTGGTCCAGGCGGCCAGAGCGACTGAGCTGGCGGGCCGCCGTATAGACGGCCCGTTCGTCGTCCGCCTCGAACGGCGGATCCTCGCCGCGCCCGATCGCGTCCACTACCGCCCCGGCCACGCCGTGCTCACGCGCCATCGGCGCGTGCGCGAACCACTCGAACTCCGCCTGCCACCGCGCGCCGACCGTGATGATGGCGATCTCGGACAGCCGCCGCTCGATCGAGGTGTAGAACCGCAGCGTCGCGCCGAGCGAGGACAGCCGGCGCCCGGCGCCGGGCGCCGTGACGAACGCGTTGAACGGCCCGGCCAGGCCGCCTTCGGCGGTCACGATCAGGTCCGTCCGGCCGTTGACGATGCTGTCCCACAGCTGCTGGCCCTCGGGCCCTAGCTCCTCGCGCCGCAGATAGGGAATCCGGGTCATAGCCCGAACAATAACCATTACCGGTAACGGCCCGTGGTTCCCACTCCTGACACCGAGCCGATGAACGGACACCTGTCGTCTGGAGAGTGATTCCTGATACAGGTGAGTTTGGCGTGGCGGCTGTGGCTCACGACGTGGACGGCCTCCTGACCGCGCTGCCCGGATAACCCGTCCGGGCGCCCGGTGAGGGACACATCAGTCCCGTCAGCCCCTCCGGCACATGTATTCGCTTACCAGTGCGATGACTGCGGCGTCCGAGGCCGGTGCAGCGTGGCTCCCCCTGCGGCTGGCCCTCCGCATAGTCCGCTGATGCGCATGGGCGGGAGGAATCTGGTGATCAAGGGCTGTGCCTGGAATAGGAATCAGGAATAGGAATATAGCCGCCTTGACGGTGCGGATGTCCGCATTCACCGTCACCCTGAAGTCATAGCGCATTGGCCCGTAAGCCCGATCCTTAGGAGGCGTGGGCATGCTCGATGCGAGAAGGCACTGGCGGTCCGCCGCCGCCTGCCGGTCCTGTGATCCCGATCTGTTCTTTCCCGTCTCGTCGTTTGGCCCGGCCGCCGAGCAGGTAGCGAAGGCTAAAGAGATCTGCGCACGGTGCCCGGTCCGGCGAGAGTGCCTGGCATTTGCCCTGCGGACCGGCCAGGTGCACGGAGTGTGGGGTGGCCTGACCGAGCAGGAACGGTACCTGGTCTGGAGACATGGTGACGTCGTGGTCACGCATCGGCGGCAATCCCGCTTACCGGCGGGGTGGCGGCGGCCGGTGCTGGAAGCCACGCGAGGCAGGGCTCATGACAGTCAGTTCCTTTCGACCAGCGGGCCGTTGTGTGACACGGGCTCACTTTCGCCGCGCCGGCGTGACCGCACACCGTCAGAAGCGCTAGTCCCGCAGGCCGGCTCGTGCCGCGGAGTCCGGTGCGGGACTACCCGGCTTGACGGTGCGGCGGCTGAGCCGCGCGGAATACTGGGATCCGAACCCTGTTGCCACATCGCCCTCGAAGGAGAGACCATGAGCTACGCCCGGCAGATGCTCGATACCTACCCGCGAACCCTGGGGTTTGACCGCGACTTGGTGGCCGCCACCATCGACGCGGTAAGCGACTGCGCCCAGGCCTGCGCCGCCGACACCGACGCTGACCTGAGCGAGCAGAACCTGGCCGAGATGGTCACGTGCATCCGGCTATGCCTGGACTGCACGGACATCTGCAACGCCACCAGCGGGGTCCTCAGCCGCCTGGCCGAATACGACCCCGATGCCACCAGGCTGCTGCTTCAGGCCTGCGTTGCCATCTGCAAGAGCTGCGGCGATGAATGCGAGAGGCATGCCCCGCACCATGAGCACTGCCGGGTCTGCGCCGAGGCCTGCCGCCGCTGCGAACGTGCCTGCCGGGACCTGCTGGACGCCCTGACGTAACACGCCTAGTCTCGGGCTGGTGATGGCAACGATGTCCGCCACCTCGGCCGGCCGGGACGTAGCCCGGCGGCTGATGGACGACGGCTACGTGGTCGTGACCGGCATGCTGACGTCATTCGGAGCCCAGGCCGTCCGCGCTGACCTGGACCGGGTGCTGCGAACCACCCGGACCGGACGGAACTCCTTCGAGGGCTTCGACACGCAGCGGATCTACGCCCTGTTCGCCAAGACCCGTATGTTCGACGCGCTCGCCACCGATCCCCTGCTGCTCGACGTCCTCGACCAGGTACTAGGCCATTACCAGCTCAGCGCCCCGGTCGGCATCTGCATCGGGCCTGGCGAGAAGGCGCAGATCCTGCACCGGGACGACGCCATCTACCCCGTGCCCGAGCCGCATCCGCCGCTCGTGGTCAACACCATGTGGCCGCTCGATGAGTTCACCGCGGAGAACGGCGCCACCAGGTTCATCCCCGGTAGTCACCAGTGGGAGCCTGGCCGACAGCCAGCTCCGGACGATCCGGTGGAAACGGCCGTGATGTCACCCGGATCGGCCTTGTTCTACCTGGGCAGCCTCTGGCACGGAGGCGGCGCGAACCGGACCACCCGGCCTCGACTCGGCGTGATCCTAGAGTACGCGGCCGGCTGGCTGCGGCAGCAGGAGAACCACTGCCTGGCTGTGCCCCGTGCCATCGTCCGTCAGCTGCCGGAGCGGCTGCAGGAACTGCTCGGCTACAACATCTACCCGCCGTTCATGGGGTACGTCGATGGCAGCCACCCGCGCAGGGTGTTGCCGGCGTCGCGCACGACGTGACCCCGGTCCGGTACCACCACGGCCTGCTGCCCGCGGCGGAGCCCGGGGTCCCCGCGGGAGTCAGCCCGCAAGAACCCAGCAGGCAAGCACCTGCCACCGCGAGCGCGCAGACGACTGCGTGCCGTCGCCAGGTCCCCGTCACGATCCTCAGACGCCGACGGCAGCCACCCGGTTCCTTGATCCCACGTCAGGAGGTGCAGAGCGCAGCACCCCGAAGCGCCGTACGTCGTATGCGTCGCCCGCGTCCGGCCAGCCCGATGTCTCCTGTCTCAGTTTCCCGGCCGTGTCGCTGGCCGCGCATAGCATTGTGCTGGCCACGATCTGCGGCCGTGGACGACTCGGAAGATGAGACCAGGCGATGGCAGACCAGACAGGGGATGGCGCAGACCGAGGCGAGCGGAACTCGCTGGATCTTGACGCGCTCGCCGTCAGCGACAGGTTCCGGCTGTTCAACTTCACCCGTCGCGATGACCATGTCGCCTATCTGTGGGTGCTGCGAGCGCTCGACCGGCTCCGCGGTGTCCATCAGATCCAGGCACACACCGACGACGTGGCGGCGGCCCTAGCCGAGCTGGGCGCCGTCTACGACGAGGTCCCCCGGCTGGACGGAGGTCTCCGGGAGAAGCTGGACGCGTTGGCCGAGGACGGCGTGGTGCACCGGCTCGAGGACGCCTCCCGGGCGGGCAGCCTGGCCAGGTACCGGAACCGGCAGTCCGTCTACCAGTTCAGCGAGCTTGGCTACCGCGCGTTCGCGGCGGTGGAGGATGTGCTCAGCGCGCGGATCCGGGACGCCAACCTGTCCCGGCTGGTCTTCTCCGACATCCTCGATGACCTCAAGGCGCTGGCCGCGGCCGCCAGGGCTCACGATCAGGAGCAGGTCTACCGGAGGCTATCCCGCCTGGACACGGTCCTGGACGACATGTCTCGCCGGGCGGCCCAGTTCCACCTGACCCTCGGCGAGATCATCCGGTCGACGGATACGTCCCCGGACACGTTCCTGCGGTACAAGAACGCGCTGCTCACCCACATGACCGACTTCATGGCCGAACTGGACCGCTACCTGCCCCGGCTGGCGGCGGCGGTGGCCGAGGCAGAATCCGCCGCCGGGGCACAGGAACCGGACGCCATGCTGCGACTTGCCGCCCAGGCCGACGAGCGCCCGTTCCTCGGCCGCGACGAACTGCTGGACGACTGGCGCCGCCGCTGGGCCGCACTGCGCGCCTGGTTCGCCGACGACACCGCGGGCGACGCCGCCGCGGAATCCAGGGCCGAGGGCCTGCGGACTGCCACCCGCGCCGCCGTCTCCGCCGTCATCGCGCTGCTCCGCCAGGTCACCGAGGCGCAGCGCGGCGGGGTGAACCGCTCCTCCCAGCTCCGCCACCTCGCCGAGTGGGTGTTCAACACGCCCGATGAGGGTGCCGCCTACGCGCTCATGTCGGCGGCGTTCAACATCAGGTCCGCGCGGCACCTCGGTGCGGCGCACGACGACGCCGAGCAGGTCTCCAGCCGCGCGACATGGTGGGACGCGCCCGGCGTGGAGATCTCGGTCACCCTGTTCCGGCGCGGCAAGGCCCCGACGCCCGGCGTCCCGCAACCCGCCCGGGCCAACCCCGCGATCAAGGCCGAGCTCCACCGCCGCCAGGTGGCCCAGCGCCAAGCCGAACGCGAGGCCGCGCAACGGCTCCTGCGGTCGGGCGCGCACGAACGGGTGCTCGATGACGCGGAGACGAAGGTGCTGCTGCGGCTGCTCACCCTGGCCACCGAGGCCCGCACGGTCGTCGCCGGACGCCTGGCCTCCGCGGCCGGCGGCAACGACGTGCTCACCATGCGGCTGATCCCGAACCGGGCGGGCAGCGCCGTCCAGACCACGAGCGGCGTCCTGCACCTGCCGGGCTTCGAGCTTCAGCTCGAACCGGCGAGGAGGCGGTGACCCCCGTGGCTGCCCAGAAGGCCGCCGGGACCGTGCCGCTCAGCGACCTCGGCTCCTACCAGCACGCGGTACGGCTGGTGCTCACCCACGACGTGATCACCGCCACCCGCCCGCGTCCCGGAACCCTCGAGCAGGTGCTGCGCTGGGCCGACCAGATGACCACCGACCTGCGCGAACTGCTCGGCTACACGCTGATCGCCACGACCCGCCAGGTCCGGCTCAGCCGCCGCCTCGACGCGCTCGACCCCAGCCAGTCGGCCATCTTCTCGTCTCGCTACGGTAAGCCGTTCGACCGGCGCCGGCTGGCCTACCTGTGCCTGGTGCTCGCTTCGTTCCAGCGGTCCCGGGTGGAGATCAGCCTGGCCGACCTGGTGCGCGCCTTCACTCCGGCGGCGAACGCCATCGATGGCCTTGGCTTCGACCCGACGGTCAGCGCGCACAAGGCCGCGGTGGTGGACGTGCTTGACTGGCTGGCGGACCGCGGTGCGCTCAGGCTCTCCGACGGCTCGCTGGAATCCTGGACGGCCGACGCCGATTGCGGCGACGCGCTGTACGACATCGACCATGACATCTGTGCCGCGCTGTTCCGCCCCGCCCGCCCCGTGCAGCACCTGACCAGCGCGGCTGGGCTGCTGGACAGCACGTTCGTCAGCGCCAAGCGGAGCGCGCAACGCGAGGCCGCGGCCCAGCGCGCCGCCCGCGCGCTCCTGGAGTACCCGGTCGTCTACTACGCGCAGGCCGAGCCCGAGATCGCCGAGGCGCTCCGGCAGCCCGGCGTCGCGGAGAACCTGGCCCGGCTGACCGGGCTGGCCGTCGAACGCCGCGCCGAGGGGATCATGCTCGCCGACGCCGGCGGCCGGTTCACCGACCGCCCGTTCCCCGGCCGCGGCGGCGCCGTCAACCGCGCGGCCGGCCTGCTGCTGGCCAAGATCGCCGACCTGATCGAGGATCCCGATGAGACGCTGGCCGCGCTCCCCGTGCCCGCCGAGCCCGAGGACCAGCGTGACCTGCTGGCCCGCGTCGACTCGGCGCTGCCCGCGGCCGGGGTGGTGCAAGAGCTGGCCTGGTCCGCCCCGGCCGACGTCTTCGATGATGCCGAACGGGCCACGGCAGGTGCCCTCATCCCGCCCCTCCTTGCGCCGCTGGTGGAGCACGGCAGGCTTAGCGCCATGATCGATGACCTGTACGCCGAGCTGGGCGCCACCTCCTTCACCATCACCTGGCAGCACGACCCGCGCGGCCTGCTGGCCGCGGCGCTGTCCCTCCTGGCCGACCTGCGCCTCCTCCGCCCGGTGCCCGGCGGCGCGCTGGTCCTCCCGGCGGCCGCCCGGTACCGGAACATCAAGCTGGCCCTGCCGGTCCGGCACGCCGACGGCCAGCTGGCCTTGGACTTTGGCGCGGGAGACCCCGATGAGTGACCGGTTCAAGCCCACCCGCGCCGGCGTGATCAACGTGTGGGACTACGTCGACGAGGAATGGATCTTCGCCGACGGCCGGCTGGCGCTGCGCGGCCACAACGGATCGGGCAAGACCAAGGCGCTCGAGGTGCTGTTCCCGTTCGTGCTGGACGGGGTGGCCGATTCCCGGCGGCTCGATCCGTTCAGCGGCGAGAACCGGACGATGAAATCCAACCTGCTGTACCGGGGCCAGGAGTCGGAGTACGGCTACGTGTGGATGGAGTTCGCCCGGCCCGGCTCCACGGACGAACTTGATCGGGGGGGTTTGGGGGGTCGTCCCCCCCGGGCTATGCCCTCGCGGGGGGGTCTGGGGGCGTCGTCCCCCCGGGCTAGCACCGTCACCTTGATCATCGGAATGCGGGCGCACCGGAACACCGACGGCGTGCGGATGTCGTTCTACGTCACAGGTAGACGGCTCGGCGCGGACTTCGGCCTGCTCTCGGCGGATTCCCGCCCGCTGACCGAACGGCAGCTCAAGGCGGTCCTGGAGCCGGACGCCTGGCGCAAGACCGCGACCGAGTACCGGGACCTGGTCGACGCCCGGCTGTTCGGCCTCGGCCGGGAGCGGTACGCGCAGCTGCTCGACCTGCTGCTCGCGCTGCGCCGACCGCTGCTGGCCAAAGATCTCGACCCGGCCAAGGTGTCGGACACGCTGACCTCGGGGCTGAGCCCAGTCGACGAGTACTTGGTGCAGCAGGCCGCGCGCGACTTCGAGAACCTCGCCGCGGTGCAGAAGCTGTTCGACGACCTCACCGCGGCGAACGCGGCCGTGCAGGACTTCCTCGGGCACTACACCGTCTACCTGCGAGCCCATACGAAATTCCAGCTGGACCGGGTGCAGGCCCGGGCCGACGCGGCGGCCGGGCACGCCGAGAAGATCATCGCGGCCGTCGCGACCTACCGCGGCGCGGTCGAGGCCGAGCGGCAGGCCGAAACCGAGCGCAACGCCCGGCGCGACGAAGGCGAGACACTCCAGGGCCGCCTGGCCGGGCTGAAGAACTCCGAGGAGTACAAGGCGCAGGGACGAATCGAGGACAAGCGCCGCGAGATGCTGGCCGGGGCGCGCGAGGTCGCGGGCCAGCGCAGCCGGCTGGGCCGGGACCGCCGCGAGCTCGGCGAGGCCGAGGAAGCGGCGCGCAAGCTGAGCCGGCGCGCCGCCGAGGCCCGGAATGATGCCGAGCGGCATGCCCGCGACCTGGCCGACGCCGCGCAGCGGTCTGGCATCGCCGACGACGGCTTCGGCCCGGTCGATTCCGGCGACGACCTGCTGCTCAGGGCCCGGGCGCGAGTCGCTGCCCGCCGGGACGACGTCGGCGAGATCCGCAGGCTGCTGCAGGCGATCAGGGACGTCACGGGCAAACGCGGTCTCCGCGAGCAAGACCTCGGCGACAAGCAGACCGCTGAGCAAGCGCAGGAACAGGCTGGCGCGGCCGCGGCCGCTCGCCTCGCCAGGGCCCGTCAGACGGCCGCGGACGAACTAGCCGCCTGGACCGACCGCTGGTCCGGCCCCGCTGGCGCTCCCTCGGGCACCTCCGCGCCGCTGCTCAGTCCTATCGTGGCCGCGCCCGACGCCGAAGCGCTGGCAGAGGCGCTCGACCTCATCGGCGAGCCCGGCGCCACCAGCATCACGGAGGTGTTCGGCCGCCGCACCGCCGAGCGCCAAGCGGCCACCATTACCGCCCGCGCGAACCTGGAAACGGAGCGGCGGGAAATCCGGGAGCGGCTGGCCGGCCTGCGCGCCGAACGCGGCGCGATCGCCGCCGAGCAGGACGACGCGCCGCCCGCCAGCGACCTGCGCCCCGCCCGCCGGGCCGGGCGGCCTGGCGCACCGCTCTGGCAGCTCGTCAGGTTCGCCGGCGGAACCGACGATGCCGAGGCCGCCGCCGTCGAGGGCGCGCTGTACGGGGCGGGGCTGCTGACCGCATGGCTGCATCCCGATCCCGCGCTGACCGAAGCCGCCCTGGCCGCGGCCGAAGCGGACGGCTACCTGGTCCCGTCGGTCCCGGTGAGCGGCCGCACGCTGGCCGACATCCTGGTCCCCGAGGAGCAGGACCACGTCGCGCCGGCCGTGATCACCGCGGTGCTGCGCTCGGTCGCGCTCACCGACGACGTCGTCGCGGCGACCTTCCCGGCCGTCAGCACGAAGGCCCAGTTCAGCTACGGCGTGCACGCCGGGGCCCGGCCGAAGGCGGCCCCGGAATACATCGGCGCGACCAACCGCGCCAGCCGCCGCCGCGCCCGGCTCGCGGAACACGACGAGCTGATCAAGGCCACCGTCGGCGAGGAGGAGCGGCTGACCGGCGAACTGGACCGGGCCAGCGCGCTGCTGGAGGACTTCCGGCGCGCCCGCCGGGAACTGCCGGACACGCGCCCGGTCGCGACGGCGGCCGAGGCCGTCGGCACCCACGCCGCGCTGCTGGCCCGCGCGCGGGACGAGACCGCCGCGGCGCGCAAGGCACTGGACGTCGCGATCGCCGAGGTCGACGCCAGGACCAGGCAGCTCCGGCAGGCCGCGGCCGAGCGCCGGATGCCGACCGCGGCCGAGCAGGTGGACGCGATCGCGCGGGCGGCCGCGGAGTTCGAGCACGCCGCGACCCAGTTGCACGCCGAGCGGGACAAGCTGGCCCAAGCCGAAGAGGACCTGGCCGCGCAGACCGAGACGATCGAACGGCGCAAGCTGGAGGCCGCCGAGGCCGAGGAGGCCCTCGCGGAGCGTGAGCGGCTGCAGCAGGCCCTGGAAGAGGAGTTCCGCACGCTGGAACAGACCCTGCAGGCGGACGTCCAGCAGGTCCTGGAGCAAATCCGGCAGACAGAAACCCTCATCACCGCGGCCGAACGGGCCTACCGCGATCTCGACGCGCGGGCTCGCGCCGAGCACGACCGGGCCACCGCCGCCGAGGCAGAACTGCGCGGCCAGCGGCACTCGCTCGCCGAGGCGGTCGGGCAGCTTTACGAGCAGGCCGCGCAGTTCGGCGAGTACGCGCGGCCCGACCTGCGCCCGCTCGTCGCGGTCACGGCCGTCGCGCCGTGGCCCGACCCGGCCCGCTGGCCCGACCCGGCCCGCGCCAGCGAGGACCTGGCCGCCTCGCTGGCCCGTGTCGGCGAGCCCGCCCCGGACCCGGCCGAAGCCGTCCGGGGGGTGCTGCCCCCGGGCGCCGCCGAGATCCTCGACGCGTTCGTCGGCGCGACCCGCGGCGGGCGGCAGGCCACCGAGGGCACGCTGAAGAACACCGCGGACCGGATGTCGGTCGCGCTGAAGGATTTCACCGAGGCGCTGGCCGCCTGCGACGAGGACTACCGGGTCGACTGGGAGCCCGGCGCCGTCGTCACCGTGCACGTGATCGATGACGAGGGCCGCAAGCCGGTCGCCCAGTTCGCCACCCGGATCGCCGAACGCGCCGCCGACCAGGGCGTGCTCCTGGAGGACCGGGAACGCAAGGTACTCGAGGACGAGCTGCTCGCCGCGCTCGCCCAGCAGATCCACGGCCGGGTGATCGCCGCGCGGGACCTCACCCGGGACATGAACTCCGACACCAGGTCCAAGCCGATGTCGTCCGGAATCGCGGTCGGCATCCGCTGGGCCCAGTCCGACAGGATCACCGAGCTGCAGCGGGTCACGTCCCGGCTGCTGGAACGCGACTCGCCCGGCCCGGAGCGGCTCGCCGAACTGCGCGGCCTGCTCCGGGAGATGATCCGGGAGTACCGGGCGAGCCACCCGCGGGCCACCTACCGCGAGGCGCTGGCCAACGTGCTGGACTACCGGTCCTGGCACGCGTTCGAGCTGCTGCTGATCCAGCCCGGCGAGCCGGAGGCGCGGCTGACCCGGGCCAAGCATTCGGTCATGTCCGGCGGCGAGAAGTCCGCGGCCATCCACCTGCCGCTGTTCGCCGCGGCCAACGCGCTGTACTCCTCGGCCAAGGACCACTGCCCGCGGATGATCGCGCTCGACGAGGCGTTCGTGGGCATCGACGAGCGGTACAAGCCCGACCTGTTCGGGCTGGCGGTCAAATTCGACCTCGACCTGTTCATGACCGGCCATGATCTGTGGGTCACCACCGCGACGGTGCCGATGATCGCGCACTACGACATGCTGCACGACAAGACCACGCGGACCGTCTCCTCGCTGCTCATGCTGTGGGACGGCGAACAGCTCGTCGACGCCTCGGCCGGGTACGCGGACAACGCTGGCTCCGGAGGGGACGACCCCCCCGATCCCCCCCGAGGCTTCGCCGACAACGACGCCCTGGTAGCGCAGTTGCTCGGCTTCCGGCCGACCCGGTACGCGCCGCTCGACACCGCCTCCACGTTGTACGCGGCACCGGAGGCTCTTGAGGGCGAACCCGACGACGAATACGACGATGCCGACTCCCTATGACTGATCCCTATTACGGGCCGGAGTTCCGGCGACTGCTCGAGCTGGCCCGCCGCTCCCTGGAGCGCACCGGCGGAGATCTGAGCGGCTCGGTCAGCCTCAGCCATCCCGACAACGCCGAGCGCAAGGCGATCATCGGCCTCACCGGCCAGTACCGGGACACCCGGACGAACCGGATCGCCGTGCGCCTCGCCGACCTGGACCGCGCGGTTCGCGAGAGCACCGGGCGCGGCCTGCCGGAATTGCTGGCGGAACGGGGCGGGCCGCTGCGCGATCGCCCCGCAGAAAGGAGCGCGCTAACCGGAGCGCGTGACGCCGTGATCCGCGAGGCGGAGACGAGCTCACTGCATCCCTCCTGCGCCTGGTACCGGGACTGGCTGGCCGAGATCGGGCGGGACGGCAGCCTGACGAAGCTGATCAATCAGGGCGAGCAGGCGCGGCTAGGGCAGGCGGTCCGCGTGCTGGAGTACCTGGCCGGACGCCAGGACGCGCCCGTCCTGCTGCCTGCGCTGGCGGCGGAGGTCACCGGGGACACCAAGGCGCTCAACCACGGAACCCTGTTGTCGACCCTCGTCCTGCGGGCCCTGGCGATCAAGACCGGGATGGGCAGGCCCGGGACAGCCAGGGAGCGCAGGGACCTCTGGGAGGCAGGCGATGTCGTCATCGACGACCTGGCCAGCCGGGTACTCGTCCTGAACCTGCCGGCCGAGGGTGCGGGACTGGCCGAGTGGCTCGTCGGCGCGGCGCGGTACGGCGTTCCGTTCTACGTCACCTTGCACCAGCTCATGACGCTGCCGCTGACGATCCGCGGCGCGGTCGTCCATGTCTGCGAGAATCCGGCCGTGCTCCGCCACGCCGCCGCGGAGCTGGGTGCGGGCTCGGCGCCTCTGATGTGCACCGAAGGACGGCCGTCGGCAGCGTTTCACCACCTCGCGGACGTTGTCGTCAGTGGCGGCGGTGAGCTGCGCTATCACGGTGACTTCGACTGGCCGGGGCTAGCCATCGCGAGCGCGGTCATGCGCCGTCACGGCGCAAAGCCATGGCGGATGGACGCCGGCGATTACCTCGCCGGGGTGCGGGTCCACGCGGAGCATGTCCTGCTTTCCGGTACGCCGCAGCCGACGCCGTGGGATCCGGAGCTCAGCCAGGCCATGGTCGGAGAAGGACGGGTCCTGTTCGAGGAGAGTGTCGCGGACGACCTGATCGAGGATCTGTCGTAACAGGGCCGGTCAGAAGCGGTGATAGTGGGCTGCGCCGCACTTGCCGGCTATTGGAGCCCGGCGCGGACGGAGGTGATGCGCTGCGTGTTGAAGCCGAGCCAGTGCATCCGGCCCATGTAGCGCGCGTGCTCAACCTTGAGGCAGCGGTCCATGATCACGGTCACGCCGCCGTCCTCGGCGATCCGCGCGCCCTCCTCGTTGATCACGCCGAACTGGCACCAGAGGGCGCCGGCCTTGATCGCCACCGCGTCCCGCGCGATACCCGGCAGCGCGTCCGGCGCGCGGAAGACGTTCACGACGTCCACCGGTTCGGGCACGTCAAGCAGGCTCGGGTAGCACTTCTGTCCGAGGATCTCGGTTTCACGCGGATTCACGGGGATCACGCGGTATCCGTGCCGTCTGAGGTAGTAGCCGACGAAGTAGCTGGCCCGCAGCTCGTTGTTCGACAGGCCCACGATCGCGATCGTCCTGGCGGTGTGGAGCACGCGCTGGATCGTCAGCGGGTCCTGGTACCGCGCGAGATCGGTCCGCTCGCTCATGCTGTGTCCCCCGCTCGCTCCGGGGCGCCCTTAGAGGTGGTACCTTCCCTCGTCGCTCCTCGTTCCTCGTCGCTCCTCAGTCCAGGCACCACCGCGCCCCTTCGCTCGCTCATGCTGTGTCCCCCGCTCGCTCCGGGGCGCTTTTAGAGGTGGTACCTTCCCTCGTCGCTCCTCGTTCCTCGTCGCTCCTCAGTCCAGGCACCACCGCGCCCC
>Ga0070708_100003367_pt1 | contig 12524 bp, 12 predicted proteins | sample KBSK5503metaG_FD_65469 | JGI IMG/M metagenome (GOLD analysis project Ga0070708, IMG submission 65469) | Corn, switchgrass and miscanthus rhizosphere microbial communities from Kellogg Biological Station, Michigan, USA - KBS K5-50-3 metaG | ecosystem: Host-associated > Plants > Roots >...
GTGCACCCGGCCACCGGGCGCAAGTCGCTCTTCCTCTCCTCGCACGCGGGCGCCATCATCGGCTGGACGATCCCCGAGGCGCGCATGTTCCTGCGCGATCTGACCGAGCATGCCACGCAGCGGGAGTTCGTGTATTCGCACCCGTGGAAGCCCCATGACCTGGTGATGTGGGACAACCGCGCGACCATGCACCGGGCCCGCCGCTTCGACCGCAACGAGGTGCGCGACGTGCGCCGGACTACGCTCGCCGGCCACGCTCCGACGGTGGAACAGGAGCCGGTCGCGTGACGTGTGGCACTCGGGGTCAGTGACGAACAAGATTTGCCAAAGCCACACGCTGCGCTAGACTTGACGACCGTGACCGTGTCCGGTGCCGAGTTCGCCGCGACCCTGGAGGGCCGCGGGTTCGACTTCTTCAGCGGGGTCCCCTGCTCGCTGATCGAAGACCTGATCGCGACCCTCGAAGTCCACCCCCGCCTGCCCTACGTCGCCACCCCGCGCGAGGACGTCGCGGTCGGACTGGCCGCGGGCGCCTGGTTCGCTTCGCGGCGACCGGCGGTGCTGATGCAGAACTCCGGTCTCGGCACGAGCCTCAACGCCCTTGCCTCGCTCTCGCTCATGTATGGTCTCCCCGTCCTCCTCCTCGTGACCTGGCGCGGCTACGGCGGCAAGGACGCGCCCGAACACATCCTGATGGGCGAGATCTCGCCTCGCCTACTCGACCTGCTCGGGATTCCGCACCGCGTGCTGGCCGCCGACACCGTCGACCGCGACCTCGCCTGGGCGGCGGCCACGATGGACCAGGCGATGCAGCCGGTGGCCCTCCTCGTCCCCCCCGGTGTCGTCGAGCTTGGCCATGCGAGGGCCAGCCACGCCGAGGTGGGGCGAGGACCAATCGACGCCGGTCGCACGAGCGCGACGCTACCGGCAGCGCTCACGCCCCGCCTCTCGCGCCTCGAGGCGCTCGCCGCGGCCCGGAAGTCGCTCGGGCGCGAGCCTATCATCCACGCCAACGGCTACATCTGCCGGGAGTCCTTCTCGCTCGGCGATCGCCCCGAGAACTTCTACATGATCGGCTCCATGGGGCTGGCCTCGGCCATCGGCCTCGGGCTCACCCACGCGCGCAGCGAGACGGCGACCGTCGTCTTCGACGGCGACGGAAACCTGCTGATGAACCTTGGCATCCTGCCGCTCGTCGCCGCCCTCGCGCCCCCGCGATTCGTGCACGTCGTGTTCGACAACGAGGTCTATGGGTCCACGGGCAACCAGCGCTCGATCTCGAGCCAGAGCCGCCTCGACCGCCTGGCCGCCGCCGCGGGCTACCGGTCGGTGACGGCGGTCACCGACGCCGACGACATCACCGAGGCGGTCCGGATGGCGCTCGGCAGCGACGGCCCCCACTTCATTCTCGCCAAGGTCACCACCGAGGAAGCCGAGGCGCCTCGCATCCCGTACACACCGCACCAGCTGCGCGACCGCTTCCGGGCGAGCGTGGGCGCGCCCTAGGACACATCGATGGCCGACCGCGAGTGGATCCTGCTGAACCCGGGCCCGGCCAACACGACGCCCACCGTGCGCGCAGCGCTCGTGATGCCCGATCTCTGCCACCGCGAGCCCGAGTGCTTCGAGATGATCCGGCGCTGCCGCGAGCTGCTGGTGGCGCTCGCCGGCGCCGGCCAGGACTGGGCGGCCGTCCTCTTCGCCGGCTCCGGCACCGCGGCCGTGGAGGCCGTGGTCGCCTCGGCGGTGCCGCCCGATCGCGGCCTGCTCGTCGTCGACAACGGCGTCTACGGCGACCGCATCGCCCGCATGGCCCGCGCCCACTCGATTCCGGCCGAGGTGATCCACTACGACATCTGGACTCCGGTCGATCCTGGCGACGTCGACCGCGCGCTGGCGCGTCGCCCCGACCTCTCCCACGTCGCCGTCGTCCACCACGAGACCACCAGCGGCATCGTGAACCCCGTCCCCGAGGTCGCGCGCGTGGTCGCGCGTCACGGCCGAAGCTTGATCGTGGACGCCATGTCCTCCCTCTTTGGCGAGCCGCTCGACGTCACCCAGCCCGGCATCGACTTCGTGGCGGCGAGCGCGAACAAGTGCCTCCAGGGTGTCCCCGGCGTCTCGTTCGTGCTGGGACGTCGGAGCGCCCTCGACGCGCTGGCCGCCCAGCCGCCGCGCAGCGTCTACCTGGACCTGCACGGCCACTACCGGAGCCAGGAGGCCGACAACACGCCGTTCACGCCGTCCGTGCAGGTGCTCCACGCCATGGAGCAAGCGCTCCAGGAGCTGATGGAGGAAGGCGCCGCGCGGCGCGTCGCTCGCTACGCCGAGAACGCCCGTGTGCTGCGTGAGGGCATGATTCGCCTCGGCATCGAGATCCTGACCCCGCCCGCCGCCCGCGGCAATGTGCTCACGACCTTTCGTCTTCCCGCCGGCGTCACCTACGCGGCGCTCCACGATGCCATGAAGCGGCAGGGCTACGTGATCTACGCGGGCCAGGGCCAGATCGCGACCTATGCCTTCCGGGTGGCCAACATGGGCACGCTCACGCCCGCCGACATGGAGAAGGTGGTAGCGGCCTTCGCGTCGAGCCTGGAGGAGCTGGGCGCCGCCTGAGCGGCCGCCCGGGATCCCGTGCGAAGGACGACGCGCCTCCGGCACCTCGTGACGCGCCCCGAGATGGCCTTCCTGATGGAGGCGCACGATGGGCTCTCTGCGCGCATCGTGCAGGAGGCCGGCTTCGAGGGAATCTGGGCGAGCGGCCTGACCGTTTCTGCGTCCTTCGGAGTCCGCGACAACAATGAGCTGAGCTGGTCCCAGGTCGTGGATCACGTCGCCTTCATGGCCGAGGCGGCGGAAGTCCCCGTCCTCCTCGACGGCGACACCGGCTACGGCAACTTCAACAACATGCGCCGGCTCGTCCGGAAGCTCGAGCAGGTCGGGGTGGCCGGCGTCGTCATCGAGGACAAGCTCTTCCCGAAGACCAACTCCTTCCTCCGGTCGGAGCTGCAGCCGCTCGCCGACATGGAGGAGTTCTGCGGCAAGATCAAGGCCGGCAAGGACAGCCAGCAGGACACGGACTTCGTCCTGGTGGCCCGCGTGGAGGCGCTGATCGCGGGCTGGGGGCTCGGGGAAGCTCTCAAGCGCGCGGAGGCGTACCACGCGGCCGGCGCCGACGCGATCCTCATCCACTCCCGCCAGTCGAACCCGGCCGAGATCTTCGCGTTCCTCGCGGAGTGGAATCAGCGGGCCCCCGTGGTGCTCGTCCCCACCAAGTACTGGCGCACCCCCACCGAGGACTTCCGCGCCCGCCATGTCGGCCTGGTGATCTGGGCGAACCACCTGCTGAGATCGGCCGTCGGGGCCATGCAGGAGACGGCGCGTCGGCTCCGCGCGGACGAATCGCTCCTGAGCGTCGAGCCGCAGGTGGCTCCGCTTCACGAGGTCTTCCGTCTGCAGGGGGACGCCGAGCTGGAAGAAGCCGAGCGCCGCTATCTACCTGCCCGCGAGTCCCTCTCGGCCGTGGTGCTGGCGGCGAGCGAGGGCACCGGTTTCGGCGGGCTCACGGCACGGACGCCCAAGGCCATGCTCAAAGTCCAGGGCCGGCCGATCCTGGCCCGACTCCTCGACGACTTCAGCGCGCTCGGCGGGCGGGACGCGCTGGTGGTCCGCGGCTACCGGGCCGAGGCCGTCGACGTGCCCGGCGCGCGCTTCGTGGACAACCCGGATCACGCCTCGACCGGTGAGGCGTACTCGCTCTCGCTCGCGGAGGCGGACCTCCGCCCCGGCACGCTGGTGGCGTTCGGCGACATCGTCGTCAAGCGCCACATCATCCAGGCACTGCTCGAGGAGGCAGGCACCGGCATCACGCTCGCCGTCGACAGCGGGCTCGCGGGCGCCGCCGCGGACGACCGCGTCCTGGCCGACCGCGCGGACAGCGGGCGCTTCAGCTTCGACGAGGTCCAGCTTCGCGCGATCGGCGATGATGTCCCTTTCGCGGGGAGCCACGGCGTGTGGATCGGGCTCCTTCACCTTGGCCTCGACGGCGCCGGGTGGCTCGTCGAGGCGCTCCACGAGGCACGGTCCGCGGGCACGCTCCGCGCCGCGCGCCTCACCGATCTCCTCGCGCGCGTGCTCGAGCGCGGACACCCAGTGCGCGTCGTCTACAGCCGGGGCGGCTGGGTCAACGTCAACGATTTGGCGGACCTCATCGACGCCTCCGGGCTCTAACCTCGGGCCGTCCGCTGATCTCAGGGGGTGTGAACATGGCTCGTCCCGCCAAGCCGAAGTCTTCCAAGCGTATCAAGCCGGGGGCGCCGACAACGGCCGGGAAGAAGACGACGCTCCCGTACACGGGCAAGGAGTTCCTCGACAGCCTCGACGACGGCCGCGAGGTCTGGATCTACGGCGAGCGCGTGAAGAACATCACCACGCACCCGGCCTTCCAGAACTGCGCCCGCATGATCGCGCGCCTGTACGACGCGCTCCACGACGACCACCAGAGCGGCAAGCACGTGCTCACGGAGCCCACGGAGTGGGGCGGGTTCACGCACCGCTACTTCCGCGCGCCGACCACGGTGGAGGAACAGGTGGCGGGCCGCGACGCGATCGCGGCGTGGGCGCGCCTCACCTACGGCTGGCTCGGGCGCTCGCCCGACTACAAGGCGGCCTTCCTGGGCACGCTCGGCGCGAACGCGGACTTCTACGCCCCCTACCAGGAGAACGCGCGTCGCTGGTACCGCTATTCCCAGGAGCGCGTGCCCTTCATCAACCACGCGATCATCCACCCACCCGTCGACCGCAACCTCGCCCCCGGCGCGCCCGGCGGTCCCACCGACATCTACGCGCGGGTGACCAAGGAGACCGACGCGGGCATCTACGTCTCGGGAGCGAAGGTGGTGGCCACGGGCTCTGCGCTCACGCATTTCACCTTCGTCGCCCACCATGGGCTCATCCCGGTGCAGGGCAAGAACTTCGCCATCGTCTTCATGGTGCCGACGAACGCCAAGGGCGTGAAGCTCATCTGCCGCGTCTCGAACGAGCTGCGCGCGGCCGTGCTGGGGAGCCCGTTCGACTACCCGCTGTCCAGCCGGCTCGACGAGAACGACGCGATCTTCGTGATGGACGACGTGTTCGTGCCCTGGGAAGACGTGTTCGTCCATGCCGACGTCGAGAAGGCGAACAACTTCTTCCCGCGCACCGGCTTCCTCCCCCGCGCCCTCATCCACGGCTGCACGCGCCTCGCCGTCAAGCTCGACTTCATCACGGGGCTGCTCATCAAGGCCACCGAGATCACGGGGACGCGGTCGTTCCGAGGGGTGGAGGCGAACATCGGCGAGGTCATCGCCTGGCGCAACATGATCTGGGGGCTCTCGGACGCCATGGCCAAGAGCGCCGACCCGTGGACAGGCGGCTGCATCCTGCCCGCCATGGAGCCGGCCGCGGCCTACCAGGTGCTGGCGCCCGAGGCGTACGTCCAGGTCAAGAACCTCATCGAGAAGACGGTGGCGAGCGGGCTCATCTACCTGAACTCACACGCGCGGGACTTCAAGACGGCGGACCTTCGCAAGTACCTCGACCTCTACCTCAAGGGATCGGGCGGGGTCGACGCCGTCGAGCGGGTCAAGCTCATGAAGCTCCTGTGGGACGCCATCGGCACCGAGTTCGGCGGCCGGCACGAGCTGTACGAGATCAACTACTCCGGCAGCCACGAGGAGATCCGCCGCTACGCGCTCTTCGGCGCGCTGGGCTCCGGCCAGTACGATCGCTGGAAGCAGTTCGCCGAGACGTGCATGGCGGAGTACGACCTCGACGGGTGGAAGGCCAAGGATCTCGTGAACACGAGCGGGCTCAGCGCGCTGCCCTGAACGCGAGCGCCGAGGCCGGCGCGGGGGAGCACTCCTTGTGCCCTCGGCCGCCGCATTTCGTCACTGCCTCGACGGCCTGCGGGCGGCCGCTCCGAACGTCGCGAGCATCCGCCACTCGGAACTATCCGATTCCTATGGCGCCGACCGCGCGACGCTGACCGCCGGCTTCCGCTTGCTGGTCAGCGTGCCGACCACGAGCGAACGGTGGTCACAGAGTGCGCGCTAAGCGCGCGACGCGCACACGGTGGATCCTCCCCGGCGCGATCCTCCGAAGAGCAGAATGGCGACGGCGGCCAGCTGGAGTATCAGACAACCCGTAAAGGCCGCATCGTAGCTGCCGAAGCCGTCGCGCAGCCAGCCCAGGAACCCCGGCCCGAATGAGTACGTGAACTGGTTGATCGCGATGATCGTGCTCACGACCTGGCCGAACGCCGCCTTGGGAAATTCCGCCTGCACGATGACGCTGGGCAGGCTGGTCGTGTTGCCCACCCCCAACCCGAACATCGCGCACGCGACGTAGAGCAGCAGGGGCCCCGGGCCGGAGAGCATCAGCACGATCGCCGTCGCCTGCAGCAGGAAGTTCCCGGCGATCACCGCGCGCCGGTTCACGCGGTCCACGAACAGCCCCACGGCCAGGCGTCCCAGCACCGCGCAGACCGAGGTCAGGCTCACCGCCCAGGCGGCGCCCTCCGTCCCCAGCGTCGGCTTGAGAAAAGACACCTGGTGAATGATGACGCTGATCTGCGCCGTCAGCCCAAGGGCAAAGGGCAGCGCCACCAACCAGAAATGCCGGGTGCGCATGAACTCCCGCGTCTGCGGGTTGCCTCCGCCGGCCGTCTTCTCCGCAGCTCGCGGTGCGTGGGCCTCGCCGTCAGGGCCCAGCCCCAGCACCTCTGGTCCGCGGACGAGCAGCCACAGCACGAGAGGCGTGAGCACCCCGACCATCACGATCACCAGGGAAAGCACGGCCGCCCTGAATCCGAGCCGCCCGATGAGAAATACGAGCGCCGGCACGAGCAGGACCCCGCCGACGGCCGCCCCGTTGAACGCGAGGCTGATGGCCAAGCCCCGTCTACGCTCGAACCAGGGGGCGACGATGACGTTGAGGGCGGCCCCGCTCATGGCCGCCCACCCCACGGCCATCAGCGGAAACACGACGTAGAGCTGCCACGGCTGCCTGATCCAGGTCAGCCCGATGGCCGCCGTCCCCATCGCCGACATGCCGACCAGCACCACCCGCCGCGGGCCGAAGCGCTCGAACGCGTTTCCGATGAACGCGATCAGCGCGGCCCCCACGAGGTAGAGGACGGTGACCGCCGACGCGACGGAGCTCGTGGCCCAGCCATGGCGCTCGACCAGCTCGGCCAGGAAGACCCCGATCCCGTAGAATCCGAACCCCCACCCGAACACGGCAATCAGAAACGCACAGCCGACCACCTTCCATCCCTGGTACATGCGTTTTCCGGAGGTCACGGTCGGCCTGGACCCACGCTCGTCTCCGGTCGCGGCACCGCGTCCGGCGCCCTGCCGATTGGTCGGGCCGCGAACCACGCCGCCACTGCCCCTCCCGCGACCGCCACCCCGGCGGTCATGAAGGCCAGCTCGTAGCTCCCCGTGATGTCAAAGAGCCAGCCGCCGAGAAAGGGGCCGATGGCACCGCCGAGGCCGCCGCCCGCCTGGACCACCCCGAGGATCGCGCCCAGCTCAGGCCCTGCGAAGACATCGGCCGGAATCGCCGAGAGCTGCGCGATGCGCATGCCGAAGCCAAACCCCGACGTTGTGTAGAGGAGAAGGAGCGGGAGGTCGTGAGGGCCTCTCGTCAAGGCGAGACAGCCAATCCCGACCATGGCGACAATCGAGCCAAGCGCAAATACCCACCCGCGGCCGACATGATCCGAGAGCCAGCCGCCGAAGAGATTCCCCGCCATCATGCACGCGGCCCCCAAGGTAAAGAGCCACACCACCAGGGTCTGCGGGAAGCCACGATCCACCGCGTGAGCAACCTGGTGAGTCGCCATGATCTGGAACCCGATCACCCCGAGCGTGGTCATGGTGAACGCCGCCCAGAGCCGGGTACTCCGAAGCGCCCGGCGGAGCGTCCACACTTCCCCGGTGGCGCGCGCGCCCTTCGGGCGCAGGGTCTGTGCCTCGCTCGAAGGGCACTCCTCATGGGTCGGCGGATCACGATAGAGCAGCGCGAGCGCCACCGTCGCGGCCGCGACGATAGCGCCGAAGGCGACGAGCGCCGAGCGCCAACCCAGCGTGGCGATGAGCCAGGCGTTCACCGGATAGAAGGCGACGGCACCCCCCGCGTTGCCGGCACTGAGCACTCCCATCGCGGTACCGCGCGACCGTACAAACCAGCGCGTCACGATCGCCGTCGACGGGATGAGGATGCAGGCAATGCCCGCGGCGCCGAGAACGCCGAAGCACAGGTAGTACTGCGTGAGCGAGCTCACCTGGCCCGTGAACCCAAGGGCCACACCGAGCGCCAGCCCGCCGATCGTCACGACTCTGCGCACTCCCCAGCGGTCGTAGAGCCAGCCCGCCACCGGCGCGAAGACCACGAAGCAAAGCCAGCTCAGCGAGTAGCCGAGCGCGGTCGGGCCGCGTCCCCACGCGAACTCCTCCAGGATCGCGACATAGAAAAGGGCAAACGTGGACCGCGCCCCCCACGCGAGGGCATTCACGGCCGTGGACACGCCGACCACCATCCATCGGTAAGACCCGGGCCCGCGCATGGACGTCGGCATCCTGTCTCCGAGACTGGGCGGAGCGAGGGTCCTTGTAAAGCACGAATGAATCGATTACCATCGAACTATGGATGCGGACTTGAACATCGCGGCCGTGGCCGCGCTCATCGGTGATCCCGCGCGGGCCCGGATGCTCACGGCCCTGATGGATGGACGGGCGCGAACGGCGAAAGAGCTTGCGTACGGCGCGGCCGTCACGCCGCAGACGGCGAGCAGTCACCTCGCGAAGCTCCTGGGGGCGCGGCTGCTCGCCATGGAGCGCCAGAGCCGCCATCGCTACTTTCGTCTGGCCGCGCCGAGTGTCGGACAGGCGGTCGAGGCCCTGATGGCGGTTTCGCCCCCCCGACCTCGAGTGGCGGCCTCCGCGGGGCCCCTCGATGGCCTGCGTCTAGCGCGGACCTGCTATGACCATCTCGCGGGCCGGCTCGGGGTGAGGGTGACGGATGCCATGGTGCGCCGTCAGCTTCTGAAGCCCACGGGTCGCGACTTTCTCTTGACGGCTTCCGGCGCGCGCTTCCTTGGGCGACTGGGCGTGGATGTGGAGACAGCCCGCAAAGAACGCCGGGCATTCGCGCGCCAGTGTCTGGACTGGAGTGAGCGCCGCGCGCACCTCGCAGGCGCTCTGGGCGCCGCCGTGGCGCGCCGCTGCCTGGACCTTTGCTGGGCGTCTCCCGTCGACGAGGAGCGAACGCTCACGCTGACCCCGCAGGGTCTGCGCGGGCTCCGAAAGTGGTTCGGCATCAGCTGGAAACGCTGAGCGAGCGGAGGCCGCGTGTTCCTGGTTACCTGCCCCGATCGTGGCCCTTTCCGTGACCCTTGCCGCGCTCCTCTCTCTCTTCGTCTCCCCGGCCCCTCCATTCGCGCCTCTCCGACCACTCCCGTCCCCACTCGTCGCCCCATCGCGGAGGTTGGTGCTTGGCCCACTGCTTCCAATGGCCAGGGGGGGCGCGGTAGTAGCTCACCGGCACGAACAGGATGGGGCGGGGCACGACCTGCGGGGTGACAACGATCCACGGGCCGTTGTATCCGGCGCTCACGTGCCAGCCGCCATTGGCGAAGGCCCAGTACTGGCCGCTGTAGAAGAAGATGTTGGCGGGGGCGGCCGGCGCGTACTGGACCGCGCGCACCTCCGGTACGACAACCAGCTGAGGGGGCCCCGGAAGATGGATGCCGATGTCGACGTGCACCTGAGCGTGGGCCGGCGTACCCAGGACAAACGCCAGCAGAGCGACGATGAACACGTACATGAGTGCTCCCCCTGTCATCTGAGGTAGTTCCGCCCGACGCAAACGCACCGGACACGTCAAGGCTACCTCATCAGGCTCGAAATCAGCGCGCTTCGGTGAAGCCCGGACGGAGCGGAGCTGGGTCGCCAGGGGACGGCTCAGAGGTGGTCGAGCGTCTGTTTCATGACGCCGGCGGCCTGCTCGATCATCCCCCGAATGTCGCCGGCCATCTCGTTGGGCAGGAGGTCGGCGATCCACACGAGCCGGCTGCCTCCCACGCCGTGGGCAAAGACCTGCACCGACGCGTTGTGGTGGGTGAGCCGCCCTCCCACCACTGCCCACACGAGCCTCCGCGCCTCGTCGTCGAGGTCGACGATCAGCTCGCGCGCCACCATGCCGTTGCCGAAGGTGACGACGCGGGCCCCCTCTTCGAGGCGCGTGTCGACGACGAAGCCCGGTACGAGGCGCGTGTGCAACGCGCCCACGTCGCGAACCGCCGCCCACACGTTTTCAGGACTGGACTGGAGCAGGATTTCCTTGCGGATCGAGGCCATCGGTATGTCTCCTGTTTGCCGGTCGGCGTCTGGCGCCTCGGCAGTGTTGCCGGCGGGCGTGCCCCCGGATGTCCGTATCGTGCAGGGCCGCAGGAGATTGCTTCTTGGCAAAAATTGCGGTCAGGGAACCCAGGCACCGCTCGCGTTGGAGCCCATGCGCTCACCGGTAGCCCGGGAATCGGGCGGTACCCGAGTCATCGGCGACAACGGGCGGTAGTCAAGGCGACGGAGGCGGGCTTGGCAGGCTCCGTCAACTCGCTAAGTGGCTGGTTCGATAGGGGCGCCGTCGTGGCCCGATGCTTGCGTTCCCATAGGGTCGACTACCGCATTCATCCGACGGGTGAACCCGTCGCCTGGGAAGGAGCCGCCTCGAGCGGCCGCGGCGGAGTGACCTACGACATCACGAGTGCCCGGGCAGCTGAGGCTCGAGGTACCAGACGAGAGGAGACATCTTGACGACCTTCTGGAGTTCGAGACGGAGAACCCTGAATACGCAGGGCGGCTTCACGCTCATCGAGCTGATGATCGTGGTGGCCATCATCGGTATCCTTGCGGCCATCGCGATCCCGCTGTATGCCAACGTGCAGACCCGCGCCCGCGTTGCCAAGGCGCAGGCCGACTCCCGGACCCTCGGCTCGGCCATCGCCATCTTCACCGCCCACATGGGCACGCTCCCGGCCGCGCTCACGGACCTGACCCAGGCGACCACGAACGGCCTCGGCCAGAGCGCGGGCCCCTTCGTCGCCCGTGTCCCCACGCCTCCCCCGGGTGGCTCACCTGCCTGGTCGGGTACCTACACCTATACGTCGAGCAGCACCGGCACCTTCTCGGTTACCGCCAACGGCGACGGCACCACGATCACCGTTCCGTAACGCCGGCCTTCGCGTGTCGTCCGTGAGAGCCTGGGCCAATCGGGCTACGCTCTCCGGACGGCCCGTGGGCCGCGACCCCTCAGGACCCCTCCCCCTTCTCGTCTGATTCCCGATTGCCGATCAGCTTCACCCACGTCTTCGCGTTGAAGTGATACTGGTAGATCACGCCCTCCTCGTCGAGGGCGAAGAGGTCGTTCTGCGATGCGCAGATCTGGATGAACTTCGCCATGCCTGGTCCTCCCTGAAGGTTGCCTCGTGAGCATGACCGGTGGAGCGGTGATCGTCTGACGCGTTCACGGGTTCCGCGGTGAACGGCGACGGGCGGGGCGTAATCCGGGTGTCAGAGATCCTTGAGCTTCTCGTTCATCTCGGCCAGGCGCCGCTGCGTCTCCTGGCGGTGGGCCTCCTCGGCCGCCCGCCACGCATTCATGGCCTTGTCCTCTTCGACGAGGGTCGCATTGGCGGCGGCCATCCAGACTCCGATGTGCGCGATCCACTCTGGGATGGCGCGCTCCTCGCTGTGGAAGAAGAGCTCGGTCTTGTCGATGGACACGGCCGCGGGCTGGAGGGCGCCGGCCACCGGCTTGGCCGACTTGAACGCGTTGAGCCAGCCCTGCGTGGGCATGGCGTCGAGCCGGATGACCAGCCGGTAGACGTCATCCTTGATCTCGAGCGCCCTCGGCGTGCCGACCCTGTTGATCTGCTCCATCGCGGATCGTCCGGCTGTTCCGACTACCGCGTCACACCCTGCCGGGCGCGCATGAGCCAGACCAGGCCCAGGTCCTTCTCCGTCCAGCCATGCGTCCGCAGATGGGCGACCCAGGCCTTGACGGTGGCCGCGGGGACCTGCGCGTCGGCAGAATCAACTTCGATGCGGCCGGGGCAACGGACGTCCTTCGGCGGAATCTGCGGCAGGGGTGCGGGCACAGTGGCCATGGGCGATGTCCTTGTCGACGGCGGCGCCTGCGGGCCCGAGGAGTGGACTGCCCGGACAGCGGCGACGGGAGAGAGAGGCGGAGCGGGCGAGGTCTCGAGAGGGCAGCGGGGGCGCGGGGTCCGCCGGTCTCTTCCACGAAGAGGACTCTAGTATACGGGAAAGCCAGCCCACCGGTCGCATTGTGTTCCTCTGCTCCCGCGCGCCTTTACTCGCCCCGGAAGATCGGGCGGCGCTTCTCCAGCATGGCCCGGCGCCCCTCGCTCGCGTCGGCGCTGGTCCGGGCCCGGCTCGCGAGCAGGTCGAGATCGTCGTGAC
>Ga0070708_100003370_pt1 | contig 12519 bp, 8 predicted proteins | sample KBSK5503metaG_FD_65469 | JGI IMG/M metagenome (GOLD analysis project Ga0070708, IMG submission 65469) | Corn, switchgrass and miscanthus rhizosphere microbial communities from Kellogg Biological Station, Michigan, USA - KBS K5-50-3 metaG | ecosystem: Host-associated > Plants > Roots >...
CCGCCGCGGGTCATCCCGATCCCGCCCATGAAGTCGTCGGTGCCGTTGCCGGCGCTGATGGCGACCGGGATCCCGTTCGTGGGTGAGCCAGATGTTGCGGTCGTCGCGTTCCACAGATAGACCGCGTCGTTCTTGGTCACGCCGTTGTCGTACGAGACCGGGTAGGTGCTGACCCACCACAAGTGGTTGTTCTGCCAGATCGCGTCGGTGGGTCGCTCGTCGACCGCGCTGTTGCCGCTCCCGATCGTGTCGAGCGGCGTCTGCCGTGGATCCGGCGGCGCCAGGAATGGACCAAGGCCCGTGAAGTTCGTGCCGTCGACGATGTTGAAGCAGGTTCCCGCCCCGTTCAGCCGCCAGTACCACTGGGCGCCGTCGAACGTCGCCTCCATGATCAGGTGGACGTCGTTACCCGATGACAACGCCTGCGCTGCCCGCGGATGGACAAAGTCCGAGTTGGCGCACTCGTTCGCGACCGGCGTCGCGCCGGCGAGGATCGACGACCAGGTGATCGTCAGCAGGTCGGCCCCAAGGAAGGAAGGGGACGGGTCGAACAGGTTGTCCGTCAGGACGATCTTGTCGCCCGACGACGCGACCGAGGGATAGTCCGGCAGGAACGAACCGTAGTCGAACGCGTACGTGGACCAGCCGGCGGTCGGGTCGGCGCCGTCCGAGACGGCGAGACGCAGGAAGTTCGAGGTGAAGCTTCCGTTGAAGCTCAGCGCAACACCGACCCATCGTCCGTGGACGGCATCCCAGATGATCCGCCCGTCAGACTGGATCTGATCCGCGGTCAGGCCGAACAGCAGCCAGGTCGGGATCATCTGCAGCTCGGCGCCTGACCGGTTCGAGACGCGGACCATCTGGTTCACGATCTGCACCACGTACGTGGAGTTCACGGCGACCCACGGATCCGGGGGGAGGACGTCGCCGCTCTCCGCCTGGGCGAGTCCGTCGAACTGGAGCGTGTTGGTCAGATCGGGGGACACGATCCGGGGCGTGGTGGAAACGGCTGGTTGGCTGCTCGGCCGTTCGACCGTTGTCGGGGGATGGGCGATCTTGACCGAGAGAAGCGGGCGGCTCGGCGTCGCGACCGCCGCTCGATGGGCGAGCTTCGCGGCCTTCCCAACTGACGCAACGTGACCCCGCGTGACCTCGTGACGCCGTTCCGGCGCCGTCCACTTCGTGTGGCTGCTTGACGGCGCGGCGACCGCCGGCGCGATGAAGCTGCCGACCAGGAGCGCGCCGCCGATGAGCGCGGAAGCGAGCCTTCGGATGGTGGCATGGCGCGTCGCGTATGGCGCGAACGGAAGGCGCATCGACCGTCCCTCCCTCGGCCCCCGGCATCCATGGGCGGATCCCCGTGTCGAAGCCGTATCGATTCTGGCACGCCCCGTACCGCCTCGCCCGTCGTGCGCGCGGTGGCTCGGTCGGGGCCGACTGCTAGCATTTCAACCGGGCCCTCCCGGAGCGGGATCGGGCCCGTTCGGCGTGACCACCAGGGCGAATGGCCTCGCCGAGAGACGCCCCCACGGGAGACGGAGTGAAGATCGTTGTCGGCCTGGGCAACCCGGGCGACCAATACGCGAAGACGCGCCACAACGTCGGCTGGATGGTCCTCGACCGCATCGCCGACCGCGCGGGCTGGGCCGGCAAGGGCCGGACTCGCGACGCGTCGGCGATCGCCATGGGTCGCTACCGCGGCCTCGACCTGATGATCGTCAAGCCGTTGACCTGGATGAACGATTCCGGTCTCGCCGTCCGGAAGGTCCTCGCCCGAGAGCACGCGCCGCTCGACGACCTGCTCGTCGTCGTCGATGACTTCGCCCTGCCCTTCGGCAAGCTGCGGTTCCGCGAGCGTGGCGGACCAGGCGGCCACAACGGCCTCCGGTCGATCATCGACGAGCTCTCGAACGAGGGCTTCAGCCGGCTGCGGGTCGGGATCGGCTCGCCGGACCGCGCCTTCATCGACCACGTCCTCGCCCCGTTCGATGCCGACGAGCGGCAGCGCCTGCCGGCGCTGCTCGACGCCGCCGCCGACGCGGTCGAGGAATGGGTGCGGCACGGGACATCGAAGGCGGCGAACCGCTTCAACATGTTCGAGCTGCGGCCGGCCGACGAGACCCTCGTTGCCCCGCCCGGGGCGGTCGACGGGCCGCCCGACGAGTCGGGCGTCCGACGGACCCGGACCGGGTGGCGGAAGGTCCTCCGACGGAGCGAGGAGTCGTGACCGCCGGGACCCCTGTGCTCCGCGGGAAGCGGGGCCGCGAACGGCGGCTCGGCGAGGGCGTGGCGCGCTCCCCGGGGAGCGGCGCCGGACGCCGCCAGCCGGATCTCTCCGCACTCCTGCCGCTCCTCGCCGCGACCGGGTCGTTCGCGTCCCTCCGCGAACGCCTCGGGGTGGCCGGCGCCACCGCGGGGCCCGACGGGCGGTCAGTCGGCCGACACGTCGGCCTGAGCTCGATCCCGCACGGCGCCAAGTCCTACCTCGCGGCGGCGCTCGCCTCCGGAGGGATCGACGGCGCGACCGACCAACGACTCGCCTGGGTCGCCCGCGACGCCGAGATCGGCGACCGCGTGGCCGAGGAGCTCATCGCGTGGCTCGGCGATCCCTCCGCCGTCGCCGTCCTCGAGCCGCGAACCGCCCTTGCCTACGAGCGGAGCGAGCTCGTCGCCGACGAGACGGCGGCCCGGGTCGCCGCGCTGTCGGCGTGGCGGAGCGGCACGGCGCGGATCCTCGTCGCGAGCGTCCAGGCGCTCGTCCAGCACACGATCGCGCCCGACGACTTGCCGGCGGAGCCGCGGCGGCTCGCGATCGGCGCTCGCCTCAGGCCCGAGGCCCTGCTCCGCGAGCTGCTCATGTTCGGATACGCGCCGACCTCGGAGGTCGCCGGACGTGGCGAGTTCGCGCGGCGCGGCGGGCTGGTCGACGTCTTCCCGCCCTCGGCGCCCCTGCCGGTCCGGATCGAGTTCTTCGGTGACGAGATCGACTCGCTCCGGGCCTTCGACCCGACCGACCAGCGAACGGTCTCCACGCTCGATGGCGTGGAGCTCCTGCCCGCGTCGGAGTTCCTCGCCCCGCACGGGGGATCCGCGTCGCTGCGCGACCGGCTCGGCCGTGCCGCCGCGAAGCTGCCCGAGCGTCTCGCCGCCGACCTCGCCCGGTTCGAGGGCGACGGGACGCGGGGCGACGGCGCGCGGGCCGACGGCGCGCGGGCCGACGGAGCGGACGCCCCGACCCGGGCCGTCCACGTCGGCGACGCCGCCGAGGTGTGGGCGGCCCATCTGGCCCCGTCGACCGGCTTCGACCACCTCGGATCCGACACGGTCCTCGTCCTCGACGAGCCCGGCGACATCGCCGAGGCCGCCGACTTCCTGTGGCGACAGGCGGCCGAGCGACGTACGGAGCTCGTCGAGACGGGTGAGCTCCCCAAGGACTGGCCGTCGACCTATCTCGGGCCGCGAGAGTGGAAGGGCCACCTGGCCGCCGGCCGGACGCTCGAGCTCACCTGGGAGTCCGAGATCCCGGACAAGGCCGCGTTCGCCGCCCGCGGCCTGAGCTCGGGCGACCTGTTCGGGTGGCGTGAGCCGCAGCTCCCGCCGGCCCGGGCCGCGGCCCTGACAGAGGCCGTCGAGCGGTGGCAGGCCGACGGGGCACGGATCGTCCTCGCCAGCGACCAGGCGCCGCGGCTCGCCGAGCTGCTCGACGAGGCCGGCCATGCGGCGGCGGTGGTCCACGCCCCGGAGGCGCCGCCGCCGGGCGGGATCGCGGTCGTCGAGAGGAGCCTCAACGGCGGGTTCGAAGGCGGTCCGGACCGTCTCGCGTTCATCACGGACCGGGAGCTGTTCGGCACGGTCCGCGTCCGCCGCCCGAAGGCGATGCGTCGCGTCGTCCCGCGCGACATCCTCGAGCGACTCAGTCCCGGCGATCTCGTCGTCCACATCGACCACGGCGTCGCCCGCTACGAGCGGATGCTCCGCCGCGGCAACCGATCCGATGGGGAGGACCGCGACTACCTCGAGCTGAGCTTCGCCGGCGGCGACAAGATCTTCGTCCCGGTCGAGCAGATCACCCGCGTCTCGCGCTACTCCGGCGCCGAGCATCCGAGCCTGAGCAAGCTCGGCGGCACCGACTGGCTCAAGACGAAGCAACGGGTCCGGAAGGCCGTCGCCGACCTGGCAGAGGAGCTCCTCGAGCTCTACGCCGCGCGAGCCAACACGCTCGGCCACGCCTATGCCGATGACTCGCCGTGGCAGGCCGAGATGGAGGCGAGCTTCCCGTACGAGGAGACGCCCGACCAGCTCCGCGCCTCCGCCGAGGTCAAGCTCGACATGGAGGCCGGTCGACCGATGGACCGGCTCGTCGTCGGCGACGTCGGCTACGGCAAGACCGAGGTCGCCCTTCGGGCGGCGTTCAAGGCGATCCAGGACGGCAAGCAGGTGGCGGTCCTGGTCCCGACGACGGTCCTCGCGGCGCAGCACTTCGCGACGTTCGGGCAGCGCTTTGCCGCGTTCCCGATGAAGGTCCGGCTCCTGTCCCGGTTCGTGTCGCCGGTCGATCAGAAGACGACGGTGGCCGGCCTCGAGGACGGCTCGATCGACCTGGTCATCGGGACGCACCGGCTCCTGTCGAAGGACGTCCGGTTCCGCGACCTCGGGCTCGTCGTCGTCGACGAGGAGCAGCGCTTCGGGGTGGCCGCGAAGGAGCGGTTGAAGCAGCTCCGGCGCGAGGTGGACGTCCTCACCCTCAGCGCCACGCCGATCCCACGGACCCTCAACCTGGCCCTCGCCGGCGTCCGCGACATGAGCGTCATCGAGACGCCGCCCGAGGACCGGCTGCCGATCCAGACGCGGGTCGCCGAGGCGTCGGCCGGGCTCGTCCGCGACGCGATCCTGCGCGAGCTCGATCGCGGCGGCCAGGTCTTCTTCGTCCACAACCGGGTCGAGACGATCGAGGCCCAGGCGGAGCAGCTTCGGCGGATGCTGCCCAGCGTCCGCTTCGTCGTGGGCCATGGGCAGATGCCCGAAGGCCAGCTGGAGCGGGTGATGATCGCCTTCGCGGGCGGCGAGGCCGACGTGCTCGTGTGCACGACGATCATCGAGTCGGGCCTGGATATCCCGAACGCGAACACGATCGTCATCGACCGCGCCGACACCCTTGGGCTCGCCCAGCTCTACCAGCTCCGCGGGCGGGTCGGGCGGAGCAGCCGCCGCGCCTATGCCTACCTCCTCTATCGCCGTCGCGAGCGGATGAGCGAGGAGGCCCGCAAGCGGCTCCAGGCGATCTTCAACGCGTCGGAGCTGGGTGCCGGCTTCCAGATCGCCCTCGCCGACCTCGAGATCCGGGGAGCCGGCAACATCCTTGGCGGCGAGCAGTCGGGCCACATGGCGGCAGTCGGGTTCGACCTGTACTCGCGGCTGCTCGCGGAGGCCGTCGAGGAGCGCAAGGCGCGGCGGGAGGACCGGCCGCCGCGGGTCGAGAAGCCGCAGGCGGTCGTCGACCTGCCGGTCGAGGCCCACCTGCCCGACGACTACGTGCCCGAGGAGGCACAGAAGCTCGAGCTCTACCGCCGGCTGGCGCGCGCGCGCGACGGCGGCGACCTCGCCGCGTTCCGCCAGGAGCTCACCGATCGCTTCGGCACGATGCCACAGCCCGTCGTCCGTCTCGTCGAGGTCGCCGAGCTGCGCATGGCGGCCGAGACAGCGGGCGTCGCGTCGATGTCGCGCGAGGAGGGCCAGCTCGTGGTGAGGTTCGGGGAGGGGCTGACCCGAGCGACCGCGATGCGGCTGCTGGCCGGCAGCGGACTGCCCGGTGTCAAGCCGAGCGACGTCACCTTCGCCAGCAACCAGGTCCGCATTCGGCTGCCGCGCGACCCGTCGCGCGGGTGGGGTCTGACCCAGGCGGTCGTCGCGAGGCTGTCTGCTTCGCCCGAGGGTTGATCTCGGCGGAGGCCCTCAGCCTTCCGCGTCGATGCGGGCGAGCCGCCCCTCCATCGATCGCATCACGATCTCCCGCAGCGGCGGAGAAGCGTCGAGGGCGTCGTTGAAATGGACCTGCGAGATCACGATCAGCCGCGAGTCGTCGATCGCCCGGGCCGTCGCCGTGCGAGGCCCGCCGTCGATCGCCGCGATCTCGCCGACGATGTCGCCGGGGCCGATCGTGTCGACCGTTCGCCCATCGCGGATGACCGCGACGGTCCCCGACACGACGATGTAGACGAACCCCTCGTAGCGCCCTTCGTGGGTGAGGTCGGCGCCGGCCGCGACCTCGATCTCCTGGGCATGCTTCGCGAGCGCGGCGAGCTGCCCGCGGTCGACATCGGCGAAGATCCGGGCGTGCTCGAGCGTGTCAGCGATCGTCACCCCCACAGCATCGGCGCTGGCGGTGTCGTGGTCAACGGGATTCCCTGATGTCGGCGAGCGATGAGGTCGAACTGCTCCGGCTGTAGATCCACGTCCGTGGGGCCGAGGACCGGTCTCTGCTGCGCGGGGCGCTCCTCGCCGCCCGGGCGACCGAGCTGAGCGAGCTCCAGCGGCGCGCCGGGCGGCTGTCGTTCGGTTACGGCAGCGAGACCGCGCGCGAGTCGATGGACGCCGAGACGCGCCGACTGCGCCGGCGGATCGAGCTCCTCGATGCTCTCGTCGACGCCCTCGGGCAGACGTCGTGACGGGCCGCCGTTGATGTGGCGGGGTGCCCATGAGATGGGTCTGTAACACCGGGTCTGATTGAATGGGTCGGTGCCACGGCCCTCCGCATGACCGCGCCCAGCCGCGCCGTCGATGCTCCGATCGAGACGCTTGGACTGGGTGACCCAGGATCCGGCCTCGGTCGGCTGTTCGACGCGCTGAGCCGCCTGCCCGTCGCGACGGGCCAGACCCCGGTCCTCGGCCGGGCCGACAGCCCCTATCGGACGTTCCTCGAGGCCCTCGCGGTGGCCGTCTACACCACCGACGCCGAGGGGCGCATCACCTACTACAACGAGGCGGCCGTGGACCTCTGGGGGCGCCGTCCGGAGCTGGGCGAGGAGTGGTGCGGGTCGTGGCACCTGTTCCATCTCGACGGCCGCCCGATGGCCCACGCCGAATGCCCCATGGCCATCGCCCTCAAGGAGAATCGCCCGGTCCGCGGGTCGGCAGCCGTCGCAGAACGACCCGACGGCCGGAGGGTGGCCTTCGAGCCGTATCCAACGCCACTCCGGGACGCGGACGGCACGCTGGTCGGCGCCGTCAATGTCCTCGTCGACGTGACCGAACGCCTGGCCGCCGAGGAAGCACTCCGGGCCACGGCGTCCGCGTTGGAGGTCTCGAACGGGGTCAAGGACGAGTTCCTCGGGCTGGTGTCCCACGAGCTGCGCACGCCCGTGACGACGATCTTCGGCAATGCGGTCGTCCTCCGGAGTCGAGGCGAGCTCGGCGCCGCTGAGCGCGAGATCGTCGGCGACATCCGCGAGGACTCCGAACGCCTGCTGCGGATCGTCGAGAACCTCCTCCAGCTGGCGCGGCTCGGCTCCGGGGTGACGTTCGAGGCCGAGCCACAGGTCCTCGACCATCTCGTGGAGCGAGCCGCTGAGACGTTCGGGCGCCGCCACCCGGGCCGACCAATCACGGTCACCCGGTCGTTCCCGTCGTCGGTGGTGGATGCCGACGCGACATCGATCGAGCTCGTCGTCGACAACCTCCTCGGCAATGCCGACAAGTACTCGCCGCCCAAGGTCTCGATCGAAGTCGTCCTCGCCGTCGAGGGCGGCCGTGCGACGGTCGAGGTCCGTGACCGAGGGATCGGCATCCCGGCCGGCGAGGCCGACGAGGTCTTCACGCCGTTCTACCGTGCGGAAGAGGCAAGGCGGACGGCGAACGGCATGGGCGTCGGGCTCGCGGTCTGCAAGCGGATCGTCGAGGCACAGGGCGGGCTGGTCTGGGCCCGGTCGCGGCGGGGCGGGGGAGCGATCGTGGGGTTCAGCTTGCCGTTGAGCGATGCCGCCGACGCCGGCGTCGACCTCGAGGACGAGCTCGCCGTCTGACGAGGGCACGTCTGTCGCGGCGACCACAGCGCCATCCGACCGTCGCCGATACCCTATCGCCCGACGGCGCCCGGCACCCGACCGCCGCACCCACCTTGCAGGGAGAGGACGAACCCGACCATGACCGAGGCTGACGTGACACGGGTCGGGTTCATCGGGACCGGGGTGATGGCCCGCTACCACCTCGATCCGATGCTCCGGCGCGCTGACACGCGGGTGGTCGCGGTCTGCGAGCCCAATGCCGCGAACTACGCGGCAGCGGCCGAGCTATGGGACCAGCACGGCCTGCCGGTCCCGCCGAACGAGCCGGACTGGTCGCGGTTCGTGGCGACGTACGCCGACCAGCTCGACGCCGTCTTCATCCTGACTCCGCACGCGCTCCATTTCGGCCAGGCGAAGGCCTGCCTGGAGGCCGGACTCGACGTCCTCCTCGAGAAGCCGATGGTGATGACGGCCGACGAGGCGACCGAGCTCATCGAGGCCCGCGATCGAACCGGACGGCTGCTCGTCGTGGCATTCCAGGGCAGCCTCTCGCCGCAGGTCCGCGAGGCCGCTCGGCTGCTGCGCTCGGGCGAGCTCGGGCCGATCCACAACATCAGTGCGGTCGTCTGGCAGAACTGGGCGACGCTCACCGACGGGACGTGGCGCCAGCGACCGGAGCTGTCGGGCGGCGGATTCCTGTTCGACACGGGCGCCCACATGCTCAACACCGTGTCGGACCTGGCCGGCGAGGACTTCGCGGAGGTCGCGGCCTGGCTCGAGGACGACGGCCGACCAGTCGACATCCGGGCTGTCGTGATGGGCCGGCTTGCCTCAGGTGCGCTCGTCTCGATGAACGCCTGCGGCAGCGCGATCCCGTCCTGTCACTCGGACATCCGCGTCTTCACGACCGGGGCCATCCTGCGGACCGGGATCTGGGGCGAGACCCTCGAGATCCAACGGGCGGGAGCGTCGCGGCTGCGGAAGGTGCCGTCGATCCCGCAGCTGCCCGTCTGGGAGCAGTTCCTCAACGTTCGGTCGGGCAAGATCGCAAACCCGAGCCCGCCCGAGGTCGGCCTGCGGATGGCCCGGCTATGGGACGCGATCCGTGAGTCGACGGCGAGTAGCGGCGCGGTCGTCCGCCTGTCGAGCGCTCAGCCCGTCGCGGCCGGCGACCGATGACCCGGGTCACGGTCTGGAACGAGTACCGCCAGGAGCGCGAGTCGGCCGAGATCGCGGCGGTCTATCCGGACGGCCTCCACGCGGCCATCGCGGACGGCCTGCGCGAGGCCGGCTTCGATGTCCGAACCGCCACTCTCGACGAACCGGACCACGGTCTCACCGACGAGACCCTCGCGGCGACCGACGTCCTCACCTGGTGGGGCCACGCCGCCCACGGCGAGGTCGACGACGCGATCGTAGAGCGGGTCCGACGCCGCGTCCTCGACGGGATGGGCCTGATCGTCCTCCACTCGGGACACCACTCGAAGCTGTTCCGGGCGCTGGTGGGCACGAGTGGCGACCTCAAGTGGCGGGAGGCGGGGGAGCGCGAGCGGATCTGGGTCGTCGACCCGTCGCATCCGATCGCGGAGGGACTCGGCGACTCGTTCGCGCTCGACCACGAGGAGATGTACGGCGAGCCGTTCGACATCCCGGCGCCGGACCGCCTCGTCCTCGTGAGCTGGTTCCAGGGCGGCGAGGTCTTCAGGAGCGGCTGCTGCTTCCTCCGCGGCCGGGGCCGGATCTTCTACTTCCGGCCGGGCCACGAGACCCACCCGACGTACTTCCAGCCGCTGGTCCGGCGGGTCATCGCCAACGCGGCTCATTGGGCGGCTCAGCCGGCCGGTGGCCCGCCGACCTTCGGCAATCATCAGCCCCTGGAGCCGCTCACGGAGGGCTGACCGGGCCGCTCAGTCGCGGCCGATGCTACCGGCCGGCGGGCTCGTATTCGAGCCGCAGCTCGATGTCCTGGGGGTAGTTGCCGAACTCGCGGCCGAAGAGGTTCAGCCCCCCGACGTGTGCGGCGTCGGGTCGGACGCTGAACCGGAGGCGGATGGGCTCGCCCGTTCGGATCCCGAGGTCGTCGACGGTCACGGATGACAGGTCGAGGCCATCGATGGACGTCCCCGATGGGCCGACGCGCCACCGCTTCAGGAGGCCGTACATCGTTCCGCCGGTCCACCAATCGGGCGTGAGCCGGCCCCGGGTCTCGCCGAAATCGCCGGGGCTTGTCCACTCACCGAGGTTCGTGTCGTTGATCGTGACGCCGATGTCGGAAGGCCAGTTGGCGTCGTAATCGGGCGCCTCACTGCACACCTCGGCCGTCACTTGGACAGCCGTCAACCGAGCCGACGGCGGGAGGCGGTTCGGGAACCGGTACTCGACGTGGCCGACGCCGAACCACAGCAGCTGGGCCGCGATCCGGTCCGGCTCGTAGAACGACGCCGGGTCGTCGACGAGGCCGATCAAGCCAGTCGCGCTGGCGAGCCCGCAGGTCGGCTCGACCCGGAAGTCCGAGAACCCGCCGACGGGCATCGTCATCACGAGGCCCAGGAACGCTTCGCGCTTCCGCGGAAGCCCGATGACGATCTCGTCGTACGTCCGGACGCACAGCTTCTGGAGGCCGCGGCTGGCCGATCGCATCTCGGTTTCGATCAGGCCCGCCTTCTCGAGGATCGCGATGTGCATCGTCGCGGTCGACACCGGCAGCTTCAGGTCGCGGGCGATCTGACCCGACGCCACGTGCTGATCGCCGATGTATTCCAGGATCTCGAGGCGGGTCGGGTGGCCGAGTGCCCTCAGCACCTCGACCGCGTCGTCGCCCCGGCTTGCGACGTCGATGTGGACGGTCCGCTTCCGTGGTTCCTGGGTTGACAACATTCTCGACTGTGCTCCGAGGTTTGTGGATAACTCTACGCTCTCACGGCCTGCGCCGAGCGTGAACAGGCACCTTGACGTCGTGTGCTAGCGTTTCTAGAGTACTCCAACATCTATGGCGCACTCGGTCTGAACGGAGCGGCCCTCGATCCAGCGAGGAGTGTAGGGGCCGCCACGGTTCGACCTCACCCGGCGACGACCCGGCGGGCTGCCAGGGTCGATGAGAGGAGGCAGAACGGTGGCACCGTCGGTCGTCAGGTTCCCGCCACGGGTCCTGGTATTCGTCGTCAGCGCGGTCCTCGTCGTGGGGGCCTGTTCGAGCGCCGGCTCGCCGAGCACCAGCGGAGGAGCGCCCGCCCCGGCGGCGTCCCAGGCCGCCGCCTCGGGCGCGACCGGTTCCGCGGCGACCGGACAGGTCGGCGGCCAGGTCACGGTCTGGACCGCGTGGGGCGGCAACGAGCTGAAGGCCTTCCAGGCCGTCCTGAAGCCGTTCACCGACAAGACCGGGATCCAGGTCCTGGCGACCACGGTCCGCGACTTCTCGCAGTTGGCGATCAACGTCGACGCCGGCACGCCGCTCCCCGACATCGCTGGTCCACCCAACCCGGACAAGATCCCGGAGTGGGCGCAAAAGGGGATCATGAAGCCCCTCGAGGAGATCCTCGGTGCGGACGGGTGGGCCGCCTACTCGAAGGACACGAACCCGGCTCTTCTGACGATCGGGGTCGTCGACGGCAAGCACTACCTCGAGATGGTCAAGACCCAGGTGAAGGGCCTCCAGTGGTACAACACGAAGGTCTTCACCGGCACGCCCCCCAAGACCTACGACGAGCTTCTCGCGATCAAGCCGCCGTCGGGCGCGAAGCTGACGTGCGTGGGTCTCGAGTCGGGCGACGCATCGGGCTGGCCGGGCACGGACATGCTGGCGAACATCGTCATGCGCCAGTCGGGGCCCGACGTGTACACGAGCTGGTACCAGGGAAAGCAGCCGTGGAACTCGCCGGAGATCAAGGCGGCGTACCAGCTCTTCGGCAAGTTCGTATCCGAGGCCGATGTCTACGGCGGCCCGAACACCGTCCTCTCGACGAACTTCGGGCGGGCGGGCAAGCCGCTCTTCGCCGATCCGCCCGGCTGCATGTTCCTGGAGCAGGCCACGTTCATCCCGTCGTTCTTTCTCGAGGACTATCCGAACCTGAAGCCGAAGGACGACTTCGACTTCTTCCCGGACCCGAGCATCAACTCGCAGTTCGACGGCAACATCGAGGGCTTCTGGGACTCGTTCGTCGCCTACAACGACACACCCCAGTCGCGGGCGCTGATGCAGTACATGTCGACGGCCGAAGCGCAGCAGATCTGGGTCGATGCGGGCGGCACGCTCGCGGCGCTCAAGACGATCACGAAGTACCCGGATCCGATCTTTGCCCACGCCGCGCAGGTCGCAGCCGACGCGAAGAACATCCTGCCGACGGCCGGCGACCAGATGCCGGCGGACATGCAGCACGCGTTCTGGAAGTCCACGCTGGACTTCACGAACGATCAATCCCAGCTCGACACGATCCTGGCGCACCTGGACGAGGTTCGTGCGGCGTCCTACACCACCCAGTAGTCATCACCCGCTCAGGTCGGTCGGGGCGCGACTCCTTCC
>Ga0070708_100003372_pt1 | contig 12516 bp, 12 predicted proteins | sample KBSK5503metaG_FD_65469 | JGI IMG/M metagenome (GOLD analysis project Ga0070708, IMG submission 65469) | Corn, switchgrass and miscanthus rhizosphere microbial communities from Kellogg Biological Station, Michigan, USA - KBS K5-50-3 metaG | ecosystem: Host-associated > Plants > Roots >...
AACCTCGCGTCGAAGACGCAAGACATCCCGGCGTTCCACGGCTTGCAGGGGCACTACGCGCTGCCCAGGACGCATAAGCCACAGACGCTCGTCGTCATGTTCCATGGGTACGGAAACACGTCCAACTCGTGGGTGTGCCATCTCCTCGACGCAGCACAGAATCACAATGCGGTCGCTGTGGCGATGGATTACTCCGGAACGGGATGGACTGGTCCGGTGGCCGACCATCGTGGGTGGTTCGTGCGCGAAGGTGCGGCCGACTCGATCTTTGCCGCCGACTACTTCTTGAAGAAGTTTCCCAGCATCCGGAACGTCGAGGCGTTCGGCATCAGCATGGGCGGCAATGCGAGCGGCCTCGCCGTTGCGGCCGGTGCGAAACGACCGGGAACGGAGAAGCCGCTATTCGACTACTGGGTAAATGTTGAGGGCGCGACGAGCATGCTCGAGACATATCTCGAGGCGACCGCCGTGGCGCCCACCGGCAATGCAACAGCCTCGCATGCCATGGCCGACATGGAGAAGGAATGCGGAGGGTCACCAGCGCAGGCCCCGACGTGCTATCAGGACCTGACCGTGTTGTTCCGTACCCCGGACATCGTTTCGAGCGGCCTCAAAGGCGTGATAGACGTGCAGGGGATCGACGATGGGCTGGTCGGGCACAACCAGTCGGAAGAGATGACGGCCGCGCTGCGTGCAGCCGGCATGCCGACCGATTACTACATCGCGCTCCGGCGGAACGAGTGGCAAAACCCTGCATCCGCAGGCAACGAAGGCGGAACTGTTCTTTCGTCGAGCGTGTTCGGTCCCGTGTTCTCCCGTGCGGGGCAGACCTACCCGGCGCCGCTCGCCGGTCATGGGTGGGAGGGAAGCAACACGCAGATCGTCATCGCCACGGGTTTCGCGAAGCTGTGGAGTCTTGTCGATCAAGGGCAAGCCCCCGACAACCATCAGTACTTCGTAGATGGAGACTTGGGCACGATCAAAGTCTTCTAGTAGCCACTGTTACAGCACGAAGAGCCTCTCAGACGAGGCTCTTTGTTGTTTCTCGGTTGCCGCTCCCACACGCCGGGGATACTCTGGCCGAAAGGGACGGAAGGAGAATCTTGAGCGAGGAACGCGGGACTGCGCGCGTCAAGCGCGGCTTGGCCGAGATGCTCAAAGGCGGCGTCATCATGGACGTCACGACTGCCGACCAAGCCAAGATCGCCGAAGATGCAGGCGCCTGCGCCGTTATGGCGCTCGAGCGAGTCCCCGCCGACATCCGGCGCGAAGGTGGCGTCGCGCGCATGGCGGATCTTCAGAAGGTTGAAGAGATCATGGCTACGGTTTCGGTCCCCGTGATGGCGAAGTGCCGCATCGGTCACTTCGTCGAAGCGCAGATCCTGCAAGCCATGGGCGTGGACTACATCGACGAGAGCGAGGTCCTGACGCCGGCCGACGAGGCGTTCCACGTCAACAAGTGGGATTTCGTGGTTCCCTTCGTGTGCGGCGCAACCAACCTCGGCGAGGCGCTCCGCCGGATCGGCGAGGGTGCTGCCATGATCCGCTCGAAAGGCGAGGCCGGAACCGGGAATATCGTCGAAGCAGTGCGCCACTTGCGCGCGATCACCGGCGATATCAAGCGTCTGCACGCGATGCCTCCCGAAGAGCTCATGACCGCCGCGAAAGACTTGCGCGCGCCCTACGAATTGGTATGCGACGTGCACGATGCGGGCAGGTTGCCCGTCGTGCTTTTCTGCGCAGGCGGCATCGCCACCCCGGCCGACGCGGCGCTCGTGATGCAGCTCGGGGCAGAGGGCGTATTCGTCGGGAGCGGCATCTTCAAGAGCGACGATCCGGCCGTGCGCGCGAAGGCCATCGTCGAGGCAACGACGTACTTCAACGATCCCGATGTGCTCGCGAAGGTCACGCGCGGGTTGGGGGAACCGATGCGCGGGCTCGACGTGCGCTCGATGCCGGAGTCCGAGCGGCTGGCCGAACGAGGCTGGTAGCACCATGAAAGTGGGCGTCCTCGCCCTCCAGGGGGACTTCGAAGCGCATGCGCGCGCAGTTCGAAGCGCCGGCGCAGAGCCGTTCGAAGTGCGAACGCCGTCCGAGCTTGCCTCGGCCGACGCGCTCATCATCCCCGGCGGTGAGTCGACGACGATCCGCAAGCTGGCGACCGACTACGGGCTGCTCGAGCCGTTGCGTCTGCGGGCGCGCGATGGGCTTCCGATCTTCGGAACGTGCGCAGGCATGATCGCATGCGCGCGCACGATCACCGACGGCGATGAGACGATCCTCGGTGTCGTAGATATCGATGTGCGGCGGAACGCGTACGGCCGCCAGGCTCAGTCCTTCGAGGCGGACGTCGAGGTCGCAGGCATCGGCGAGATGCGCGCGGTGTTCATTCGCGCGCCGCGCGTGGAGCACGTGGGTGACCGCGTCGAGGTCCTTGCCACACATAACGGCGAGCCCGTCATCGTCCGCCAGGGGATGATCCTGCTGGCCGCGTTCCACCCGGAGCTAACCGACGACGTCCGGTTACACCGGTTGTTCGTCGCATCGGTCTGAACGAGTGGCCAAGCTCATCTATTCGACGATCTCATCATTGGACGGATACATCGCCGATGAAAAGGGGAACTTCGACTGGGCGGTGCCCGACGAAGAGGTCCATGCGTTCGTCAATGAGCTCGAGCGGCCGTTCGGCACGTACCTATATGGACGCAAGCTCTACGAGACGATGGTGGCATGGGAAACGATGGATCTGCATGAGCAGCCTTTCGTCGTCCAGGACTACGCGCAGATCTGGCGCGCGGCCGACAAGATCGTCTTCTCGAGCACCATAGAGAAGGCGTCGAGCACGCGCACGCGCACCGAAAGAGTCTTCGATCCGGCGGCGATCGCTCGGGTGAAGGTGACGGCGGCGCGCGATATCTCGGTCGGCGGTCCGCACCTCGCAGGTGCGGCGATCAAAGCCGGGCTCGTCGACGAGTATCGGTTCTTCATCGCACCGGTGGTGATCGGGGCAGGGAACGCGTCCCTCCCGGATGATGTGCGGATCGATCTCGAGCTGATCGACGAGCACCGCTTCAGTAGCGGATTCGTTTACCTCCGCTACCGAACGGCGCCCTAGCTCTTCTTCGCGGACTTGCGGGAACATCGCATCAAGCTGCTTACGTGTACCCGGACGGACGGGACCCAATCCGCGCTGCTACCCTTGGGCGCGATGGGCGGCCACAGTCATTGGAAAGGCATCAAAGAGAAGAAGGGCGCCGCGGACGCCAAGCGTGGGAAGCTCTTCGCGAAGCTCTTGCGTGCGATCGAGGTCTCGGCGCGCCAGGGCGATCCCAATCCCGAGAACAACCCGACCCTCTTTGACGCGATCCAGCGCGCGAAAGACGCCTCGATGCCCAAGGACAACATCGAGCGTGCGATCAAGCGCGCGTCGGGGGACCTGGCGGGCGAGCACTGGGAGCGCATCTTTTACGAAGGCTACGGAGCCGGAGGCGTCGCGATGCTCTGTGACGCGCTCACGAATAACCGGAACCGGACCTCGCAGGACCTGCGCGCGATCTTCCGCAAGCACAACGGCAACCTCGCCGAGCCGGGCGCGGTGCAGTGGCTATTCGACCGCAAAGGCGTGATCCTCGTCGACAAGGCTGCAGCCCAGGAAGACGACGTGATGACTGCGGCGCTCGAAGGAGGAGCCGACGACGTGCACGACGCCGAAGGTGAGTGGGAGATCGTCACGGATCCATCATCGATCGAGAACGTGAAGGCGGCTTTGGAGAAGGCGGGGACCCCGGTCCTCTCGGCCGAGGTCACGATGCTTCCCCAGAACACGGTTCCGGTCGACGGTGCTGATGCGCGCGCGGTCCTCAAGCTGATGGAAGCGCTCGAGGATCACGACGACGTGCAGAGCGTGTATGCGAACTTCGATATCCCGGAGTCGGTACTGGCCGAAGTCTGATCCGAAGGCTCTTGGATCGCTTCACACAGCAACCCTGTTCCCAGGTTCCTTGAACAGGTCCCTCCCTGCCAATAAACTTCAGTTCGTACATATGTTCGGGAGGTCGAACATGCGTGTTATGGGCATCGACCCCGGTCTCACGCGGACCGGGTATGGCGTTATCGAGACCAACGGCGGGATCATGCGCGCGCTGGACGTGGGAACCGTGCGCGCGCCCCAAGGCCAGACACCGTCCGTCCAGCTCCTGAATCTCTGCCTTACGCTCGAGCGGATCATGGAAAAGCACGATCCCGAAGCGGTCGCGATCGAGCGGCTCTTCTTCAACTCCAACGCGCGCACGGCGATCCGTGTCGGCCAGGCCAGCGGCGTCGCGTTGCTCGCCTGCGCGGAGGTCGGTATCCCCGTCTTCGAGTACACGCCGACCGAGGTGAAACAAGCAGTGGTCGGCGTCGGCAACGCCTCCAAAGAGCAAGTGACGTACATGGTTCGCACGATCCTTCGGCTCGAGCAGAACCTCGATTCCGCCGACGCAGCCGATGCGCTCGCGCTGGCGATCTGCCACGGGAACGCCGCGCGCTTCCGCGCCGCGGTCGATCTCGCTCAAGGGGAGGCGGAACGGGCGACGTGATCGCCAGCATCTCTGGGACGATCGTCGAGATCCTCCCCGACGGCGCGGTCGTTGATGTCCATGGCGTCGGCTACCGTCTGCTCATGCCCTCGTCGGTAACCGCGAACCTCCCCGGCCTCGGAAAGACGGTACGCACGCACACCCATCTCCACGTCCGTGAGGACGCGATGACGCTGTACGGCTTCTCCACGATCGAGCAGCGCGACCTGTTCGCCGTTCTCTTGGGTGTAGGGGGCATCGGTCCAAAAGGTGCGCTCGCCGTCTTGTCCGTCTACTCGCCCGAGGCGTTCCGCAAAGCGCTCGTCACTGAAGACCTCGACGCGCTCACCTTGATACCCGGTGTCGGCAAGAAGACCGCTGCGCGCATGATCCTCGAGCTGCGCGAGAAGCTGGCGTTGCCCGAGCTCGAGGTCGTCCCCGGCGGCAACGGCAAACGCGCGGTGCTCGTCGAAGTGAAGGGCGCCCTGTTGAATCTTGGCTATACACCGGCCGAGGCGCGCTCGGCGATGGAATCGCTGCCGCAGGACCGCGACGGATCAAGCCTGGAAGAGCTGCTGAAGCTCGCGCTGAAAGAGCTGGTCCGATGAGTGCTGAAGTCATGGCTGCTGCCGTCGCTCCCGAGGAGATCGAGTTCGAAGCGTCGCTTCGTCCCAGCATGCTCGCCGAGTTCGTCGGCCAGGAGCAGGTGAAGGATCAGGTTGGCTTGATCATCGAAGCCGCGCGTAACCGTGGTGCTCCACCGGATCATCTCCTCTTCAGCGGACCGCCCGGACTCGGCAAGACATCGCTCGCGCACATCGTCGCCAACGAAGTCGGCGTCCCGCTCCGTCCGACGAGCGGCCCTTCGCTCGAGCGCGCCGGCGACCTGGCCGCGATCGTTACGAACCTCGAGCCGGGAGAGGTGCTCTTCATCGACGAGATCCATCGTCTCCCGCGACCGGTCGAGGAAGTTCTCTACCAAGCGATGGAGGACTTCAAGCTCGACGTCGTGATCGGCAAGGGGCCGAGCGCGCGTAGCATACGGATCGATCTTCCGGCGTTCACCTTGATCGGCGCCACGACCCGCACGGGTTTGCTCACGGGACCTCTTCGCGACCGATTCGGGTATAGCGCGCGCCTGGATTATTACGGCGCGGATGAGCTGCACATGATCTGCCGGCGGAGCGCGCGCGTCCTGAACATCGCGCTCGAAACCGACGGGGCAGAGGAGATCGCGGGCCGTTCGCGTGGGACGCCGCGCATCGCCAACCGCTTGCTCCGGCGGGTCCGCGATTACGCAGAAGTGAAAGCGTCCGGGGTGATCGACCGGCGCGTCGCGCGCGCGGCACTCGAGCTGTTCGACATCGACGAGCTCGGCCTCGACAACCTCGACACCAAGGTATTGCGAACACTCATCGAGAAGTTCGGTGGGGGACCGGTCGGTATCACGAGCCTTGCGGCTGCTCTCAGCGAAGAAACGGATACGATCGAGGACGTTTCCGAGCCATATCTGCTTCAGATCGGGTTCCTCCAAAGGACCCCAAGAGGCCGCGTGGCCACCGAGCGCGCCTATGCACACCTGGGGGTCCCCAAAGAGCCCGCCAACCCGACGCTCCTATAGGCCCGGTTCGTTGCGCGCCTGGGGGCCCGCTCCTATGATTTGGCGGCGTCTTGGCCCGCAAGCGTCGGGCCTTTTTCTTCGGGAGAGATGATGCTTCTAACAATATTGGCTCAAACGGTAACGCCGACGTCGACGTCGACGGTAACCTCAAAGCCCACGAACGCGCTGGTCAGCCTGTTGCCGTTGATCTTGATCTTCGGCCTGTTCTACCTCTTCATGATCCGCCCCCAACGGCAGCGGCAGCGTAAGCAGGCAGAGCTGATGGGGGATCTGAAGATCGGCGATGAGGTGCAAACGGCTGCGGGGATGTTCGGAAACATCGTGCAGCTGAGCGACGAGTTCGCATGGGTCGAGATCGCCCCCGGTACGACCATCAAGATGCTCCGGCGAGCCGTGATCGGCAAAGTCGGGCCGACGGAGGAAGCCGAGCCCGGCACGACCGGATAACCAGAGGTAATACAGACAACGTATGGCTAGCACCGTCAAGCGCAAGTACTACCGGGCCCTCATCCTCATCGCCCTCTTGATCGCGGGATTGTGGGGCTGGAACGTCTACGCACACTCGCGCGACGTCGCGAAGGTGCGCAAGGTGAACCGAACCAGGACGGCCGATCTTCGTGAACCACGGCCTGGGTTCATCACGTACGGTCTTGACCTTCGCGGTGGGCTATCCGTCGCCCTCGAGCCGAAGCCCGGCCAAAACGTTTCGCACGGCTCGCTCCAGACCGCGCTCGAGATCATCCGCAACCGAGTCGACGCTCTCGGGGTCGCCGAGCCAGACATCTCCCTCCAAGGGAACAACATCCTGATCCAGCTCCCGGGGGTCAAGGATCCGGCAACAGCGCTGACGCTGATCGGGACGACGGCGAAGCTCGAGTTCCGGCCTGTTCTCGCCTCCTTGCTGCCGGGACAGAAGCCACCGGCCGGCGTCACCGTCCCCGATTGTGCACTTCGTTCCACGTACCCTCAGGACGTGCCGACCAGTTCGATCGTCTTGTGCGCACAGAGTACCGATCAAAAAGGAAAGGTATCGCCGCCAAGCACGTGGTCCAAGCTGGCGCTTGGTCCTGTCGCCCTTCAAGGTGCCGACGTCTCCGGCGCGAGCGCCGTGCTTCCTTCGGGTACGACCACCGTTTCGGCGGCGGGGTGGGAGGTAAGCCTGAGCCTCTCCTCCAGCGGCTCGAAGAAATTCCAAGACATCACCTCCAAGCTCGCGTGCAATCAATCCGGATCCGATACGCGGCAGCTCGCGATCGTGCTCGACCAGGTTGTCGTATCCCACCCACAGATGGGCGACAACGTCAATTGCAACGTCGGCATCGCGGGCGGGACCGCTCAGATCACCGGGAACTTCAATGAGAAGGAAGCCAAGGATCTTGCGCTTGTCCTGAAGTACGGTGCTCTCCCGGTTGAGCTCGTTCCCTCGACGATCACAACGGTGAGTCCTACGCTGGGCCGCGAGGCGCTGCATAGCGGCCTTGTTGCCGGCGCCATCGGGCTCGGGATCGTGTTCCTCTATGTGTTGCTCTTTTACCGCGGACTCGGCCTCGTCGTGTGGCTCGGTCTCGCCGTTCACGCCACTCTGACGCTGGGGGTGATCGTCTTCCTCGGACGAACGGCCGGGTTTGCCTTGTCTCTCGCCGGCATCGCCGGTCTGATCGTCTCGTTGGGCATCGCGACCGACTCTTTCATCGTGTATTTCGAGCGGATCAAGGACGAGGTCCACCAGGGGAAGACGGTGCGGGCGTCGGTCGATCGAGCGTGGACGAGCGCGTGGCGCACGATCGTTGCCGCCGACTTGGTGACGGCCCTCGCGGCAGTCGTCCTCTATTTCCTGGCCGTCGGCAGCGTGCGAGGGTTCGCTCTCACGCTGGGCCTGTCCACTGCGCTCGACCTCTTCGTCTCGCGGCTGTTCATGCACCCGTCCGTGTGGCTGCTCGCCCAGACCCGCAAGTTCAACGAGAGCAAGACGCTGGGCATGGGTTCGGTTGCCGGCGTCGGTGAGCTCGTGCCGGCGGCAGGAGCGCGCTGATGGCCGGCTTGCGGGACATCGTTCGAGGCGAAGCCCATTTCAACATCATCGGCCGGTTCCGCATGTGGGCAACGATCTCTGCCATCGTCCTGATCGCGAGCCTCGGGGGCCTCTTCGGCCGCCAGTTGAACCTCAGCATCGACTTCAAAGGCGGGACCTCGTTCACGGTTCCCATAGCAGCGAGCAGTTCGCTCAACAGCGACACCGATGCGAAGGCCGTTCAGGCAGCGGAGAGCTCGCTCGGCGGATTCAGCATCCCGGATGTGCGCGCGCAGATACAAGTGAACCGGACGAACCAACAGAAGGAACTATTCGTCCGGACGCCTCACCTCGATCAGACGAAGCTCCTGCAGGTGCAGCAATCGCTCGCGACGCTGGCTGGGCAGAGCGACCAGAACCAGGTCAGCATCACCGACGTTGGCCCCACATGGGGTAGACAAGTCTCGTCGAAGGCGCTCCGCGGCCTGATCGTTTTCCTTGTCCTCGTCACGGTCTACATCAGCTTCCGTTTCGAGCCGAAGATGGCTGCCGGCGCGATCGCCGCTCTCTTTCATGACCTCCTTGCCACGGCCGGCATCTACGCCCTCCTCGGGATCTCGGTCACGCCTGCAACGGTGATCGCCTTACTCACCTTGCTGGGGTATTCGCTCTACGACACCGTGGTGGTGTTCGACAAGATCCGGGAGAACGTCGGCGCCTCCGGCTCGACGGGACGACAGCCGTATACCGATGTCGTGAACGACTCGGTGAACAAGGTGCTGATGCGCTCGATCAATACATCCCTTTCGACGCTGCTCCCGATCGCGGCCCTGTTGTTCGCTGCGTTGTTCTTCAACGCGAGCACGCTCGAAGACCTGGCCGTGGCGCTATTCATCGGCACCATCGTCGGCACATACTCGAGCATCTTCATCGCCTCGCCGATCCTTGCAGTCCTGAAGGAACGGGAGCCTCGCTACAAGGCGGTGCGCGCGCGCCTCGAGTCCGGCGACGTCCGCGGTGCGCGCCCGGCGCGGCCTGCTCCCAAACCGGCCGTCACCGAGTACGTGGCTCAAGCTGCGACCGATCTCGCCGTGGACGATGGACCGCGAAGAGGCAACGGTCAGCCACAGCCCCTCCGCGTGCAGCGTCCTGCGCCGAAGCCTCGCAAGCGCAAGAAAAAGAAGAGACGCTAGATGCACAGCGCCTCCGAGCTCTTGCGGAGCCGCGTGCGCGACGTCCCCGACTTTCCTCGAGCGGGCGTTGTCTTCAAGGACATCACGCCCTTGCTGGCCGACCCGGTGACCCTGTCCCGGGTTATCGACGAGATCGTCGTGGAGCTTGGACGCGGGACCGTAGACAAAGTCGTCGGCATCGAGGCGCGTGGGTTTATCGTGGCGGCGCCCGTCGCGTACCACATGGCCGCCGGGTTCGTCCCTATACGCAAGCGCGGCAAGCTGCCGTGGCACACCGAGAACCAGAGTTATGAGCTCGAGTACGGGCAAGAAACGATCGAGATCCACTCCGACGCGATCGAGCCGGGTGAGCGGATCGCGATCGTTGACGATGTGCTGGCGACGGGGGGAACGGCAGCTGCGGCCGCACACCTCGTGGAGCGTCTCGGCGGCACGGTGGTGTCGATGGCGTTCCTGATCGAGCTCGCGTTCCTGAAAGGGCGCGAGAAGCTCACCGGCTACCAGATCGTGTCGCTCCTGCAGTACTAGCTGGTCCCGCGGTCTCACCGCGGTGGTTACACTGGTGCCATGGAGCCACGCCCCACGCAGCATGACGTCAAGCGACGCGGGGTGCTCGCGCGCCTGCGTCCGGTCGACCCGGAGCCCGAAAGCGGGGTCGAGTCGCTCCTTCACGGCGTGAAGGCCTCCAACCCCAAGGCGGATCTGAAGCTGATCGAGCGCGCGTACCACTACGCCGCGGAGAGCCACCATGATCAGTTCCGGGCCTCGGGCGAGCGGTTCATCGAGCACCCCTTGGAGGTAGCGAGGATCCTCGCCGACCTGAACATGGACACAACCACGATCGTGGCTGCGCTCCTTCACGACGTCGTCGAGGACACCCCGCTGTCGATCGAGGAGATCGAGCGGGAGTTCGGCGAAGAAACGGCGCACATCATCGACGGGGTTACCAAGCTCGACAAAGTTACGTTCCAGTCCAAGGAGGCACACCAGGCCGAGACGATCCGCAAGATGATCATCGCGATGGCACGCGACATCCGTGTCTTGCTGATCAAGCTCGCCGACCGCCTCCACAACATGCGCACAGTGGGTCACCTGTCGCGCGATACGCAGGAGCTGAAGGCCCGCGAGACCCTCGAGATCTACGCTCCGCTTGCGCATCGCCTTGGGATCCACCAGATCAAGTGGCAACTCGAGGACCTCTCCTTCGCCACGCTCCACCCGAAGCAGTTCGACGAGATCGTCCGCATGGTGGAAGAACGCCAGCCGGAACGCGAAGACGTAGTTGATCAAGTCGTCGAGCAGCTCTCGGAGGCGCTGAAGGCTGTGAAGATCAAGGCGAGCGTGAGCGGCCGGCCGAAGCACTTCTGGTCGATCTATCAGAAGATGGTGATCCGGGGCCGCGAGTTCGCCGAGATCTACGACTTGGTCGGTATCCGCGTGACGACCGAGACACTGCGCGATTGCTACGGCGCACTCGGCATCATCCACTCGTTGTGGAAGCCGATCCCTGGTCGTGTGAAGGACTACATCGCCATGCCGAAGTTCAACATGTATCAGTCGCTGCACACGGCCGTCGTGGGGCCGACGGGACAATCACTCGAGATACAGATCCGGACCGAGCAGATGCACCGGACAGCGGAGTACGGGATCGCCGCTCACTGGAAGTACAAGGACGGATCACAGCGCGAGGACGCGGAGCTCGCGTGGCTGCGTCAGATGATGGACTGGCAGAAGGAGCTTTCGGATCCGCGCGAGTTCATGGAGAGCTTGCGGATCGACCTCTACCAGGACGAGGTCTTCGTGTTCACGCCGAAGGGCGACGTGCGCGCATTCCCGATCGGCGCGACGCCGATCGACTTCGCGTACGCCATCCATACAGACGTGGGGCACCGGTGCGTGGGCGCGCGCGTTAACGGCCGCTTGGTCCCGCTCACCACAGAGATGCAATCTGGCGACACGGTCGAGATCATCACGTCGAAGGCGGCCGATGCGGCGCCGACGCAGGACTGGCTGCAGGTCGTGAAGACGCCGCGCGCGCGCAACAAGATCCGCCAGTGGTTCACCCGCGAACGCCGCGAGGACGCGATCGAGAAAGGTCGTGAGGAGCTGCGCGTGGCACTGCGCCGGGCGGGCCTCTCGGTACAGACGACGTTGTCATCCGGAGTTATGGCGTCGATCGCGAAAGACCTTCACCTGCCGTCGCTTGAGGCGATGGAGGCGGCGATCGGTGCCGGCCATCTATCGGCATCGGTCGTGATCCAGCGGCTCGAGCATGAGGTCGAGGGCGACGAAGACGTGATGCCGGTGCCGTCGAAACCGATCCGGATGCGCGCGCCCTCCGAGCACGGCGTTGTCGTCCAGGGCATCGACGACGTGCTCGTGCGACTCGCTCGTTGCTGCACACCGGTTCCGCAAGACCGGATCGTTGGCTTTGTCACGCGCGGGCGGGGGGTTTCGGTTCACCGCGCGGACTGCCCCAACGCCAAGGCGCTGCTTTCAGAGGCCGAGCGGACGATCGACGTCGCATGGGATGCCGCTCGCTCTGGGTCCTTCACCGTGGGGCTCATGGTGCAGGCGCTCGACCGCCAGAAGCTCCTTCGTGACGTGACGACCGCGATCAGCGAGATGGGCGTCAACATCCTTGGTTCGTCCAGCCATACCGATCCACGCACGCGCACTGCAACCCTTCGCTTCTCGGTCGAGCTTGCCGATCCTGAGCACCTCGAGCACATCCTCGCGCAGATCAAGCGTGTCAACGCCGTCTACGACGCCAGCAGGATCGTCCCCGGACTGGGCGCCGGCGCGTAAGTGCGCGCGGTCGTCCAGCGTGTTGCGCGCGCGTCGGTAACGGTCGACGGTGTAGAGGTTTCGTCGATCGGGCCGGGGCTGCTCGTCCTGGTCGGTGTCGCAACTGACGACGAGCAAGCCGACGTCATATGGCTCGCGGACAAGGTGCGGCAACTGCGCATCTTCCCGGACAACGCCGGCGTGATGAATCGTTCTGTTGAAGAGTCGAACGGTGCCGTGCTCGCCGTGTCGCAGTTCACGTTGCATGGCGATGCGCGACGCGGACGGCGGCCGAGCTACGTCGCCGCGGCACCACCGGCGCGTGCGGAGGATCTGTATCGAGGG
>Ga0070708_100003374_pt1 | contig 12514 bp, 10 predicted proteins | sample KBSK5503metaG_FD_65469 | JGI IMG/M metagenome (GOLD analysis project Ga0070708, IMG submission 65469) | Corn, switchgrass and miscanthus rhizosphere microbial communities from Kellogg Biological Station, Michigan, USA - KBS K5-50-3 metaG | ecosystem: Host-associated > Plants > Roots >...
CCCCGGCGGGCATCTGGCCGACACCGCCGGGGCGATCGCGACGGCCGCCTGCCAGGCCGCGCATTCGGTGCTCGCAGCCCGCGGACAGTGGGTCACCAACGAGAAGAACCCGCTGGAGCGGGCCGGCCTGCGCGGCATCGACGGCGTGCTGGCCGGCCTGACTGCCGAGCCCGGCCGCCTGCTCGCCGCGGTAGCCGCCGCGGGCACGCTGCTGCGCGCCGCCGTGCAAGAACCCGGGAGTCCGGGGCCGCCGGGGGAGTGAGTCGCGGGCCCCGGCCGGGGAAGTATTGGACCATGGAGTCGCTGGCCGCGCTGCGAGAGCGGCGGGCGCAGGAGTGCCGCCTGGCACCTGACCGGGCGCTGCGCACGCTGGCGGATGCCGAAGCTTTCTTGCGCGACCGCGGGATGCTGACCCGTACGGCTGACTGCGCGCTGCCCAGCCTGTATGAGGCGTGCCATGAGGAGCCGTACAAGCCGGGTAGCCCTGGATTCGCGACCTGGCCGGCCACGAAATGGCCGTGGTTCGGCCAGCTCGCCGGGCGCGGCTACCTCGTCACGGCGGTCCACCGCGGCAAGAACCTGGTGGTTTCCGGCGAGCTGGCGGGCCTGCTTGACCCGATCTGCCGGGCCGAGATCAGGCGCATGCGCGCAGCCGACCCCGGGTGGCGGCGGCTGCTTGATCATCTGGCTGCGGTCGGCCCGTCCAGCATCGAGGATCTGCGCACCGAGCTCAGGCTGAAGCGGCAGGAGCTGACTGCCCTGCGGTCCCCGCTGGAGCGCTGCGGCGCGATCGTCTCCCGCTCGCTGCAGGTGACTTCCGCCGAGGGACACCCCCATTCGAGTGAGCTGGCGCGCTGGGATCAGGCCTATCCCGGCACCGCAGGCGCGGACCTGGATGCCGGCCGTGCCCTGATGGATCTCGTCGTGGCCGGCGTGCGCGCCGCGGTCGTCGCGCCCGAGCGGGAGCTGCGGCGCTGGTTCTCCTGGCAGTGGTACTGGACCGACGCGCTCGCCGACGACCTCGTCCGGGACGGGAAGCTGCGCCGGGCGGACGGCTACGTCACGGCTGCCGCGACCGGAGCATGACACCCAGGCAACGCGGGTGACAGTGAATCGAGATCGCCGCGGGCTGCTACGACGCTGGGCAGCCCGGAGGGGCGCGGCGCTGGCGGCGTAGGTTGAAAAGATGAAATATCGCACTCTGGGGCATAGCGGCTGCGCGGTGTCGAGCCTTTGCCTTGGGAGCATGACCTTCGGGTCGGAGTCGGACGAGCAGAGCGCGCATGCACAGCTCGACCGGTTCGGCGAGGCGGGCGGCACGCTGGTCGACACGGCCGATGTGTACAGCGGCGGGATGTCGGAGGAGATCATCGGCCGCTGGTTCGCTAGCCGGCCGGCCGGCGTCACCGAGCCGGTCGTGCTGGCCACGAAGGGCCGCTTCCCGATGAACGATTCCCCGAACGGTGCTGGGCTGTCCGCCCGGTACCTGACGCGAGCCCTGGACGCGTCACTGCGGAGGCTGCGGCTCGAGGCGGTTGACCTGTATCAGGTCCACGCGTTTGATCCGTGGACGCCGCTGGAGGAGACACTGCGCACGCTCGACGGCTTCGTCCGCGCTGGGAAGATCCGCTACTACGGACTGTCGAACTTCACCGGCTGGCAGCTGACGAAGGCGGTGCACCTGGCGCGCGCGCTGAACGTCGCCGGGCCGGTGACGCTCCAGCCGCAATACAGCCTGCTGGTGCGCGAGATCGAATGGGAGATCGTGCCCGCGGCGCTGGACGCGGGGCTCGGGCTGCTGCCATGGAGCCCGCTCGGCGGGGGCTGGCTGTCGGGCAAGTACAGGCGCGATCAGCGCCCGGCCGGCGCTACCCGCCTCGGCGAGGACCCGGCCCGCGGCATGGAAGCCTACGACCGGCGGGGCACGCAGCGCACCTGGGAGGTCATCGACGCGGTGCAGAAGGTCGCCGATGAACGCGGTGTCTCGATGGCCGAGGTGGCGCTGGCGTGGGTGACCGACCGCCCGGGGGTGACATCGACAATCCTCGGTGCCCGCACGATCGGGCAGCTTGAGACCAACCTTCGCGCGGCTGACCTGCGCCTCACCGAGGCGGAATGTGCCGCGCTCGACGCCGCCAGCGACCCGCAGGCCGCCGACTATCCGTACGGCGAGCTGGGTGCGGAACAGCGCGACCGCCACCTGGCCGGCGGCCGCTAGGCCCGGCAGGGCAGGTCGGCGACCAGCGGGCCGGCCCGCCAGTCCGGCAGCCGCGCCACGACCTCGCCGGCCGGAGCTACCAAGGCGGCCGGCCACCGACGCTCGGCGCCCTGCTGCGCCAGGAAGCACGCATCGAATAGCCGCCGGCCGGGTGGCCCGCGGTTACGATGAGCCGGTGTCGTTGCGCGCCGTGGACTTCCATGTGCACTTGCCCACTCCGGACTGGCTGGAGGGCAGCATGGCGGGTTACCTGGAGGCGGCAGAGGCGTACTTCCGGTCGCCTGCGCAACGAGAGTCGCTGCAGGAACTGGCGGCAAGATACCGCCAGCTGGAAGTGCAGGCGGTGCTGCTGGCCTGGGACGCCGAGACGGCGACGGGGCGGCCCCGGGTGCCGAATGAGACGGTGGCCGCGGCCTGCCGCGATTATCCGGATGCGTTTACCGGCCTGGGCTCGGTGGACCCGCACAAGGGCGAGGCGGCGGTGGCTGAGGTGGCGAACATCGCCTCGCTCGGGCTGCGGGGGGTGAAGTTCCACCCGTCGCTGCAGGCGTTCGCTCCCGATGACCCCGCCTACTGGCCGGTCTTCGCCGCATGCGAGCAGCATGGCCTGCTCGCCCTGTTCCACACCGGGACCAGCGGCATCGGTGCCCGCCAGCCTGGCGGCCAGGGCATCCGGATCGACTTCGCCCACCCGCTGAAGCTCGATCCCGTCGCGGCGGCTCATCCGGGGCTGACCATCGTGGCCGCCCATTTCGGCTGGCCCTGGCAGATGGACCTGGCCGCCATAGCCCTGCACAAGACCAACGTGTACATCGATATCTCCGGCTGGTCGCCGCGGCGGATCCCCCCTGAGGTAATCGGCGAGCTAACCGGACGGCTGTCCGGGCAGTTCCTGTGGGGCAGCGACTTCCCGTTCTTCACGCCGGAACGCTGCCTCGCCGAACTCGACGGCCTCGGCCTGCCGGCCGATGTCCTGGACAAGGTGCTGCACGAGAACGCCGCCCGCATCCTCGGGCTGACCCGGCCCGCGGTCACGTGACCCAGCCGCCGCGGCGGTCATGGCCTGCTTCGAGGGCCTCATCCCGCACCGCGTCGCCCGGCACGACGACACCGACCCGCGCCCGGTGTTCGATCTGGTGGCGAGGGCCGCGCTGGGCTGAGCTACGCGGCCGGAACGGCCGCCACCTCAGCCAGGCCACCGCAAGCGGGCGGCGTTCGGAGGTGATCACCCAGCCGGAGCCGCCATCGCCGAATTATCCTTACCGTCGTCTTCGTCGGCTGGAACCTGTCTCATTCCTGGCACTCTGACGCGAGTTCTCCGCCGAGAGGCGTTAGCCTGAGCGGGCGCCTCAGTCAATTCCTTGCTACCGCGAGCAGCTGCTCAACTGCGTTTTCACTGAGCCGGTCCCTTGCTTCATGCGACATTTCGCTCGCCAGCCGCTCCGCGGCAAGATAGTAACTGTCCAGGAGGGGCTGATTATAGTATTGACGCAACTGAACAAGTGCTTGCTCATAAACGAACAGGTACGTCCGGCCAAGGAAGCCCGCCAGAATGCTGCCCACCGGCGCCATCGTCGCGGCTATGATCTGTCCGTGCAGGGAGCGATTGAGGACGACAGCCGTGAAGCAGGCTATCAGCCAGATGAAACCAATCAGCATCGCTCGCTGGCTTGACCTGAACGATTTTTGCGCCTGATCAGTGGCTATCAAATGGTACTGGGTTAGCGTCAGGCGGTTCAGCTCAACCAGGCTAGGCAGGCTCATGCGGTCACGCAAGCGCATTAGGGTCTTCGCTACCTCTCGCTGACGCGCATTCTCTTGTGCAATGCGAGCGTCCAGGTGCTTTGTCCGCCAGTAGAAGCCAATGGCGAGCAGGCCAGCGACCATAATTAAGCCGGAGGCGATAACAAGGATAATGAACTCAGCCACAGTAATATGCACTTGCGACGAGGCGACGGCTGAGGGCCGCGGACTTTTTTCGGGTGTGCGAAGTCCACTCCAACGTGTAAGACCACGATACCTATTGCTGCCAGAATCCCAGCAATAGCACCATAAAGCAGCGTAAACTGGCGAGTCGCATGCATGCCGGTAGCTAATTTCCTCCCAACCACCGCTCGGGGCTTTTCCGGTAGACGGATCATACTGTCGGCATCGCCCAAGCCGCATCCTGAGCTGCATAATGGAAAGGCAACGTAAAGTGATCTTATGTATAGATACTGGAGTCATTGCATAAAGCGAATGCGGTGCGCGTGTATGCCTGCCGCCAGCGCGTGTCCCGCGGTTGGGCGGCGCGGCCGCGCCGTGGCCGGGTTGCCGCGCTGATAGCGCTCATCTGGCGGCCATGGTCGGCGGCTACGGTGACAGGCATGCGCGGCACGCCGATCCGGGTCGAAGTCAACGGGAGCAGCGCGACTGCTGAGCAGCTGCGGCACCTGGCGCTGGCCGGGTACGGCCACTTCACGGCTATGCAGGTCAGGGACGGGCGGACCCGCGGGCTCGACCTGCACGTCAGGCGGCTGGACGCGGCTACCAGGGAAGTGTTCGGCACTGGCCTGGATGCTGACCGGATCCGCGGTCATATCCGGCACGCGCTCGCCGGTACCGGCGACGCGTCGGTGCGGGTCATCGTCTTCTGGCCGGAAGCCGATGCGGCCCCCGCCATCATGGTCACTGTCCGCCCGCCTGGCGAAATGCCGGCCGGGCCGCTGAGCCTGCAGCCGGTTCCGTACCAGCGCCCCGTCCCGCACATCAAGCACGCGGCAGACTTCGCCCAGACCTACTACCGCCGCCTCGCCGCCGCCGACGGCTTCGACGACGCGCTGCTGTCCGGGCCCGGCGGCGTCATCTCCGAAGGCGGCATAACCAACATCGCCTTCTTCGACGGAACCACGCTCACCTGGCCGGATGCGCCCTGCCTGGCCGGCATCACCATGCAGCTACTTGAGCCCAGGCTCCCCGGCAGCGGCCTGCCCGCAGGCCGTGGCCCGGTCCGTCTCGCCGACCTGCCGTCGTTCACCGCGGCTCTCGTCACCAACTCCCGCGGCATCGCGCCGGTTGGCCGGATCGGCACCACCACCCTCGCCGGCTGCGCCGCGCTTATGCGGACTCTCAGCGAGATCTACGAGTCCATCCCCCAGGACCTCATCTGACCGCCAGGCCCAGCCGCCCGGCCCGCACCGGGTCAGGCTGGGTCGGCCCGCTCAAGGACGAATACCGGGATCTGGCGCATGGTCTTACGCTGGTACTCGGCGTACGGCGGGAAGGCTGCGATCGCGCGCTGCCACCATTCGGCGCGCTCGTCGCCGGTCAGCTCGCGGGCAACCATGTCCCACTTGTGCAGGCCGTCCTGCAGCTCGACCTGCGGATTCGCGCGGAAGTTGTGATACCAGAGCGGATGGGACGGCGCACCGCCCTGCGACGCTACCGCCGCATAGCGTCCGTCATGCTCGACCCGCATCAGCGGCGTCTTACGCACCTTGCCACTCCGCGCGCCGCGGTTCGTAATGATCACCACGGGCAGGCCGGTGTCGCGCAGCGTCGTGCCTTGCGTCCCGCCTGAGCTTTCGTACAGCTCGACCTGGTCACGAACCCAGGCACGGGAACTCGGCTCATATTCACCAGTGACAGGCATGCCGCCATCAAACACCCTCAGTCGCACTCGGCCGTATCCGGGGCAGGCCGCTGCGCCTGCCCGGCGGGGCCAGCGCGGCCGGCGGCCGGGCCAGTGCTGGCGGCGGAGCCAGCGCGGCCGGCCGCCGGGCCCCAGCACCCGGGCAGGCCGCGGGAGCGCCCGGTTACTGTGGACCCGGCATGGCGGCAAGACGCGCCCGCCACCAGCCGGGATCGGTTCGCGTCAAGGCTGTAACGGATGAGGAGGAAGCCGGATGGCTGACAGGTCAGTGGCGATCGTCGGAGGGCGGATAGTCCCGATCACCGGTGAGCCGGTGGATGGCGGGACGGTTCTCGTGCAGGACGGCAAGGTCACGGCCGTCGGCGGCGACGTGGCCGTTCCCGACGGCGTTCGCGTGATCGACGCGGCTGGCTCCTGGGTGCTGCCCGGCTTCATCGAGGCGCACGGGCATGTCGGCGTCCACGAGGAGGCCGAGGGCTGGGCTGGCTCGGACACCAACGAGATGACCGACCCGGTAACCGCGCAGGTGCGCGCCCTTGACGCGATCAACCCCGCGGACCTCGGCTTCCGCGACGCCATCGCCGGGGGAGTGCTTGCGGTCAACGTCAATCCCGGCTCCGGTAATCCGATTGGCGGCCAGACGGTCGCGCTCAAATGCTGGGGCCGGACGGTCGATGAGATGGTGCTGCGCGAGCCATCCGGCGTTAAGTCCGCCCTCGGCGAGAACCCGAAGCGGGTGTACGGCGAGCGGCAGAAGACGCCGAGTACCCGCCTCGGCACGGCCGCGGTGATCCGCGGCGCCTTCGTCGATGCCGCCAACTACCTGCAGCGGCTCGACAGCGAGCAGCGGAAGCCGGAAAGCGAGCGCAAGCCGGTCGATCGCGACCTGAAGCTTGAGGCGCTCGGCAAGGTCCTGCGGCGGGAGATTCCCTGGCGCCAGCACTGCCATCGCGCCGACGACATCGGCACCGCGATCCGGATCGCCGAGGAGTTCGGCTACGACCTGGTGATCGACCACGGCACCGAGGCGCACCTGCTCGCCGACATCATCGCCGCCAAGGGCATCCCGGTGATCATCGGGCCGTTGCTGACCAGCCGCTCGAAGGTCGAGCTGCGGAACCGGTCGCTGGCCAATCCCGGCCGGCTGGCGCGCGCGGGCGTCACGATCGCGATCACCACCGATCACCCGGTCGTGCCGATCAACTTCCTGGCCCACCAGGCCGCCCTGTCGGTCAAGGAAGGCCTTGACCGCGAGACCGCGCTGCGGGCGCTGACCATCAACCCGGCGCGCATCGCCGGCATCGACGACCGGCTCGGTTCCATCGAGGCCGGCAAGGACGCCGACCTGGTGATCTGGTCAGGCGATCCGCTCAACATGCTCAGCCGGGTCGAGCGTGCCCTGATCGGTGGCGTGGAAGTGTATGCCTACTCCGGCGGCGAGGCCAGCTTCGCGGACCGGTGACGCCCGGCCTGCGGCGCGGCGCCGCGCCGCAGGTCAGGCATGAATGACGTTGGTGTGATGGCAGAAATGCACCCGGCCTGGGCTGATGGACTGGATCCTGCGCAGCGAGTCCCGCCAGGCTGTCAGGTCGCTGGCCTGACCGGGCGGCAGGTCCTGGCCGGCCGGGCCTGAGTACTGGCGCGGCGTGTAGGCCGCGTCGCCGATCAGCAGGTCGGACGTGCCGTCGGCGGACTGGACCACGACCGACTGGTGACCTGCGGTGTGCCCGGGAGTCGTGATCACCGCCAGTCCTGGAAGCACTTCGGTGTCGCCGTCGAGCAGTTCGAAGCGTGCGTTCATGAAGTCGAACCAGTCGTACAGGTCCGGTGACTCGCGCTTCGCACGGTCGAGTTCGGTGCGCTGCACGTAGCAGGCGGCGTGCCTGAACACGGCGTTCTGGCCGCAATGGTCGAAATGCAGGTGGGTGTTGATCACCAGTCCGATGTCGGCGGGGGTCATGTCAAGCTCGGCGAGCGCGTCCGCCGCCGACCGGTTCACCACGCGCCAGTCGGCCAGCAACCCTTCGGGCCCGCCGACCCCGGTGTCCACCAGGACCGCGCCACCGGGGTGGGTGACCACGAACCCGTGCACCGGCCACTCGCCGCCGTCGGGGCCGCGCAGCCGCGCCAGGTGCAACCGCTTGATCTCCAGTGCCATCGGCGACCGCCTTCATTCTGGTGCCCGGGCATGACAGATGTCATCGTCGCAGCCGGGGCGGTCCGGGGTCCAGACGCACCAGGCGGCGGCTGCGGCAGTGCGCGAGTGGGTGGCTTCCGCGCCTGGCGCCAGGAAGCAGAAGCTAGAACGGGCAGCACTGCGCCGGGCGGCCCCGTATCAAATGAAGTGGATGGGAATCTGCTGCGGCAACAACGACAGTAGAGTCCCATTCACGTTGTTGGCCGCGCCCTGACCCGGACCTGCTGAACCTCTCGCGCCCGTGGGTGGGCTGGCCGGGGTCAGCCGGGCAGGCGGTCGAGTGCCGCCTGGATCCGCTGCTCGGAGACCGGGACGGGAGTGCCGAGCGCCTGGGCGAAGAGGCTCACTCGCAGCTCCTCGATCAGCCAGCGCACCGCCACGGCGCCCGTGCCCCGGCGTCTTCCGGCCGGAAGATTCTGCATAGCCCGCTGATAGGCGCCGGTCACCCGGTGCACGATTTCCATCCGGGCTGCGTCCCGGCCGGGATCCAGCGGCGCCTTCTCCAGCCGCCGGCTGATCGCCTGCAGGTAACGGGCCAGGTCGGGCAGCCGACGGGAGCCGGTCTCGGCGATGAACCCCGGATAGATCAGGGCGGAAAGCTGGGCACGCATGTCGGCGAACGCCGGCGCCAGCGCCGGGCTCGCGGCTCGGTCGAGCGTGACCTCGGCCTGGTGCGCCGTCGCCAGGGCGCGCGCGACGGCGCTGACTACGTCGGCCGTGCCCGCCGCCAGCCCCGACTGCGCCGCCGCCAGCAGGCGCCCGAAGCCCGCCGCGTCCCAGGCCGGCCCGCCGGCCCCGGCGATCACCTGGTCAGCCGCGGCCGCCGCGCAGTCGGCCAGCAGCGCGTCGGCACTCGGGTACGGGTGCCGGCTCATCGCCAGCTTGGCGCTGACCGGCAGCCGGCTGGCGACGGAGCGCGCACCGGACGGAACCTGCAGCAGCAGCAGGCGGCGGGTGCCCAGCCGCATCGCATCGGCCGCCGCCGCCTCGGTGTCGAACAGCCGGACGTCGACGGAATCGCCGGCGTCCGCCAGCGCCGGGTAAGCCAGGACCTGCCCACGGGTGAACACCCTGGGCAGCGAGCCGAGGTCCCAGGTGCGCATTCCGGAGCGGGTGATGCCGCGGGCTGCCTCGGTGAGCGCCGCCTCCAGCCGGGGCCGCAGTTGCTGCTGGATCGCGGCCAGGTCCTTGCCGGTCGCGAGCACCTGACCGGAGTCGACCACCCGGAACGTCATCGTCAGGTGGGCTGGCAGCCGGGATAGGTCCCAGGCCGACCGCGGGATCGCCACGCCGCCGAGGCGGCCGAGTTCGGCTGCCAGCGCGTCCAGCAGGTCGCCCTGCGCCGGATCCAGGCGGGCAAGGGCCGCGCGGGCCGTCTCCTGGCGGGCGCGAAGGTCCTCCGCAGCTGCTTGGGCAGTGACCGGATCAGCTCGGTCACCAGCTCCTCGCGCAGTCCGGGCACCTGCCAGCCGAACTCCTCGCCGTTCACCTGGTTGAGCGTCGCGAAGGGGATGTCCACGGTCACCCCGTCGGCCGGCTCGCCGGGGGCGAACTCGTAGCGCAGCGGTAGCTCACCCCAGCTGCCTGGATAATCGCCGGGGCGGACCTCGCCGGCGGCCGGGCCGGCCAGATCGGCGGGGGAGAGGGTCAGCAGGTCCTGGTTGGCTGCCCGCGCCCGCTTCCACCAGGCGTCGAAATGCCGGGCCGAGGTCACGTCCGCGGGGATCCGCCGGTCGTAGAACTCGAACAGGTCCGTGTCGTCGGCGACGATGCCGCGCCGCCGCGCCCTGCGCTCCAGGTCCGCGGCGTCGTCGAGCAGGCGCCGGTTGTGATGGAAGAACTGGTGGCTGGTTTCCCAGTCGCCCTCGACCAGGGCGCTGCGGATGAAGAGCTCGCGGGCCGCCGCCGGGTCGATGCGCCCGTAATTGACCTGCCGCGCCGCCACGATCGGCAGCCCGTACAGCGTTACCTTCTCCGCTGCCATCGCCGCGCCGCGCCGGGCGTCCCAGTGCGGCTCGCTGTAGGTGCGCCTGACCAGGTGAGCGGCCAGTGGCTCCGCCCATTCCGGCTCGATGCGCGCCGCGATCCTTGCCCACAGCCGGGACGTCTCGACCAGCTCGGCCGCGATCACCCACTGCGGCGGCTTTCTCGCCAGCACCGAATCAGGGAAGATGGCGAACCGGGCACCCCGGGCCCCGGCGAACTCGGTCAGCGCCCGCCGCTGCCCGCTCTTCCCGCCCGGCTTCTGGTCGGTGTCCTGCATGCCGACGTGCGAGAGCAGGCCGGCCAGCAGCGACATGTGCACCCGGTCGGCGACATCCGCGGGGAAGCGGCCCTCGGGTCCGGCCGTCTTGCCCGCGGCCGGCCTGCCCGGGTCCGCCCGGTTGCCCGCGGCCGGCCTGCCCGGGTCCGCCGCCCAGTCGCGGTCCCGCCCGGAGACGATGCCCAGGTCCCTGGCCGCCTGCCGGAGCTGCCCGTATACGTCCTGCCACTCCCGCACCCGCAGGTAGTGCAGGTACTCGCGGCGGCACATCCGGCGGAACGCGGATGATGACAGCTCGAGCTGCTGGTCGCGCAGGTAGTCCCACAGGGTAAGGAAGGCGAGGAAATCGGACCCGGGCTCGGCGAACCGCGCGTGCATGGCATCGGCCGCCTCGCGGGACTCCGCGGGCCGTTCCCTGGGATCGGTGATGGACAGCGCCGCGGTGATGATCAGCACCTCGCGGGCGCATCCGTTCTGGCCCGCCGCCAGGATCATCCGGCCCAGGCGCGGGTCCACCGGGAGCCTGGCAAGCTTCCGTCCCACGCCGGTCAGCCGCGACCTGCCGCGGCCGGGCGAGATCGCGCCAAGCTCCTCCAGCAGGCGCACCCCGTCGGCGACATTCCTGGAATCCGGCGGGTCGATGAACGGGAAGTCAGCCACCTCGCCGAGGTCGAGTGCCGCCATCTGCAGGATGACCGACGCCAGGTTGGTGCGGACGATCTCCGGGTCGGTGAATTCCGGCCGAGCGGCAAAGTCCTCCTCGCTGTAGAGCCGGATGCACACGCCATCGGACGTGCGGCCGCAGCGGCCCTTGCGCTGATTCGCCGAGGCCTGCGAGACCGGCTCGATCGGCAGCCGCTGGACCTTCGTCCGCTGGCTGTAGCGGGAGATCCGCGCGGTACCCGGGTCGATCACGTATTTGATGCCAGGGACGGTCAGCGAGGTCTCCGCGATATTGGTGGCCAGGACCACCCGCCGCCCCCGGTGCGGCCGGCCCCGCTTCCTTGTTTCGCCTCCGGCAAAAACCCGGTGCTGCTCGGCCGCCGACAGCCGGGCATAGAGCGGCAGCACCTCCAGGCCGTCCAGGTCAGCCAGGGCGTCGGCAGCGTCCCTGATCTCCCGCTCGCCGCTGAGGAACACGAGGATGTCGCCAGGCCCATCGGCCTGCAGCTCCGCCACGGCCTCGACAATGCCCTGCACCTGATCTTTTGGTTCTTTAACGGGATTTCCCCGGTCAGTCAGCGGCCGGTAGCGCACTTCGACCGGGTACGTGCGGCCCGATACCTCGACTACCGGCACTTCGCCGAAGTGCTTGCCTGATTCGCCTCCGGCAAGGTGCTTGCCTGATTCGCCTCCGGCACTCTGCTTTTCCGATTCGCCTCCGGCAAGGTGCTCGCCTGATTCGCCTCCGGCACTCTGCTTTTCCGATTCGCCTCCGGCAAGGTGCTCGCCTGATTCGCCTCCGGCAAAATGCAAGCTGAATCGTGCCGGGTCGATCGTCGCCGAGGTGATGATGACTTTCAGGTCAGGCCGGCTGGGCAGCAGCCGTTTCAGATATCCCAAGATGAAGTCGACGTTCAGGCTGCGCTCGTGCGCTTCGTCGATGATCAGGGTGTCGTAGCTCAGCAGCTGCCGGTCGTGCTGTAGCTCGGCCAGCAAGATGCCGTCGGTCATCAGCTTGACCATCGTGTCGTCGCCGGAGGTGTCGGTGAACCGCACCTTGTAGCCGACTGCCGCGCCGAGTTCGGTGCCGAGCTCATCCGCGATCCGCTCCGCCACGCTGCGGGCCGCGATCCGGCGTGGCTGAGTGTGGCCGATCTGGCCGGTCACGCCGCGGCCGAGCTCCAGGCAGATCTTCGGCAGCTGCGTGGTCTTGCCTGACCCGGTCTCGCCCGCGATGATCACTACCTGGTTATCCCTGATGACCTCGGCGATCTCGTCCTTCAGCTGGCTGACCGGGAGCCCGGGAGGGTAGGAGATCGCGGGCACGGCGCGCCTGCGCGCCTTCACCCGGGCCTCCGCCGCAGCCAGTTCCGCGCGAACCTGGCCGAGCGCCTGCTCGCGCGCACCGGCGTCGCGCAGCGCGGCCGCCTGCTCGGCGCGGCGGCTCAGCCGGCCCTGGTCGCGCAGCATCAGCCCGGGCAGGCGGGCTCGCAGCGGGGCTAGCGAGGAGGTCAAGGCGCAGTCTCCGTAACGGGCGCGGCA
>Ga0070708_100003375_pt1 | contig 12514 bp, 9 predicted proteins | sample KBSK5503metaG_FD_65469 | JGI IMG/M metagenome (GOLD analysis project Ga0070708, IMG submission 65469) | Corn, switchgrass and miscanthus rhizosphere microbial communities from Kellogg Biological Station, Michigan, USA - KBS K5-50-3 metaG | ecosystem: Host-associated > Plants > Roots >...
CGCGCGAGATCACGCCGGTGACGCTGCCGGACGGCACGGTCGTGACCAAGGACGACGGCCCCAGGCCGGGAGTCACGATGGAGGCTGTGGCGGCGCTGCCGCCGGTGTTCCGCCCGGACGGGCGGGTGACGGCCGGCAACTGCTGCCCGCTCAACGACGGTGCCGCCGCGGTGGTGGTCATGTCGGACACCAAGGCCGGCGAGCTGGGGCTGACGCCGCTGGCCCGGGTGGTGGCGACCGGCGTCTCGGCGCTGTCACCGGAGATCATGGGGTACGGCCCGGTGGAGGCATCGCGGCGGGCGCTGGCCAGGGCCGGGATGACGATCGGCGACATCGACCTGGTGGAGATCAACGAGGCGTTCGCCGCTCAGGTGATCCCGTCCTACCGCGACCTGGGCATCGACATCGACAAGCTGAACGTCAACGGCGGCGCCATCGCGGTCGGTCACCCGTTCGGCATGACCGGCGCCCGGATCACCACCACCCTGATCAACTCACTGCAGTTCCACGACAAGCAGTTCGGGCTCGAGACCATGTGCGTCGGCGGCGGCCAGGGCATGGCCCTGGTGCTCGAACGGCTCAGCTGAGCCTGCCGCGAGGAAGGAGCCGGTGACCCGATGGCGAGCAAGCCAGGCGTCGCGATTGTGGGGGCGGGCCCCGCTGGGCTGGTGGTCGCCCATCTGCTGCAGCGCGAGGACATTCCGTTCGTCGTGTTCGAGCGGCAGGCGCTCGCCGAGCTGGCCGGCCGCCCCAAGGCGGGACTGGTCGAGTACCGCACCGTGCAGCTGCTGGCCCGAGAGGGCATCGCGGGCAGCACCGTGCAGTTCACTACCGAGAATCATCGCTGCGAGTTCCGCACGCCGGACGACTCGGTGCTGCTGGAGTATGCCGCCTTGACCGGCGGGCGGCCGCACTACATCTACCCGCAGCATGAGCTGGTGCAGCGGCTGTGCGAAACACTGACCGCGGCGGGCGGCGAGGTCCGGTTCGGGCATGCCGTCCGGGCGGTGACCCAGGATTCCAGCGGAGTCGTGCTGTCGGTCGAGGGGCCGGACGGTGAGCCGTCGCAGGTCCGGTGCGAGGCCGCGGTCGGGTGCGATGGATCGAGCAGCCTCGTCGCGGCGGCCATGACCAAGGCCCGGGTCAATGAGCAATTGCTGCCGGGACGGTTTCTGGTCATCGTTGCCGCGGCCCCGCCCTTGGAGGGGCACACCATCTACGCCGCGCATCCCCGCGGGTTCGCCGGGCAGATGCGCCGCGGCCCGGCTCAGACGCGTTATTACCTGGAGATCCCCGCTGCCGACACCGCCGCGGATTGGCCGGAGCAACGGATCCGCAACGAGCTGACGGCCCGTCTGGGAATCGGCAGGGCGCTGGATGTGCCGCTAGGCGAGGTGGGAGTGCTCGATCTGCGGGTCCGGGTGACCGAGCCCATGCAGCATGGCCCTCTATTCCTGGCAGGGGACGCGGCTCACCTGATCACGCCGGCGGGCGGCAAGGGAATGAACCTGGCCATCCAGGACGGCATCGAGCTGGCCCATGGCCTCATCGAGCGCTTCGGGCCAGGGCAGGACGACACGCGGTTGTCGGCCTACTCACGAACACGACTCCCGTCGATCTGGCAGACCGAGGCCTTCTCCAGCTGGTTCCTGCACGTACTTCTCACCAGCCTGCGCGACGGGAAAGAACCACCCGCCGCCGTGCCCGGAGGCTTTTCCCACGGGCTGAGGCAGGGCTGGATCGTCGCCCTGCAGAACGACCCGCTATTCGCACGCTGGTTCGCCCACGCCTACGCGGGCGTGGACCCTGAATCACCGGGTTCCGGTGATGGCCAATCACCTGCCTGGCGGCAAGCCTGAGCCTGGCGGTTGAGCACGCCCCACTCGATTTATATCGATATTTTGTTGACTTGTCGATAAGTATGGCGTATATCTGATGGTGGTTCCCGGCCCATCGCCGGGCGGGGAACCGGGATCGTTCGGAAGGAGATGGCATCGCGGTGAGCTTGCATGGTCTGACGTCGATAACTTTGGGTGTCCCGGATGTGGACGCGGTCGCGTCGTACTACGAGGACTTCGGGCTGCGCCGGGTGGGTGACCGGCCGGGCCGCGGCCTGGTCCTCGCCACCGCCGAAGGCGGCGAGCAGCTGGCGCTGCGGCCGGCCGAGCGGCGCCGGCTGCTGGAGATCGGGATCGGCGCCGACGATCCCGATGACCTGGGCCGGATCGAGGCGGGCCTGCGGCGGCTGGGGGTGGAGTTCGAGCGCGACCCGGAGAGTCTGCGGGTGCGGGATCCGAACTCCGAGCTTGATGTCACCGTGCAGGTCGGTCCGGAGATCACCGAGGCGGCCGCCGAGCAGGAGCCGACCAACCGGCCGGGGCGGCCGGACCGGCCCAACGGCCGGGCGCCGGCGGTGGAGCGGGAAGGCCGGGTCCGGCCGCGCAGGCTCGGGCACGTGGTGGTGGGCTCGCTGGATCAGGAGGCGTCCCAGCGGTTCTTCACCGAGGGCCTGGGGTTCAAGATCAGTGACCGCGTGCCGGGGCTGGCCTCGTTCATGCGGTGCTCGACCGATCACCACAACCTGCTGGTGCAGCAGGCGCCGCTGAATTTCCTGCACCACACCGCGTGGGAGGTCGACGACGTCGACGAGGTCGGGCGGGGCGCCACGGCCATGCTGGACGGGCATCCGGACCGGCACGTCTGGGGGCTGGGCCGGCACCACATCGGGTCCAACTTCTTCTGGTACCTGAAGGACCCGGCCGGCAACTTCTCGGAGTACTACTCCGACCTGGACATCATCCTGGATGACCAGCTGTGGAAGCCCTCGGTCGTCGAAGGTGCCCGCGGCCTGTACAACTGGGGCCCGCCGCCGCCGCCGTCGTTCATCCGCCCCGAGGACCTGGCCGCACTGATGACCGGCAGCCACGCACCCACGGCCTGAGGGAGAATTCATGCGCATCGGACGGGCGGACGGCCGCCTCGTGATCATCGACGGCGACGGGGTGATCGACGCCGCCACCGCCAGCGGCGGCGAGTTCAGCGCCGACCCGGACCGGGTGTTCGCGGTGTGGGACCGGTTCACCAGATGGGCCGACGGGTACGCCGGGCGCGGAGCGCACACCGGCCCGCTGGTGCCGGAGGAGCTCGGCGCGCCGGTGCTGGCGCCGTCCCAGGTGTTCGGGATCGGCCTGAACTACCGGGAGCACGCCGCCGAGTCCGGCGTCGAGGTGCCGGACGTGCCGCCGGTGTTCACCAAGTTCCGCACCTGCCTGGTCGGCCCGTCCGCGACCGTCGAGCTGCCCAGCGACAAGGTGGACTGGGAGGTCGAGCTGGTCGCGGTGATCGGGCGGGCCGCGGAACGGGTGCCGGAAGAGGAGGCCTGGTCCTACGTCGCGGGCGTGATGGTGGGCCAGGATCTGTCGGAGCGGACGGTTCAGTTGGCCGGCCCGGTGCCGCAGTTCTCGCTGGGGAAGTCGTTTCCCGGCTTCGGGCCGATCGGACCGTGGCTGGTGACACCCGATGAGCTGCCCGACCGGGATGATCTGCGGCTGCGCTGCTCGGTCGACGGCCGCGTGCTGCAGGACGGCCGGACCAAGGACATGATCTTCTCCGTTCCCGAGCTGGTGGCCCGGATCTCCGCCGTGTGCCCCATGTTGCCGGGCGATCTGATCTTCACCGGCACCCCGTCCGGGGTGGGCATGGGGCGGCAGCCGCCGGAGTTCCTGCGGCCCGGCACGACGCTGGTGAGCACGATCGAGGGTGTGGGCGAGCTGCGGAATGCGCTGGTCGCCGGCCCGGGCTTTCCGCGGTAGGGACGATGACGATGGACCGTGAGCCGATCTGGGTGCCGGAGCAGGACGAGATCGCAGCCGCTCAGGTGTCGCGTTTTGCCCGCTGGCTCACCGAGCACGGACGGGCCCGGCTGACCGGTGACTACCTGGAGTTGTGGCGGTGGTCGGCGGACCGGCTCGAGGAGTTCTGGCCGGCCGTCTGGGACTACTTCGGCGTCCGCTCGGACACCCCGTACGAGCGGGTGCTGTCCGGGTCGGTCATGCCGGATGTCGAGTGGTTCCCCGGCGCGCAGGTCAGTTACGTCGAGCACCTGTTCCGCGGGCGCGACCCGGCCCAGGTCGCGGTGATCGACGCCAGAGAATCCGCCCGGCCCGGCGAGGGACCGGTCAGCCGCCACCTGACGTGGGGGATGCTGCGCGAGCAGACCGCCGACCTGGCCGCGATGCTGCGCGAGCTGGGCGTCGGTCCCGGGGACAGGGTCGCCGGGTACGTGCCGAACGCGGCCGAGGCGGTCGTCGCCTTGCTGGCCACGGCGAGCCTCGGCGCCACCTGGTCCGGCTGCGGCCAGGACTACTCGCCTGCGGCGGCGGCCGAGCGCCTCGGGCAACTCGAGCCGGCGGTGCTGATCGCGGCCGACGGATACCGGTACGGCGGGCGGGAATTCGACCGGCGCGGGTCGGTCAGCGAACTGGCTGCGCTGCTGCCCAGCCTCCGCGCGACGATCGTCTTTCCCCGGCTTGGCCTCCCCGCGGACACCGCGGACACCGCGGCCGGAAGGCTCGGCTGGCCGCGCCCCTCGGGTTCGGCCGACCTGGCACCGCATGCGATGCCGTTCAGCCACCCGCTGTGGGTGCTGTTCTCCTCCGGCACCACCGGCCGGCCCAAGGGGATCGTGCACAGCACCGGCGGGGTGCTGCTCGAGCACCTGAAGGCGATGTCGCTCGGCCTCGATCTCGGCGAACAGGACACGTTCTTCTGGTACACCTCGCCGAGCTGGATGGTGTGGAACTATCTCGTTTCCGGCCTGCTGGCCGGTGCCCGGATCGTCTGTTACGACGGAAGCCCGAGCTACCCGTCGTGGGATGCGCTGTGGGCGCTGGCCGCCGAGCACCGCGTCACGCTGCTGGGCACCAGCCCCGCGCACCTGCGCGGCTGCGCCCAGGCCGGCGTGGAACCGGCTCGTGATCACGACCTGTCCGGGCTGCGGTCGCTCGGGTCGTCCGGTTCGGCGCTGCCCAGCGACTCTTATCTCTGGGTTGCCGATCATGTGGGCCGCCGGGTCCGGGTCAACTCCACCTCCGGCGGCACGGACGTCGTCAGCGCCTTCGCGGGCGGCTCGCCGGTCCTGCCGGTGTGGCCAGGTGAGCTGTCCGCGCCGTGCCTGGGGGTGGCCCTGGATGCGTGGGACCCGGCCGGCCAGCCGGTTCGCGGCGCCGTCGGTGAGCTGGTCGTCACCAGGCCGATGCCGTCGATGCCGGTGTATTTCCTGAACGATCCGGACGGCCTGCGTTACCGGGAGGCCTATTTCGGCACCTACCCGGGGGTGTGGCGGCACGGTGACTGGATCACGATCACCGACCGCTGGTCCGTGGTGGTGCACGGCCGATCCGATGCCACGCTGAACCGCCACGGCATCCGGATGGGCAGCTCGGACATCTACCACGTCGTCGAGCAGCTCGACGAGATCGCCGAGGCCCTCGTGGTCGGGGTGGAGCAACCGGAGGGGGAGTACTGGATGCCGATGTTCGTCGTGCTCAATTCAGGACACGAACTCGATGATGCACTGACCGCTAAGATCCGGCAGGCCATCCGCGAGCAAGCCTCGCCCAGGCACGTGCCCGACGAGATCATCGCCGCGCCGGCCATCCCGCATACCCGCACCGGCAAGAAGCTGGAAATCCCGGTCAAGCGGATCCTGCAGGGCGGCGACCCGCGCCAGGTCATGGATCCGGGCGCGGTAGACAACCCGGACGCCCTGCTATGGTTCGCGGCCCGCCAGACAAGGACGCCGATCCCGTGACGGGCAAGCCCTGGTCCGGACGCGAGGAGGAAACGCCATGAAGACGAGTGTGCTGATCCCCACCACCGGCGACATCGCCACCGTGCGCGAGCACGCCGCGATGGCCGATGAGCTCGGTTACGACTCGGTCAACTGCTCGCACATCGCCGCCCGCGATTCGTTCACCACCCTCGCCGCACTCGCCCACCTGGCCCCGTCGGTCACCCTGGCCACGGCAGTGGCCCCGATCTACCACCGCTCCCCCGCCTCGATGGCACAGACGGCCGCCACGGTCGACGACCTGTCCGGCGGCCGGTTCCGGCTCGGGCTCGGCACCGGTCACCGGGCCACGATGGGCGGCTGGCACGGGCAGGACATCGGGAACCCGGTGGCCGAGATGCGCGAGTACGTGGCGCTGGTCCGCGCCCTGCTGGCCGGCGCCGAGCCGCCCGCCGGTGCCCGCTGGAACTCCAGCTTCGCGTTCAACGGCTTCAAGGCTCGTGCCGATATCCCCATCTACCTGGCCGGCCTGTCCCCGGCCATGCTGCGTCTGGCCGGAGAGATCGCCGACGGGGTGGTGCTATGGGCCTGCCCCGCCTCCTACGTCAGGGACGCGGTGACGCGAGAGGTCGCCGCGGGCCGGGCGCGCGCCGGCCAGGGTCTTGACGGATTCGACATCTGCGCCGCCATCCCGAGCGCCGTCGTTGCCGATCCAGCCGTCGCCCGTCACGGCATCCGCGCGGAGTTGCACCGCTATTTCGGCCTGCCCTTCTACCGGGCGATGTTCGCCCATGCGGGCTACGAAGCCGACATCGCCGCCTACGACGCGGCAGCCGGCGCGGACGCCCAGCGTGCCGCGATCAGCGACGCGTTCATCGACGACCTCTGTGCCATCGGCACACCGCAGGACGTAGCGGCGGGCGTGGCCCGCTATCGTGCTGCGGGCGCCACCAACCCGATGATCACCAACATCACCGGCACCGACCTGCGCCCGACCCTGCACGCGGCCGGCGCCGCGTAGGCCGGCCTCAGCAGCTCGGGCTCGAGACACGACCAAGGAGACCACCATGTCTGACCTGCCCGAGACCGCCGACGTCGTCATTGTCGGCGGCGGCTCCGCAGGCGCCGTCCTCGCAGCCCGCCTTAGCCAGGATCCGGCGCGAACGGTTCTGCTGCTCGAAGCCGGCCATGCTTATGCACCCGACGCCTACCCGCCCGCCCTGCTGGACGCGAGCAAGCTCGCAGACCCGGATCACGACTGGGGCTATACCTCGCGCGGCAACGACCAGACGCCGCGGATCCCGACCCCACGGGGCAAGGTCTTGGGTGGCAGCTCCGCAGTGAACGCCGGCGTCGCGGTGCGAGCCCGCGCCGCTGACCTGGCCAAGTGGGGCGGGCACGGTGCCGAGGGCTGGTCTTTCGACGATGTGCTTCCTGCCTTCAAGCTGCTGGAGAACACCCCTACCGGCGAGGACGCCTATCACGGGCGGACCGGCCCGCTGCCGATCCGGCAGCGCACGGACGACGAGCTGACCCCGTCGCTGCGGGGATTTGTCGAGGCGGCGGTTGCGCACGGGTTCAAGCGGGTACACGACTTCAACGGCGCCGAGCAGAACGGCGCCGATGGCTACCCGCTCAACGTGGTGGACGGAGTCCGGCAGAACGCGGCGATGGTCTATCTGACCGCAGACGTGCGCCGACGGCCCAACCTCACCACCCGCGGCGACGTCACGGTCGACCGCGTTCTGTTCGACGGCACGACGGCCACCGGCGTCGTGGCCGCGGACGGCATGGTGTACCGGGGCCGTGAGGTGATCCTGTCCGGCGGCGCCTACGGCAGCCCGGCCATCCTGCTGCGGTCCGGGGTCGGCCCGGCGGGTGAGCTGACCGCCTTGGGCATCGGGGTCGTCGCCGACTTGCCGGTCGGCCAGCGGCTGCACGACCACCCGTTCTTCTACAACGCCTACGCGCTGGCTCCCGGGCACCTGGAGATGACACCTGCGGTCGGCGCCCTGCTGTGGACGGCCTCCAGCGAGGCCGCCGGCGACGAACTGGACCTCCATATCACCGTGACCCACCTGCTCGACGGTTCCTTCAGCCCCACCGGCGGGGCGATCGTGCTGGCCACCGCGGTCGTCCAGCCCGAGTCGAGAGGGACGCTGAAGCTGGCCAGCCGGAACCCAGCCGACGCCCCGCTGATCGATAACCGCTTCCTCTCCACCGACCGCGACGCCCGCCGCCTGCTGGAGGGTGTCAAGCTCGGCCGCGCCATCGCCCGCAATCCCGTCTTCGCGCCGTTCACCGCGGGAGAGCTGATCCCCGGCGACGCGGTCGCCGACGACGGCAACCTGGCCCAGATCATCGCCGCCAATCTAGCCATCTACGGCCACCCCACCTCCACGGCGCCGATGGGCGGATCCGATGACCCGTGGGCCGTCACCGACTCCGTCGGTGGGGTCAAGGGCGTCAACGGGCTGCGGGTCGTCGACGCCTCGATCATCCCAGACATCCCTTCCACGGCCATCAACCTCACGGTCATCATGCTGGCCGAACGCATCTACCAGCGCGTCTACGCCGGCTGACCGTGCCACCCAAACTCCAGAGGTCACAATGACAGACACCGGAACCGCGTCCGTGCACACTGCCGTCACCGACGCGCCTATCTACCAGTAGTACGCCGCCGGCCAGTGGCGCGCCTGCGCCCGACCCTGCACGCGGCCGTCGCCGCGTAGGCCGGCCTCAGCGTCGCGGGATCGGGCCGCCCCGACCGCAGGGCGCGGCCCTCACCGTCACGCGGGCGCCATGTCGCGCACGTAGAGCCCGGGCGCGGAGCCCAGTACCGGGTGCAGTACACCGCCCAGCGTTTCTGGCCGTGGCCGCGGGTCGCCGGATCGCGCCGCTATCCAGTCGGCCCAGGCCTCCCACCAGCTGCCCTGCTGTCTCTGCGCGTCGGCCAGCCACTGCTCGGGGTCGGCACCGGGCGCCTCACCGGTCCAGTAGTGCGCCTTGGGGTTGCCCGGCGGGTTCACCAGGCTGGCGATGTGCCCGGAGTAGCTGAGCACGAAGGTGGACGGCCCGCCGAGCAGTTGCGTGGTCTGGTAACAGCCCTTCCACGGGGTCAGATGGTCGGTGACGGCACCGGTGACGAAGGTGGGCACGGTGATCTTCTGCAGCTGCAGGGGGGTTCCCAGCACGCTGAGGGCTCCGGGCTTGGTGAGCACGTTGTCCCGGAAGATGTCCAGGAACTGGCCGTGCAGCGCGCCGGGCAGGTTGGTGCCATCGGAGTTCCACGCCAGGATGTCGAAGGCCGGCGGCTGGTCGCCCATCAGGTAGTTGTTCACCCAGTAGTTGAAGACCAGGTCATCGGGACGCAGCCAGGTGAACGCGCTGCCCATCTGCCGGCTGGTGATGAGGCGCTTGCGCCGTGACCGGCGGCCCGCGAAGGCGATCAGGCCGCGCCCGGAAAACGCGGTGATCGGGGCGCGCAGACCGAAGTCCAGCAGGGTGACGGCATAGGACATGCTGTACACGCGGTCGTCGCCGGTGGCGGTCAGGTGGTTGAGCAGGGTGGTGGTGATGATGCCGCCGGCGCAAAAGCCGATCACGTTGACATCCGGGCTGCCGGTGATCTCCCGGACGGTGTCGATCGCCGCCGAAACCCTCTGGGCGTAGGTATCCAGGTCCCAGCTGCCCTGCGCCGGGCCGGGGTTCCGCCAGCTGAGCATGAACGTCTGCAGGCCGCGGCTGACGGCGTACTCGGCGAAGCTGCGCCCGGGCCGCAGGTCCAGGAAGTAGAACCGCCCGATCGGCGGCGGGACGACCAGGACCGGGCGGGCGAACACCGTGTCCGTGGCCGGGGCGTACTGCAGCACCTCCGCGACCGCGTCCCGGGCGACCACGGCGCCGGGGGTCACCGCCAGGTCCCGGCCCACCTCGAACGCGCCGGGCTCGATCATCGACGGCATCCCGCCGTTGTGGCGCAGGTCGCGGGCGAAATTGCGGGCTCCGCGGACCAGGCTCATGCCGCCGGTGTCGAAGGCGCGCTTGAGCGCGGCCGGATTGGTCACCACGAAGTTCGTCGGCGCGGCGGCGCTGGTCACGATGCTGGCCGCGAACCTGGCCTGCTCCGCCCGGGCGTCGCTGCGCCCATCGCCCATCTCGGCGACGACCCGGTCCACCGCCTGCGCCGAGGCGAGATAGCCCTGCTGGATCATCCGGAACACCGGGTTGGACGTCCACGCCGGATCGGTGAAACGCCGGTCGCCCTTGGCCGGAGCCACGTCGGACAGCCCCCACGCGATGCGGGTAAGCTCCATGCCCAGCCGGCTGGCCTCCCGGGCCATGGTCGTGCCCTGGCTCAAAGCCGCGACCAAGCCGCCGGCTGCCTGCCCCAGCGTGGGCATCCCGACTGCTTCACCTCCGCCGACCGATTCGGCTGCCTGAGCCGTCATCGTCGCATCCGAACTGCCCACGGGCCACTCCTCGGGATCGGTGAGGCTGTCTGCCTTACAGGATTACATAAGCACGGATCGTTCGGTCCCATTGGTACCACCCCCTCTCGGGTCAGCCGGGACCGAGCGCGGACGACCGCGGCATCGGATCGGTCGCGCTGGCGAGCGAGGATGCCGCGGTCGTGGTGCGACAGGGCCGGATGTGGATCAGGGGATCCAGGGCGCCTTGTATGTCCCCGTGTCGAAGAGGATCGCGCTGAGGTCCTCCGAGGCCCATTCCTGACTGATCTTGCCGCCCTCCAGCCGGTAGAGATCGATCGCGTCCCACTGGAGGTGGCGCCCGGTGGCGGGAATGCCCAGCAGGGCGCCCTCGCGTCGCCGGGTACCCGGTGCGTCGATTACTTTAATAGTCAAGTCATATATACGCAAGAGGAAAAGGCTCACGACCTTCTGTCGCGTGGCCACCACGACAGATCTGCATGAAAAAGCGTGCATAACACGTGTATTCAGTTGACGATGCGAGCCGTCATTCGCTAGAGTAAACTTGAATGATCAAGTTCTAGACAGTGAGGCTCTCGACGCGGCCGCCGACGGACCTCTCTCCCGGTGGAGGGGACCAGACGACAGCCTGCGTGCACGAACCACATCATGAAGGGTGAATCAAGGTGACTATCTCGGACAGCACGGTGGCGATCATCGGCACCGGCAACATCGGCAGCAGGCTCGCGGCGAACTTCGCGGCCGGCGGTCAGGACTTCCTCCTGGCCGGCCGCGACCAGGAGGCCGACCAGAAGCTCGCGTCTTCCCTCGATGGCCACGCCGAGGCGGTGAGTGTCGGCGAGGCGGTCGAGCGGGGCGACGTGCTCGTGATCGCCGTCTGGCTCGACAGCTTCAAGGAGCTCATCGCCCAGTACGGCGAGCAGTTCGCCGGCAAGGTGATCGTCGACCCGTCGAACCCGGTCGGCCCGGACGGCGCGGGCGGCTACCGTAAGGTCATCGGCGAGCAGGAGTCTTCGGGCCAGATCCTGGCCGGCCTGCTGCCGACCGGAGCCCGGCTGGTCAAGGCGTTCGGCACGCTGTCGGCCCCCACCCTGTCCGCGGCCGCGTGGCAGGAGCCCGAGCGTGCGGTGCAGTTCTACGCCGCGGACGACGACGCCGCGGGCGACCTGGTCGCTGACCTGATCCGGGCTGGCGGCTACGAGCCGGTCCGCGTGGGCGGCCTGGACCAGTCCATCCGCATCGAAATGTTCGGCGACCTGCACGAATACGGCGCCCTGGGTCGAGTCGTGACCAAGGCGGAGGCGCTCAAGGCGATCTGACTTGGTCGCATGCCGGCCGGCCGCACGCTGAACGGCCAGTGGTTCTTCGCCGAGCGCCGGCTGATGGTTGACTGGACCGAAACGCGGCCGTCCGTCCACGGCCTGATGACTGGGCCAGGCCGGGACACGCACGTCCTGGCCGGGCCCAGGGCGGTGTCACGCAAGGAGTCGACCTGGATGCGGGACGAATCAGGCCGGCGCGGCGGGGGTGCGGGCCCGGTCCGGGCATCTCGTCTGCCGCAGCCCGGCACCGGCGCGACTGCTCGCCGCGTGCGCTGGGCCCGGCTGCGGCACTTCCTCTGGCAGCCGCCCCGCCCCCACGGCGAGCAGCCGCGCGAACGGGTGGTCGGTCCGCTCGAGCTCTTCTATGACCTGGCCGTGGTCGTGCTGGTCGCCCAGGCCGCCCACCGCCTGGCCGGGCACCTGGCCTGGCCCGGCCTGGGCGAGTTCGCCGTGGTGTTCACGCTGGTGTGGATCGCCTGGGCCAACGGCAGCCTGCACCACGAGCTGCACGGCCACGACGACGCCCGCGGCCGCAGCACGTTCCTGCTGCAGATCCTGGTGCTCGCCGCGATGGGCGCCTTCATCCCCGAGGCAGGCGGTGCACGCGGAGCAGCGTTCGCCGTCGCCACAGCGGTTCTCTTCGCGGTACTGGCCTTGCTCTGGGTGCTTGCCGCACGCGGCGACCGTCTCGAATACCGCCGATCGAGCCGGCTGTTCGTCACCGGGACAGCTGCCTGCGCCGTCGCGCTTGCTGGCACTGCCTTCCTGCCGGCCAGCGCTCGCATACCGGCCTGGGGCCTGCTCGACGCCGCCTACCTGGCCGGCTTCGGAGCCGTGATCCTTACCGCGACCCCTGCCCAGGCGGCCGCGCTGACCATCACCGACTCGCTCATCGACCGGTTCGGGGCCATCACCATCATCGTGCTTGGCGAAACCCTCACGGGTGTCGT
>Ga0070708_100003377_pt1 | contig 12505 bp, 11 predicted proteins | sample KBSK5503metaG_FD_65469 | JGI IMG/M metagenome (GOLD analysis project Ga0070708, IMG submission 65469) | Corn, switchgrass and miscanthus rhizosphere microbial communities from Kellogg Biological Station, Michigan, USA - KBS K5-50-3 metaG | ecosystem: Host-associated > Plants > Roots >...
GGCTATCACTGGTTCAGCGACTGGGGCCGCGACACCATGATCGCCCTGCCTGGCCTTACTCTGCCCACCGGTAAGCATGAGGTTGCGCGCAGCATCCTGCGCACCTTCGCTAAACACTTGGATCAGGGCATGTTGCCCAACCGTTTTCCTGACGCTGGGGAAACGCCAGAATACAACACGGTCGATGCCACTCTCTGGTTTTTTGAAGCGGCGCGTGCCTTCCTTGCCTACACGGGCGATGTTGAGTTTGTACGCAACGAACTCTACCCCGTGTTTACGGACATCATCTCTTGGCACGCTCGGGGCACGCGGTACGGAATCAGAGTGGATCCTAATGGCCTAATTTTTTCGGGGGAACCCGGTGTCCAGCTCACGTGGATGGACGCCAAGGTTGGCGACTGGGTGGTGACGCCCCGATGGGGAAAACCGGTCGAGATCCAAGCGCTCTGGTATAACGCGCTGTGCATCGTGGAAGACTTGGCCCGCAGGTTTGGGGACGAAGCTGGTCAAGAACGGTATCGCAGCATGGCAGCGCTCGCGAATCAGGCGTTCAACCGCCTCTTCTGGAACGAAAAAGATAGTTGCTTGTACGATGTCGTAAATGGCGGACTGCCCGATGCATCCATCCGTCCGAATCAGATCTTCGCCGTCAGCCTGACTCACACCATGTTGGCACCGGAACGGGCCCGGAGCGTGGTGGAGAAAGTGCAGGGACACCTGCTCACGCCGTATGGGCTGCGTAGCCTCGCCCCGAGTGATTCTCAATACCGTGGACGCTACACCGGCGGTCCTGCCGAGCGCGACGGCGCGTACCACCAGGGAACCGTATGGCCGTGGCTGCTGGGACCATTCATCACGGCGTACGTGAAGGTCAACGGCGGCAGCGACACCGCGCGCCGCCAAGCAGCCAAGTGGCTGGTTCCGCTAAAGGATCACCTCGAAGACGGTGGCCTGGGTCATATTCCCGAAATCTTGGATGGGGACCCACCTCATCGCCCTTGCGGGTGTATGGCGCAGGCCTGGAGCGTAGCCGAGACATTGCGCACGTTGGTGGAAGATGTCCACGGGCTGCGCCCGATGCCACAGCTACCTTTGGCAACCGCGCAACGCACAGATAGCACCGCTGTGCGTCAAGCAACGCCAAGGCAGACTCGTTCCAGGACCGGGACTAACCCGTAGCTGAAAGGAACGCACCCTGATCTGCTTGTCCGAATAAGGCGGTCTTGTGAAAAATCTCTTGCTTGCGCTTCTGCTGTTCCCAGCGTTTCTATTTGCGCATCCTCCGCTGACTCCAAGTCCGCGCACTGGCAAGGCCATCCGCGTAGCGTCGGTGTCGCCCGCCAGCGCAGCGACGTCGCGGGCATCCCCAGTCGATCCTGCCGGACACAAGGATTGCAATCACAATGTCCTGGAAAAATTGTTCTGAGACTACACTTTCAGGCTGCCGCTTCACCTGCGGCTTTGATTTTCTTGTTCTTGATCGCGGCCATGAATTTGGCGTAGTCAGCTTCGGTTTGATCGGCGTACTGAGACGCAAAATCGGTAATCGCTTTCACGATCTTTGATCCATTGCCGCAGTAACCATGAATCATACAAGGATCTCCGGATCGGGCATGTCCTCGCGCCAGGAGCTCGCCCGCAACCACCGCTAGGCTTTTCAAGCCGCCGCCCTTAAGTGTCTTGAGGTCGATGCCGCCCTTGTGGTCGTTGAGCTGCCTCACCAGGTATTCACGTCCTCCGAACACCGTCCACCCCAAGAGTAGATCCGACAACGGCTGGATGGCCCTCTGCCCTTCCGCCACGCGCTGCCCCTGGTGTTTGTTGACGACGTCGAGCAGGTACGGAGTGTAAGCCGACTTCACTTCCTGCTTGATTTGTAGAAAAAGAGGATCCTTAGGCCCGTTACCCTCGAACAGCACCACATAATCTCGCAATCCAACGCTCCCCGTTCCGACAACTTTAAAGCCGACATCAACAGGTCGAAAGAGATCGAACAGGTGCCTTCGCTCTGGGCTCAAACAGTCACGATAAGTCTTGAGTGAGGACAAAACATCCTTGGCTTCCTGGCCGGTCACCCGCCAAAAATCGGGTCGACCATCCCGAAAACGGCGCTCGCCGCGTCCGTCAACCTGCGAGTACTTCTCCAAAAAGTCGAGGGGCTTGGCACGTTCAGACTGGCGAAGGGCGGCGTGGATAGGCCGAATGCGTTCTTCCCGGTGTATCAAGTGCCTTGCCACCTGAAGAATCGGCCGACGCGCAAATTCGGCCATTGATCGGCAATAGCTCTCCACAAATGCCTCTGCGGCAGCCCGGCGAGTGGACCGCTTCTGCTTGGCTTCGCGGCCAGCAAGAATAATGCTCGTAGCCATCCGCTTAACATCCCACTCCCAAGGGCCGTAGATGGTCTCATCGAAGTCGTTCAGATCGAAAATCAGTTTTCCGTCCGGCGCGGCAAAGGAGCCCAGGTTCTGAACGTGCGCGTCTCCACACAGTTGCACGTTAAGGCTAGAGTGCGGCAACCGGGCCAAGTCCGCCGCCATAATCGACACCGCGCCGCGAAAGAAGGCAAAAGGCGAAGACGACATCCTTGAGTACTTAAGCGGCAGTAGTTGCGGAAGACGATCATCGACCGAAGAGAGAAGCACTTGGATGGGATCGAGTTTCCTATCCTTCGCCCGCAGCTCGCTATGCGCCGTTCGGTTCAGCGCGTTGCGGCGGCTCTTACCGAATCTCATTCGTTCTTCCGCCGTTCTGACTTCGACAGGACTAACACGCGCCCTCGTTGCCATGGCGATAGTTTAGCCTCCTTAACCTTTATGGTAACAATACCTTTCACCAACCTCCCGGCAAGACCAAATCTCGGTTACTGCTTCTTGGCGGCTGATGCAGCACGCTTTTTGGCGTGGGCGACGAGCCCGTCGAAACGGGGGTCGCCGTGAAGCGATTGGAGGTCGGGGTCCTTTTCTATGTCCAGAGCGGCCCAAGGGGGAGGAGCTAGTCCGTGGTCGACCGCCTCGCGTAGAAGCGAGAGCGCCTCATTTCGTTGGCCCCGACGCGCCGCGATGCAAGCAAGGATATACGTAGAATAGGCGGTGCCCGGGTGCTCCGGCCCGAGCACGCGCCGTTGAATGTCGAGCGTTTCCCGCAGCAATTTCTCCGCTTCGACATAGTGGCCTTCGTAGGACAAAACGCTGGCCAGGCCGACCATCGACCCTAGCGTTTGCGGGTGTTCCGGCCCGAGGATACGACGTCGAAGGTCGAGCGTATCGCGGTACAACTTCTCCGCTTCGGCGTATTGGCCTTCGTGCTGCAGACTGAAGGCCAGATTGTTCATCGAAAATAGCGTGTACGGGTGCTCCGGACCGCGGACACGTCGCTCGATGTCGAGCACCTTGCGTTGCACCTTCTCCGCATCGGCGTACTGGCCTTCGTCAGCCAGCGTTTCAGCCAGATTGTCCATTGAAATTAGCGTGTACGGGTTCTCCGGGCCGCGGACACGTCGCATGATATCGACCACTTCCCGTTGCAACTTCTCCGCATCGGCGTAGTGGCCTTCGACATCCAGCGCGAGAGCCAGAGTGTCCATCGACCTTAACGTTTCCGGGTGTTCTGGGCCGAGGACTCGGCGCTCAATGTCGAGTGTCTCGCGGTACAACTTTTCTGCCGCATTGTAGTGGCCGTCGTAATACTGATTGGTTGCCAAATCGTTCATCGAGAGCAGTGTGTCCGGGTGCTCTGGCCCGAGGACACGCCGTCGAATATCAACGGCCCGTTCCAGTAGTGACTGCGCTCGGGGATAGAGTCCGAGATTTGTGTAGACAATTCCCATGACGTGCATCATCTGCGCTTGTAACTCCGGGTCTTTCGACAGCCCCGTATCGACATCCTTCGACGCTTTGTCCAGGATTTCTCGGGCCGTAATGCTGTTGCCTCGGGCTTCGCTCGGGTCTGACAACTTAAACATGCCTGTCATAAAGTCCGTGATGCGATTCGCCCGATCGCGCTCGCGGGTGATTCGGCGCAACTGCACCGCCTGCATCACGGCAAACCCCGCCAGCAGCAGCACCATGCCCGCAGCTACGGCTACGCCGATGCGGTGGCGGCGAACGTATTTCTGCAATCGGTAAGCTGTTCTCGCGGGACGGGCCACGACTGGTTCGTTGTGCAGGTATCTGCCAATATCAGCTGCCAGCTCTGATGGCGTCCCGTACCGGCCCGGTCCTTTTCGAGCGCCTTCATCGTGATCCAGTCGAGGTCGCCGCGCAGCAGACTCACAAGTTGCTCTGGCCCCGTGTTCCGTTTCTCCGCTATCCCCGTCGAAGTCTGGCGATCCACGCTGACCTTCGTGCTCGGACGGGGTGGATCATCCTCGCGCAATTGGCGTAAAACTTCGTGGAAGGGTTTGGTCTGCCAGTGCTTCGGGTCGAAGGGCAGGAATCCGGTGAGCAGTTCGTACAGAACCACACCGAGGGAATAGACATCGGTCCGCGTGTCCACATCCAGAGCGCTGGGATCGGCTTGTTCCGGGCTCATGTATCCCGGCGTGCCCACCATGCCCCCGACCTGGGTAAACATGGTCTGCTCGTCAGACTGCTGCGAGGTGGTTTTCGCAATGCCGAAGTCGATGATGCGTGGCATTGGCTTGCCATCGACCTCGACTACCAGGATGTTGGAAGGTTTCAGGTCGCGGTGAATGATCGCCTTCTGATGTGCGTGCTGCACTCCCTCGCAGACCTTGATAATCAGGTCCAGCCGCTCGCGGGGCGTGAGGCGCTTCTGATCGCAATACTGTGTGATGGGCGGTCCCGACACATATTCCATCACGAAGTACGGCTGACCATCGGCAGTGGCCCCGGCGTCAAACACCTTGGCGATGGCGGGATGCTCCATGATCGCCAGGGTTTGCCGTTCTAGTTCGAACCGTTGCAGAGCCGAGTCGTCATACCGGCCCGCCTTGATGACTTTTAGTGCGACTCGCCGCTTCACGGGCGTGGTCTGCTCGGCAAGCCAGACCTGCCCCATGCCGCCTTCGCCGAGTTTCTTCCCCAGACGATAGGGCCCGATCGACCCGAGATCACGCCTCGTCGTAGAGGGTATCGATGGGCCGGAGTCTAAAGTGGCCTCGGCATCTCTCGATGCTGCGGAATTGTGGGGATCAAGACTGGGTAAAGGGTTTTTCGGTTCGCTCATGTCAGCCTCACGAGCACACCAGGCGGGACTACTGAGGCGGGAACCAAGAATCTTCTCAATACTCCGTAAGATAGCCTGGCCGAATTGGGACTCGATGCACTCTCAGGGGTGTCATCTTAGGAGCAAACAAGGGGTAAGTCAACGCGAAGCCGAAACGTCATAGCCCAGATGGTTGAAGGGAACGAAGGGAGACAGTCCAGTTTACCCAATCGCTCCTCCGGCGTGCCTTTGCAGAACAGTAAAGCAGAAGAGGGAGGAGACTCTAATACTCTGTTTGCCAATTGCGCCTGCAGCCACATATCATTTCATTGTCACTAATGGTGACATCCTCTCGGAGGGTGCCGGACTTTCCAGGCGATCTCTTTCACCTCTTCGCTCAGCTTCTCCTGGCGCTTGCGTAGTACCCCGCCGACCGCTGGCCGGTGTCGATAAGCCCACGCCGCTTCCGTGACTACGCGGCGCAAATGAGCATTTTCCGTCTTGGTGATAACAAATTCTCCAGGACGTAGTAGTGGCTGATCGTTTTGCCGAACATCCTATGAACCCACTCTTCTAAGACGAGCATGCTAGGCTACGATGTCAGGCACGTTAATCAAGCGCAGCTTAGGTTCTGACCGAAGGTCTGCAGCGATCCCGGTTGTTGGCTTATGCAATGGTCTTGTAGATTAGCCTGGACTCGAAGACCCAATTTACTCAATCATGTCCTTCAAAGAAAGAAACTTCTGGCTGACCACGGTAGAGATGCCGAAAGCCGACGCTGCGCAGCCATTGCCCGAGAGCGTCGACGTAGCGGTGATCGGCGCCGGGTACACAGGGTTATCGGCGGCACGCACGTTAGCCAAGAACGGCGCCAACGTTGCTGTGTTGGAGGCGGAGACCGTCGGCTGGGGCGCCAGCTCCCGCAACGGGGGCATGGTACTTACCGGCCTGAAGCTCGGTGTGAGTAAGCTGATTTCCATGTATGGCCGCGAACGGACGCAGCTCATGTACGCGGCGTCGCTAGCATCGATTGATTGCGTGGAACACATCGTGCGGGAGGATGCGATCGACTGCGACTTCTCCCGATGCGGACATCTCGAGGTCGCATGCAAACAGAAACACTTCGACGACTACTGCCGGCAAGTGGAAGTTGTCGCACGTGAACTCAACCACCACTTGCGGGTTGTGCCTAAGAGCGAGCTGCACACCGAGATCGGGTCCGACATTTATTTCGGTGGCTTGGTGGATGAGGTCAGCGCGGGTTTGAACCCTGCGCGATTCGTGGCGGGCTTGGCACGGGCGGCGGACCGGGCCGCTGCAGCGATTTTCGAGAGCGCGCGCGCGGAGAAGATCGAACGTGAAACGCGCCAGGGAACGCTGGGTTGGCGAGTGAGTACTTCGCGAGGCTCGCTGTGGGCGCGAGATGTCTTCGTCGGTACCAGCGGTTATACCGGAAGCGTAACGCCCGGGCTGAAGAAAAAAATTATTCCCATCGGTTCGTACATCATCGCGACCGAAGTTCTGCCCGAGGCGCTGGCGCGTGAGCTGAGCCCGCGCAACCGAATGATCTATGACTCGAAAAATTATCTCTACTACTACCGCCTGACGCCGGATCGCAGAATGCTCTTCGGCGGGCGCGCCGCATTTTTCCCCGAAACTGAGCAAACAATTCGTAAGAGTGCAGAGATTCTGCGTCAAGGCATGGTTCAGGTCTACCCGCAATTGCGCAACACGAGAGTCGAGTACGTCTGGGGCGGGACGCTGGATTTTGCCTTCGACATCATGCCGCACGCCGGGCAACTCGACGGAATGTATTTCGCTGTGGGATACGCGGGCCATGGAGTCGCGATGGCGACTTACCAGGGCCAACAAATGGCGGAGTGGATCGCCGGGGGCAAGAACGAAAATCCATTCGTCGGCATTCCGTTTCCCGGCGCGCCCCTGGGTCTCTATAACGGTAACCCTTGGTTCTTGCCACTGGCGGGATCCTGGTATAAGTTTCTGGATTGGGTTAGTTAGTGCGGAGCCAGCGGGTCAGTTGCGACATTTGAGGACAGCCGCTTCACCAGGTAGTAAGAAAGATATGCGATAGGTCCAAGAAGCAGCGCTGGGGGGCCCCAACGAATGGCAAAGGGATCGCTGTAGCGTAGCGCCACATATCCGATTAATGCCGGTGCGGTCACCACGTACAGCAAACCCAGCCGACCCCAAGGGATAAGAAATGCACGTGTCATTTCAGGCTTCGTCTGCCGTAGCCGCCACCCTGCAAGAACGGTCATCACCGAAGTCGCGATGCGTAGCCAGATGTAAATGCTGATCAATTGTGTAAGCGTTTGGAAGGCAAGCAGGCCGTAAATGATTGCCGAAACGATGATGGCGATCGATGGCGTGCCGAATCGAGGATGCAGTCGCGTTAAGACTGATGGGAGGTACCCGTCCTCAGCCATGGCAAAAGGCATGCGCGTGCTGGCCAGAACCGTGCCGTTCAAAATGGAGACGTTCGTGACCATGGCGGCTAGCGTCATCCAAAAACCCAGCCAATGGCCGCCAATCAGTTGCGCCGCATCGGAAAAATATCGTGTGTGCCATTCCTGCCAGTTGCCGAGCGCGGCCAATGCAGCGAGGGTCGGCAGAAAATAGGTTGCGATCGAAATGGGGACCACGAGTGCTAGCGCCAGCGGAAAACTGCGCTGCGGGTTCTCTACTTCCTCCGCGACAGTCGAGAGTTGCTCATAGCCGGAATAGAGCCACACGCCGAGTGCCAGCCCCACGCCGAAGATCTTATTGAGCGGTTGGTGCGGAGGGATAACCGGCAGAAACGGATTGTGGTGCCACTTAGCCAGACCCATCACAATCATCACGAGTACTGGCAGGAGAATGAACAGCTCCAGCGCGGTGGCAAGCTGGCCGACCATCTGAATGCCGCGGACATTGATCCACGTGATTACAGCTATGAGTCCGACTGAAACCAGGTAATGCTTCCAGCCTGTGATCTGGGGAAAGTAAAAACCCAGATAGTCGGTAAAGAGCACGGCATAGGCGCCTCCCAAGAGAAACGACGCTGACCAGTTCCACCAGCCCGCGAGAAATCCCCAGAAATCACCGAACGCGGCGCGTACCCAGCGATAGAAGCCGCCCTGCACCGGCATGGCTGTCGTGAGCTCAGCGGCCACGAGTGAAATGGGGATGCACCAGAAAAATGGTAGAACGAGATGGTAAATCAGCGTCATGCCCGGGCCGGAGGTGGTGATCTGATCTTCGAGACCGAAAGGCCCGGCCGTCGTGTAGGAATACATCACGAAAACGAAGTAGAAAAGGCCAGCTTTGCGGATGGCCGATTTTGGCACGGATCTTGCAGCGGACCCCTGGGCGCGCGTCACCGAGTTCGGGTGGGTTGGTGTCACGGGTCGGGTCCGCGGCTCGCAAGCAGAGCGACGGGCTGGTGAGCGCACATTATACGAGGCTGCTTAAATTTCAGCCAGCAGTTCTCCGGCTCGACGTTCGGCGCTGAGCCTGATCTCGGCTGCCTTGGCCGAAATCTTGGCTCATGTCTGGAGCAAGCCGTGAATTCTCGGCTGGGCACGCCCGCCTCTGACAAGAGGAAACCTGAAGCGGTGAGGGTCGAAGCGATCGACGCGAGACGCTAAAATACCGAGGCTGCGCGGGTGCTTCCGTGAAACCGCAGTAGCACGCAACCCCCCTCGGCCGATGTTCTCCCGGCATCCCGGTTTCAAACGCGAGGTTACCGTGAGTCATAAAAAAGCGAAAAAATTGCATCTCGATAATTTTCATCACCGCGCCACGGTATCCGGATTGAGCATCGGTACGCGCTGCTGTGTCTGCAATCGCTGCATCGTCTTTGTCATCGGGATGGCGGGTCCGGCGGCGGAAACTGAGTTGGTCTAATTCTGGGCGGTGAAAATCTGGATAAGCTTCGGTTTCTGCCCTGATTTACAAAGCAAGATGTGCGTTACACCGGGGGGAAGAGTAGCGTTTTCATCATCTGTTTCCAGCAGCTCGCCATTTGCCCGCAGCGTCTCTATGAGCCGCTTCTCGTCCGCTGTAAAGGAGTCGAATTCTGATGTCATTTCAACTCGTGGGCTTGCCCTCGTATTTCTTAACACCATAAGTCTCCCTGTCTAGCAGGGAACTTGGTTCTGTTCCGAATTCCGAACAGAGGTTCTTGGTTTTTTGCGAACGCCGTACTGTTTTGATCTCGGCTCGCAGCCCCTGCCGTTCCATGGTCTTCCAAGATACTTCTGGCCCGCACCCTGATTTCAATCCCATTCGGGAGTCGCCCCGGGCGCAGCCTGGCTCTTGAAGACCTACAAATCCGAATTCTTTTGGATGTCCTAATTTTGGAACTCATCGGAAGGTGAATTCCATCAGCCGTTAGCTCACCAAAAGGCTGCCAGCTGAGCCGTGTAACTTGATCGTTGGGTCTCATTTGGCTTCTTGTCGCATGCGGCAGGGTATGGGTAGAGGCCAGGCTGCGGAGTTGGGTTTGTTCATCGGTGGCTTGGCAGTTTGGCAATCGGTGAAAGTGATCGAGAAGAGCGAAGAGCAGGACGAAGACGGAACACTCACAATTCGCGAACGCGAGCGCTTTAGCAATGTGCTGACCATCGCCTATGAGGCCGGCAAGGTAGCGGTATCGAAATGAAAAGCGTTTCCTGAACGCGGTTTCGAACCCATTCAGCGCACGCCATACATCGGGTGATTTCTCTCCTAAGTCTCATACTTGGAACAAATCGCACAAAAAAACAGCGGTTGCTCTTCCCGGCGAGACAATTGCTCCAGCGTGCGACGCCTCAGCACGAGTTTCGTTTACCGAAGCTCAGTCCGAGGCTGAGCTAGCAAACTCGAAAAAAGCGAAAAGGAGCAAATCATGACAAACTCAGTCGTTCGTCTCTCTCTGATGGGGTTGCTGGCCGGAGTGTTGGTAACGCCTGCACTGGCCCACCGGAGTTCAATCCCTTGCCACAAGAAATCGGCACAGTTCGGTACGGTGGAGCCAGTGCACTCGATACAGGTACTTGGGCACCTTGCGTCGTCTTCAGGCGCGGTGTTGCCTAAGTCAACCAAAACTGGATCGGTGCTCATAGGAGACGGCCCAGATCCTGTGCTCTGGCCAAAGAAGTTAACTGCCGAACCTCAGCTGATCGCTGATGGACCGAATCCTATTCCGTGGCCGAAGACGAGGGCGATGAAAGCGCCTAAGTTGCTGGCTGATATACCCATCCGGCTCATGCCAGCCCGGTTGGCGCGGCGATAATCGGAACTGCGGTTACGGCGCAGTACATCGTCCTAGCGATCTCAATCCTCTTCTTTGCGCTCGTGAACTTAGTACGTGTGCCTTGGAGAATCCACGAGTACCGCGTTGTGCTAGGGTTTGGCGTCTCGTCTCTGGCGATCTCTTTTGCCGGCGCGGTTCGTTCCGAATTTGGAACAGGATTCGAACCCTTAAGCAGAATGCTTCCGGGCTCTTCGCGGTCGTTACTCTTATAACCGTTTACAGACCCCACCCCCACAACATTGATAATGTCATCCTGTTTACGAAGACTCGATCCGTTGGACTTGGAGGGCTTGCGCGACGCAGGGGAGGAGTGGAACCTGCGCCAGTCACTGACGACGTGGGCGTTCCGCAAGCCCAGGAGGACAGGATCCGGCTGGCCCGGGAATATTTGCGTCGAGTCGCCTATAATGCCGAGCTGATTCAGCTCTGGGTGATGAAGGAATACGACTTATCGAAGGCAAGGAACGCGCAGCCTACACCCTTTTTGTGGAACGGCAAAAGAGACCTGCGCCTCGACGGCTTTTGACACAAGTCTCGTCTCCCCTTTGCAATATACCGATCACGTTGAGAGGATCAGGTGTCCGAGTATCTGGAAAGCGAGCGCAAACACCAGACATTCTCGAAAGTGAAGAGATGCAAGCGCTCATTGCAACACTTGGAATTCGGGAGAGAGCGATGGTTTTTCTTGACATGCCATCCGGCCTGCACCGAGGTGAACTGGCTGGGCTGAAAAATGGGGGGATTTCGATTTCAAGAATCTCCAAGTCAGCGAGACTCGCTCCCTGGTTGAACAACACGTTGGTCCGGTCAAGACGGAAGCGTCAAGAAAACTGATGCCGATCGACGGGTACGTAGCTCGTGACCTCTTGGCATGGCATAACCCGGTACAAGGGGTCCGGCGATTAGTAGGCAAAAATGGGCAGTTTTGGGCGTAGTTGTTATGAAACATGTTATGAAGTGTGACCTAGACGCCTCGATTGTGAGTCAACGATTTTTTTACACCTGAACCCAGGCGATCGGTCTCATCGTACCGGGACAACAGATCTTCGGTTCCGATCGCGGTCGATATATTTCCGCGTGAGGGCCTTGCGGTGATGCGATTGAGTTCTGGAACCCGCTGTAACGTCGTTATCAGACCCTAATCCGAATGCTCGCCGAACCAAATCAGTGGAGCAATTGCGCCGGCGTCAGAATGAGCGACGCGGCCGGAACTGGAAAGAGCGCAGGGCTTCTTGAAATCCCATTGAGTACGATTTCCACGCCCAGGCAGAATTGGAGCAGAACCGTAGTGCGGGATAACTGAAGCCTTCGCAAAACGATTGAAATCATTGGCGTCCCGACGGGATTTGAACCCGTGTTACCGCCGTGAAAGGGCGTCGCCAAAACGGAACTCCAACAATCTAGAAGGCACGGGTCGCTCCGTAAGGCCCTGTAAGGAATAGGCGGGAACAGAATGAGTTGTACCGTCCGTGTACCGCGAGATTACATGCGGTAAGGAGGATCTGAAACACCAACCTTGGGGTTATGAGCCGCGTGGGAAACTGCAAATTCAGAGACTTTGCGGCGTAGATGACCACCTACGAGGCCGCATGAACACTGGAGATAACGGAGACTGTGACCCTTGTTTGGCCCGAAATGCGATCACAACGCGCCCGCACGCTGCTCGCTGTTTATGGCCCGTCTGTCCAAGCTTCCTTCCCAATGCGAGAGCTCTCTGCGAATCTGAAGGTGCGCATCCGATCAGCCCAAGTTCGCGCTGCTCTGACAGCTAATCGGGAATCTCATCGGGACAAAACATGCTGAATCGTCAAAACTAAAGGGACTCGGCGCAAGGGTCATCGATCGGATTTCAATGCTCGTCATCGCAAACCAACTCGTCGCACCACCGTCCCAGTTTACCTACGCGTGCGCACGGGTCAAGGTTCTTCGCCCGCTCAGGCGGCGCACCGGATCTGCACGGCAGCGCCGACTTGCAGCCAGGTTGACAGATCGGCATTTGTTCCCCCACGATGTCAAGCCGACGATGAAGCACATCCTATT
>Ga0070708_100003378_pt1 | contig 12504 bp, 18 predicted proteins | sample KBSK5503metaG_FD_65469 | JGI IMG/M metagenome (GOLD analysis project Ga0070708, IMG submission 65469) | Corn, switchgrass and miscanthus rhizosphere microbial communities from Kellogg Biological Station, Michigan, USA - KBS K5-50-3 metaG | ecosystem: Host-associated > Plants > Roots >...
GTCGGCGCGGGCGGGAAGCTGACCGGCTACGCCGGTGGCCTGGCTCGCAAGCAGTTCCTGCTCGACCTGGAAACCGACATCGCGCGGCGAGCGAGTCGGCTGTTCTGAGGGGGCTCACGTTCCGTCCAGGCGTAGCGTCTACATGGCGTGACCAGTAAGCGGCCGTTTTCCGAGGTGGTCTCGCTCCACGGCCCGACCGTGCTGCGAGTCTGCCGAGCCCTGCTCGACCCGGTCGACGCCGACGACGCCTGGTCGGAGACATTCTTGTCGGCCCTGCGCGCCTACCCGCGACTGCCGGCGGACGCCAACGTGGAGGCGTGGCTGGTGACCATCGCCCATCGTAAGGCGATCGATCTGGTCCGCAAGGCGAGTCGATCCGCGACGCCAGTGGCCGACGTACCAGACCAGCCGACCGAGGCCAGCGTAGACGGCGGCGGATTCGACCTCGCACAGTCCCTGGCCCGGCTCCCGGAGCGGCAACGCTATGCCGTCGCCTACCACTACCTCGCCGGCTTGCCGTACGCCGAGGTGGCTGCGGTGATGGGCGGAAGCACCGATGCGGTACGCCGGGCCGCAGCCGACGGGATCGCCAAGCTCCGGAAGGCCCGGGCGGCCAGCGCCCATCTAGACGAGACTCAATGAACGATGTGATGACCATGACCACTCAAGGACCCGACCAGGACGTCGCCGAGCTGTTCAGCTCCCCGCCCGGTGAGGACGACCTGGCCTCGCTGTCCGCCAGGCTCGCTGCCCGGGCGGAGGAGGAAGGCCTGCTCGACGTGGCCTATCGCACCCTCGACACCCCGGTCGGCACGCTGCTGCTGGCTGCCACCCCGACTGGGTTGGTCCGAGTCGCCTACGACAGCGAAGGCCTGGACGCCGTGCTGGACCGCCTGGCAGACAAGGTCAGCCCCCGGATCCTTTACGCCCCGATGCGGCTCGACGAGGCCGCCCGGCAGCTTGAGGAGTATTTTGCCCGGCGTCGCACGCGCTTCGACCTACCGCTCGACGTGAGCCTGTCAGGTGGGTTCCGCCGCTCGGTGCTGTCCTATCTGCCGGCCATCGGCTACGGGCAGACCGCCAGCTACCAGGCCGTGGCCGCTGCGGTCCACAATCCCGGGGCCGCGCGGGCCGTCGGGACCGCATGCGCCACCAACCCCCTGCCGCTGGTTATCCCCTGCCATCGGGTCATCCGCTCCGACGGGCAGATCGGCGCCTACCTCGGCGGCTCCGAGATCAAGCACCAGCTCCTGGACATGGAGGCCCGCCGATGACTGCCCCTACGACCACGGTAGCCTCCCCCTGCCAGCGGCGCGTCGACGCCGCAGACTGGGCGGCCATCACCGCCGGACTCGACGACCTCGGCTGCGCCCTCACTCCCCGCCTCCTTACCGCCGCCGACGCCAGCGAGCTGATCGGTCTCTATGACAGGGACGAGGCGTTCCGCTCTACCATCACCATGGGCCGGCACCGTTTCGGTGAGGGTGAGTACCGCTACCTGGCCGACCCGCTCCCCGACGCGGTCGACGAGCTGCGCCACGCCCTCTACCCGCATCTGCTGCCGGTCGCCCGGGACTGGTACACCAAGGTCGGGCGATCTACCCCCTGGCCCGACACGCTCGACGAGTGGCTGGACATGTGTCACCGAGCCGGGCAGACCAAGCCCACCCCGCTGATCTTGAGGTACGGACCGGGCGACTGGAACGCGCTGCATCGTGACCTCTACGGCGAGCTCGTCTTCCCCCTCCAGGTGGTCATCAACCTCACCAAGCCCGGCAAGGACCACACCGGCGGCGAGTTCCTCCTCGTCGAGCAACGCCCCCGCGCCCAGTCCCGCGGTACCTCGACCACCCTGCCGTACCTCCAAGGGCTGGTGTTCACCACCCGGGACCGGCCGCTGCGAACGCAGCGAGGCTGGTCAGCAGCGCCGGTCCGCCACGGCGTGTCCGTGCTGCGCTCAGGCGAGCGCTACACCCTCGGCATCCTCTTTCACGACGCCCCGTGATAGCGCGGCCGGCCAAGACGCACACGCTCACCGGCGCCGACGGCAAGCCCCGTGCGAGCGCTGAGAAGGGGACAATCGGCGGCCACCGGGGCACCAAGATCTTCGGGCGCCTTGACTGCCCCGCCGCCCTGCGAGCCATCGCCCGGGGCCAGTACGTCAACCATCGGGTCTTGTTCGCCGACCTGGCAACGGCCACCCAAGCCGGTTACCGACCGTGCGCGGTCTGCATGCCCGACGCCTGCCAAACCTGGAAACCCACCAGGCAAACGCGCCATCTATCCGCTGAAGGCAGAGCATCCCGATCGCCATCGACCCGCTGTGGTGGTCAGAAAGGCACATCATGACCAATGACCACACGACAAGCGTCTTCCGCCGCTCACCTGGGCGCGAGGACCGCTACGTCCCGGAGATCGTGCGGTTCGTTCACACCCGGCGCTCCGCGGCACAAGACACGGCCGTGTCGATGTCCGAGCGGACGGCGAGGAATCAACGCGAGGGTGTCTCGAACGCTGAGGAGATTGCGTGACCACGACCTCTGACCCTCGTCCCGAGACCACTTCCGGCCTGCCCAGCGGCCTGCTGGCCCGCCATCGGGCCGCTCTCGCCCGCTTCGGCACCGACGTAGCCGCCGTCGGCGGCGTCGCCCCGGCCCTGGCCCGTGGGCTCGATCCGGCCAACTACCCGGTCGTCCCCGGAGGCGTGCCCCAAGCCTGGGAGCGAGCCCGGGTCTACCTGGGGCTGTATGAGCGGTACCAGCAGCTGTACCAGACCCAAGTGACCGAGCTCTGCCTCCTGCTCGCGGCCAGCCCGGTCAACGGCGATAAAGCCCTGCTCCAAGACCCATCAGGCGGTGAGCGGTGAGAAGGCAGCGTAGCAACGCCGCCGACCACGCCGAGTAGGCCCGTCATCGTCGGCTTCCCAGTCTCCCTAGGGTGCCCGCAGCTCAAGCTGCCCCTGTCCGAGCGCACTTATCGCTGCGGTAGTTGCGGCCTGGTCCTGGACCGGGATGTCAACGCCGCGATCAACCTGCGTGACCTCGCCGCCAGTGGGCCGGAGAGGCTAAACGCCTGCGGAGGCTGCGTAAGACCCGGCCGGGCCGGGCGGCGGCCGCTGAACCAGGAACCCGGCACCGCACACGCGGGCAAGACCCGGGGCCGCCGCCCGGTAACGGGCGGCTGCGGAATGGCCTACGATGACTGACTGGCTGGTCCGCGACGGATGGAGTGCTCAGATGGCTACCGATTACTGGCGCACGTAGGGGGCGTGTCGTCGCCGGACGAAATTCCCGCCGGAATCGGGCACAACTACGGCTTGGAAAGCGTTACAACCGCGCAGCGAATGCGCACCACAGACGAAGGACGATGGGGGTGCCCAGATGGCAACCGACTATGACAGCCCGCGGAAGACGGACGACGACCTGACTGAGGACAGCCTTCAGGAACTTCAGGCGCGTCGGATGGACAAGTCATCGAGCACCATCGATCTTGACCCCGACGATGTTGCCGAGTCCCTGGAGCTGCCGGGGGCCGACTTGTCGAACGAGGAACTCTCATTCCGGGTGATACCGCGACAGGCGGATGAGTTCACGTGTTCCCGGTGCTTCCTTGTGCACCACCGGAGTCAGCTTGCCGAAGACCGCAATGGTCAGCTTGTCTGCCGGGAGTGCGCGGCTTAGCCCTTCGCGGGGCTGGTGGGCTCGCACTCCGGGCCGCTGTACGTTCTGCGTGCGGCAGCCCGGGTGGCGAGCAGCCTCGCCGCCTCGACGCTGACACCGGTCAGCATGGACCAGCCGAGCGCCTCGGTGAGGGCGACCTGCGGATCTTCCGGGTGCGTGGGGGGTTCTTTGCCCGTGGCCTTGGTCCAGGCGAACGTGATCAGCTTGCGTGCGACGAAGGCGGCCGCCATCGCCGCCAGGGCGCTCACGATCTTGGTGCCCAGGTCCATTTTCCTGTTTGCCATCCCACTGCCTCCTTGTCGCCCCGCCCGTACCCCGTTCGCGCCATCATGCCACTGGTTCGTGGCCGGTCCGCACCCGGCACCTTTCGATCGCGGCGGCGAGCTCGGCGGGATGTCTCGTGCCGATCAGCCAGTAAGGGCCCGCTTCCACGGCCAGGTAGACCGATTCCTTGAGGTAGGGTCGCGAGTATAGGTGGGCCGCAGGGTCCGCGCGGGGGCCGCGCAGCAGTGTGGTCTGCTTCTCGTCGAGGCTGACTACCTCGCTGACGGCCGTCAGGGGCAGCTCGGCATGGCCCGCGTGCAGCGCCCCGTCGCTGATCTCGACGGTGCCCAGGCCCAGGGCGATCAGGAACGCGGCGCATCCGGCGGCGAGCCCGGTCATGATCAGGACCGGCCAGGGTTCGGCGAGGCCGGCGAAAAGCGTGGCGCCGAGGATGAGGACGGTTGGCACGGCGAGCAGCCACCAGGCGAGCGGTACACGGAGCCGTTCGCGGTAATCAGGCATGCACTTGAGGGTAGTTGACCGGATGGAATCGTGGCGGGGGCGGGGACGCCAGCCGGCCCGTGAGGCGGTGAGCACGCCGGAGCGCCCGGCGGGCAGGCCGGAGCAGGCCCGGGTGAGCGTGCCGGACCGCGGCGACGAGGAGTCCACCCGGGTGCCGGGCTGGCTGCAGACGGGGGCCGCGTGGTCCTGGCGGCTGCTGCTGCTCGCCGCCGCCCTCTACCTGATCGTCCGGGTGATCGGGGTGCTGTACATCGTGGTGGTGCCGTGCATCGCGGCGCTCCTGCTCACCGCCTTGCTGCAGCCGCTGACCGCGCGGCTGCGCCGGGCCGGGCTGCCCAGCCTCGCCGCGACCTGGTGCACCCTGCTCATCGCCGCCGTCGTTCTCGGCGGCCTCGTCATGCTGGTCACCTATCGGGTGAGCGCGGACTATCCGAGCCTGGTCGCCCAGGTGAAGCACACGACGACGCAGGTGGAGTCGTGGCTGTCGGGCGCGCCATTCCACGTCAAGAGCAACAGCGTCCAGCGGGCCCTGAACGACGTCCCCGGCTATCTCAGCAAGCATAAGGCTCTTGTCGAGGGCACCGTGGTGACGGGCGGAAAGATCGCCGCTGAGTTCTTCGGCGGCCTGGTGCTGATGCTTTTCGTCATGTTCTTCCTGATCAAGGACGGGGAGCGGATCTGGGCCTGGCTGCTGGGCGCGCTGCGGCCGCGGACCGCCGAACGCGTGAACCGGGCCGGGCAGGCCGCATGGCTGGCGGTCGTTTACTACATGCGCGGCACCGTCGCGGTCGCCGCCATCCACGCCATCGTGATCGGGACCGTTCTGTGGATTATGGGAGCCCCGCTGGCGTTCCCGCTGGCTGTGCTCGTGTTCCTGGCCGCCTTCGTGCCCCTGGTCGGGCTGCTGGTGGCCGGGGCGCTGGCCATCCTGGTCACGCTGGCCGCCAATGGCTGGGTCGACGCGCTCATCCTGCTGGGGGTGCTGATCGTGGAGGATCAGCTGGAAGCGCACCTGCTTCAGCCTCAGGTGGTGGGTCGGGTGATCCGGCTTCACCCGCTGGCGGTCATCCTCTCGCTCGCGGTCGGCAGCGTGCTGGCCGGCATCGCCGGCGCCGTGGTGGCGGTGCCGGTGGTCGCCGTGATCACCCGTGCCTTGCCCGAGCTGCGGCGGCGAGATCCAGGCCAGGGCGAGCCATAAGATGCGACTGTGCCCGGATGTCGCGCTATCCTCACCGTGCGTGCCAGCAGTTAGGGAGTCCTCGTTGCCGCATTCCGAACCCGATGTGCTGATCAAGCGCCTCGATCCGGGCGTCCCGCTGCCCGCGTACGCCCATCCGGGTGACGCCGGGGCCGACCTGACGACGACGGAGGACGTGGAGCTCGGGCCGGGCGAGCGGGCGCTGGTGCGCACCGGCCTGGCGATCGCGCTGCCCGACGGGTACGCGGCCTTCGTGCATCCCCGCTCCGGGCTGGCGGCCAGGCACGGCGTGACGCTGGTGAACGCGCCGGGGACGGTCGACGCGGGCTACCGGGGTGAGATCATGGTGACCTTGCTGAATACGGACCGGGACCGCCCGGTGAGCTTCAGGCGCGGAGACAGGATCGCGCAGCTGGTCATCCAGCGGGTGGAACGGGCGGTGTTCCACGAGACAGCGGTGCTTCCCGGGTCGAGCCGGGGCGACGGAGGCTTCGGCTCGACGGGTCGAGGGGGTCTGGGGGGGTCGTCCCCCCAGGCCAACACTTAAGGAGCGTGCGGAGTGTTTCGTCGGCGTCGTTCAGCGGACGCGGACCGCGACGAGCTCGATTACGACGAGCCGTTCGACGATGAGCTGGTCGGCCAGGACCAGCCCGCGGGGACACCGCGGGCTGATGGCGGCCCGTGGGACGTGGGGGAGCCCTTTCCCCGGCGGCCCCGCGCTGATCTCGGCAGCCTGCTGGTTCCGGTGGGGCCCGAGCACGAGATCGAGCTCGTCATGGCCGACCAGCGTGGTGCCTGGGTGACGGCCAGGTATCGGGAGAGCCAGGTGCAGATCCAGGCGTTCGCCGCGCCGCGCCGGGGCGCGCTGTGGGACGACCTGCGCGCCGAGATCGCTGCCGAGGTCGAGGCGGCCGCCGGGCGCGGCCAGGAGTCGCACGGAGCGTTCGGGATCGAACTGCTGGCTGAGGTGCCCTTGGAGCATGGACAGCCCGGCTCGGGCATGCAGCTGGTCAGGTTCGTGGGCGTCGACGGCCCTCGCTGGTGCGTGCGCGGACTGTTCACCGGCCCGGCCGCGGGCGGCGGCGAGCAGGCCGACCTACTCGACGATGTGCTCAGGGACGTGGTGGTGGTCCGAGGCGAGCACCCGGTGCCGCCGCGGGAGATCCTCGAGCTGCGGCCGCCGCCTGAGGCACTGCAGGCGTTCGAGGCTCAGGCCGCGGCGGCGGAGGAGGAGGAGGAGAACCGGTTCCGCCGCGACCTGAACCCCTTCGAGCGCGGCCCGGAGTTCACCGAGACGCGCTGAGCCCGCGCGCTTACGTCGGCTCGCTGGACCGCAGCAGGTGGGCGAGTTCTTCTTCGACGTCCTCGCTCGTCACGAAGAACAGCTCGTCGCCGGCCTGCAGCGGGTCGTCCGGATGTGGTACCAGGACGCGGCCCTCGCGCAAGATGGCCACCAGCGAGGTGTCGGCGGGCCAGTCGATCCCGCCGACCCGCTGGCCGACCAGCGGGGCGTCGTCCGGCATCGTCAGCTCGACCAGGCTCGCCTCGCTCTGCCCGAACGTCATCAGCCGCACCAGGTCCCCGACGCTGACCGCCTCCTCGACCAGGGCAGAAAGCAGCCGGGGGGTCGAGACGGCGACGTCGACGCCCCAGGACTCGTTGTACAGCCACTCGTTGTCAGGATTATTCACCCGCGCCACCACGCGCGGCACCCCGTACTCGGTCTTGGCCAGCAGCGCCACCACCAGGTTCACCTTGTCGTCGCCCGTCGCGGCGATCACCACCTGGCAGCGTTGCAGCGCCGCGTCGTCCAGCGAGCTGATCTCACAGGCGTCAGCGAGCAGCCATTCGGCCCGGGGCACGCTGTCCACCTTGATCGCCTTGGCGTCGTGGTCGATGAGCAGCACCTCGTGCCCGTTCTCGAGCAGTTCGCCGGCGATGGAGCGGCCCACCGCCCCGGCTCCCGCTATCGCCACGCGCATCAGTGCCCGCCTCCCCGCGTCGCGAAGGCGGCGCCGATCCGGTCCAGGTCGCTTTCCCTGGCCAGCACGTGCAGCACGTCCCCTTCCTGCAGGACGGTGCCCGGTTCGGGGACGAACGCCTGGCCGAGCCGGTCGACGAAGGCCACCCGGCTCGTCGTGTTGGCCTCGAGCGCCTTCACCTGCTCGCCGATCCAGCGGGGGGAGAACGCCACCTCGGCCAGCACGATCTTACCCGTGGGGTCGCGCCAGAGCGGCTGGCCGCTGCCTTCGGGGAGGATCTTGCGGAGCATCTGGTCGGCGGTCCAGCGCACCGTGGCCACCGTGGGGATGCCGAGCCGCTCGTAGACCTCGGCCCGGCGCGGGTCGTAGATCCTGGCTACCACCCGCCCCACGCCGAATGTCTCGCGGGCCACCCGGGCGGAGATGATATTGGAGTTGTCGCCGCTGCTGACGGCGACAAAGGCATCCGCGCGTTCGATGCCCGCCTGGGTGAGTACCGCCCGGTCGAAGCCGATGCCGGTGATCTTGTCGCCCTTGAAGGAAGACCTGAGCCTACGGAAGGCTTCCGGGTCCATGTCGATGACCGCGACGGTGTTGTCCCGGTCCTCAAGGATGTGGGCAAGTGTCGACCCGACCCGCCCGCAGCCCATGATTACGATGTGCACGACCATCCTCCCACGATGAGCAGGTCCCCGAGCAGGGGCGCGCCTTGCCACCACACCAGCAACACCACCACAAAGGTATGCCCATACTGGGCATCCTCCCCCGCCGGGAGGGCGGGGGATTTCACCGCAGGCCGGAAGGAGCGCGAGTTGATGTTCGCGGTTCGGTCCCGATGAATTATCAGCCGGGTCAGGTCGTCCGGCTGACGACCGTGGACGTGGCCCACGGCGGCTGGTGCGTCGCCCGGCCGCAGGACGGGCCCGCGGTGTTCGTCCGGCACGCGCTGCCAGGGGAAACGGTCCTCGCCCGGGTGACAGAGGTGACGTCGCGGCTGGCGCGCGCCGAGGCGGTCGAGGTTCTCGCGCCGTCACCCGACCGGGTCGAGCCGCCGTGCCCGCACGCGGGTCCCGGCGGCTGCGGCGGCTGCGACTGGCAGCATGCCGCCCTGCCCGCTCAGCGGCGGCTCAAGGCCGCCGTGATCCGCCAGCAGCTCAGGCGCCTGGCCGGCGTCGACCGCGAGGTCACCGTCGAGCCCCTGCCGGGCGACGAGGCGCCCGCGGGACAGGACGCCGGGGCAGGGCTGGGCTGGCGGACCCGGGTGCAGTTCGCGGTGCGGCCGGACGGGGTGGCCGGGCTGCACGCGCACCGTTCGCACGACGTGATCGCCATCGGCGAGTGCCTGATCGCCCATCCCGCCATCACCGATCTCGGCCTTACGGCCCGGCGCTGGCCGACCACGTCCTCGGTGGAGGCCGTGGTCGCGGCCGGATCGGGCGAGCGAGCCGTGATCATCGCCGGGCGCCCGGCGTCGATCGAGGCGATCGCGGCGGATTCGGTGCTGCGCCGGGACGGCCCCTCGGGCCGCCGGCTGACCCCGGTGCGCGGCCGCGCCTTCCTGAGCCAGCGGACCGCGGGCCGGGACTGGCGGGTCAGCGCGGGCGCCTTCTGGCAGGTTCACCCGGGCGCCGCCGACGCGCTGACCGCGGCCGTGCTGGCGGCGCTCGGGCCGCGGCCCGGCGACGCGGCCCTCGACCTGTACTGCGGCGTCGGGCTGTTCGCCGGAGCGCTGGCTCCGGCGGTCGGGCCGGACGGGAGCGTGACCGGCATCGAGGAGGACGCCGCGGCGGTGCGGGACGCCCGGCACAACCTGCGGCCATGGCCCTGGGCGCGGGTCCGCAAGGGCGACGTCGCCGCGTTGCTGCGCCGAGACGGCCAGCCGGGAGCCGGGCCGGGCGCAGGGCGGGCGGCCCGGCTGGTGGTGGCGGATCCGCCGCGCTCCGGGCTGGCCCGCGAGGTGGTCGAGTACCTCGGCGCGGCGGAGCACGGCGCGGCCAGGTTCGCCTACGTGTCCTGCGACCCGGCCACGCTGGCCCGCGACATCGGCCTGCTCCTGGCACGCGGCTGGGCGCTCGCGGACCTGCGCGCGTTCGACGCGTTCCCGATGACGCACCACGTCGAGTGCGTCGCCACCCTGGTCAGAAACTCGGATCAGGTGGTCGGCCGGGCGGGGGATCCGGCTTCCGTGGTGCCGGTGACGTAATAGCCGAGGCCGGGGATGCGGGTCAGCAGTCCCTCGTCTTCCAGGGTGCGCAGCGCCTTGGCGCACGTCTGCCGGGCATGGCCGTATTCCTGGCTCAGCGTGGTGATGGACGGCGTCGGCATGCCGGGGGCCAGGGTCCCCTCGGCGATCTCCCGGCGCAGCCGTGCGGCCAGCCGCACGTAGGCTCTAGGGTCCGATTCGTCGCTTATCGACACTCTCGTACCGTACTCGATTGGCAATATTGCCAATCGCAACGCTTCGACACTAGTCGAGATTAGACGAGGAGCCCAATCATGCGTTAACGTCGGAAATCGTCAGGGGCGCCACGGCGAGTACGCCGAGGCCATCCTGCACCGGGATTGGGAGGCGCTGGGCCTGAGCCACCAGGACTGGCGCGGGTCGCTGTTCTCCGACAAGCGGCTGACCGTGTTCGCCCGCCGCCAGGTGGCCGAGCTGCTGTCGGCGGAGGGGATGAGCACGGCCCAGATCAGCGAGGCGACCGAGACGCCGCACCGTACCGTCCAGCGCGACCTTACTCACGCTGCGTCACCAGATGTCACATCACTGCGCCAAAGTGGCGCGGCCCAGGTCAGCCCCCAGGTTAGTGACGAAAGCGGCACGCCGTGGGCGGCGCTGGACGCTCAGCAGAGCCCGCCTGAGAGCGGCCCGGCGCAGCGGATTGCCGAGCATCAGGAGCGTGTCCGCCAGGCCACTGCGGGACCGGGTAAGCACCGGGGAGGCAAGCGCGGCAGGCGCCGTACCACCACGGTGAAGACGAAGACCGCACCCGATGCCGACGCGCTGGCGAAGGAGAACGAGGAGCTGCGCAAGGAGCTGGCGGCGTACCAGGCCGAGCTGGACGGGATCGGGGAGACCGTCGCGAAGCTCACCGGCTCCTGCGGGCACGATGCGGGCTGGCACGAGGACGCCGAGGCTGTCCTCACGCTCATGGGGCAACGCGGTTTCCGCTGGGATCGGGACACTCAGCAGCTGGTCCAGATCGTGAAGGAGGAGCAGTGAGCAAGTACGGCTATGAGCGCGCGGGCAAGGTCACGCCTGCGGTCCCTGATGAGGTCATGTCCTTCGTCGTGCGGGGATTCGGCTACGCGATCGAGCACCTGGCGGAGCTGCGTGCCGGCCAGGTGGTGCTGCTGCGCGCCCGCCCTGGGCTGTGCGGCGGGCTGGCCGCTGCATCCCCGGTGGTGGCCATCTGCGGGCAGCGGGTGCGCAGCGCCCGGCCGTTCGTGCGCGTCCTCACCTCGCCGTCGCAGGACTCACTGATCCTGGCCGCTCCAGCTAGCGCACATGATTCTGCCAGCGATGTTACCCGCCGCCCAGCGGGCAGCTCTTGACGCTTGACAAGACTTAGGCTTGTATTCTTGTAGAAGTCGTAGTAGACTTAGTGCTGTAGATGACAACGAGAGGGAGCAAGCCAGATGGCCAACATCAACATCCCGGTCCCCGACGAGCTGCACCGCAGGCTGCGGATAGCGGCGGCCGAGGACGGCCTGAAGATGACTGACGTCGTGCGCGAGGCGCTGGCCGAGTGGCTGGACGAGCGCGACAGCGAGACCGAGGCTCAGCGGCGGGCACTGCTGCAGCGGCGGCGCGAGGCGCGAGCGGCGTTCCAGGCCGGCGAGATCACCGCGGCGGAGAGGATCGCAGCGGAACGGGACGTCAGGAAGTTCCGCCAGGCCCAGCGGGAGGCGCGCGAGGCCGCGGCAGCCGCCGGGGATGACACCGAATGACCGCCCCCGGCCCCGTGAAGTGCGGCGTCTGGTACCGCGTGTCGACCGGTGCCCAGGACAGCGACAACCAGATACCGGACGTGCAGCAGTTCGCCAGCCACCACGGCTACCAGGTCGCCCGGACCTACACCGTCGCCGACTCCGCGTGGAAGAACGGCGGCGGCCCGGAGTACCGCAAGGCCCTGGCCCAGGCCCCGGACGACGCCCACAAGGGCGAGTTCTCCGTCCTGGTGGTCTGGGCGCTGGATCGCATAGTGCGCGACGACGAGTCCGGCGCTGAGGCCGCGCTGCGCATCATCCACCAGTTCCGCCAGCGCGGCGTGACCGTGGTCAGCGTCAAGGAAAGCTGGCTGAACGGCTCGCCCGAGGTGCAGGACATCCTGGTGGCGTTCGCGGGCTGGATGGGCCAGATGGAGAGCCAGCGGCGCAGCGAGCGGACGAAGATCGGCCTGGCCAAGAGGAAGGCCGAGGGCCTGCCGGTCGGCCGCAAGCCCGGCGCCAAGGACAAGAAGCCGCGCAAGCGGTCGGGCTACGTCGCGGCCTATGAGCCCGGCGGCAGCCGTCACAAGCCCGCCACCACGGCGGCATGGAGTGGAGTCAGAAGTGAGCACGAGCAGGGAAAACAGGATCAAGGGCGTCATGCTCGCCGCAGCTGTGGGCGACGCACTCGGCGCACCGTATGAGTTCCGCGCGCCGCCGAGGTGCGGCACTGCCAGATTCGGCTGGGCCACGTTCGGTTTCGAGCCCGGTGAATTTACCGACGACGGCCAGCAAATGGTGTGCGTGGCGATGGCGAAGTCGGTGCCTCTGCACGTCGCGCTGAACCTGCTGGAGTGGTTCGGCAGCCACCCGAGAGACGTCGGGAACCAGACCAGGGCCGTCCTGAGCCAGGTCAGGAGCGCGCGGG
>Ga0070708_100003380_pt1 | contig 12502 bp, 11 predicted proteins | sample KBSK5503metaG_FD_65469 | JGI IMG/M metagenome (GOLD analysis project Ga0070708, IMG submission 65469) | Corn, switchgrass and miscanthus rhizosphere microbial communities from Kellogg Biological Station, Michigan, USA - KBS K5-50-3 metaG | ecosystem: Host-associated > Plants > Roots >...
ACCAGCCGAACCATCAGCCGGCGCCGATGCCTGCGGCCCAGGTCGGCGAGCCAATCGATGACGGCTCGCGCGCGCTTCTGGTAGGCCTGCACGACAAAGCCAAGACCGTTCCAATCCGCGAGGGCAGAGTCGCCCGCGAGCAGTTCGAAAATGTCGAGCGACAGGTCGAGACGGTCGGCCTCTTCGGCGTCGATGTTAAGACCGATGCGATACCCGCGGGCAAGCTGCGCGAGTTGCGCGACCGAAGGCACGAGTTCGGCGAGAACCCTCGCGCGCTGCGCGCGGATGTAGCGAGGATGCAGCGCCGACAGCTTGATGGAGATGCCCGGTCCCGCATAGATTCCCGCGCCGCGGCTGGCCTTGCCGATGGCGTGAATCGCAGTCTCGTAGGCGGCAAAATAGTTACGCGCATCGCCCATCGTCATGGCGGCCTCGCCAAGCATGTCGAACGAGTAGCGATAGCCGCGCGCTTCGCGCTCGCGGGCGTTGACCAATGCCTCGTCGATGGTTCGGCCCGTCACGAACTGTTTGCCGAGGAGCCGCATCGCGAGGTCCACGCCTTTGCGGATCAGCGGCTCGCCTCCCTTGCGCAGCAGCGACGCCACTGCCTGCTCCATCGCCGAGTCACTGCGCGAGTCGACCAACTTGCCGGTGACGAGCAGTCCCCATGCGGCAGCATTGACGAACAGCGACGGGCTGCGACCGACATGCGAGCGCCAGTCGCCCTGCGCGATCTTGTCGCGGATCAGGCGATCGCGTGTCGCCGCGTCCGGAATGCGCAGCAAGGCTTCGGCGAGGCACATGAGCGCGATGCCCTCACGCGAGTCGAGCGAGAATTCGAGCATCAGCGCGTCGACGCCGCCGGCCTTCGTGCGCGAGGCGCGAACGCCTTCCGCGAGCGTCGTGGCGAGGCGCTGCGCTGTCGCCAAGTCCTCCGCGGAAAGTGCCGCCTCGCCCGCAAGCGCCATCACCGCGGCGGCTTCGTCTCGGCGATAGTCGGACGTGATGCGCTCGCGCAGCGCGGCGGCGACGCTGTAGGAAACAGCGAGTGGGGGAAGGGAATCGCTCACCGTTGACGCCAAGTTTGCGGAAGGGCCGAAGCCGCGAATCGCGGGTCGGGCGGCGTATCATACCGGCTCGCGCTTCGTGCGAAGGCGTCGCGCGCATCGGGTGGCCGCGCAGCCCGGTGGGTAATGAATTCCGTGAGGGGGTTCGCGATGAACGCACCTGTCGAAACGGCCCTGCAGGCTCCTGTGCTCGTCGACGTCCGCGAAGGTGTGGCGACGGCCACGCTGAACCAGGGCGATCGCTTCAATCCGCTGTCGCTTGCAATGATCGCCGCGCTCGAAACGGCGCTCGATGCGCTGGCCCGTGACAGCACCGTCCGCGCCGTGGTCATCGCGGGCAGCGGCAAGGGATTTTGCGCGGGCCACGACCTGAAGGAAATGCGCGCGCATCCGGACTTGGAGTGGCAGCGCGAGCTCTTCACGTCGTGCGGCCGGATGATGCAGAAGTTGACGCAGCTGCCGCAGCCCGTCATTGCCAGGGTCCACGGCATCGCGACAGCGGCCGGCTGCCAGCTCGTCTCGATGTGCGACCTCGCCGTCGCGGCGGATACCGCCAAGTTTGCCCTGCCGGGCGTGAATGTCGGCGTGTTCTGTTCGACGCCGGCAGTCGGCGTCGGCCGCAACATTGCGCGCAAGCGTGTGATGGAAATGCTGCTGACCGGCGAGATGATCGATGCGCCCACGGCGCTCGCCTGGGGACTCGTCAATCGCGTCGTTCCCGCGGAGGGGCTCGATTCGGCAATCAGCGAATTCACCGACATCATCAAGGCAAGGAGCCCGGCCGTCGTCGCGTTGGGCAAGCAAACTTTCTACCAGCAGATCGAGCGCGGGCTCGAGGGCGCCTACGACGTCGCCGGCGAGGCGATGGCGTGCAACCTGCTGCAGCCCGACGCCGCCGAGGGTATCGACGCGTTCCTGGGCAAGCGTGCACCTCAGTGGGGCTCCCGCGAATGATGGTTGCGCGAATCGCAGCGGCACCGGCATAATCGCCCGCAACCGGAGGAGGAGGGCGCCGATCATGTGCGCCCGCGGCGCGGATGGCCGACGAAACAATTCTCGAAACGAAGGGCCTTACCAAGGAATTCAAAGGTTTCGTCGCGGTCAAGGACGTGAGCCTGTCCATTCGTCGCGGCCACATCCATGCGCTGATCGGGCCCAATGGCGCCGGCAAGACGACCTGTTTCAACCTCCTCACGCACTTCCTGACGCCCACGCGCGGCCAGATCTTCTTCAACGGCAAGGAAATCACGGGTTCGCGGCCGGCGGCGATCGCCCGGACGGGCCTCGTGCGGTCGTTCCAGATCTCCGCGGTGTTTCCGCACCTGACCGTTCAGGAGAACGTCCGCATCGCGCTGCAGCGCAAGCAGGGGCACTCGCTGGATTTCTGGCGCTCGGACCGCATGCTGGCGCAGCTCCATGACCGTGCGGCGGAACTCATCGAAGCGGTCGGCCTGACGGAATTCACGCGCACGCAGGCCGTCCTGCTGCCGTATGGACGGAAGCGGGCGCTGGAAATCGCGACGACGCTGGCGCTCGACCCCGAGATGATGCTGCTGGACGAGCCGACGGCGGGAATGACGCACGAGGACGTCGAGCGGATCGCCGCGCTGATCAAGAAGGTTTCGGCGAACCGCACCGTGCTGATGGTCGAGCACAACCTGTCGGTCGTCTCGACGCTCTCGGACCACATCACGGTTTTGGCGCGCGGCGAAATCCTCGCGGAAGGCAATTACGCGACGGTATCGGCGCATCCCGAGGTCGTGCAGGCCTATCTCGGAGCAGGGCATGCCTGAGGCAGTGGCCGCCTCCTCTCCTGCAACGCGCTCGGCGGACGCGCCGCTGCTCGCCGTCCGCGGCCTGCAGGCGTGGTACGGCGAATCGCACGTCCTGCACGGGGTGGATTTCGACGTTTCCGCGGGCGAAGTCGTCACGTTGCTCGGCCGCAACGGGGCGGGGAAGACCACGACGCTGAAGTCGATCATGGGCGTGGTGCCGCGGCGCGAAGGCTCGATAAACTTCGAGGGCACGGAGACTATCGCGCTTTCGTCAAACCGCATCGCGCAGCGCGGCATCGCCTGGTGCCCCGAGGAACGCGGCATTTTTGCGAGCCTCAACGTCCTGGAAAATCTCCTGCTCCCGCCCACCGTGCGCGACGGCGGCTTGCCGCTCGCGGAGATCTACACGCTGTTTCCCAACCTGAAGGAGCGCCTGACGAGCCAAGGCACCAAGCTCTCCGGTGGCGAACAGCAGATGCTCGCGATCGGCCGGATTTTGCGCACCGGTGCGCGGTTGCTGCTGCTGGACGAACCGACCGAGGGATTGGCGCCGGTGATCGTGCAGCAGATCGGGCGCACGATCGCACAACTGAAACAGCGGGGCTTCACGATCCTGCTGGTCGAACAGAATTTCCGGTTTGCGGCCACCGTCGCGGACCGGCACTACGTAATGGAGCACGGGCGCGTCGTGGACATGATCCGCAACGCGGACCTCGAAGCGAACATGGCCAAGCTGCACGAGTATCTCGGCGTGTAGCCGCGGCATCGAACCCATTTTTTGAACGGAGGCGCACGATGAAAGCTTTCAAACGCACGATGATCGGCATGGCCGTCGCCGCGGCCCTGTCGCTCGGCACGGCGCAGGCGCAGGTTTCCGATGGAGTGATCAAGATCGGCGTGTTGACCGACATGTCGAGCCTGTACACCGACTTGGCCGGCGCGGGTTCTGTCGTGGCCGCAAAAATGGCCGTCGAGGATTCCGGCATCGAGAAGCGCGGTTACAAGGTCGAGATCGTATCGGCCGACCACCAGAACAAGCCGGATATCGGATCGAGCATCGCCAGCAAGTGGTATGACGCAGAAAAAGTCGACGTCATCGTCGATACGCCCAACTCGGGCGTGGCCCTCGCGGTGAACCAGATCACGAGGGACAAGGGCAAGGCGTTCCTGGTCTCCGGCGCGGCGTCTTCGGACCTCACGGGCAAGGCGTGCTCGCCCAACACCATCCACTGGACCTACGACACGTGGATGCTCGCGAACGGCACCGGCAGTTCGATCGTGAAGACCGGCGGCGACACGTGGTTCTTCCTGACAGCCGATTACGCGTTCGGCATCGCACTGGAACGCGACACCGAGGCGGTCGTGCTCAAGAACGGCGGCAAGGTGCTGGGCAAGGTGCGCCACCCGCTGAACACGCAGGACTTCAGCTCGTTCCTGTTGCAAGCACAGGCGTCGAAGGCGAAGATCATCGGCCTCGCCAATGCAGGTGGCGACACGACAAACTCGATCAAGCAGGCGGCCGAGTTCGGCATCGTCAAGGGCGGGCAGAATCTTGCCGGGTTGCTGGTCTTCCTGACCGACATCCACGCGCTCGGCCTGCCGACCGCGCAGGGCCTCATCATCACCAACACGTTCTACTGGGACACCAACGACCAGACGCGCGCGTTCGCGAAGCGCTTCGCGGCGCAGGACAAGGGGATCCACCCGACGATGATCCACGCCGGCGTGTACTCGGCGGTGACGCATTACCTGAAGGCGATCGAGGCGCTGAAAAGCGACGATGGCACCAAGGTGATCGCCAAGATGAAGGAGACGCCGACCGACGATCCGCTGTTCGGCAAGGGCTCGATCCGCGTCGACGGCCGCAAGATCCATCCCGCCTATCTCGTGGAAGTGAAGAAGCCGTCGGAGTCGAAGGGTCCTTGGGATTACTACAAGGTTCGCGCGACCATTCCCGCGGACCAGGCGTTCCGTCCGCTGGCCGACGGCGGCTGTCCGCTGGTGAAATAACAAAAGACGGCCCGCCCTCCGCTCTCTCCGCTGGGAGAGGGCAGGGGCAAGGGACGGTCTACATCAGAAGTTTTCCATGGAGATATTCGGCGTCCCCACGCAGGCTCTGTTCGGTCAGCTGCTGATCGGCCTGATCAACGGCGCGTTCTACGCGATGTTGAGCCTCGGGCTCGCCGTCATTTTCGGCTTGCTCAACGTCATCAACTTCACGCACGGCGCGCAATACATGATGGGCGCTTTCTGCGCGTGGTTCCTGCTGGAGAAGTGGGGCGTCGGCTATTGGTGGGCGCTGCTGCTGGCGCCGCTCACCATCGGCCTCACCGGCGTGATCATCGAGCGCACGATGCTGTCGCGGCTCTACAAGCTCGATCATCTCTACGGACTCCTGCTGACCTTCGGGCTGGCCCTCATTTTCCAGGGGGTCTTCACCAATTTCTACGGCAGCTCGGGCCTACCCTACCGTTTGCCCGAAGAATTCGCCGGCGCATTCAACTTAGGGTTCATGTTCCTGCCGAAGTACCGCGCGTGGGTGATCGTCGCCTCGGTTCTCATCTGCGTGTCGACGTGGTTCGTCATCGAGCGCACCAAACTCGGCTCGTACCTGCGCGCTGCGACCGAAAACCCCGCGCTGGTGCAGGCTTTCGGCATCAACGTTCCGCGGATGATCACGCTGACCTACGGGTTCGGCGTGGCGCTGGCGGCCTTCGCCGGCGTCATGGCCGCGCCGATCTATCAGGTGAATCCGCAAATGGGCGCGAACCTCATCATTGTCGTGTTCGCCGTGGTCGTGATCGGCGGCATGGGATCGATCATGGGCGCCATTCTGACCGGCTTCGGCCTCGGCATCGTCGAGGGCCTGACCAAGGTGTTCTATCCCGAAGCGTCGAATACGGTGATCTTCGTGGTGATGGTCCTCGTCCTGCTCGTCAAGCCCGCCGGCCTGTTCGGCAAGGAAAAATAAGGGACGGCCATGGCGATTGCGACTACATCCGCCGCGGAGCCGGGCCCGCGGGTCATGCTGATCGCGACCGTCGTCATGACCGTAGCGCTGGTGCTGGCGCCCGTGCTCGGCGTCTATCCGGTCTTCCTGATGAAGGCGCTGTGCTTTGCGCTCTTCGCTTGCGCGTTCAATCTTCTCATCGGCTTCGGCGGGCTCTTGTCGTTCGGCCATGCGATGTTCCTCGGGATGGCCGGCTATGCCTGCGCCCACGCGGCCAAGGTTTGGGGCTGGCCGCCTGAGGCCGCCATACTTTTCGGCACCGGCGCGGCGGCGGCGATGGGCGTTATCGTCGGGCTGCTGGCCATACGGCGGCAAGGCATCTATTTCGCGATGATCACGCTCGCCCTGGCGCAGATGGTGTTCTTTTTCTGCCTGCAAGCGCCATTCACGCATGGCGAAGACGGCATCCAGTCGGTTCCGCGCGGCAAGCTCTTCGGCGTGCTCGATCTCACCAACACGCTCGTCATGTATTACGTGGTGCTCGCGATCTTCCTGGCGGCTTTTCTTTTCATCTATCGCATCGTGCACTCGCCGTTCGGCCAGGTGCTGAAGGCCATTCGCGAGAACGAGCCGCGTGCAATTTCGCTGGGCTACGATGCCGAGAAATACAAGCTCCTGGCCTTCATCCTTTCCGCGACACTCGCGGGTCTTGCCGGCGCCACCAAGGCGATCGTGTTCCAGCTGGCATCGCTGACGGATGTCCACTGGACGATGTCGGGCGAAGTCGTCCTGATGACGCTGCTGGGAGGCATGGGCACGATCTTCGGGCCGGTCGTCGGTGCGTTCACGATCATCAGCCTCGAAAACTATCTGTCCACCTTTGGGCAGTGGGTGACGGTGATCACCGGCGCCATCTTCGTCGTCTGCGTGCTCGCGTTCCGCCGCGGGATCGTCGGTGAGCTTGCGGCATGGTGGGCGCGCCGGCAGGGCTGATTCGACTGGCGGCGGTGTTCTCGCTTCGTGCGTCGGTATCGTTTTCACTGCGCGCGTCCGTGGCACTGGCGCTCGCCGCTTCCGCAACCGCCCCCGCTGCCACGACAGCGTACGTCGTCACCGGAAGCTGTCGTGACGGCCGGCCGCATGGAGCGTACGAACTTCGCGCACCCGACGGCCAATTGCGCGTCGCCGGCGCGTTCAACCAGGGCAAGCGGATAGGCAGCTTCCTCTTCTGGTCGTCGGCGGGCGCGCGCATCGCGCTCCTTCCCTTCGACGATGACGCATTGAACGGCACCGTGGCGCTCTGGTATTCGTCTGGCGCGCCCAGAGGCGATCCCAAGCCTAAGCTCGAAGCCGCGTATGGCAACGGACTTCCGGAGGGGAGCGCACGATCCTGGTATCCGGATGGCCGCCGGCGCGGCGAGTTCCGCTACGACCATGGCGTGCTGGTCGAGGCGCGGGCGTGGAGCGCCAAGGGTGCGGCGTTGCCGGAAGCCGAGGCGCGAACGATGGCGGCGCGTGACCGGGCCGCGGACGATCAGTTTTATACTGCGCTCGAAGCCACCGTCCGCGACAACCCGCCGCGATGCGACGCCGATGGGAGGAAGTCATGAAATCGAGCAAACGCCGCCATTCACCGGCGACGTGATTTCCGGACACATCGACCGGCTTCCCGACATCAGCGTAAAGGTCGTGTGACCTGTGGTGGTCTGACGCGCCAGCGCCATGCAGTGCTCCCGGCCACGAGCGATCCTCAAAGGCGGAGCGTTTTGACGGTGGAAGGGCTTTCGCAGTAGATTGCGGGCGAACTCCGCGTTGCCACGATTTCCAACCCGTTTTCCACTCGAAGGTGATTCCCATGCGCATCCCATTGCTTCGCTGCGGCTTAGGCGTCCTGGCCGTCGGCGCGGCACTCGTTGCGGCCCCGTATGCCGCTCCGCTGGCAACTGCGGCGGACCTGAAGATTGCCGTTGCGGCCGACGTCACGTCGATCGATCCGCATTTCTTCAATCTTTTCCCGAACAACAACATCGCCGAGCACATCTTCGACAAGCTCGTGCAGATGGACCCCGATTCGAAGATGATCCCGGGCATTGCCCTGTCGTGGAAGACGATCGACCCGACCACCTGGGAATTCAAGCTTCGCAAAGGCGTCAAGTTCCACGATGGCACGGAATTGACGGCCGAGGACGTCGTGTTTTCGATCGACCGCGTGCCGCTGGTCGCGAACAGCCCGGGCCGCTTCACGGCTTACACCAAGGCGATTGTATCGACGCAGATCGTCGATCCGTACACGCTGCGCCTCAAGTACGCGGTGCCCTATCCGCTGGCGCCCAACGACTTGTCAACGATCTACATCGTCTCGAAGAAGGTCGCGGCCAACGCCACGACGGAGGACTTCAACAGCGGCAAGGCGACAATCGGCAGCGGCCGCTTCAAGTTCGTCCGCTACGTGAACGGCGATCGCGTCGAACTCGTGCGCAACGACAATTACTGGGGAGAGAAGCCGGTCTGGGACAAGGTCACGTTCAAGATCATCAAGAGCGAGCCGGCGCGCGTCGCAGCGCTCCTGTCCGGCGACGTCGACGCCATCGAAGGCGTGCCGACGGCGGATCTCGCGCGGCTGAAGGCCGACGCAAGGTTCAACGTGACGTCGAAGATCTCGCACCGTGTGATCTATTTCAACTTCGATCACCTGAACCGTGTGAGCCCGTTCATCACGGCCAAGGACGGCAAGCCGCTCGCGAAGAATCCGCTGCTCGATATTCGCGTGCGCCGGGCGATGTCCAAGGCCATCAACCGGCCGGCCATCGCCGAGCGCGTCATGGAAGGCCAGGCGATTCCCTCGGGCCAGTTGGTGTCGGAGAAGCTCTTCGGTAACGTGCCGGGACTCAAAGCCGAAGCCTACGATCCGGAGGGCGCGAAGAAGCTGCTCGCCGAAGCCGGCTATCCCGACGGCTTCAATATCACGATTCACGGACCGTCCGGGCGTTACGTCAACGACGAGAAGATCGTGCAGGCGGTCGCGCAGATGCTGGCGCGCGTGGGCATTTCGGCCAAAGTCGAGACTGCTCCGATGGGTCCGTACGCTTCGCGCGCATCGAAGCAGGAATTCAGCTTCGACATGGTCGGATGGGGCGCGTCGACCGGCGAGGCGTCCTCGCCACTGCGCTCGCTGCTCGCCACGTACAACACCGACAAGGGCTTGGGCGCCGTGAACTGGGGCCGCTACAGCAATCCCAAGGTCGATTACCTGATTGAGCAGGCGCTGCAGCAAGTGGACGACGAGAATCGCAGGATCATGCTGCAGCGGGCGACCGAGTTGGCAATGCAGGACCTGGGGATCATGCCGATCCACTTCCAGTACACGATCTGGGCCACCGCCCGGGGCGTGACGTACGTGCCGCGCGTCGACGAATACACGCTCGCGTTCCAGTTCAAGCCGGCCAGCCATTGAGCGCATCTTGAGCGATGCCGCTTCCATCGCCGGACTTCGCGCGACGCGCCCGAATTCCACCCGCCGTTGCTGCCTCGAATCGACTGGCTTCGCCAGCGATTCGAGGGTAGCTCATCACGGCCAAAGGTAGGTTTCCACTTTTGGCCGCCTAGCCCGATGCTCGTCTTCATCATCCGCCGCAGCCTGCAAAGTGTCGTCGTGCTGCTGCTCATGTCGCTGCTGGTTTTCGTCGGCGTCTACGCGATCGGCAACCCGATCGACATCCTGATCAACCCGCAGGCCGATCAAGCGGAACGCGAGCAGGCGATCGCGGCGCTGGGCCTCGACAAGCCGCTGTACGCGCAATATTTCACGTTCCTGGGCGGCGCGCTGCGCGGCGACCTCGGCAAGTCGTTCGTCCATGCAACGTCGGCACTCGGGCTCATCCTCGAGCGCATGCCCGCGACGATGGAGCTCGCGATCTCGGCGATGGTGATTGCGGTGATTCTGGGCATTCCGCTCGGATTGTGGGCGGGGTTGAAGCCCAACGGCGTGGCGGGCCGCACGATCATGGCGGGCTCGATCCTGGGTTTTTCGCTGCCGACGTTCTGGGTCGGGCTGATGCTGATCATGGTGTTCGCGGTGGAGCTGCATTGGCTTCCGTCGAACGGCCGCGGGCCGACGACGCTGCTGCTCGGCGTCATCCCCGTTTCGTTCATGACGTGGGACGGCTTGAAGCACCTCATCCTCCCTGCGACGAATCTTGCGCTGTTCAACCTGGCACTCCTGATCCGCCTCACGCGGGCGGGCACGCACGAAGCGCTGCTGCAGGACTACGTGAAATTCGCGCGCGCCAAGGGGCTCACCAATTCGCGGGTCATCGGGGTGCACGTGCTGCGCAACATCCTGATTCCGATCGTGACGGTGATCGGCCTGCAGTTCGGCGCGCTGATCGGATTCGCGATCGTCACCGAGAGCGTCTTCGCGTGGCCGGGCATGGGCAAGCTCCTCATCGATTCGATCAACTTCCTCGACCGCCCGGTGATCGTCGCCTACCTGCTGGTGATCGTGTTCCTGTTCATATTGATCAATCTGACGGTCGATATCCTGTATTCGGCGCTCGATCCGCGGGTGCGCATCACCGAAAGCAAAGGCTAGCGCCGTGGCCATCGTCGCGCCGTCTTCAGTCGTCGAACGCGGCGTCCAGAGCCCGCTCCAGCGCGTCGTCAGTGATTTTCTCGCGAACCCCGTCGCCATCTTCGGCCTCGGCCTCCTGACGCTGGTCGTGCTGGCGGCGGTCTTCGCGCCGCTCATCTCGCCGCAGAATCCCTACGACCTGGCGCAGCTCGATGTCATGGACAGCCGGCTGCCGCCGGGGTCGCCCGCGCCGAACGGCGGAACTTTCTGGCTGGGGACCGACGACCAGGGCCGCGACATGCTCTCGGCAATCTTCTACGGCCTGCGCATTTCGCTCGCGGTCGGCGTCATCAGCACCGTGTGCGCGCTGATCATCGGGCTCGCGATGGGTCTTACCGCCGCGTATTTCGGTGGACGGTTCGAGACGCTTGTCATGCGCATCGTCGACATTCAATTGTCATTCCCGGCCATCCTCATCGCGCTGATCCTGATCGCGGTACTGGGGCAGGGCACGGGCAAGGTGATCACCGCACTGGTGACGGTCCAATGGGCCTATTACGCACGAACGGTGCGCAGCGCGGCGCTCGTGGAAAAGCGCCGCGAATACATGGAAGCAGCGCGGTGCCTTGCGCTGTCGCCATCGCGCATCGTGTTCCGGCATTTGTTGCCGAACTGCCTGCCGCCGATGATCGTCGTCGCCACCGTGCAGGTTGCGGCGGCCATTGCGCTGGAAGCCACGCTGTCGTTCCTCGGATTGGGTCTTCCGATCACGGAGCCATCGCTCGGCCTGCTGATCGCCAACGGCTACCAATATCTGCTGTCCGGAAAATACTGGATCAGCTTCTTTCCCGGCCTGGCGCTTCTTCTCACGATCGTCAGCATCAACCTGGTGGCCGACCAGTTGCGCGATGTGCTGAATCCAAGGCTTCAGCGATGAACGAGCTCCTGAGCGATACCGGCGAAGCGATGCAGGAGCCGGTTCTCGAGGTCGAGGGGCTGCGCACGCATTTCTTCACCAAGGCGGGCGTGGTCAAGGCCGTCGACGACGTGTCGTTCACCGTAGGCCGCGGCGAAGTGCTGGGGCTGGTCGGTGAATCCGGCTCCGGCAAGTCGATGACCGGCTATTCGCTGATGGGCCTCATCGATCCTCCCGGAAAAATCGTCGCCGGCAGCATCGTGCTGGACGGCATCGCGCTACGCACGCTGGACGCCGAGCATCAGCGTCACTTGCGCGGGAACCGGATCGCGATGATTTTCCAGGACCCGATGATGACGCTGAATCCGGTGCTGCGCATCGATGTCCAGATGATCGAAGCGATCCTCGCGCACAAGCACGTGACCCAGGAGGTCGCCCGAGCCCGCGCGCGCGAGGCGCTGGTCAAGGTCGGCATCCCATCGCCGGATGAGCGGCTGCTCGCGTATCCGCACCAGTTCTCGGGCGGCATGCGTCAACGCGTCGCCATCGCAATCGCGCTCTTGAACCGCCCCGACCTCATCATCGCCGACGAGCCCACGACGGCGCTCGATGTCACGATCCAGGGGCAAATCCTCTACGAAATCCAGAAGCTCACGCGCGAAACCGGCACGGCGCTGATCTGGATCACGCACGACCTGTCCGTCGTCGCCGGCCTGGCCGACCGCGTTTGCGTGATGTACGCCGGCCGCATCGTCGAGCAGGGCTCGTGCGAGGAGGTGCTCGCGAATCCTGCCCATCCGTATACGCGGGGCCTGCTCGATTCGGTCCCTGCGAACAACGAGCGCGGACAGCGCTTGAAACAGATTCCCGGCATGACGCCGTCGCTTCTCGACCTGCCGCCCGGATGCCCGTTTCGCGAGCGCTGCAGCTACGCCGACGCCGAATGCGAAGTCTCGCCGGAAATGCGTCCGATGGGCGGACCCGGGCAGAGCGCGCGCTGCTTCCATCCCTTGGTCCCGGTGCACGTCTAACAATGGCTGCCGCGCCTGCCAATCGTGGTGATGTCAGTGCCCTGGTCGAGTTGAAGGGTGTCTCCAAGCGCTTCGTCAAGCACTTGGACCTCGCCGCGAAGATCGGCAACCGGTTTGGCGCATCGATGAAGGAGGAGGTCGTCCACGCCGTCGACAACGTCGACCTCGCCATCGCGCCGGGCGAAGTCGTCGG
>Ga0070708_100003382_pt1 | contig 12500 bp, 11 predicted proteins | sample KBSK5503metaG_FD_65469 | JGI IMG/M metagenome (GOLD analysis project Ga0070708, IMG submission 65469) | Corn, switchgrass and miscanthus rhizosphere microbial communities from Kellogg Biological Station, Michigan, USA - KBS K5-50-3 metaG | ecosystem: Host-associated > Plants > Roots >...
CCGTCCCGCGTCAGCCCGGCGACCTTCCAGCCAGATTCGATCAGCGCCTCGAGGACGCCGCCGGCGACGGCACCCCCCGCGCCCGTGACGAGGACGCGCCCCATCAGCCGCCGAGCGACGCCGCCAGAGCCTGACCGAAGAGGTCGAGAGCGACGTCGACCGCGGCAGCGTCGACGATCAGCGGCGGACAGAATCGGACGGTTGACTCGCCGCATTCCAGGATCAGCAGGCCACGCTCGAACGCTGCGCGCTCCACAGCCGCCGACTGTGCGTGCGTGTCGAACTCGATACCGATCATCAGGCCCATGCCACGGACGTCGCTCACCTGGGCGTACGGCTCCGCGATGCGCTCGAGCCCGCTCTTGAGCCGCTCGCCCATCGCCGTCGCGTTATCGATCAGGCCGTCCTCGAGGAGCTGGAGCGTCGCCAGCGCGGCAGCGGCGCACACGGGGTTTCCCGCGAAGGTCGAGCCATGAGCCCCGCGCGTCCAGGTCCAGATCGCTTCGCGCGCGATCATGGCGCCAAGCGGCATTCCCGACGCGATTCCCTTCGCGGTCGTCACGACGTCCGGCTCGACCCCGGCATGCTCGATCGCCCACCAGGCGCCCGTCCGCCCCAGGCCCGACTGGATCTCGTCGGCGACGAGCAGGATGCCGTGCTCATCGCAGATCTCTCGCAACCCACGCAGGAACGGAGTGGGGGCCGCGAAGTAGCCACCCTCGCCCTGGACGGGCTCGATCACGATCGCTGCCACGTCGGTCGGTGCCATCGTCCGCGCGAAGATCGTCTCGCGCAGGAGGGCCAGCTCGGCGCTACCGTCGCCACCCGTCGGGCCCCGGAACGTGCGCACGCGAGGGAATGGCGCGTGCTCGACCATCGGCAGGAGCGGCCCGAAGCCCGCGCGCTGTTTCACCTTCGAGTTCGTCAACGAGAGGGCGCCCATAGTGCGGCCATGGAACGCGCCCTCGAAGGCGATGATCCCCGAGCGCCCGGTGTAGTAGCGCGCCAGCTTGATCGCCGCCTCCACAGCCTCGGTCCCCGAGTTGGTGAGAAAGACGCGAGCCGGCTCGTGGAAGGGAGCCAGCGCTGCCAGCTTCTCCGAGAGCTCGATGTAGCGCGGCTCGTAGAAGTCGGTGGCCGCGATATGGATGAGCCGATCGGCCTGCTCCTTGATCGCGGCGACCACTGCCGGATGGCTGTGGCCGGTGGAGGCGACCGCGATGCCGGCCGCGAAGTCGATGAACTGATTGCCGTCCACGTCGGTCACCACGTAGCCGGAGCCGGATTCGGCGACGAGGGGGTATGCGCGCGTCAGCGACGGACTGACAACGGCCTCGTCTCGTGCGATGAAGGCCCGCGCCCTCGGACCCGGCAGCGGGGTGATGATGCTGGGGGCGTCAAGCCTCGGGACAGCCGTCATCGCGGTGGTTGCGTCAACGGACATGGGTGCTACTCCGAATCGGAGCGGCGCGTCCTGCCCGCGCCCTTGGCTATACAGCTGGCTATCGTACCAGCCGTATGGCGGAACCGATGAGCGATGGCCCGCGATAGACGAGCCCCGTCCAGAGCTGGACGAGGTCGGCGCCCGCCCGGACCGCGGCAGCGGCCTCATCGCCCGAGGTTATGCCACCCGAGGCGATGATCGCCAGGCGGTCACCAACCGTCTCGCGGACACACGCCAGCCGCTCGAGGAGCTTCGCGAAGAGTGGATGGCCGGAGAGCCCTCCCGCCTGGGCCACGAGCTCGGGCGACGAGCGCAGGCCGTCGCGCGCCATGCTGGTATTGGTAATGATCATGCCGCGCGCCGGCCCGCTCACCAGGCCGCCCGCGAGCGCGGAGAGTTGCGACAGATCGAGGTCAGGAGCGACCTTCACGAACAGGGGCGGAGCGATACCCGTGAGGGCGCCGGACTCGGTCAGGGCCGCCAGGATGTCGCTTAGCCGCTCCGCCTCCTGGAGGTCGCGAAGGCCAACGGTATTCGGCGACGAGACGTTGACGACGATGTAGTCGGCGACCGGGGCGACCAGCCGATACGCATCGCGGTAATCGTCGACCGCGTCGTCGTTGGGCGTGGCGCAGCCGCGGCCGATGTTCACGCCGATAACGAAGCCGGCGGGCAACCGCCCTCGCGCGAACATGACCAGGCGGGCCAACGCCGCAGCCCCGGCATTGTTGAACCCCATTCGGTTGATGAGCGCGTCGTCCTGTGGGAGGCGAAAGAGGCGGGGCTGTGGGTTGCCAGGCTGGGGGCGCGGCGTCACCGTCCCAACTTCAGCGAACCCGAGACCCAGGGCGGCCCAGCCGCGGAGGGCAACGCCATTCTTGTCGAACCCGGCACCGATGCCGACGCGATTGCGGAAGGTGATCCCGGCGACTTCGACGCCCGGAGCGGGTGCCGGAGGCGAGCCGGTGACATGCAGCAGCCCGCGCCCCACCGGGTTCTCGCCGGCGAAGCGCAGGGCGCGGAGGGTGAGGTGGTGAATGCGCTCCGCTTCGAAGCGGAAGAGGAGCGGGCGGACAATGCGGTAGGCGAGCCCGACCGGGCCCAAGCCCGCCATCGGTCTAGTCGTCAGATCCGCGCGGGAAGGCCATCTCCGGCGGCCAGACCGGTGGGAGCTCCTCGCCCGCGTCGTCGGGGATACTCCCGTCGGGAGCCATGAATTCGTGCCAGACCTCCGTGCCGGCGGCGGGGGGATCGTCGAGCTCCTTGATGGCGACGACTCCCTCGAAGCGGATCTGACCCGGATCCCCGTCGTCGGTCTGCAGCTCGTCCTCGTAGAGGGGCGCGATCTCGAAGGCGCGGCCCAGGGCGGTCTCCTCGTCTGCGCCGTCGACCAGGATCACCCGGTCCTCGACCATGCGCGCCGCCGGCGGCTCGCCGACGAGGTATGCATACCGAAGCTGGACGGCGTACCAGCCGCTTGAGCCTGCGACCGCTGCCTCGTCCAGGGTCACGCTGGGGGCGGCTCCTCGCCGATCACCGTCTGCGACTGCTCGCGCAGGAACTGCTGGACGTAGTACGGCCCGAGCCCGTTCTTCCCGGATGACCCCGACCCTTTCCAGCCGCCAAACGACTGGACCCCTGGCCACGCACCGGTGGTCGAACCCGCCCGGCGGTTGACGTACACGACGCCCGCCTCGATCGTGTCCAGGAAGGCGCGGATCTCGCCCTGATCGCGCGAGTAGATGCCCGCAGTCAGGCCGTAGGCGGTGTCGTTCGCCAGGCGAATCGCCTCGTCCACCGAGCCGACCTCTCCGACGACGACGAACGGAACGAAGAGCTCGTCGCGGAAGAGGCGATGCTCGAGCGGTAGGCCGGTGACGATCGTCGGGGTCGGGAAGAAGCCGCGCGCCGTGTCGGCATCCGACAGCACCTCGCCGCCGACCAGCACCGTTCCGCCATCGCGTCGAGCCTCGGCGACTGCGTCGGTGAACGTGCGCAGGGCACGCTCGTTGATGACCGGCCCCATCCAATTCTCGCGTCGAGTCGGGTCGCCGGCGCGGATCGTACGGGTGCGCTCGACGAGCTTCTCGAGGAAGGCCTTGGCGACGGGACGCTCCACGTAGACGCGGCTGTTGGCGCTGCATTTCTGGCCGTCATAGCCAAAGGCGCCGCGCATCACCCCCTCCGCGGCTTCGTCGAGGTCCGCGGTTCGGGATACGATCGACGGGTTCTTGCCGCCCATCTCGGTGATGATCGGCCGTGGGTAATCGCGCGTGAAGGCGTGCTGCAGCTGCATGCCGACCCGATAGCTCCCGGTGAAGACGAGCCCGTCGATGCCCGGGTTCTCCTCCAGCTCGGCGCCCACCGCCTCGCCCGGTCCGGTCACCAGGTTGATGACGCCATCCGGCACGCCGACCTCGCGAAGGACGCTGACGAAGAGGTAGCCCATCAGCGGAGCGTCGGAGGAGGGTTTGAGGACCACTGTGTTGCCGGCGATCAGGGCACCGGCGGCGGGTCCACCGGCGAGCGCCATCGGGAAGTTGAAGGGCGAGATGACGCCCCACACCCCGTGTGGCTTCAGGACGCTACGCGTGTGCTCGGCGGGCGAGAGCGAGCCCATCGGCTTCACGAAGCCGTTGCTCTGCTCCATCTCGTCGGAGTAGTAGCGCAGCAGGTCGGCCGTCTCCTCGACATCGCCGAGGGCTTCCAGCCGATTCTTGCCCACCTCGAAGGCCATGAGCGCTCCGAAATGGAACTGCCGCTCGCTGATGAGATCTGCCGCATGCCGCATGAGCTCGATCCGCTTCCGCCAGCCAAGGTCGCGCCACGCCGGGAACGCCGATCGGGCCGCGGCGATCGCGTCCTTCACGTCCGCGCGTCCGCCGACGGGGAACCGCGAAACGACGATCTCGGTATCGATCGGGGAGCGATCCTCGAAGAGCGCGTTTCCAGTCCGCTCCTCGGTCCCGATGATCATCGGGTAGCTGCGGCCAAGCTCGCCCCGAGCAGCTTCGATCGCCCGGTCGAAGGCCGACTGCAGCTCCTCGTTGTCCGCGGAAAGGGTGGCGTAGGTGATCTTCATCCGCGGCGTGGCAGTGGCCATGGCGGTGGGCCTCCTCGGAGTGTGCGAGGCGCCCGCGCACGGCGGGCGCAGGATCGGCGATTGGACGAACCATTATCGCATTCGCCTGGCGACGGGCATGACGAGAGCCAGGCTCCGGGGGGAGAAGAGCCTGGCCCTCGACGCCGGAGATCCTACATGCCCTGTACAGTTGCTGCAAGGTCAGTGGGGCAAGTTCACGCACCCCTCCGAACTGGCGGTGCGGCGGGGCACCGCGGCTCAGTCGCGGGCGCGGTGGTAGAGGCCCAGCTTGAGCTCCAGGCGAGCCCGATGCGGCCCCATCACGTATGCTCGGCCACGCTCTCCGTAAAGCAGCGGCAGGAGCTCGCGGGCGGTCGCCTCGTCGTGAAGGTCGAGGGTGGCGTGGACGACCTTGATCTTGAAGCCGTTCCGCAGCCACCAACCAGTCCGACGATGGGTGGCATCGAGAGCGCGAGCAACCGCCTCGGGCTCGAGAAGGGCGGCAATGTCGTCGCGGCCGTAGTAGCCGATCACCACGAGCCGCCCGCCGGGCCGCAGCACACGCATCGCCTCGGCGACGGCCGGGAGCGAGGCATCGTCGGCGTCGATCTCGCCGGAGAGCACGATGTCGACGGCCCCATCACGCAACGGGAGCGCGGTCGCCTCCCCCTCGACAATCCGGATGTTCGGCTGGTGGGCCGCACCAGCGCGCTCGCGCGCGACGGCGAGGAGAGCCGGGTCTGACTCGATGCCGTAGGTGCGCGCCGTCCGCCGGGCGAGGAGGAACGGATAGTGCCCGATCCCGGTGCCGACATCGGCGATCCTCTTTCCGCTGAGGGGAACGATTCGCTCCAGGGCGGCGAGCACCTTGCGACCCGGGTCGATCATCTCGCCCATGCGACGATGGAGCTCAGGTCCGGCCCCGGTCAGGGCCGGCAGGATCGCTCGCATCGCACTGGTCATGGCACCGAGACTCGGGTCCATGCAGGCCCGCCCGACTCCGTGGTCAGGATCGCCTCGGCGACCAGGAACTGCAGGTCGAATGCGACCGATTCCTGGGCGCGGCGCGTGACGTAGATCGGGATGGTGAGGGTGGTGCCAGGGTCGATCGGTCCGTAGCCCAGCGAGGTGGTCCCGGCCGGCTCGCCCTGCTCGCCCGGACCGATCACCCACTTGGTCCACGGCTGAACCAGCGCGTTGGTGAGTGGGTGCGAGGTGAATGGCGCCAGGAAGAGGACGGCGTCCAGGTCCGTTGGCCAGCGCAATACGACTTGACCGAGGCGCGACTTTGACATGTTCGTGACCTTGACCGTGATCCGGCCGTCGGCATTGGCGGGCACCTGGACGCTCACCGCGAAGCGGACGACCCGATTGTCGTGGACGAGCGGCAGCGCAAGCGAGAGTGGTGGGGGTGCGCTCGGGCTCGCGCTCGCCGTTGGGCCGAGGGTGACGCTCGGGCCCGCCGTCGGGCTCGTCGGGGGGCTGGCGCTGGGCGTTGACGATGGTCCGGAACAGGCCGTCGCGAGAGCCAAGGTGAAGAGGGTGCCGACGAGATGCCCGGAGAAGCGCCGGGTCGCCCGGCGACCCGGCGGCCGCCGAACCGCCCGCGTATTCGGCGCCAAACACAGGTTCATGAGTGTTCGGCATGGTAAATGAGCGTTGACCGGAACACTCACCGCTCCCCGCTGGCGGGAGCCTCAGCACGCGAACGGGAACAGGAACAGGGGCCTCTGCACGGGAACGGGCAGGGGCGCTGGAACGGGGCTTGGGCTGTGGGCGCTAGGATGCGGCGGTGACCAGCGGCCACCCGACGCCTGACGAGGGCTCGCAACCCCAGTCGCCGACGCCAATCGGCGTCCTCATCTGGTTCGGCTGGGCGTTCCTGCTCCTGGGAATCACGGGGCTCCTGCTGCCGCGCATCATCGCCTTCGTGGATTTTTCGTCGAAGGCACCGTTCTCCCTGCTCGGGATCTTCATGATGGCCGAACTGGCGCTTGTCATCTTCGGAGTCACTGTCGCCCTCCAGCGCAAGCGCATCGCGTGGCGCTTCGCGATCGGCATCTCCCTCTTGCCGGTCCCAATTCTGGCCGGACTCCCGCCGGCGCTCTTCGACTTCCCGCGCGACGCGGCAGCGGGCTGGTATGCGCTCTTCGTGCCGATTGGACTGGTGGTGAGCGGTGTGCTCATTGCCCTACTGCTGCGCCAGGCGGCGCGGGCCTATTTCGACGAGGAGTGATGGATAATCGGGCGGTGACCGCCACAGTCGTCCCTGCCCGGACGATGCGCGCGCTCGCCAAGACCCGCCCCGAGCCGGGCGCGGAGCTGATCCGCCGCCCCATACCGACCCCGGGACCCGGCGAGGTGCTGCTGAAGATGGAGGCGGCCTCCATCTGCGGAACGGACTATCACCTGTACTCCTGGGACCCGTGGGCCCGCGAGATCCTGAAGCCACCCATCGTGCTGGGTCACGAGCTGGCCGGGCGCGTCGCGCAGGCGGGCGCCCGGGTGAGTCGGGTCCGTGAGGGCGACCTCGTTGGCGTGGAGAGCCACATCGTCTGCTGGCACTGCGCCCAGTGTCGGGCCGGCAACATGCACCTCTGCCACGAGCTGAAGGTGATCGGCGCGCATGTCGACGGCGGATTCGCGGAGTACGTGGTCATCCCGGAGGCAAATGCCATCGAGAGCAACGGCCTCGATCCGGCGGTCGTCGCGCTCCAGGAGCCGATGGGCAATGCGGTGCACGCCGCGTTCGTGGAGCCGCTTGAGGGACGGACCGTGGTTGTCACCGGAGCGGGACCGATTGGCCTGTTGGCGGTGGGAGTGGCCCGCGCGGCCGGGGCGGCCCTGGTGGTGGCCACGGACGTCGAGCCCTACCGCCTGGAGCTGGCACGCGCCATGGGGGCGGACCTCGCTCTCGACGCTCGCGACCCGGACCTCGTCGCCAGGATCCTCGAGGCGACCGGCGGCGATGGCGTCGAGGTCGTGCTCGAGATGAGCGGCAACCCGACGGCACTCAACCAGGCCCTGGAATTCATTACCCGTGGCGGTCGAATCAGCCTGCTGGGGATCTTCTCCGAGCCTGTGCGAGTCGACCTCTCGGACCTCTTCATCCAGAAGGGACTGCGGCTGTACGGCATCTACGGACGACGGATCTACGACACATGGGAGCGGACACAGGCCCTGCTGCGGTCGGGCTCCCTCGACGTGACGCCCATCCTGACCCATCGGTTCGACCTGGCCGACTGGGAGCGCGGGTTTGAACTGATCGCCTCCCGGCACGCCGGAAAGGTGGTTCTCCTGCCATGACGAATTCCGCCCCAGGCGCTGCTGAGACCACCACGGCCCGGCAACGGAACCCGCTTGCCTTCCTCGACGCGGAGATCGACGAGCTGAAGACCAAGGGACTCTTCCGCCGCCTCAGGGTGGTCCAGAGCGAGCAGCGCAGCCGATGTGTCATCGACGGGCGCGAGGTGATCACGCTGTCGAGCAACAACTACCTGGGGCTGAACACCCATCCCCGGCTGCGCGAGGCGGCGATCAGGGCGGTCGAGCAGTACGGGGCTGGATCCGGGGCGGTGCGGACGATTGCCGGCACCATGAGCCTTCACGAAGAGCTCGAGGCGCGGCTGGCCGACTTCAAGCACGTGGAGGCGGTCCTCACCTTCCAGTCAGGTTTCACCTGCAACACCGGCGTGATCCCGATCCTGGCCCCCGAGGGGGCGGTGATCGTCAGCGATGCGCTCAATCACGCCTCCATCATCGACGGTATTCGCCTGACGAAGGCGGAGCGCAAGATCTTCCCGCACGCGGACATGGACGCGCTTCGTCAGGCGTTGCGTGACGTCCGTTCAGCGCCTGGCGGGGCGGATCGGATCGTCCTGGTCCTGACCGATGGCGTCTTCAGCATGGATGGCGACATCGCCCGGCTTCCCGAGATCGTGGATGCCGCAGAGGCGGCCGACGCCATCGTCTATGTCGACGACGCCCACGCCTCCGGCGTGCTGGGCCGCAACGGACGCGGATCCATCGACCACTTCGACCTGCACGGAAGGGTCCATGCGCAGGTCGGGACGCTCTCCAAGGCGATCGGGGTGCTGGGCGGCTACGTGGCCGGTTCCGCGAGCCTGCGCACCATTCTCGAGCACAAGGCGCGGCCCTTCCTCTTCTCGACCTCCCACCCCCCAGCCGTGGCTGCCGCCTGCCTGGCGGCCATCGATGTGCTCGAGAGCGAGCCCGAGCTGATCGATCGGCTCTGGGAAAACGCACGCTTCTTCAAAGGGGGCCTGACCGCCCTCGGGTTCGACACTGGCGCGTCAGAAACGCCGATCACGCCCGTCATCGTCGGCAAGGGAGCGCTCGCTATGAAGCTGTCCGATCGGCTCTTCGACGCCGGGGTCTTCGCCATGGGAATCGGCTTCCCAACGGTCCCCGAGGAGAAGAGCCGGGTTCGAACCATCGTGACGGCCGAGCACACTCGAGAGGAGCTGGAAGCCTGCCTGGCCGCCTTCGAGACCGTCGGCCGCGAGCTGGCCATCATCTAGGCCCGATCGTCCGGTGCCCCTCGTCACCGGAGTACTGGCGTCCGCTGGGTGCCGATGCTACGGTTGCCGCCTCTTGTCGTGAAGTTGCCCCACGAGCTGCGAGGACCCAGACACCTGGATGCGAGAGCGACCGATGGACGCCTTCGTCGCCCGGCGCCTAGTCGACCCCGACCTGCGCGCCGCGCATCCGGGCGTCCTGCCCCGGCCCGCGGTCGACGACCTTGGCGTTGACGCCCTGGCGCGACGTGCGATTGGTGGTGACATTGCGGCCCTCGGCGGCCTCTACGACGAGCTTGTCGGCCCCATCTATCGATACGTCGCGCTTCGTGTCAGCCGTCGCGAGGATGCGGAGGACCTGACGCAGCTCGTCTTCGAGCGCATCGTGGGCGGCTTGCCGCGCTACCACCCCAATGGACGGCCGTTCGCGGCTTGGGCTTTCCGCATCGCGCGCAATGCGGTGATCGACCATATGCGTCGCGATCGTCCCACCGAGCCGCTCAGTCCGGCCCACGATGCTGGCGACGGCGAGGGTCTCGAGGCGATCAGCCTCCGCAGCGAACAGATTCGTGAGCTGCGCCGCGCCATCACCACGCTGACCCCAGATCAGCAGGAGGCGCTCGCTCTGCGGTTCGTGGCCGGCCTCTCCGCGGAGGAGGCGGCGCAGGCGATGGGCCGTCGGGCCGGCACCATTCGAGGCCTCACCTTCCGCGCGATCTCTGCCCTGCGGCGCCACATGAGGGAGCCGGAGATCGAGAAGCCCACGGATTTCGAGGCGCTGTCGTGAGCCTCCTGGATGCCCCGCTGGACCTCATCGACCGAGTCCTCGGCTACCGGACACCGCCGATCGGCGCCGACGACCCCGCGGCCCGCCTCGTGGCCCGCGCCAGTGCGCGCCTGCGGCCGGATCCACGGTTCCGCCGGCGCCTGCGGAGCAGCGTTCTGAATCGCTACGTTGCCGTCCGCGAGGGGCACGTCGCCTATCCTCCGCGTCGAAGCCAGATGGGCCGCCTCGGGCGTTCGATGCTCTACGCGACCTTCGCTCTCGCCGCGAGCGTGTCGGCCGCGGGCGCCGCCTCGATGTCGTCGCTGCCCGGCGATGCCCTGTATGCCATGAAGCTCCAGCTTGAGGCCGTGCGAATGGAGATCGCGCCTGCCGTGGCCCGCCCGATGCTCGCCGAGCTCGCTCTCAACACACGGCTCTCCGAGCTCGAACAACTGGCCGATTCCGGCCGCTGGGACAAGGTTCCGGGTGCTGCGGCGGCCGTCGGGGCTGCGGAGAAGGCGCTCGAGGCGCTTGGTGGGCCAAGCGCCAGCGAGGCGGCGAACCTTGCGCATCACAGCGACGTCCTGACCGAGCTGCTTGCCGAGGCGCCCGACGCGGCGCGCGCCGGTCTCGAGCGCGCTATCAGCGCATCGGCGAGTCACGCCATTGGTATCCCTCCGGCGCAGATTGGCGCGGATGTCCAGTCTCGTGGATCCGGTGGAGGCCTGGGCGTGAACGGGGCGGCGGGCAAGCCGGCATCAACGCCCGCGCCATCGCAGAGCCCGCACCCGACGAAGTCGCCCAAGGGCAGCTCCAGCGCCGAGTCTTCCGTCACACCAACGCCCAAGCACTGACAGCCGACCGGGTCTCCGACGGGTAGGGACGCCGCGCTCCTATCGCATCCCACGAGCCGCCGCGGCGCCGCACCGAACCGCATTGTGGCTGGATGTCAGATCTGCTGAGCCTATCGACCGTCGAACCCTCGTCGCCCCGCTGTTGACGAGCCAGGAGTGGTCGTCAACCGTCGAATGTCACGTTCGTTAAGCAATCTGCCGCCGGAGTGACCTGCAGCGTTCCCATACGTGGTCCCCGACTGCCCGAACGCTCATGGGAGCTGACATGCAACGAGGCAGGCCATCCTCGCCGCACAACAGAGAACGGGGCAGAGGTCGAGCCTCTGCCCCGTCCCTGCCAGGGGGGCTGGCGGTATGCGCGGGGACCAGCCCGGAGGCTGGCCCCCACATCGGTTTACCTGGAGCGGCGGCGCCGCACCGATCTGACATTGGCGAGTGCCAGGCCGCCGAGTGAGCTGAGGAAGAAGAGCACCATCAGCTCAACGGGGATCTGGATCGGCTGGCCGTTCTGGCCCAGTGCCAGAGCGGTGTTCGGGACCGACGGGGTGGCCTCCTGGGGCGGGGCCGTCTCGACGGTCTTCACCTTGGCCTGTGCGTGGTCCTTTGGAGTCTGGTCGGATTCGATCGTCACCACGTTGGTGAACTTCACGCCGCCACCGATGTTGTCATCGACAGTCGTCTGGAACGTGATCGTTCCGGAAGCACTCAGGAGCGGGAAGTCCCACGTCAGGACCTGTCCGTTGACTGAGCTCGGCGCAACGCTCGCGCTGCCGTCGACGTAGGTCAGGCCAGCCGGGATCGTGTCGACGATCTGGGCGTTGCTGACCGGGCCGTCGGTGAGCGTGTAGGTCAGGGTCCAGGTCGAGGTGTGATCGGCCGTCGAGGTGCCCGCGCTGACGTCGATGACGGTCTTGTCGACCGACTTCGCGATCACCAGGGCAGGGCACGTGACCTCGATGGAGGCCGACGCAGACCGCGATGGATTGTTGTCCGCTGAGACCGTGGCCTTGTTGTCCAGGGTCGCGCAGTCGTCGGCGGGCGAGGTGACGGCGACCAGCGTGATGCTGGCGCTTGGGTTGGCCTGGGTGGTGCCCGCCGAGAGGTCCCCGAACGAGCAACTGAGGGTTTGCGCACCGGGTGCACCGGTGACGTCGCAGGACCCGGGGCCGGCATAGGCCGGATCGATGCTCCAGTCAAGAGCGCCGCTGGCGCCCGCGGGAAGCGGGTCGTCGAGGGTGGCGTTCAGGGCCGAGCCAGGGCCGACGTTCCAGACGGAGACCGTGAAGCTCGCGGTGTCGCCCCCGTTGATCGGGGACTTCGCAGCGGTCTTCGCGATGTTCAGGCCGGGGCACTGGACAGTGACATCGGCCTGCGGGTTGAGGGACGCGTTGTTGCTGGCCGTGACGGTCGCCACGTTGTGAAGCGTGCTGCAGTCGGCAGCCGTTGTGTCGCTCACGATGTGCACCGACACGCCGGTGCCGGCTGCGAGCGTCCCAAAGCTGCAGACGAGGGTCTGGGAGCCGGGATTGCCGGTGATCGAGCACGGGTCGCCGGCTGGTTGGGCGTCGATCGTCCAGTCAAGGTCGGCGCCGGAAGGAAGTGGGTCATTGAGCGTCACGTTGAGTGCGTCGCCCTGGCCCTTGTTCGAGACATCGATGCTGAAGGCGATCTGATCGCCGCCATTCACCGTGCCGTTGTCGGCCGTCTTGGTCGCGACGAGATCTGGGCAGAGGACCTCGGTTGAAGCCGATGCCTGACCCGCACCGTCGTTGGTGGTGCTGACGCTGGCGGTGTTGTCGTAGGTCGCACAGCTCGA
>Ga0070708_100003383_pt1 | contig 12500 bp, 13 predicted proteins | sample KBSK5503metaG_FD_65469 | JGI IMG/M metagenome (GOLD analysis project Ga0070708, IMG submission 65469) | Corn, switchgrass and miscanthus rhizosphere microbial communities from Kellogg Biological Station, Michigan, USA - KBS K5-50-3 metaG | ecosystem: Host-associated > Plants > Roots >...
GTGGCCGCCGGGGCCATCGTGTCCATCACGACCTCCGGCCAGCTCTCCGCCTTCGCGGGAGGCTTCGCGGTCGGCGCCGGGGCGGCCTTCGTGATCTCGCGTCTGCGGAGGCCGGAAGAGCCCGCCGGGACCGGGGAGAATCGGGAAGACCCATGAGAGTGCTCATCGTCGAAGACGAAGAGAAGATCGCGCAGTTCCTGAAGAAGGGCCTGACGGAAAAGGGATACACCGTCGAGGCTGTCGGTGATCCCGACTCGGCGCTCCAGAGGCTCGAGGCGACTCCATTCGACCTTCTCATTCTCGACCTCCTCCTGCCCGGCTCGCGCGACGGGCTCGACGTCTGCCGGGAGGTCCGCACGCGCGGCATCCGGGTCAAGATCCTGATGCTGACGGCTCGGGACACGATCGAGAACAAGATCGAGGGACTGGACGCCGGGGCCGACGACTACATCGTCAAGCCCTTTTCCTTCCGGGAGCTGCTCGCCCGCTTGCGCGCCCTGACGCGCCGAACGGAGATCGCCGAACCGGGACCCCTGACGCTGGGCGAGCTGTCGTACGACCCGGAATCGCGCGAGGTGACCCGCGGCGGCGAGATCGTCCGTCTGACCGCGCGCGAGGGAGCGCTCTTCGAGCTTCTCCTGCGGCGGCGCGGAAAGGTCGTGTCGCGATCGGAGATCCAGGCGCGCATCTGGGAGGACTCCTTCGAGCTCTCGACGAACATCATCGACGTGTACATCAACTCGCTGCGCAAGAAGCTCGACGTCGGCGAGCGGGAGAAGATCATCCAGACGGTCCGCGGCGTCGGCTACCGGGTCCGGGAGCCGGCCGGCGGCGTCTGAGCCGCGATGGGTATTTTCTCGAGGGGCCGCCCCGAGTCTCCGGCGCTCGTCTCCGAGATCTCGCTCCTGAAGCAGCGTCTGGAGGAGACCGCCGAGCATCCGTTGAAGCGGATCTCGACCGCGGACCTGTCGGACGAGGCGCGAGCCGTCGCGGAAATCTTAAACGGCCGCCTGGACGCGGTCGCCGCGTCCGAAAAGGAGCAGCAGCAGTTCATCGCCGACGTCTCCCATGAGCTGCGCACCCCCTTGACCGTGATGCGCGGCTCGCTCGAGGTCACACTGGAGGAGGACCGCTCCGCCGAGGAATACCGCGAGGCGATGGGAAACGCGCTGCTCGAGATCCGGCATCTGACGCGTCTCTCCCAGAATCTGCTCTTCCTCGCCCGCGGCCAGGCCGGCCGCGTGACCCTCTCCTTCGCCAACGTGGATCTGGCCAAGTTCGTCGCCGACGTCACGGGCGACCTGCTGCCCGCCGTGACGGACAAGGACCTCGAGTTCTCGCTCGAGGCCCCGGAAGAGCCGACGCGGGTGTTCATCGACGGCGACCGGATGCAGCAGGTCCTGTACAACCTGATCGAGAACGCCATCCGCTACACCGAGTCCGGCGGGAAGATCCGGGTCCGAGTCGCTGCCGCGCCGACCGAGGCGACGATCGAGGTCTCCGACACCGGCATCGGGATCCCCGAGGCGAACCTGCCCTTCGTCTTCGAGCGCTTCTATCGGAGCGACCGCGCGCGCCGCGCCCATCCCGGCGGCTCCGGCCTGGGGCTCTCGATCGTCAAGTGGATCGTGGAAGCCCACAAAGGCAAGGCGACGGTTTCCAGCCGCGTCGGCGAAGGAACGACCTTCACCATCAAATTGCCTCTCGTTACGTAATGGAGTGACTGGGAGACGGGGAGACTGGGAGACAGGGGGAAAGAGAAACCGCGCCGATGGAGAAGGGCACGAGAATCGCCGAATGATTTCCAACTCCTCCCGCTCGACAATCGGACGCCAGACGTAATACTTCGACTAGATCCTCCCCTTCCTCTCCCAGTCTCCCAGTCTCCCAGTCTCCCAGTCCCAGTCCCCCAGTCCGTCTGTATACGCTGCGATAGCATCGCGCCGTGCGGTCTGTCTACGTGCTGAGCGCCGCTCGGACGCCCATCGGGAAGTTCGGGGGAGCATTCGTGTCACTCTCGGCGGCGGATCTGGGAGAAGTCGCGGCGAAAGCGGCGATCGAACGTTCCGGGCTTCCTCCAGCCGCCGTCGACGAGACGATCTTCGGGCACGCGCGGCAGGCGGGGGGAGGGCCGAATACAGCGAGGCAGGTCTCGCATCGGGCCGGAGTGCCGGACTCGGTGCCCGCCTACACCGTGAACAAGGCCTGCGCGTCGTCGCTGAAGGCGATTACGCTCGGCGCGCTCTCCATCGCGGCTGGGGAGAATGAGGTGGTCCTGGTGGGCGGAACGGAGTGCATGTCGGCGACGCCGTATCTCCTGACGCGCGCTCGGTTCGGGCTGCGGATGGGGCACGGAGAAGTCGTGGACGGGATGTACCGGGACGGCTTCCTGTGTCCGCTCTGCGGCCAGCTCATGGGGGAGACCGCCGAGAACCTGGTGAGGGAGTACGCAATCCTTCGTGCCGAGCAGGACGCGTACGCGGCCGAGTCGCAGCGCCGCGCCCTCGAGGCGTCCACGTCCGGACGTTTCTCCGACGAAATCGCTGCGGTCGATGTTCCAGGCAAGAAGGGGAGCGTCAAGATCGAGAAGGACGAGCATCCCCGCCCCGACACGACGGCGGAGTCTCTGTCGAGGCTCGCCCCCGTCTTCGACACGGAGTCGGGGACGGTGCATGCCGGCAACTCGTCCGGAATCACCGACGGGGCCGCGGCGCTTGTGCTCGCCACGGAGGAGGAGGCGAAGAAAGCGGGCGTCGAGCCGCTCGCGCGCGTCATCGCCTGGACCTCGGCCGGAGTCGAGCCGGCGCGGATGGGGATCGGCCCCGTCCCGGCAGTCCGCGCGCTCTTCAAGAAGACGGGGCGCAAACTTTCCGACATCGACTTGATCGAGTTGAACGAGGCCTTCGCCGCCCAGGTGATCGCTTGCGGGCGGGAGCTTCCGTTCGATCTCTCCCGCGTCAACGTCAACGGCGGCGCGATCGCCCTGGGCCATCCCATCGGTGCGACCGGCGCCCGAATCGTGACCACCCTCCTCCATGAAATGAAGAAGCGCAGCGCCAAGACCGGCATCGCCACCCTGTGCGTGTCCGGCGGCATGGGCATGGCGGTGATGTTTGAGAGACCCTAGGTGTCAGGTGAGAGGTGTCAGATAGAAGACAGGTGTCAGTTCCAGGTGCCAGGTGTCAGGGACCAAGGTTGAAGCGGGCCCAACCTGAAACCTGACACCTGAAACCTGACGCCGGCATTTGCCCTGACACCTTTCCCCTGACACCTTTCCCCTGACACCTTTCCCCTGACACCTTACAATCCCTTCGTGCGCATCGCCTTGACGCTGGGCCACGAGGCTTCCAAAAACGAACAGAACGACTACATCCGCGCGCTCCTCGAGACGGGGTTCCTAAGGGAGGAGATCGTGGTGCTGCCGCCGGGGACGGAGCCGGAAGGCCGCTTCGACGGGGTCGTGTTGGGAGGCGGCGTGGACGTGGACCCGGGCAAGTACGGGCGCGAGACGCTGGCCGAAGGGAACGTGGAAGTCGATCCGGACAGGGACACTACCGATTTCGCGGCGTTCGAGCGGGCGCGGCGCGAAGGCCTCCCGGTGCTCGGGATCTGCCGCGGGATGCAGGTCGTCAACGTGGCCCTGGGAGGCACTCTCGTCCAGGACATCCCGAGCGAGAGGCCATCGGACATCGTCCACGAAGTCCCGGGCAAGGAGAACGAGCGGCGGGACCACAAGGTCGAGGTGAGAACGGGCACACGCCTGTCGGAGATCGCGCGGGCGCCCGAGATCCAGGTCAACAGCCGGCATCATCAGGCGATCGAGCTGCTCGCCCCAGGCCTCGAGGCGACGGCCTTCGCGCCCGACGGGTTGATCGAGGCGTTCGAGTCTCAGGGCCCGTGGCTCCTCGCCGTGCAGTGGCACCCAGAGAATCTGCTCGACGACCCGGCCTCGCGGCGCCTCTTCGCGGAGTTCGCGCGCGCGGTCCACGAGCGGGCCAAGGCAGGAATGGCGCGGCCCTCCAACCTGTTGACGCGGGCCTGAGTGGCGAAATCCGCTGGAAAAACAGATGAGAAGTTGAAGAGAGGTCTTCGGCGATGAGACTCTCCGTTCAGGGTCTGCTTCCAGTTTTCTTGTTTCTCTCCCCGCTCGTTTCCGTGGCACAGTCCGCCAAGGTGAGCTCCGTCGAGAAGGTCGCCAACGGAATCTGGATGGCACAGACCGCGGCCACCTCCACCGCCAGCTGGTTCCTGGTCGGCGACGAGGTCGTCGCGGTGGACGCTGGAGGCGACGCCGAAACGGGCAAAGCGCTGCTCGCGAAGATCCAGGAGACCGCAGGCAAGCCGGTCCGCTATCTGATCGTCACGCACGCGCACGGCGACCACGGAGGCGGCGCCGGCCCCTTCGCGGCCGCTGGCGCCGAGGTGATCTGTCACGAGAACGGGGCGCCGGGGCTCGCGCCGATCGTGGCCCAATCGGGGAAGGCGAAGGCGGGCCTGCTCGCGTTCTCGGAGAGGATCGCCCTGTTCGGCGGCACGCGCCGCGTCGCCATCTATTTCCTGGGCCCCGCCCATTCCGCGAGCGACATCTTCGTTCTCCTGCCGGACGACAAGGTGTTCTTCAGCGGAGACGTCGCCCTCGGAAAGCGGGCTCCCTACATGCAGTCGCCCGACGTGGACCCGAGAGGCTGGGAGAACATCCTCACGCGCCTTTCGCAGCTCGACGTCGAAAAGGTCGTCCCCGGCCACGGCACGCTCGCCAACAAGCAGGCGATCACCGACACGCTCGCGTACATCAAGCTGGTCAACGGCCTGGCCGGGATGCTCGTGACTGAGAAGACGAGCGAGAATCTGATCGAGGCGAGATTGCGCCGGCCAGACTCGGGAATTGGCGGGGCGGCGATCACCCCGGAATTCCTGGCCAATATCCGCGCCGCGATGCGCGCAGAGAGTCAGAAGCCGGCGCCGACCCCGGCCGCCGCGCAGAAGAAGCCGCCCGCCGGGAAGAAGGGCTGACGATCCTTCTGTCACTCCAAGCGATCGTCCTGTCATTCTGGGCGAAGCGAGGAATCTGCTCTCCTCCGCGCCGCAGACTCACGTGAGCGCCGAGCGGTACATTCGGCTGGAGTCCCAAGAGGGCGGAGTCGCGCGGCTCGACATCCACCTTCCGCCGGTCAATGTCATCGGCGTCGCCGACGTCGACGAGCTCACCCGGCGGATCGAGGGAGCCGCCGGGTCGCGCGTGGTCGTGCTCGCGGGGCTGCCGCGCGCTTTCTCGGCGGGCGTCGAGATCGCCGACCACGCCCCGGAATCAGGCGCGATCGAAAGAATGCTCACGGCGATGGGGGGGCTGCTCGCCGCGCTGGTCGAGACCCCGGCCGTGACCGTGGCCGCCGTATCCGGGGCTTGCCTGGGCGGGGGAGCGGAGATCGTGGCCGCCTGCGACTTCGTACTGGCCGCGCAGGACGCACGCATTGGCTTCCCGGAGATCCGACTCGGCTGCTTCCCTCCGGCCGCTGCGGTCCTTCTCCCGGGGCGCATCGGGGAAACGCGGGCCGTCGAGTGGATTCTGACGGGCAAGATTTTTTCCGGAAAGGAGGCGGCCGAGGCGGGCTTCGCGACCCGCGCCGTCCCCTCGGCGGCTCTGGAGGGAGAGGCGCGCCGTCTGGCCCGCGAGCTGGCCTCGCGAGGCGCCGCCGCGCTCGGGGCCGCGCGCGACCTGCTTCGCGCCGGACGCAAGAACGCCCTGGCCACCGGACTCGCCCGTGCGGAAGACGCCTACCGGAAGCTCGAAGGAGATCCGGATCTGGCACGCGCCGTCCAGAAATTCAAGGAGGGCAAGGTGTCAGGTTGAGGCAGGTGTCAGGTGCGAGGTGCCAGGTGTCAGGGACGAGGGGTTAGAGCGGGCCCAACTTGAAACCTGACACCTGATACCTGGCACCTGCATTTTCCCTGACACCTGTTCCCTGGCACCTTAGAATCCCCGGCCAGTGATTGTCTACTTAAACGGCTCCTACCTCCCTCGGGAGCAGGCGAAGATTTCCCCCGAGGACCGCGGCTTTCTCTTCGCGGACGCGATCTATGAGGTCGTCCGGTTCTACCACGGGCGCCCCTATCGCCTGGCCGATCACGTGGAGCGCATGCGCGACGGGCTCGACGTCATCCGCATCGCCGCCGACGCGGATTTCTACCCGGAGGTCGCCGCGCGCCTCCTCGCCGAGAACGGCCTCGCGCAGGCCGATGCGATCGTCTATGCGCAGGTCTCCCGCGGCGCTGCCCCAAGGACACATGCCTTCCCGCCCGCCGGCGTGCGGCCCACGGTCTTTGCCTTCGCACGGGCGGCCGATCCCGAGCCTCCGCCGGAGGGAGGGCGCGCGATTCTCGTCCCCGACGAGCGCTGGGGACGCTGCGACATCAAGACCGTCATGCTCCTTCCCAACGTGCTCGCCGCGCAGAGGGCTCGCGAGGCTGGAGCGATAGACGCAATCCTGATGCGCGACGGCATTGCGTGGGAGGGCACCAAGGCGAACCTCTTCTGCGTCTCGGATGGCATCGTGCGGACCGCACCCAACGGCCACCGCATCCTGCCCGGCATCACTCGCGGCGCGGCCCTCGACGCGGCGCGACGCCTCGGTCTCGCGGTCGAGGAGCGTCCCATCGCGTCCGAGGAACTCTTCACCGCAGACGAGGTCTTCCTCGCCTCGACGACCCTCTGGACCTATCCCCTGATCGAAGTGGACGGTAGAACCGTCGCCGACGGCAAACCGGGCAAGGTGACCCAGACGTTGAAGGAAGAATTACAGCGCGAATTCCTGACGCCGTAAGTCTCCGGGTGGTGCTCTCCGTGCCGTAGGGGAGGGGCTTGTTCCCTCCCGCGACAACGAATGGCTGACTACGACGTGAGGCGGGCGGGCGCAAGGCCCGCCCCTACGGCACCGCGACAAGGAATGGCTGACTACGACGTGAGGCGGGCGGGCGCAAGGCCTGCCCCTACGGCACCACGGCGACCGCGGGCCCGTCCGTGCCCGGCTGACTACGACGTGAGGCGGGCGGGCGCAAGGCCCGCCCCTACGGCACCGCGACAAGGAATGGCTGACTGCGACGTGAGGCGGGCGGGCGCAAGGCTCGCCCCTACGGTACGTAAGCCGACGGCGGGCCCTCTCGCTACTCCTTCGGAAATCGCGCTTCGACCACCGACGAAATTCCCCCTCGCGAGGAGAACGTCCCCTTCACGCTCATCCTCTTCGGCTTGCACGCGGCGGCGCAGTCCTCCAGGATCCGGTTGACGGCGTTCTCGTAGAAGATGCCGAGGTTCCGGTAGGCGACGATGTAAAGCTTCAGGGACTTCAACTCCAAACATCGCGCGTCGGGCACGTAGCGGATCGTCAAGTGCCCGAAGTCCGGCAGCCCGGTCTTGGGGCAGATCGCGTTGTACTCCGGGATCTCGACGGTGATCTCGTAGTCCGCATACTGGTTCGGCCAGGTTTCGATCGCCGGCAGCGTCGCTTTGATGCCCGCCAGCGCGTGCTCGTCCGTGTACTCGCCCATCGGTGGATCGTAGAACGTAAAACGTAAAACGTAAAACGACCCGGGGCAGAGGCGCTCCGTCTGAGGTCTTAAGCCTTCTCGTTTTACGGCTCTGCTACCATCGCCCGAATCTCATGGAGTGGCTCAAGCATCTTTTCCACCAGCTCACCGACGTCGAGGCGATGGTGGCCGTCGGGGGACTGTCGGCCATTACCGCCATCGTCTTCGCGGAGACCGGCCTCATGGTCGGGTTCTTCCTGCCGGGGGATTCGCTGCTCGTAACGGCCGGCATCTTCGCGCGACCGGGCGGGCAGCTCTCGATCGTCTGGCTGAACGTCCTGCTGATCGCGGCCGCGATCCTCGGCGACACGGTCGGGTACTGGATCGGCCGCAAGGCCGGCCCGGCGCTCTTCAACCGCCCGAGGTCGCGCTTCTTCAATCCGGCACACCTGCGCCGCGCCCACGACTTCTACGAGAAGCACGGCGGCAAGACGATCATCCTCGCCCGTTTCATGCCGATCGTCCGAACCTTCGCCCCCGTTGTCGCCGGGATGGGCAAGATGGAGTACCACCGCTTCCTTTCCTTCAATGTCTTCGGCGGCGCACTCTGGGTGCTCTCGATGACGCTCATCGGCTACTACCTCGGCCAGTTCCCCTGGGTGAAGAAGAACATCGAGATCGTGATCGTGATCGTCGTGTTCCTGTCCATCCTGCCGGGGATCATCGCCTGGGCGCGGGAGTGGCTGAAGAAAAAGCGGGCCGCGACCGCCTGAGGGGTTAGGGGCCGCGGCCCGGGGACAGGACGAAGGGGCTTCTCGGCTCGTCTACTCGCTAAGCGACTGCCGAAGAGGGCTCGGCGCGAAAGGGCCTGCCTTCCTTGAGGTGCGCGAGCAGATCGGCGATCTCCGAGGTGTGAACGCGGTCGTGGGCTGCCATCATGCGGGGGATGTCCTCCAGCGCGATCGTCCCCACGCCTTCCTGATTGCCGCGCCGTTTCCAGTCCGAGTTGTGGACCGTGCGGAGCTTCCTGACGTTTCGGTCGCGGGCGACCGCGAAGGCGGCTAGGCCCTCGGCCAAGTCGCGCTCCTGGTAGACCCGCTCGCGAGCGAGGCGGTCACCCTCGAAGTCGGCCAGCGACGGCTCATCCTCCGAGAGGATCCGGCGCATGCGTACGCCGTATGCCTCGCGCTCGAGATCGGCCAGGTGCCAGACGTGCTCGACCAACGAGAAGCCCCCGCCCGAAGGTTGCCGGCGGACCAGCGACGCCCCGATCTCCTCGGCCGCGCGGGTAATGAGCACGGGCGTGGACTCCAGGGTCAAAAGCAGCGATTCCAGCTCACGTCGATTCATGGTCATGCTCCTGATCTCCTCTACGCGTTAGACGCCAGAAGGTTTCCGGAAGTTAGCAAAGAGAGTGCTTTGCAGAGCATTCGGTGTCAGGTTGTCTCACTCGCGTCCTCCAAAACTGACACCGAGGGACAGGTGTCAGGTGTCAGGTGTCAGGGACGAAGGAAGGCCCTGCACGGTCCCAACCTGAAACCCGACACCTGATACCTGTATTTCACCTGACACCTTCTCCCCCGATACCTGCTCCCCGGAATAAACTCGCGCCATGGGCATCGACGCGATTCGCGCCTTCTTCTCGCCGCGATCCCAAAAGGCCGACGAGCATCCCCGGCCCGACCCGGTCACGGTCGCGGCCTGCGCCCTTCTTCTCGAGATCGCGCATGCCGACGACGTCTTCCAGCCCGAGGAGCGCGACCGCATCGCCCGCCACATCCGGGACGAGATGCACGTTTCTGAGGACGAGCTGACCGAGGTCTTCCGCCTGGCTGAGGAAGAGCGCCGGGAGAGCGTGGACCTCTTCCACTTCACGCAGCTCCTCCGCGATAATCTCTCCCGCGACGAGCGCCTGCGGCTGGTCGAGGCGATCTGGGGCGTCGTCTATTCCGACGGTTCCCTCTCCGAGGTTGAGGGCCACCTCGCCCGCCGCATCGCCGAGCTCCTCGGCTTCCAGCACCCCGAAGTCCAGGCCGCCAAGGAAAAAGTCGCGGCGACCAAATAGGTCCGGACTCTTTCACGAGGGATAGAATGCCCTTTTTCGAGAGGGACAATTCATGCGGTCGATCGCTCTCCGGGCTTTGGTTCTCGCTGTGGTTTGCGCCCTTTCCGGGCTCGCGTTGCGCGCCCAAACGGCGGGTCATATCCGCGGGACGGTCGTGGACGACGACGGCAAGGCGCTCGAGGGCGTCCAGGTCGAGGCGAGCGCGTCTTCGGCCAGCCGGGCCACGAAGACCGGCAAGGACGGCCAGTTCCGCTTCTTCATGATCCCGCCCGGCAGCTACAAGGTGTTTCTCCCTCGAGAAGTACAGCGAGGTGGAGAAAAACGCGACGGTGCGACTCGACGGCACCGCCACCATCAACGCGAAACTCTTCCGGCTGGCTGCCTCCAACGTTAATGCGGCCGATGTGTTATGTCAGATCTGACATAACACATCTCGACCGGCCTCCCGTGGCGCTCCGCGTGCCGTCCTACGGCACCTCGGGCGACCGCAGGCCCCGTGGCCGGCCCTACATCTTGGAAACGCCGGCATCCGTAAGGAGATACACGGCGAAGGACGCGAGCCAGTGCTCTCCCTCGTAGTTCCCCGATGAAACCCGCGCGAGGCCCGCGTTCGCATGCGCATCCGCCGCTTTCTCGAGGCTCTTCCTTCGCGCATCCGCCGCCGGCAGCGCCCGCGCGATCGCCCGGAGCGTCCAGGCGCGCGTCAAATTCAGGCCGTCTAAGTGAACCAGCCTGGGGTCGGTCGGGTCGGTGACGACGGCAGGGGAGAGTGGGAACGTCTTCCCGGCGGAGAGGGCCGGCACGAAGAGGTGCAGCCACTTCGCGAACTCCGCGCTCGGCATTACGCGGCGCATCAGGTCCGCTTCCTCCAGGCAGGGTGAAAAGAAGTCCTCGCCGGACGGCTCGTAGGCGAGCGGGCAGGTACGGTCGTTCTCGTAATACTCCCGGGCACGTTTCTCGACGAGCTTCTCGAGCTCCGCGTCGCCGGCGACGCGCGCATAGTCGAGCGCCTCGGCCAGGGCGAAGGCCGTGTTGGGGTGAACTCCCGTCCGGATCGGGCTCGCGAGCTTCGGGAGGAAGTCCTTCAACCTCGTCACGAGCGACTTCGCGAGCGGCTCGAGGTTGGGGCGCCACGCCTTCCCGTCCGCGTCATCCCATGTCGCGAGCTCCGTCGCGAGCTTGAGCGTCCAGGCCCAGCCGTACGTCCGCTCGAAGGAGCGATTGCTCTTCACGTCGAGGTACTTCGCCTCCGTCGCCATGGCCTCCGGTGTGAAATGCGCGTCCAGGCGCGTCCGAATCTCCTTCTGCGAGGGCAGGTCGGGCACAGTCTTCAGGAGCCGCACCAGCATCCAATGCCCGTGAACCGAGGAATGCCAGTCGTAGCAGCCGAAGAAAGCCGGATGGAACTCCTTCGGCGGCTTCGCGTCCGCGGCGGAATCGAGGACGTGCTCCGGCTTGTTCGGGTACTCCCGGTCGATGCACCCTAACGCGAGCCTCGCGAAGCGCTCCGCCGTGGCAAAGTCGACCTCCGCTGCCCGCGAAGGCGCCCTGGATGCAAGAATCAGAAGCGCCAGAAACGTTCTCTTCATTGTGTCTTCGCCGCCGGCGTCGCCGGCGTCCCCGGTCGGAGCTGCGGCTCTCCGCGCTTGTCCGGCGGAATTCTCTCCAGCATTTCCCGCGTCGAAGCCGCGCAGTAGGCAAAGGCCGCGACCGCGGCGACGTTCCTGTCCAATCCCTCGGGATCGATTTTGTCGAAGGTGTCGTTGGCCGTGTGATGCCAGTCGAAGTAGCGGGAGGAGTCCTGCCGAACGGCGAAGAGTGGCACTCCGGCGGCGCGCAAGAACGAGATGTCCGCGCCGCCGCCGCTCGACCCTTCGAGCCTGCCCGCCCCGATCGGCTCGAGGATCTCGGCGATCTGCCGGACGACCGGCTCCGCAGAGGGACCCGCGTTCCAGGTGAAGGCGAGCGGCCTGTCCGTACCGCTATCCGACTCGAGCGCTGCAGCGTGCTTCCTGAGTTCCGCCTCGTGCGCCTTGAAGTACGCCTTCCCCCCGGCCCCGCCGTTTTCCTCGTTGGCGTAGAGGCAGACGCGGATCGTCCGAGCCGGATGCCTGGCGAGAAGCCCGATCAACCGCGCCGCCTCGATCACGATCCCGCAACCCGCCCCATCGTCTATGGCGCCCGTTCCGAGGTCCCAGGAATCCCGGTGCGCGGCCAGCAGCACGATCTCGTCCGGCTTGGAGCTGCCCCGGATCTCGCCGATCACGTTCGCCGACTCCGCCTCCGGCCGGTCTCGGCAGGTCAGCGTGAAGCGCACACGCACGGGCTTTCCGCCAGCGAGGAGGCGGTCCAGCATCTCGGCGTCGGGTATTGCCAGCGCCGCCGCGGGAATCTTCGGGACATCGGCTAGGTAATCCACCGCGCCCGTGTGGGGCAAGCGGTTGTGGTCGGTCCCGATGGACCGGATGAGCACTCCCACCGCGCCGAGCCTCGCCGCGCGGGAAGGTCCCTTCGTCCGCACGTCCACGGCGTACCCGTAGCCCCGCGTTTCCGAGCCACGCTCCATCTTCTTGTTGAAAAAGACGATCTTGCCCCTGGCGGCGCCCTCGTCCCTGGCCTCCAGCGCCTCGATCGAGCCCGCCTCGATCACTTCGGCTTCGAGCCCTCCCTCTGGCGTCGCGGGGCTCCCGCCGAGCGCCGCCAGCTCAAGCGTCTGCCTGTAGGGCGACGCGACCTCGCCCGTCTCGACCCCGCGCTGCCAGGCCGGCACCATGACCTTCTCCGCATGGACGTTGGAAAACCCCAGCTCTTTCAACTTCGCCAGCGCCCAAGCGACCGAGGCCGCGTCCCCCGGCGACCCCGAGAGCCGCGGCCCCACCTCGTCCGTCAAGCCGCGCACCCAGTCGGCCGC